>FWPV01003657.1_pt1 | contig 34395 bp, 31 predicted proteins | sample 2228371 | NCBI WGS metagenome assembly FWPV01 (sample SAMEA103939776, study PRJEB20133) | metagenome
AGGAGTTGGGTGGGGCGGACCATGCGTGGCATTTTGTGGCAGCCCGAATGGGCAGGGCTGTCACGTGCGGTGGCGCCTGCCGCGGTGCCGCAAGTCGGGCCGTGGGCCGATAATCCCGCCCTATGCGCATTCGATTCACCAAGATGCAGGGCGCGGGCAACGATTTCGTGGTGCTCGACGAAACCCAGGGCCGGCTGGGGCTGACCCCGGCCCAGTACCGTTTTCTGGCCGATCGCCATTTCGGCGTGGGCGCCGACCAGATCCTCACCGTGCGGCCCTCGCCCGCTGAGGGCCTTGACTTTGAATACGTGATCCACAACGCCGACGGCGGTGAGGTAGAGCACTGCGGCAACGGCGCGCGCTGCTTCGTGCGCTACGTGCACGACAAGGGCCTGAGCGAGCGCAACCCCCTGCGCGTGAAGGTGAAGAACGGCACCATCGAACTCAAACGTCTGGCCGATGGCCGCGTCACCGTGGACATGGGCGCGCCGGTGTTCGACCACGCCCGTGTGCCTTTTGACGCGCAGGGCCTGAAGGCCGAGCGCGTGGGCCAGTTCGAGCGATGGCCGCTCGCGCTGGATGGTGGCATCACCGTGCCCGTGGCCGTGGTTTCCATGGGCAACCCGCACGCCGTGCTGCGCGTGGACGACGTGGACACCGCCCCCGTGGCCCAGTGGGGCCCGCTGATCGAGGGGCACGCCCGTTTCCCGCGCCGCGTCAACGCTGGTTTTCTGCAAGTGGTCGATCGCGCCACCGTGAAGTTGCGCGTGTACGAGCGCGGCGCCGGCGAGACCCTGGCCTGCGGCACTGGCGCTTGCGCGGCGGTGGTGGCCGGCATTCGCCTGGGCTGGCTGGACGATCGGGTGGACGTTCACACCCGCGGCGGCTTGCTCACCATCGCCTGGACGCCCACGCCTTTGCTAGACCAGCCGGTCATGATGACCGGCCCCGCCACGCCCGTCTTCGAGGGCGAGATCGACCTGCCCGACCTGACCTGAGCCACACACACCATGAACGAGCCCATTCCCCCGATCACCGAAGACGACATCGCCAACTACCTGCTCAACACGCCGAGCTTCTTCGAGCGCCACGCCGAGGTGTTGGCCGCCGTGCAGCTCACCAGCCCGCACGGGCAACGCGCCGTGAGCCTGCAGGAGCGCCAGGCCGAAATGCTGCGCGAGAAGATTCGGGGGCTGGAGCTGAAGGCGGCTGAGATGATTCGCCACGGCCAGGAAAACACCGCCATTGCCGACAAGCTGCAGCGCTGGACCCGCGAGCTGCTGCTCACCCGCGACGCCCGTGACCTGCCGCGCGTGGTGGCTGACCAGATCGAGCGCCAGTTCCTGGTGCCGCAGGTGGCGGTGCGGGTGTGGGGCGTGTCGCCCGAGTTCGCGGGCGAAGACTACGCCCAGGGCGTGAGCGAAGACGCGCAGGCCTTCACCTCGTCGCTCACCCAGCCTTACTGCGGCGGCAACCCCGGGCTGGAGGCCGCGCGCTGGCTGCCCGACCCGGCCGCTGCCGTGTCGCTGGCCCTCATTCCCCTTCGCCCGGGCCTGGCGCCCGACGCCTTCGGCATGTTGGTGCTGGCCTCTTCCGACCCGCAGCGCTTCGCCCCCGACATGGGCACCGACTTCCTGGAGCGCATCGGCCAGATCACCAGCGCGGCGTTTTCGCGCCTGCGCCCGGCCGCGCCGGCGGCGGTGGCGTGACCCTCTCTCGCCACGACGACGCGGGGCTGGTGCAGGCCTACCTGGACCATGTGCGCGTCGAAAAGCGCCTGGCCGAGCGCACCGTGGCGCTTTACACCATCGACCTGAACCGCCTGCGCCAGCACGCGCAAGAGGCGGCGGTCGCCCTGGTGGACGTGCAGCCCACCCACCTGCGGCGCTGGGTGGCGCAGATGAACAGCCAGGGCCGCACCCCGCGTGGCATTGCGCTCATCCTCTCAGGCTGGCGCGGCTTCTACACCTGGCTGGTGCGCCAGGGCCTGATTGACCACCACCCGGTGCAAGACGTGCGCTCGCCCAAGGTGGGCAAGCCGCTGCCCAAGGCCTTGCCGGTGGACGAGGCCGTGTGCCTGGCCGAGCACCAGCAGGCCGATGACGACCCGGCGCTGGAGGCGCGCGACGCCTGCATCACCGAGCTGCTCTACGGCTGCGGGCTTCGCATTGGCGAACTGGTGGGGCTGGACGTGGCCGCCAGCGCCACCGCCCGTGGTTGGATCGACCGCGAGGCGGGCGAGGCCTTTGTGCTGGGCAAGGGCGCCAAGCGGCGCAGCGTGCCGGTGGGCCGTGCGGCCCTGGCCGCGCTCGACCGTTGGCTGTTGGCCCGCAGTGCCTGGGCTGGCAATGACCCGGCGCTTTTTATTGGTGAGCGGGGCCAGCGCCTCACGCCCCAGCACATCCGCGTGCGCCTCAAGCGCCGCTCGCTCATGGCGGGGCTGGCCACGCCGGTGCACCCGCACATGCTGCGCCACTCTTTCGCCAGCCACGTGCTGCAATCCAGCGGCGACCTGCGGGCGGTGCAAGAACTGCTGGGCCACGCCAACATCAGCACCACGCAGGTCTACACCCGGCTGGATTTTCAGCACCTCGCGCAGGTTTACGATGCGGCCCACCCCCGGGCCCAAAGCCGCAAACCACCAGGCCGCTCCCGCGGCTAAGCCGCGACCGATTTCCGGTTCCCTTTTCCCACCACTATCAGGAGATAAGCATGTTCAAAATTCTTGCCCGTTGGTCCGCACTGTTCGCCGTGGCCATGTGCTCGCTGGCCGCCCCGGCCCAGGCGCAAGAGGCCATCAAGGTCGTCTATCACATGAGCGAGGGCATCCCACAAGCCTCGCGCGCCATCAACAACATCCGCAACCACCTCAATGCCGACCCCACCGCCAAGATCGTGGTGGTCACCCACGGCCTGGGCATTGACTTCCTGCTCGACGGCGCCACCAACCAGATGGAGCAGCCCTTCGCTGGTGCCATTGGCGAGCTGGCCGCGCGCGGCGTGGAGTTCCGTGTGTGCAACAACACCCTGGTCTCGCGCAAGATTGACGCCTCCAAGGTGGCCATGGAAGCCAAGATCGTGCCCTCGGGCGTGGCTGAGGTGGCCCGCCTGCAGGCCCGCGAAGCTTTCGTTTACCTGCGCCCCTGAGGCCCAGGCCAGCCGGGGCCGACGACAATACCCGGCATGAAATCGATCCGACTCAAGCCCGGCAAAGACCGCTCCTTGCACCGCCGCCACCCCTGGGTGTTCGACGGTGCCATCGCCAAAGGCCGGGCCGATGCCGGCGAGACCGTGCGCGTGGAAGACGCCGAGGGCCAGTTCCTGGCCTGGGGCGCCTTCTCGCCCGACTCCCGCATCCGCGTGCGCGCCTGGAGCTTTGATGCGCAGCAGCGCATCGACGCCGCCTTCTTCCGCGCCACCTTGGCCCGCGCCATTGCCCTGCGCGAGCGCCTGGCCATTGCCAGCAACGGGGTGCGGCTGGTGCACGGTGAGTCTGATGGCCTGCCTGGCCTCATCGTGGACCGCTACGGCGACACCCTGGTGGCCCAGTTCGGTTCTTGTGGCGTGGAGCGCTGGAAAGACACCATCGCCGACGCGCTGATCGAGCTCACCGGCTGCCCGCGCCTGTATGAACGCTCGGACACCAGCAGCCGCGAACTGGAAGGCTTGCCCCAGGTCACCGGCTGGCTGCGCGGCGATGGCCCTACGGCCCTGGAGCTGCACGAGCACGGCTGGCGCCTGGGTCTGGACATTGCCCTGGGCCACAAGACCGGCTATTACCTGGACCAGCGCGACAGCCGCCTGGCTTGCCACGAGTACGTGCGCCGCCTGGGCCTGGGTGAGGTGCTCAACTGCTTCAGCTACACCGGGGGCTTCACCGTGGCCGCGCTGGCCGGCGGTGCCAGCCATGTCACCTCGATTGATTCGTCGGGGCCCGCGCTGGAACAGGCAAGGGCCAACCTGGCGCTCAACGGCCTTGACCCGGCCCGTGCCACCTTCCTGGACGCCGACGTCAACGCCAGCCTGCGCCGCTTTCTGGCCGAAGGCCGTCAGTTCGACGCCATCGTGCTGGACCCTCCCAAGCTCGCCCCCACCGTGGCCCACGCCGAGCGGGCCGCGCGTGCTTACAAAGACCTCAACCGCCTGGGCCTGAAGCTGCTCAGGCCGGGTGGCGTGTTGCTCACCTTCTCTTGCTCGGGCGGCATTGGTGTGGAGCTGTTCCACAAGATCGTGGCCTCGGCCGGCCTGGACGCCGGCGTGGACGCGGCCATCTTGCAGCGCCTGGGCGGCGCGCCCGACCACCCCACCGACCTCACCTTCCCCGAAGGCGAATACCTCAAAGGCCTGGTGGTGATGCGCAAGCCTTAAGGGCTGCCTCAGGCCCCTGGCCTACACTGTTGCGCTTCGTTTTTTCGCCCCCTTTTCTATTACAGCGAGTTCGTCATGGCCCTGATTCCCGCCACCATCCTCACCGGCTTCCTTGGTTCAGGCAAAACCACGCTGCTCAAGCGCGTGCTCAGTGAGGCCCATGGCCAGAAGATCGCCGTGGTGGAAAACGAGTTCGGCGAAGAAAACATCGACAACGAAATCCTGGTGGCCGACACCCAGGAAAACATCATCCAGATGAGCAACGGCTGCATCTGCTGCACCATTCGTGACGACCTGCGCGCCACCTTGCAAGACCTGGCCCAGCGCCGGCGCAAAGGCGAACTGAACTTCGAGCGCGTGGTCATCGAGACCACCGGCCTGGCCGACCCCGGCCCGGTGGCGCAGACCTTCTTCATGGACGACGAGGTGGCCGAGCAGTACCTGCTGGACTCCATCCTCACCCTGGTGGACGCCAAACACGCGGCCCAGCAGCTCAACGATCGCCAGGAAGCCCGTCGCCAGGTGGGCTTTGCCGACCAGATCTTCATCAGCAAGTCCGATCTGGTCAGTGCCGAGGAACTTGACGCCCTGACCCACCGCCTCAAGCACATGAACCCCCGCGCCCCGATCCGTCCGGTGCATTTCGGCGAGGTGTCGCTCAAGGAGGTGTTTGACCTGCGCGGCTTCAACCTGAACGCCAAGCTCGACATTGACCCCGATTTCCTCAAGGTGGACGACCACGGTCATGACCACGACCACCACGGCCACGATCACCACCACCATGACCACGAGCATGGCGAGCACTGCAACCACCCGTCGCACCAGCACGGCCATGGCCACCATCACCACCACGATGACGACGTGAAAAGCTTCGTCTACCGGGCAGACCGGCCTTTCAGCCCCGAGAAGCTCGAAGACTTCCTGGGTGCCATCGTGCAGGTCTATGGCCCGCGCATGCTGCGCTACAAGGGCGTGCTCAACATGCAGGGCACCGAGCGCAAGGTGATTTTCCAGGGCGTGCACCAGCTCATGGGCAGCGACCTGGGGCCTGCCTGGGCCGAAGGCGAGCCGCGCGTGAGCAAGCTGGTGTTCATTGGCATCGACCTGCCGCGCGACATCCTGGAACAAGGTTTGCAGCAAGCGCTGGTGTGAAGAACACCCCGAATCGGCGGCGTCTGTCTCGCTTCCCCAACGCCCGGTCTCCTGCCCGGGTGGATAGGGCAACCGTCTTAGCCTGTCGTGGCTACAATCGCGGCCCAAGTTGGCAGGCCCCCCAGGCAACGCCGGGCGAGTGCGCCCTGCCGCCAGAGGTGTCTCCAAAGGGGGGTATAACAGCGCCGTCGTCGGCTCGCCTGCCCCAGGGCCGCCAGGTCTTGGGCAAGCACGACGCGACGGCACCCCCCCGCCGTTCCCGCTTCGTCATCCCCTGACAGGAGACCCGTTGTGAAAGCCCCGGCACCCACGGCAGCGAAATCTGGCAAGCCCACCCCCAAGGGGGCTTCAGCGCGCGCGTCGGCGTCGGCGGTGAAGACGGTGACCCCCAAGACCAAGGCGGCGGCACCATCGTCGCCGGTCGTCAAGGCCACGAAGGCCGCCAAGGTGGCTGCGCCTGCCTCGGCCAAGGGCTCGGCGAAGGCACTGGCCAAATCGCCCGTCAAATCGTCGGCGAAGGCGCCAGCGCAAGCAGCGGTGAAGCCTGCAGCGAAAGCACCGGCCAAGGCCGCCGCGCCCAAGCCGGTGACCAAAACCGTCGCGCCAAAGGCGCCCGCCAAACAAGTGGCCGCCAAGGTTGCTCCCGCCAAAGCCGCGTCTGCCAAGAAGGCCACGCCCCAGCCGGCGCCTTCCGCCAAAGCCGACGCACCCGCTGTCGGGAAGGCCACCAAGGCGGCCGTGTCCATGGCCCAATCGGTGGCGCCCGCCACACCGCCGGTCATCGAGCCTACGCCCCGTCCCTTGGGCAAGCGAGCAGCGAAGAAGGTGATGATGGAACAAATGGCTCAGCCAGAGTCGGTTCCCACTCATGCGCCCGATGCCGCCAAGGCGACTTTTTCTCTCACGAACGAACCCGTAATGACTGCTCCCGTCCCGACCCCCATCCAGAAAGACCCCAAGCGGGCCAACAACTGGAAGACCTTGCCGATCGATCAATTGACCGATCAGGATGTGCTGGCCATGCCGGAAGACCAGTACATGAACGACGTGCAGCTGGCCTATTTCCGCCTGAAGCTCGACCAGTTGCGCAACGGCATCCTGGCCAACGCCGGCGAGACCACCGAGCACCTGCGCGAAGACACCGTGGTGGTGCCTGACCCTGCCGACCGCGCCACCATCGAGGAAGAGCACGCCCTCGAGCTGCGCACCCGCGACCGCGAGCGCAAGCTGCTCAAGAAGATCAAGCAGGCGATCGACCGCATCGATTCCGGCGATTACGGGTACTGCGAAGAAACCGGTGAGCCCATCGGTTTGGGTCGTCTTATGGCCCGCCCCACCGCCAGCCTGTCGCTGGAGGCGCAACAGCGCCGTGAACTCAAGCAGAAGATGTTTGGGGACTGAATTCCTGGCACCAGATCCCGATATCTAACACATGGCCAAGGACGACTCCGGCGGTTTCCTGTCCAAGGTGGTGAAGTTCGTGCGGCACCCGACCACGAGCTGGGCCGACCTTGACACGCGCGCCGCCGACCGCGAGAGCGAATACAGCAAGCAAGCGCTCAAGGAAATGATCGAGCGCAAGCGGCGCAACGATTTCGTGCGCAAGCGCGAATTCGACATGCTGCGCAAGATTCGCAGCCGCGAGGCCAATCAGGGCGAGCCGCAGAGCATGCGCCCGTCTTTCTTCCAGAGCAGCCTGCAGTCCAAGCCCGATGACCGGGCCATGACGCTCAAGAAGATCGACGAGATCGAGGCCCAAATGTCCATGCAGTGGTGGAAGACCAAGAGCCCGGACTCTTCTTCCAGCACCGGTTCGGGTCTGAACACCGGCCATGGCCTGAGCCCTCGTTCCAAAGCACCGGCTCCATTGGCCGGGGACCCACCTCGCGATCCGGCGCAGTACTTGGTGACCGAGCCATCGGGTTTGCCTGTTGGTCCTGGCGCGGCCGTTCCAGATGCGGGGCGCCAATCCTGGGCAGCCACGCAGGCCCCGGGTGGAGTGCCCGTGGTGACCACGGCCCCTTCGCTGCAGAAAACCGGCCTGGTAGCGCCCGTCAGCCGACAGGCGGCGGGCGGTTCGTCGTCTTTCTCGGCCTCGCAGTTCCTGGCCATGGACGTGCAGGAGGTGGTGCAAGACCCCGAGGTGGAAGAGGCGGCCATCCGGTTCGCCAACGGCGACGATGCCGGGGCCGAACAAGGCCTGCTGGAGGTGCTGGGCGAGGGCGGCGTACGGGTCAACCAGATAGACGATTGGCTTGCCCTGTTTGACCTCTACCGCGCCACTGGTCAGCTAGCGCCCTTCGAGAGCCGTGCGGTCGATTTCGTGAACCGGTTCAACCGGTCTGCCCCTCAGTGGTACGACATGCCCCACGCGGTGGCACAACTCAAGGGCCGTTCCTCGGCTCCCTCAGGCGGGGGCCCCAATCGCGTGATCTGGGTCAGCGAGCCCGAGCTGGACGCCCACGCCGTGGGTACCTTGCAGAACGTGCTGTCGCGCGCGGCCAAACCCTGGGTGCTGGACTGGACGCCATTGGAGAAACTGGATCAGAAGGCTGCGCGGGCACTGCTGGGCTTGGTCACGCTGTGGGCCGACCAGCCAGTGCAGTTGCGCTTTCTTGGTGCCAATATCCTGCGCGACCGTCTGAAGGAAATGACCGTCTCGGGCCGGCGCGATGTGGAGCAGGTCTGGTGGGACTTGCGCATGGCCGTGTTGCGGCTGATGAATCGGATCGATGAGTTCGAGCTGACGGCGCTGGACTTTTGCGTCACTTACGAACTGTCGCCCCCGGGTTGGGAAAAGCCGCGTTGTCAGTTCGAGGCCATTGACCCCAGCGCGGGCGAAGAGGCTGGCCATTCGGTGCTGGGCAATGTCACCTTGGAGACCGTGTCCACGCTCTCGGGCGAGTCGAGTTTTGATTCCCGTGTTTCCTCGCTCAACCAACTCGGCATGGTGGAACTGTCCGGCGAGGTGCGTGGCGATCCTCAGGACACGCTGAGCCACCTGGAGCAGAAGCTGGCCGGGGCGGACGTGATGATCATCTCGTGCCGAAACCTCATTCGCGTGGATTTCTCGGCCGCCGGCACCCTGCTCAACTGGGTGTCCGGGCACCGGTCGGGCGGGCGGGTGGTGCAGTTCGTGGACGTGAACCGGCTCGTGTCGGCCTTCTTTCACGTCATCGGCATCACCGAATACGCCAAGGTGGTCGTGCGCACCGACTGAGACAGGCCGCGGCCCGCGACCTGTCACCATTGCTTTCATCTCTGTCGAGCACCGGTCTTGCGCCGGGCTCGAATCACCCTATCTTGGACCCCATGGAATCGTTTCACGGAACCACCATTGTTTGCGTGCGCCGCCAGACCCCTGCCGGCGTGCAAGTCGCCATCGGTGGCGATGGCCAGGTGACGCTGGGGCACATCGTCGTCAAGGGCACGGCACGCAAGGTGCGCAAGCTCTATCACGACCGTGTGCTCGCTGGCTTCGCCGGCGCCACCGCCGACGCCTTTACCCTGTTCGAGCGCTTCGAGGCCAAGCTGGAAAAGCATCAGGGGCACTTGGCGCGGGCAGCCATCGAGCTGACCCGCGACTGGCGCACCGACCGTGTGCTGCGTCGCCTCGAGGCCATGCTGGCCGTGGCCGACAAGACCGCCAGCCTGATCATCACGGGCAACGGTGATGTGCTGGAGCCTGAGCACGGCATCGTGGCCATCGGGTCGGGTGGGGCGTATGCCCAATCGGCGGCCAAGGCCCTGATCGACCACACCGACCTCAGTGCCGAAGACGTGGTGCGCCGTTCGCTGGAAATCGCCGGCGAGCTGTGCATTTACACCAACATGAACCACACCATTGAAACCCTGGAGTGAGCCAGCCATGTCGTCCATGACGCCCCAGGAAATCGTCTCCGAACTCGACCGCTTCATCATCGGCCAGCAAGGCGCCAAGCGCGCCGTGGCCATTGCACTGCGCAACCGCTGGCGCCGCCAGCAGGTGGACGAGAAGCTGCGCCCCGAGATCACGCCCAAGAACATCCTGATGATCGGCCCGACCGGCGTGGGCAAGACCGAGATCGCTCGCCGCCTGGCCAAGTTGGCCGATGCGCCCTTCATCAAGGTGGAGGCCACCAAGTTCACTGAGGTGGGCTATGTGGGTAAGGACGTGGACAGCATCATCCGCGACCTGGCCGAGGTGGCGGTGAAGCAGACCCGCGAGGTCGAGATGCGCAAGCAGCGCGCCCGCGCCGAAGACGCGGCCGAAGACCGCATTCTGGACATCCTGATTCCACCGCCGCGTTCGGTGGGCTTCGAGCCCACGCCGCCGGCCGACGGCACGGCGCGTCAGGCCTTTCGCAAGAAGCTGCGCGAAGGCCAGCTCGATGACCGCGAGATCGAGATCGAAGTGGCCGAGCCGCGCCCGGCCATGGAGGTGATGGGCCCCGCCGGCATGGAAGAGATGGCCGAGCAGTTGCGCGGCATGTTCAGCCAGCTGGGGGCGGGGCGCAAGCAGGTGCGCAAGCTCAAGATCGCCGAGGCCATGAAGGTGCTGATCGACGAGGAAGCGGCCAAGCTCGTCAACGAAGAAGAGATCAAGGCGCGCGCGCTGCACAACGCCGAGCAGAACGGCATCGTGTTCATCGACGAGATCGACAAGGTCACCAGCCGCAGCGACGGCGGCACGGCCGAGGTGTCGCGCCAAGGCGTGCAGCGCGACCTGCTGCCCTTGGTGGAGGGCACGGCGGTGTCCACCAAGTACGGCGTCATCAAGACCGACCACATTCTGTTCATCGCCAGTGGTGCATTCCACCTGGCCAAGCCCAGCGACCTGATTCCCGAGCTGCAAGGGCGCTTCCCGATTCGGGTGGAGTTGCAGTCGCTGTCGGTGGACGACTTTGAGGCCATCCTCACCCAGACCCATGCCTCGTTGGTGCGCCAGTACCAAGCGTTGCTGGCCACCGAAGGCGTCACGCTGGAGTTCACGCCCGAGGGCATTCGCCAGTTGGCGCAGATCGCCTTTGACGTGAACGAGCGCACCGAGAACATCGGCGCGCGCCGTCTGGCCACCGTGATGGAGCATTTGCTTGACGAGGTGAGCTTTGATGCCGCCCGCCTGCAAGGGCAGACCGTCACCGTGGACGGTGCCTATGTGGATTCGCGCCTCACGGCCCTGAGCCGCAACGAAGACCTGTCGCGCTACATCCTCTGATTCCCGTCAGGCCGCTTTGCCGGCCGTCGGAACGATTGCGCCCCTGGCCGCACGGCCAGGGGCGTTTTGTTTTCAACCATCACTTGCAGAGCGCTTTGTAAGTGCTTGCTTTGTATGTGAATTTTGGGTCTCTCTTGTCTCCAAAAGATGCTCTAAGTGGTTGATTTCATTGAAAAAAAGTGTAGTGACCCCGCAGTGGTGGAGGGATTTCCTGCTACAGTGGAAAAAAGTGCAATTAAGTGGTGAAAAGTGTTTTTGAAAGGCTGATCCAACCGTGTTTCAGGGCGCGTCATCGCTGAGTCTGGATGCCAAGGGGCGGCTGTCTGTGCCGACCCGGCACCGTGACGCCCTGGGCGCGGCTGGCGCGCAACTCACCATCACCAAGCACCCCCACGGCTGCCTCATGGTGTTTCCCCGCGCGGCCTGGGAGGAATTCCGCGACCGCATTGCCGCCCTGCCCATGCAGGCGCAGTGGTGGAAGCGCATCTTTCTGGGCAACGCGATGGACGTGGAAATGGACGCGTCGGGTCGCGTGCTGGTCTCGCCCGAGCTGCGGGCGGCCGCCGGCATCAGCAAAGACGCCGTGCTGCTGGGCATGGGCGCGTACTTCGAGCTGTGGGACGCCAAGGTGTACGCCGAGCAGGAGGCAGAGGCCATGAAGGCCGAGATGCCCGATGTCTTCAAGGACTTTTCTTTCTGAGGGCGGCGGTGCAAGACGCATGGGTTCACCACACCGTCCTCCTGAACGAGGCCGTTGACGCCCTGGCCATTCGGCCGGAAGGGCACTACGTGGACGCCACCTTCGGTCGTGGTGGCCACAGCCGCCTGATTCTGCAGCGCCTCTCGGCCCAGGGGCGCCTGACCGCTTTTGACAAAGACCCGCAAGCGGTGGCAGTCGCCACCGCCCTGGCGGCGCAAGACGCTCGCTTCACCATCCGGCACGAAGGCTTCTGTCACTTGGGCGAGCTGGGGCCGGAAAGTGCCGACGGCATCTTGATGGACCTGGGGGTCAGCTCCCCTCAAATCGACGACCCCGCCCGGGGTTTTTCTTTTCGCAACGACGGCCCGCTGGACATGCGCATGGACACCACGCGCGGCCAGAGCGTGGCCCAGTGGCTGGAAACGGCCGATATCTCAACCCTGTCGGAGGTCATCCGTGAATACGGCGAAGAACGGTTTGCTCAACCGATTGCAAAGGCGATTGATCGTCGCCGACAGGAACGGGGCCCTATTCGAACCACCGGCGAGTTGGCCGAAGTCGTGGCTGGCGCGGTCAAAACCCGCGAGCCGGGCAAGGACCCTGCAACGCGCACATTTCAGGCTCTTCGGATTTTCATCAACGCCGAGCTTGAAGAGCTGCAACAAGCGCTAGAGGCCAGTCTGGGTGTGTTGCGCCCCGGCGGGCGTCTGGTGGTCATCAGCTTTCACTCCCTGGAAGACCGCATCGTCAAGCAGTTCATGGCGGGCCACTCGCGCGAGGTGTACGACCGTCGCGCCCCGTTTGCCGCCCCCACTCCCATGAAGCTGCGCAGCCCGAAGCGGGTGATGCCGTCTGATGCCGAGGTGCAGGCCAACCCGCGCTCGCGCAGCGCGGTGATGCGCTGGGCCGAGCGCACGGAGGTGCCGGCATGATCCGCCTGAACCTGGTGTTGCTGGCGGCCGTGCTGGCCAGTGCCTTCTACCTGGTGCACACGCAATACGAGTCTCGTCGCTTGTACACGGCGCTGGACCGTGCTCAGGCGCAGATGCGCAAGCTGGACGCCGAGCACGAACAGTTGAAGGTGGAGCGTCGCGCCCAGGCCACGCCGGCCCGTGTGCAGCAGCTCGCCACGCGCCAGCTCGACATGCGGGCGGTGACGCCTGGCATCACGCAGTACGTCACGGTGAACGAGGCCCCGGTGGCGGCGCCCGCGACGCCTGCTGGTGCGGAGGGTGCGCGATGAGCCGCAGCATCAACTACACCTCCAGCCCTCTGCTGGCGAGCAAGACGCCGGTGTGGCGCAGCAAGTTCATTGTGGCCGGCCTGGCGCTGGCCTTTGCGGGTCTGGCCGGGCGCGCGGCCTATGTGCAGGTGTTCGGCAACGATTTCTTCCAGCGCCAGGGCGAGGTGCGTTTTGCCCGCACGCTGGAACTGCCGGCCAACCGTGGCCGCGTGCTGGACCGCAACGGCCTGCTGTTGGCCTCCAGCGTGGTGGCACAAAGCATCTGGGCGATTCCCGAAGACGTGGACAAGTCCGACCCCAAGCTGCGCGACCTGGCCAAGCTGCTGGAGATGCCACTGGCCGACTTGAAGAAGCGCCTGGGCGACGAGGACAAGACCTTTGTCTGGGTGAAGCGCCAGGTGGACGAGCCCATTGCCAAGCAGATCGCGGCGCTCAACATCAAGGGCATCTACCAGCGCCGCGACTACAAGCGCCAGTACCCCGAAGGCGAGGCCGCCGCGCACGTGGTGGGCTTCACCAACGTGGAAGACCGTGGGCAGGAGGGCGTTGAACTCACCTTCAACGACAAGCTCGCCGGCAAGAACGGCTCGCGCCGCGTCATCAAAGACCGCCTGGGGCGCGTGATTGAAGACGTGCGCGACGTGGTGCCCCCGGTGGACGGGCCCGATCTGCAGCTGTCCATTGACAGCAAGGTGCAGTACTTCGCCTACCAGAAGCTCAAGGACGCGGTGCAGCTGCACAAGGCCAAGGCCGGCAGCGTGATCGTGATCGACACCCTCACCGGCGAGGTGCTGGCCCTGGCCAACTACCCCAGCTACAACCCCAACCGGCGCGGCAACCTCACCGGCGAGCAGTTGCGCAACCGCGTGCTCACCGACAGCTTCGAGCCCGGCTCGACCATGAAGCCCTTTATCACCGCGCTGGCGCTGGAGAAGGGCATCGTGCGGCCGGACACGCCCATTCACACCGCGCCCGGTCGCATCACCATCGGTGGTTCCACCATCAACGACTCGCACCCCTACGACGTGCTGACCGTGGCCGAGGTGATCCAGAAGTCGAGCAACGTGGGCACGGTGAAGATCGCCATGCAGCTCAGCCCGCGCGAGATGTGGGAAACCTATGCCCAGGCCGGCTTCGGCCAGAAGCCGCAGGTGCCGTTCCCGGGCGCGGTGTCGGGTCGCCTGCGCCCCTACAAGAGCTGGCGCCCCATCGAGCAGGCCACCATGAGCTACGGCTACGGCCTGTCGGCCTCGCTGTTCCAGATGGCGCAGTCGTACACCATCTTCGCCCGCGACGGCGAGCTGATTCCGCTCACCCTGATCAAGTCCGACCAGCCCGCCTCCGGTGTGCAGGTCTTTACTCCCAAGACGGCCATCGCGGTGCGCCAGATGTTGGCCATGGCCACCGGCCCTGGCGGCACCGCCACCCGTGCCCAGACCATTGGCTACTCGGTGGGCGGCAAGACCGGCACGGCCCGCAAGCAAGAGGGCAAGGGCTACGCCGACCGCAAGTACCGCAGCTGGTTTGTGGGCCTGGCCCCCATCGACAAGCCCCGCATCGTGGTGGCGGTGATGGTGGACGAGCCCACGGCCGGGTCGTTCTACGGCGGCATCGTGGCCGCCCCTGTTTTCAGCGAAACCGTGCAGCAGACCTTGCGCATCCTGGGCGTGCAGCCCGACATGAACGTGAAGCCACAGATCGTGAGCGACGTGGTGGAGGAGTCGTTCTGATGGTTCAGACCCTGCTTCACCCCGATGCCGTGGCCACCTGGCTGCGCGCCAGCGTCACCGGCACCCTGCGCTGCGACAGCCGCCAGGTGCGCCCGGGCGATGCCTTCATCGCCTGGCCCGGTGCGGCCACCGACGGCCGTCGCTTCGTGCGCGATGCGCTGGACGCCGGCGCTGCCGTGGCCGTGGTCGAACGCGACGGCATCGAAGGCTTTGGCCTGGACGACCCGCGCGTGCTGGCGGTGCCAGGCCTCAAGGCCCGCGCTGGCGCCATCGCGGCGGCCTGGTGCGGCCACCCCAGCGCCTTTCTGGACGTGGTGGCCTTCACCGGCACCAATGGCAAAACCTCCAGCGCCTGGTGGATGGCGCAATTGCTCTCGGCCTGTGACCACCCGGCCGGTGTGGTGGGCACGCTGGGCGTGGGGCGACCGCAAGACGGTCTGGTGCCCACTGGCCTGACCACGCCCGACCCGGTGCTGTTCCAGTCCACCTTGCGCGATTTCGTGGACCAGGGGCTGGACGCCTGTGCCATCGAGGCCTCGTCCATTGGCCTGGTGGAAGGGCGCCTGAACGGCACCTCGATCCGCGTGGCGGTGTTCACCAACTTCACGCAAGACCACCTCGACTTCCACGGCAGCATGCAGGCCTACTGGGACGCCAAGGCCCTGCTGTTCCGCTGGACCGGCTTGCAGGCCGCCGTGCTCAACGTGGACGACCCGCGTGGCGCGGAACTGCGGCAGTCCCTGGCCGACACCGACCTTGATCTCTGGACCGTGGGCATTGGCGGCGACGCCCGCCTGAGCGCGCGCGACCTCGAATTCACCCACGCTGGCATGGCCTTCACCGTGGTGGAGCGCGGCGCGCATTCGCCCGAGACCACCGAGCGTCGCCTGAGCCTGCCCTTGGTGGGCCGCTACAACGTGCACAACCTGCTGGGCGTGATCGCCGCGGCCCGCGCGCTGGATGTGCCGCTGGCCCAGGCCGTGATGGCCTGCGAGCGCCTGACCCCGGTGCCCGGCCGCATGGAGCAGGCCGAGCCCGACGCCGCCGACGCCCCCTTGGTGCTGGTGGACTACGCCCACACCCCCGACGCCCTGGAAAAGGCCCTGGAAGCGGTGCAACCCCTGGCCAGCCGGCGCGGTGGCGCGCTGTGGGTGGTGGCCGGCTGCGGCGGTGACCGCGACGCCACCAAGCGCCCCAAGATGGCGGCCGTGGCCGAGCGGGCCGCGCAGCAGGTGGTGCTCACCAGCGACAACCCCCGCTCCGAAGACCCGCAGGCCATCCTGCGGCAGATGGTGGCCGGCCTCAGCCGCCCCGATGCCGCTCGCGTGGTGGTGGACCGCGCCCAGGCCATTGCCCTGGCGGTGCAGCAGGCCAGCGCCGCTGATGTGGTGCTGATCGCGGGCAAGGGCCATGAGACCTACCAGGAAATCCAGGGCGTGAAGACGCCGTTCTCCGACATCGAGCAGGCGCGCACCGCGCTGGCCCAACGCAGGGGGCAGGCATGAAGACCTTGCCCCAGCTCCTGTTGACCCTTCGCGGTGCCCGCGTGGTGGGCGAACTGCCCGCCGATGTGGCCCGCGTGCACACCGACACCCGCAGCCTGCAAGCCGGTGACCTGTTCGTGGCGCTCAAGGGTGAACGCTTTGATGCCCACGACTTCCTGCGCCAAGCCCGTGAGGCCGGCGCGGTGGCCGCCATCGCCCAGCGCGGTTTGGCCGAGGCCGGCCTGCCCGGTGTGGAAGTGCCCGACAGCCTGGCCGCCCTGGGCGAACTCGCGGCCCGCTGGCGCGCGCAATTCAAGTTGCCCCTGATCGCCGTGACCGGCAGCAACGGCAAGACCACCGTCACGCAGATGGTGGCCAGCATCCTGCGCGCCGCCGCCGGCGAGGGCGCGCACGCCACGCAAGGCAACTTCAACAACGACATCGGTGTGCCGCTCACGCTGCTGCGGCTGCACCCCTCGCATCGCCTGTCGGTCGTCGAGCTGGGCATGAACCACCCGGGCGAGATCGCCGGCCTGGCCGCCATGGCCGCGCCCACCGTGGCGCTGGTGAACAACGCCCAGCGCGAGCACCAGGAGTTCATGGCCACGGTGGAAGCGGTGGCCCGCGAGAACGGCGAGGTGCTCTCGGCCCTGCCGGCCGATGGCGTGGCCGTGTTCCCCAGCGACGACGAGCACACCTGGGTGTGGCGCGAGCTGGTCGGCCCGCGCCGCTGCCTCACCTTCAGCGACACCGACGCCACCGCCGACGTGCGCGCCACCGAGACCCATTGGGCCGACGGCGCCTGGGCGGTGCAGGCCAGCAGCCCGCAAGGCCCGCTCTCGTTGCGCCTGCGCATTGCCGGGCGCCACAACGTGCGCAACGCCCTGGCGGCCGCCGCCTGCGCCATGGCCGCGGGCGTGCCCCTTTCCGCCATCGAGCAAGGCCTGGCGGCCTTCGAGCCGGTGGGCGGCCGCTCCCGCGCACTGGCGCTGGCCTTGCCGGGCCGCACCGTGACCTTGGTGGACGACACCTACAACGCCAACCCCGACTCCATGCGCGCCGCCGTGGACGTGCTGGCCGAGCTGCCGGCCCCGCGCCTGCTGGTGCTGGGCGACATGGGCGAGGTGGGCGAACAAGGCCTGGCCTTCCACCTGGAGGTGCTGCGCCACGCCGCGGCGCGCGGCATCGAAGCCGTGCACGTGGCCGGTGAACACATGGCCCGCGCGGTGGACGCCCTGCGCGCCGCTGGCGAGCCTGCCCCCACGCACTGGGCCGACGTGGCCGCGCTGGCACCGGCCATGGCCGATCGCGTGGTCAACGCCGAGCCAGCCGTTCGCAGCGTGCTGGTCAAGGGCTCGCGGTTCATGCGCATGGAGCGCGTGGTGCAGGCCCTGCAGGTGCGTGCCTCGCAGATGGCGCTGGCCAACGATTCAAAGGATTCTTCTCATGCTGCCTAGCCTGGCCCTCTGGCTGCAAGGCCTCTTCCCCGACCTGGGCTTTCTGCGGGTCTTCCAGTACCTGACCTTCCGGGCGGTGATGGCCGCCATGACCGCGCTGGTGCTGGGCCTGGCCGCCGGGCCGTACTTCATCCGCCGCCTGGCCGCGCTCAAGATCGGCCAGCCGATTCGCGAGTACGCCATGCAGACCCACCTGAGCAAGGGCGGCACGCCCACCATGGGTGGCGTGCTGATTCTGTTTGCCATCGCCCTGTCCACGCTGCTGTGGTTCAACTGGAGCAACCGCTTCGTGTGGATCGTGTTGCTGGTGACGCTGGGCTTCGGCGCCATTGGCTGGGTGGACGACTGGCGCAAGGTGGTGCGCAAAGATCCCGAGGGCATGCGCTCGCGCGAGAAGTACTTCTGGCAGTCCGTCATTGGCCTGGTGGCCGCCTTCTACCTGGTGTTCGCCGTCTCCGAGACCAGCAACCTGCGCGTGCTGGAGCTGTTCGTGGACTGGGTGGCCTCGGGCTTCACGCTGGACATGCCGCCCCAGGCGGGCCTGCTGGTGCCCTTCTTCAAAGAGATCAACTACCCCCTGGGCGTGGCTGGCTTTGTGATCATGACCTACCTGGTCATCGTGGGCGCCAGCAACGCGGTGAACCTCACCGACGGCCTGGACGGCCTGGCCATCATGCCGGTGGTGATGGTGGGCTCGGCCCTGGGCGTGTTCGCCTATGTCACCGGCAACGCCGTCTTCGCGCCTTACCTGCTGCTGCCGCACATTCCCGGCGCGGGGGAACTGCTCATCTTCTGTGGCGCGCTGGCCGGCGCCGGCCTGGCGTTTCTGTGGTTCAACACCCACCCCGCGCAGGTGTTCATGGGCGACGTGGGTGCCCTGGCCCTGGGCGGCGCGCTGGGCACCATCGCCGTGATCGTGCGCCAGGAAATCGTGCTGGCCATCATGGGCGGCATCTTCGTGGTGGAGGCCCTGTCGGTGATGCTGCAGGTGAGCTACTTCAAGTACACCAAGCGCCGTTACGGGCAGGGCCGTCGCCTGTTCCAGATGGCGCCCTTGCACCACCACTTTGAGAAGAAGGGTTGGAAAGAGACCCAGGTGGTGGTGCGTTTCTGGATCATCACCATGCTGCTGTGCCTGGTGGGCCTGTCGTCGTTGAAGCTGCGGTGAACGGGGCGATGAACCAACAGCACGTCCTCATCCTCGGCCTGGGCATCTCCGGTTTGGCGATGGCGCGCTGGTGCGCCCGCCAGGGTGCCCACGTGACCGTGGCGGACACACGCGAGGCCCCGCCGCAACTGGCCACCCTGCAGCGCGACTGCCCGGGCGCCACCTTCGTGGCTGGTGCCTTTGACGAATCCTTGCTGGCGCGCGCGCCCTGGGCCCTGGTGGCCCGCAGCCCCGGCCTGGCCCCGGCCAGCCTGCAGGCGGTGAACGCCTGGGCGCAAGCCCAGGCCGTGCCCGTGGTGGGCGAGTTGGACCTGTTCGCCCAGGCCCTGGCAGACCTGCGCCAGCGCGAGCGCTTCCCCTACCGCCCCAAGGTGCTGGCCATCACCGGCACCAATGGCAAGACCACCGTCACCTCGCTCACGGCCCTGCTGTTGCAGCGCGCCGGTGAGCGCGTGGCCCTGGCCGGCAACATCGGCCCCGCCTTGCTGGACGTGCTCTCGGCCGCGCTTGACGCCGAGGCCGTGGCCCAGCGCGAAGACGACGAGCGCGCCGCCGCAGAGGCTGAAGCCGCGCCGGCCGCCGAGCCCGCTGTGCCAGAAGCGCCTGAAGTGACCGAAGCCGACGCCACGCACGGCGCCGAGCCCGATGACGAGCCCCTGCCCGCCACCGACGACGCGGCCGACGAATCCACCGATGACTCGGCCGAGCCGCTCATCACCCCGCCCACGCCCGAGCCGCCCGCACCGCCGCACCTGCCCACCGTGTGGGTGCTGGAACTCTCCAGCTTCCAGCTTGATGGCACGGCCGGTGGCGCCTGGGACGCCGTGCCCACCGCGGCCACCGTGCTCAACATCACCGAAGACCACCTTGACTGGCACGGCAGCATGGCCGCCTACGCCCAGGCCAAGGCCGCGGTGTTCGGCACCGGCGCGCTGATGGTGCTCAACCGCGAAGACCCGGTGGTGATGGGCTTCAAGCCCGGCCTGGTTACGGTGAAGGTGTCCAACCGCAACCGCCAGGTGCCGGCCCGCGCCTACGCCACCTTCGGCCTGGACGAGCCCACCCGCAATGGCGACTGGGGCATCGAATCGGTCAACGGCATGAGCTGGCTGGTGCGCGCCCGCGCGGTGGACGAAACCCGCCTGCGCACCCGCAGCACCGACGCCGACGAGTTGTATTTCCAGCGGCTGATGCCGGTGGATGCACTGCGCATTCGCGGCCGCCACAACGCGGCCAATGCCCTGGCCGCCCTGGCGCTGGCCACCTCCACCGGCGCGCCGCTGGCGCCCATGTTGCACGGCCTGCGCGACTACCGGGGCGAGCCGCACCGGGTGGAGCCGGTGGGCATCGTGGACGAGGTGGAGTACTTCGACGACAGCAAAGGCACCAACGTGGGCGCCACGCTGGCGGCCGTGAGCGGCCTGGGGGCTGAGCGCCGCCTGGTGGTCATTCTGGGTGGCGACGGCAAGGGCCAAGACTTCGCGCCCCTGGCCCAGCCCCTGGCCCAGCACGCGCGGGCGGTGGTGTACATCGGCCGCGACGCGCCGCAGATTCGCGCCGCCGTGGGCGAGGCCCTGGCCGAGCGCCACGTGCCGCAAGAAGACGCCGCCACCCTGCCCGAGGCGGTGCAAGTGGCCGCGCGCCTGGCCCATGCCGGCGACGCCGTGCTCATGTCGCCCGCCTGCGCCAGCCTGGACATGTTCGACAACTACGTGCACCGCGCACGTGTGTTCGTGGACGCCGTGGCCGAACTCGCCGCCGAGCGCGGCCAAAGCCTGGAGGGTGGCCTGTGAGCGAGCGCCGCGCCAACCGCAGCCCCAGCCAGCCCATGGGCCAGCGCCTGCGCGCCTGGCTGGCCGGCCTGGTGCCCGGGCGCAAGCTCGCGGGCGCCGGTGGCGTGGGCAGCGATGGCCTGCCGGTGCGCTTGTCCAGCCGCACGTACGCGGGCACGCAGAGCGTGGCCGTGCGCGAACTCGGCTTCGACCAACCCCTGCTGTGGGTGGCGGTGGCCCTGCTGGCCTGGGGGCTGGTGATGGTGTATTCGGCCTCCATCGCGCTGCCCGATAACCCCCGCTTCGGCAACTACGCCCACACCCACTTCGTGGTGCGCCATGCGCTCTCGATCGCCATCGGCCTGATCGCCGCGCTGCTCACTTTCCAGATGCCCATGCGCAGCTGGGAGAAATACGCCCCCTGGCTGTTCGCCACGGCCCTGCTGCTGCTGATCCTGGTGCTCATTCCCTTCATCGGCAAGGGCGTCAACGGCGCACGCCGCTGGATCTCGCTGGGCGTGATGAACTTCCAGCCCTCTGAGCTGGCCAAGCTGGCCGTGCTGCTCTACGCAGCCGACTACATGGTGCGCAAGATGGACGTGAAGGAGCGCTTCTTCAAAGCCGTGGCGCCCATGGGCGTGGCGGTGGTGGTGGTGGGCATGCTGCTGCTGGCCGAGCCCGACATGGGCGCCTTCATGGTGATCGTGGTCATCGCCATGGGCATCCTGTTCCTGGGTGGCGTGAACGCGCGCATGTTCTTCCTGATCGCCGCGCTGGCCGTGACCGCCTTCGCGCTCATGATCTTGATGAGCGAGTGGCGCCGCGAGCGCATCTTTGCCTACCTCGACCCCTGGAGCGAAGAGCACGCGCTGGGCAAGGGCTACCAGCTCTCGCACGCGCTGATTGCCATTGGCCGAGGCGAGCTGTTCGGCGTGGGCCTGGGCGGCAGCGTCGAGAAGCTGCACTGGCTGCCCGAGGCGCACACCGACTTCTTGCTGGCCGTCATCGGCGAAGAGTTCGGCCTGTTGGGCGTGCTCACCCTGATCGGTCTCTTCCTGTGGCTCACGCGCCGCATCATGCACATCGGCCGCCAGGCCATCGCGCTGGACCAGGTGTTCTCGGGCCTGGTGGCGCAGGGCGTGGGCCTGTGGTTCGGCTTCCAGGCCTTCATCAACATCGGTGTGAACCTGGGCGCCTTGCCCACCAAGGGCCTGACGCTGCCGTTCATGAGCTACGGCGGCTCGGCCATCCTGCTCAACATGATGGCGCTGGCCATCGTGCTGAGGATTGATTACGAGAACAGACAGTTGATGAAGGGAGGCCGGGCATGAGCGCCACCCGCCAACCTTGCGCCCTGATCATGGCCGGTGGCACCGGGGGCCACATCTTCCCGGGCCTGGCCGTGGCCGAAGCGCTGCGCGAGCGCGGCTGGCGCGTGCACTGGCTGGGCGCGCCCGGCAGCATGGAAAGCCGCCTGGTGCCGCCGCGCGGCTTCGCGCTGGAAACCATCGATTTCGGCGGCGTGCGCGGCAAGGGCGTGCTCACGCTGGCGCTACTGCCGCTGCGCCTGCTGCGCGCCTTCTGGCAGAGCATTCAGGTGGTGCGCCGCGTCAAGCCCGACGTGCTGGTGGGCCTGGGCGGCTACATCACCTTCCCCGGCGGCATGATGGGTGTGCTGCTGGGCAAGCCGCTGGTGCTGCACGAGCAGAACTCGGTGGCGGGCATGGCCAACAAGGTGCTGGCCGGTGTGGCCGACCGGGTGTTCACCGCCTTCCCCCACGCGCTGCCCAAGAGCATCTGGGTGGGCAACCCCCTGCGCCAGGCCTTTCTGCAACAGGCCGCGCCGGCCGAGCGCTTCGCCGGCCGCAGCGGCCCGCTGCGCCTGCTGGTGGTGGGCGGCAGCCTGGGCGCACAGGCCCTGAACCGCGTGGTGCCGCAGGCGCTGGCGCTGATCCCGGCCGAGCAGCGGCCCATCGTCACCCATCAGAGCGGCGAGAAGCAGATCGACGCCCTGCGCGCGAACTACGCCGAGGCCGGCGTGCAAGCCGAACTCACGCCATTCATTGACGACACCGCGCGTGCCTTTGCCGAGGCCGACCTCATCGTGGGCCGCGCGGGGGCCAGCACCGTCACCGAAATCGCCGCCGTGGGCGCGGCCGCCGTGTTCGTGCCTTTCCCGGCCGCGGTGGACGACCACCAGACGGCCAATGCCCGCTTCCTGGTGGACGCCGGCGCCGCGTGGCTGGAGCCGCAGGCCGGCCTCACGCCCGAGAAGCTGGCCGCGCTGCTGCAAGGCGTGAACCGCGAGCAGTTGCTGCACATGGCCGAGCGGGCCAAGCAACAAGAGAAGACCGAGGCCGTGGCCGCCGTGGTGGCCGCGTGCGCTCAACTAGCGAAAGTCAGGACCGAATGAAACACGCCATCCGCCACATCCATTTCGTGGGCATCGGGGGCGCCGGCATGAGCGGCATCGCCGAGGTGCTGCTCAACATGGGCTACCGCATCACGGGCAGCGACCTGGGCGAAAGCGCCACCACGCGCCGCCTGCAGGCGCTGGGCGCCGAGGTGTTCATGGGCCACGAGGCCTCTTACATCGCGGGGGCAGACGCCATCGTCACCTCCACGGCGGTGAAGGCCGACAACCCCGAGGTGCTGGCCGCCCGCGCCAAGCTGGTGCCGGTGGTGCCGCGCGCGGTGATGCTGGCCGAGCTGATGCGCATGAAGAAGGGCGTGGCCATTGCCGGCACGCACGGCAAGACCACCACCACCAGCCTGGTGGCCAGCGTGCTGGCCGAGGCCGGGCTGGACCCCACCTTCGTGATCGGCGGGCGCCTGAACAGCGCCGGCGCCAACGCGCAACTGGGCTCGGGCGAGTACATCGTGGTCGAGGCCGACGAGTCCGATGCGTCCTTCCTCAACCTGCTGCCGGTGCTGGCCGTGGTCACCAACATCGACGCCGACCACATGGACACCTACGGCCATGACTTCGGCCGTCTCAAGCAGGCCTTCGTCGATTTCCTGCACAAGATGCCCTTCTACGGCGCGGCCGTGGTCTGCGTGGACGACCCCGCCATTCGCGAGCTGCTGCCCGCCATCGCCCGCCCCATCACCAGCTACGGCCTGAGCGAAGACGCCCAGGTGCGCGCCACCCACGTGCGCGCCGTGGGCACGCAGATGCACTTCACCGTGCAGCGCCGCAACGGCGTGCAGCTCCCCGATCTGGACGTGGTGCTCAACCTGCCGGGCCAGCACAACGTGCTCAACGCCCTGGCGGCCATCGGCATCGCGGTGGAACTGGGCGTGCCCGACGACGCCGTGCTGCGCGCCCTGGCCGGGTTCAAGGGCGTGGGCCGGCGCTTCCAGCGCTACGGCGACGCCGCGCTGCCCAGCGGCGGGCACTGCACCGTGGTGGCCGACTATGGCCACCACCCGGTGGAGATGGCCGCCACCCTGGCCGCCGCGCGCGGCGCCTTCCCGGGCCGCCGCCTGGTGCTGGCCTTCCAGCCCCACCGCTACAGCCGCACCCGCGACTGCTTTGAAGATTTCGTGAAGGTGATCGGCCAGGCCGACGCTGTGCTGCTGGCCGAGGTGTACGCCGCCGGCGAAGCGCCCATCGTCGCCGCCGACGGCCGCTCGCTGGCGCGCGCCCTGCGCGTGGCCGGCAAGGTAGAGCCGGTGTTCGTGGACGACATTGCCGCCATGCCCCAGGCCGTGCTGGACAACGCCCGCGACGGCGACGTGGTGCTGTGCATGGGCGCGGGCTCCATTGGCGCCGTGGCCGGCCAGATCATCGAACGCGCACAACAGATTCCCGCCTGACGACCATGCAACCTCAAGTCATTGATCCGAAAACGCTGGGCAAGGTCGCCGTCCTCATGGGCGGCCGCTCCGCCGAGCGCGACATCTCCCTCATGTCCGGCACTGGCGTGCTGGCCGCCCTTCGTGCCAAGGGCGTGGACGCCCACGCCTTCGATCCCGCCGAGCGCGACCTGGGCGAGCTCAAGCGCGAGGGCTTCGCGCGCTGCTTCATCACCCTGCACGGCCGCTTTGGCGAAGACGGCACGGTGCAAGGCGCGCTGGAGCTGCTGGGCATTCCCTACACCGGCCCGGGCGTGATGGCCTCCAGCGTGGCCATGGACAAGCTCATGACCAAGCGCATCTGGCTGGCCGAGGGCCTGCCCACGCCGGCCTGGCGCCAGGTGCACAGCGCCGCTGAAACCCGCGCCGCCTTCGAGGCCCTGGGCTCGCCCATGATCGTCAAGCCCGTGCGTGAAGGCTCCACCATCGGCCTGACCAAGGTCACCAGCGCCGAGCAGTGCGCCGCCGCCTACGAGCTGGCCGCCGGCCAAGACCCGATGGTGATGTGCGAGCAGTTCATCGACGGCGACGAGGTCACCTGCCCGGTGCTGGGCACCGACGAGCAGGCGCGTGCGCTGCCGGTGATCCGCATCGTGGCCCCGGGTGGCAACTACGACTACCAGCACAAGTACTTCACCGACGACACGCAGTACCTCGTGCCCTGCGGCCTGCCCGAGGGCGAAGAGGCCGCCATCCAGGCCCTGGTGCTCAAGGCCTTCCGCACCCTGGGCTGCCGTGGCTGGGCCCGCGCCGACGTGATGATCGACGCCGCCACCCGCAAGCCCTACCTGCTGGAAATCAACACCTCGCCTGGCATGACCGGCCATTCGCTGGTGCCCATGTCGGCCCGCGCCACCGGCCTGAGCTACGAAGACCTGTGCCTGCAAGTGCTGGCCAGCGCCAGCCTGGACAACGCCGCCTGAGCCCGCCCCACCGAACACCACCATGCCGAGCACCGAACTGCCCCTGGACGTGAAGCTGATGGCCCTGGCCACCCAGCTTCTGCTGGGCGCGTTCGTCCTGCTCAGCCTGGGGGCGCTGGGCACCTGGGCGGTGCGCCACCCGGCGTGGGCGCTCAAGGGCATCTCGGTGCACGGTGACGTGACGCACCAAAGCGCCGTGGGCCTGCGCGCCCACCTGGGCACGCGCATGAAGACGCAGTTCTCGGCGAGTTTCCTCACGCTGGACCTGCAGCAGGTGCGCGAGCTGTTCGAGCAAGCGCCCTGGGTGCGCAAGGCCGTGGTGCAGCGCGAGTTCCCCAACCGCCTGCGCGTCACGCTGGAAGAGCACCAGGCCGTGGCCTGGTGGGGCCAGAGCGGCTCGGGCCAACTGGTCAACAGCCAGGGCGAGGTTTTCGAGGCCAGCCCCGACGACAGCGATGCCCTGCCCGAACTGGCCGGGCCGAAAGAAGAGTCGGCCCACATCCTGGCGCTCTACCAGCGCCTGCGCCCCGAGCTGGAGCGCTTCGAGCTGAACCTGGAGCGCCTGGAACTCACCGAGCGTGGTAGCTGGCGCGCCCGACTGGACAGCGGCGCCGTGATGGAACTGGGCCGCGGGTCGCCCGACGAACTGCTGGCCCGCCTGCACCGCTTCACCGCCACGCTGGCCCAACTCACCCAGCGCTACCCCACCGCCCTGCAATCGGTGGACCTGCGCTACCCCAATGGCTACGCCCTGCGCATGCGTGGCGTGACCACGCTGGCCGAGCCACCCAAGAACACCCCCGCTAAACCCAAACGCTAAGCACGCATCCCATCATGGCCAAGGAATACAAGGACCTCGTCGTCGGACTGGACATCGGCACCGCCAAGATCATGGTGGTGGTGGCCGAGGTGCAGGCCAACGGAGCGCTCAAGCTCGCTGGCTTGGGCGTGGCGGCCAGCCACGGCCTCAAGCGTGGCGTGGTCGTGAACATCGACGCCACGGTGCAAAGCATTCAGCAGGCCCTCAAAGAGGCCGAGCTGATGGCCGACTGCCGCATCGCCCGCGTCTACACCGGCATCACCGGCAGCCACATCCGCGGCATCAACAGCAGCGGCATGGTGGCCATCAAGGACCGCGAGGTCACCCCGGCCGACGTGGCCCGCGTGATCGAGACCGCCAAGGCCATCAATATCTCCACCGACCAGCGCCTGCTGCTGGTCGAGCCGCAGGAATTCGTGATCGATGGACAGGAGGTGAAAGAGCCGATCGGCATGAGCGGCATCCGCCTGGAGGCCAAGGTGCACATCGTCACCGGTGCGCAGAGCGCGGCCGAGAACATCATCAAGTGCGTGCGCCGCTGCGGCCTGGAGGTGGACCAGCTCATGCTCAACCCCCTGGCCAGCAGCCAGTCCGTGCTTACCGACGACGAAAAAGAGCTGGGCGTGGCGCTGGTGGACATTGGCGCCGGCACCACCGATGTGGCCATCTTCTCGGGCGGCGCCATTCGCCACACGGCGGTCATTCCCATCGCGGGCGACCTCATCACCAGCGACATCGCCATGGCGCTGCGCACCCCCACCAAGGACGCCGAGGACATCAAGGTCGAGAGCGGCTGCGCCAAGCAACTGCTGGCTGACCCCGACCAGCAGGTCGAGGTGCCCGGCCTGGGCGATCGCGGCCCGCGCATGCTCAGCCGCCAGGCCCTGGCCGGCGTGATCGAGCCGCGCGTGGAGGAAATCTTCTCGCTGGTGCAGCAGGTGGTGCGCGACTCGGGCCACGAGGAAATGCTGTCCTCGGGCATCGTGCTCACCGGCGGCAGCGCGGTGATGCCCGGCATGGTCGAGCTGGGCGAAGACATCTTTCTCAAGCCGGTGCGCCGCGGCGTGCCGAACTACGCCAGCGCCCTGTCCGACATGGTGGCCCAGACCCGCGCGGCCACCGTCATGGGCTTGCTGGAAGAGGCGCGGCTGGCTCGCGTGCGCGGCCACAAGGTGGCGCAGAAGGCCGGCTCTGTGCAAGGCGCTTTCGAGCGGGTGAAAAACTGGTTCGTGGGGACCTTCTGATGAACCGGCCCATTCCCTACGCCCGCCCCCCTGGCCTGTGCTGGCTGGCACGGCGCCAGGCCCTCCACCGAGGACGGTGCTCCCAAGGCACCGGTCCCCCAGGATGACCCGCCGCCCGCCCCCCAGGCCAAGAACCGAGTTCCGATCCGACCCCATTCCCAGCATCTCAGGCCCAGTGGCCAACCGACACAACAAAGGAGCGTTCACATGACCATCGAAATGATCGAAGTGGAAGAATTCAACCAAGGCACCCAGATCAAGGTGATCGGCGTGGGCGGTGGCGGCGGCAACGCCGTCGAGCACATGATTGCCCGCAACGTGCAAGGCGTTGAGTTCATTTGCGCCAACACCGACGCCCAGTCGCTGAGCCGCAGCGCCGCGCACAAGGTGATCCAGCTCGGCCAGACCGGCCTGGGCGCCGGCAGCAAGCCCGAGAAGGGCCGCGAGGCCGCCGAAATGGCCGTGGACCAGATCCGCGAAGCCATCGACGGCGCGCACATGCTCTTCATCACCGCCGGCATGGGCGGCGGCACCGGCACCGGTGCGGCGCCCGTGATCGCCCGCGTGGCCAAGGAAATGGGCATCCTCACCGTGGGCGTGGTCACCAAGCCCTTCGACTGGGAAGGCGGCCGCCGCATGACCAACGCCGACAGCGGCCTGTCCGAGCTGGAAGCCAACGTCGACTCGCTGATCGTGGTGCTCAACGAGAAGCTGCTCGAGGTGTACGGCGACGACATCACGCAGGACGAAGCCTTCGCCCAGGCCAACGACGTGCTGAAGAACGCCGTGGGCGGCATCGCCGAGATCATCAACGAGTACGGCAACGTCAACGTTGACTTCGAAGACGTGCGCACCGTGATGGGCGAGCCCGGCAAGGCCATGATGGGCACCGCCACCGCGGCCGGCCCGGACCGCGCCCGCATCGCCGCCGAGCAGGCCGTGGCCTGCCCGCTGCTCGAAGGCATCGACCTCTCGGGTGCCAAGGGCGTGCTGGTGCTGGTCACCGCCGCCAAGGGCTCGCTCAAGCTGTCGGAATCGAAGCTGGCGATGAACACCATCCGCGCCTACGCCTCGCCCGAGGCACACGTCATCTACGGCGCCGCCTACGACGACAGCCTGGGCGACGAAATGCGCGTCACCGTGGTGGCCACCGGCCTGTCGCGCCAAGGCGCCCGCCGCACCGCCCCGCCGCTGCAGGTGCTGCGCACCGGTACCGACAACGTGCCCTTCAACGTGCCCACCGTCAGCGCCGCCGTGGGTGGCCCGGGCGCTGGCAGCGTGTCCAGCCAGCCCGACTACCAGGGCATGGCCGTGCCCAGCGTCTGGCGCACCAACCGCACCCAGGCCGCGGCCAAGGTGGACGCGCTGGCCTCGGGCGGCATGGACGATTTCGAGATTCCGGCCTTCCTTCGCAAACAGGCCGATTGAAATCGGCCTCCCCCCTGCGCGGCTGTCGCCGCTTCCCCCCACGGGGGGACGATGCCCGTGGCCCGGCGAAGCCGGTTCCACGGCATCCCTCGGTTCGGGCACGCGCGCCGGAAAGGGCGTGTGATTGACCGAGGAGCGGCGTGCGGCCGGCAGGCAATCACCGGGATAGATTTCCTGGTGAGCGCAAAAACGCCTGAAAAACTAAAATCTCGTGATGCTTGCGCAACGTACCCTCAAATCCCTGACCAAGGCGGTCGGTGTCGGCCTGCACAGCGGTCAGCGGGTGGAGTTGACGCTGCGCCCGGCCGCGCCCGACACCGGCATCGTGTTTCGCCGCGTGGACTTGCCCGAGCCGGTGGAGATTCCGGTGAACACGCAGGCCGTGAGCGACACGCGGCTGGCGTCCACCATCGCCAACGGCGGCGCCAAGGTGCACACCATCGAGCACCTGATGAGTGCCTGCGCGGGCCTGGGCATCGACAACCTGATGGTGGACATCACCGCCGAAGAGGTGCCCATCCTCGATGGCTCATCGGCCTCTTTTGTCTACCTGCTGCAAAGCGCGGGCATCGTCACGCAGAAGGCGCCCAAGCGCTTCATTCGCGTGACCAAGCCGGTGGAGGTGCGCGAAGGCGAGGGGCGCAGCCTGAAGTGGGCGCGGCTGGAGCCGTACCACGGCTTCAAGCTCAGTTTCGAGATCGAGTTCGATCACCCGGCGGTGAACTCCACCGGCCAGCGGGTCGAGTTTGACCTGGGCACCGGCAATTACTCGCGCGAGATCGCCCGGGCCCGCACCTTCGGCTTCACCCGCGACGTGGAGATGATGCGCTCGCACGGCCTGGCCCTGGGCGGCGGGCTGGACAACGCCATCGTGATGGACGACGTGAAGGTGCTCAACGCCGATGGCCTGCGCTACGGCGACGAGTTCGTGAAGCACAAGATACTGGACGCCATGGGCGACCTCTATGTGGTGGGCAAGCCCTTGCTGGCGGCCTACAGCGCCTTTCGCAGCGGCCACGCCATGAACAACCAGTTGCTGCATGCCCTGCTGGCCCGGCCCGACGCCTACGAGATCGTCACCTTCGCGCAAGACCGCGAGGCGCCCAAGGGCTTCGCCCAATTGGCCCCGGCCTGGTGATGGCGGGCTGAGCCCTGCCAGAAGACCCCACCATGCTGCTGTTTCGCTGGACGATTTTTCTGCTGCTGCTGGCCGCTGGCGTGTGCTTCACCTTCTACATTGGCACCGGCCGGCCGCACTACCGCCGCTGGGGCATCGTCATTCTGAAGTGGACGGTGATCGCTGCCCTGGGCTTCTTTGGCGTGTTGGTGCTCGAGCGCCTGCTCTGAGGCGTCGCACCGCACCGCTCAATAACTTCTGCCGCCCTTGTAGGCCGCGTGGGCACGGGCCTGCAGCTCGCCGCTCATGGCCAAGGTGGTTCGACTCACCTGCGCGTGCACGATGGCCAGGCCCAAGGCGTCGGCCGCGTCTTTGCCGGGCAGGCCGGGCAGCTTGAGCAGGCGCTTCACCATTTCCTGCATCTGCGGCTTGGTGGCGTGGCCATAGCCGACCACGGCCTTTTTCAACTGCAGCGCGGTGTACTCGGCCACCGGCAGGCCGCCCATCACCAGCGCGGTCAGGCAGGCGCCGCGCGCCTGGCCCAGCTTCAGGGTGGCCTGCGCGTCCACGTTCACGAACACGATTTCGCAGGCCGAAGCGTCGGGCTGGTAGCGCGAGATCACCTCGGTGATGCCCTCAAACAGCACCTTCAGCCGCGCCGGCAGCAGGCCACGGTCTTTCGGGTCGGTCTGGATGGTGCCGCTGGCCACGTAGTGCAGGTGGCCGCCCTCAGCGTCGATCACGCCAAAGCCGGTGCATTGCAGGCCGGGGTCAATGCCCAAGATTCTCATCAGCCGAAGTTCCAGCGAACAGAGTGAAAAAACACCGGGGCGGCGAAGCACAGCGCGTCCACCCGGTCGAGCAGGCCGCCCGCGCCCGTGACCGATCGGCCCTCCAGGCCCCAGTGGGTGATGCCGCGGTCGCGCTTGATGGCCTTCATCACCAGGTGCCCCAGGCTGCCCGCCGCGCAGGCCACCAGCGCCATGGCCACTGCGGGCAGGGGCTTGAAGGGGGTGAGGCCTGAGAGCAGGGCGCCCACGAACGCGCCCGCCAGCAAGCCCAGCGCCAAGCCGCGCCAGTGGAAACTGCGGCTGATGGCCGGGGCCACCGAGGGCACCTCACCGCGCGAGGCCACATGCTGCACCAGCATGCAGGTCTGCACCACCGCCACCAGAAAGAACACCAGGAACTCGTTTTGCCCGGTCCAGCCGCGGAAGTCCAGCAGCCACAGGGCCGGCACGTGGCTCAGGCCATAGACGCAAACCATGATGCCCCACTGCAGTTTGGCGTTGCGCTCCAGGAAGCGTTGCGGGTCGTCGCGCAGGGCGCTGACCACGGGCAGGGCGATGAACACGTAAACCGGAATGAACACGGTGAACAGATCGGCTTGGCGCGTCCACACCAAGGCGAACTGCGCCGGCAGCACCACGAAGAAGGCCAGCACCAGGCTGCGGTGGTCGGCCCGGCGGGTGGGCGAGGCGCTGATGAACTCGCGCAGCACAAAGAACGACACCAGCCCGAACAGCACCACCGCCATGCCCGCGCCCCAGACCCAGGCGCACCAGAACACGATGGCCATGGCCCACGAGTGGCGCAGCAACAGGCGCTCGTCTTGGCGGCGGCGCGACAGGGCCTCGTCGGCGTCACCGTCGCGCAGCGTCACGAGCAGGTGCGCGGCGCTGGCCAGCGCCAGCAGGCCGAACACCAGCACGAACAGCAGGCTGACCTGTTCACTGGGGGTGAGGTGGCGCAGAAAGCTGACCATCACACCTCCCGCAAGGCCATCACGGCCTCTCGCGCACGGGCCAGGAAGGCCGTGCGGTCCTCGTCGGGGCCCAAGGCCAGCGGTGCGCCAAACGTCACCGAGCACAACACCGGCACCGGCACCACCTCGCCCTTGGGCATGACGCGCTGCACGTTGTGAATCCAGGCCGGCACCAGCACCGCGTCGGGGAACCGGCGCGCCAGGTTGTAAATGCCGCTCTTGAAGGGCTGCGGGTCTTCGGCGTGGCCGCGCGTGCCCTCGGGAAACAGAATGAGCGAGTCGCCCTTGTCCAGTGCCTCAATGAGCGGCGCCAGCGGGTCTTCGTCGCCCTTGCGCTCGCGCTCCACGTACACGGCGTTGAACACCTCGGTGGTGATCCAGCGCTTCAGGCGCGAGGCGGTCCAGTAGTCTTTGGCGGCAATCGGCCGGGTGATGGCGCGCAGCTCGGTGGGCAGGGCGGCCCAGATCAGCACCAGGTCGGCGTGGCTCTGGTGGTTGGCGAAGTAGATGCGCTGCTCGGCCTTGGGCGGGCAACCATGCCAGCGCGCTTGTGCCCCGGTGAGCAGGCGCACGAAGCCCAGCAGCAGGGCCCCCACCAGGCGGGCCATCGACTTCATGCGCCGGCCCTCATGGCAGGGCAACCGCGCCCATGCGAGCGACGATGGTGCCGGTGCGCCGGGCCAGGTAGGCCGAGCCCTGGCGGGTTTCGAAGAACTTGGGGCTGGGCAACATCACGGCCAGGCGGGCGGCCTCATAGGCGCTCAGGCGGCTGGCGGGCTTGCCAAAGTAGCGCTGCGCGGCGGCCTCGGCGCCGAACACGCCTTCGCCCCATTCCACGCTGTTGAGGTAAATCTCCAGGATGCGCTCCTTGCTCAGCAGCGCCTCCAGCATCAGGGTCAGCACCAGTTCCTGGCCTTTGCGCCAGAGCTGGCGCTCGCCTGAGAGCAGCAGGTTCTTGGCCAGTTGCTGGGTGATGGTGGAGCCGCCCACAATCTTGGGCTCGCGCACGGGGCGGTTGGGGTTGCGCGCGGCGCGCTGCTCGGCGATTTGCTGGCGGCGTTCGTTTTTCTGCCAGGCGCCCTGAATGGCCTCCCATTCCACGCCGCCGTGGCTGGCGAAGCCGGCGTCTTCCGAGGCGATCACGGCGCGCTTGAGGTGGGGGCTGATCTGTTCACCCGGCACCCAGCGCTGGCGCCAGCGCCAGTCGGCCTTGGGGTCGGTGGCGCTCTGCACGGCAATGCGCCAGGCCTCGGAGCGCTGGAAGGCGGTGCTTTGCGGGTCCACCACGGCCATCAGCGCGATGCGGCCCAGAAACACCAGCTGCAGGGCCACGCCTGCCAGCAACACCCACAACACCCAGCGGCCCAGGGATCGCATGCGCTGTCCTCACTGGGCAGAGAGTTGGGTCTGCAAGCCGTCCTCCCGGGTGAAGCGGAAGCGCGAGACCACCACGATCTGGTCGGCCTGGCGGCGCATGGCCTCGTTGAAGGTGCCAAAGCTCAGGCCGCGCACGATGGCCTCGGCGCGCCGGTCCAGCGGGTTGATGCCCGAGCCTTGCACCACCTCGGTGTCGAGCACCTGGCCGTTGTGGTTGACGGTGATGACCATGGTCAGCTCGCCATAGAGCTTGCGGCCGTTCACCTCGGGGAAGTTGCTGGTGCCGCGCTCTTCGATCTTGCGGCGCAATTCGTCGTAGTAGATGGCGTACACCGCCTCGCGCGTGGCCGGGCTGACATAGCGCTTCTTGGGACGTGCGTTCTCTTCGTTGATGCGCTTCTCGATCTCGGCCAGGATCTTCACCAGCGCCCGGCGCTTCTCTTCGCGCTGCACCGCCTCCTGGCTGGGCGCGTCGCTGGCGAGGTCAGGCGGTGGCAGGGTGGCCAGCGCCCGCTTGACCTGGGCCAGCAGGCGGGTTTGTTGTTCCTTCAGTGCCTCGATCCGGCGCTGGTCTTCTTCGGGCGTGTCGCCCAGGCGGGCAGTGGCCGAAGGCGGCAGGGGCGAGGTGGCGCGGCCGCGCTGGGCCTCGCCACCACCGGCCAGCGAGGCCTGGGCGATGGCGGTGGCCTTCTCCGGTCGCTCGTCGCCGCGGGCGTTGACCAGAATGACTTCCAGCGGCGTGTCCTGGAACACGCGGTTGAAGCCCTCGGGGTTGACGAAACGCACCGTCAGCAAAACCCCGTGCACCAGCAGCGAGGCGCCCAGCGCCCACTGCAGCGTGCTCAGGTTTTTCAGGTGCGTCAGGCCCGTTTTCACGCGGCGATTATCCGTTGTCGGCGGGTGCGGCCGGCGTCGCGGCAGCGGCATCGGCCTCGTTCACGTCGATGGCCAGCGCCAGCGGCGCGGCCAGGGCCTCGTCTTCCTCGGCCTCGTCCGCCAGTTCGTCGGCGCTTTCCAGTGGCTCGTCCAGGCGCTCGGTGACGGTGCCGCTGATCTCCAGCGTGATGTCGTCGATCTCGCCCAGGCGCACCATCACGCGGGCACCGCGCGGCAAGCCGTCGGCGCCCAGCACCGGCAGCACCAGGGGCAGGGTGTCGGCGCGCACCAGGTTGTCCTTGATGAGGGTGGCGTGCAGCTCGGTGATGGCGTTCTGCCGCAGGTACTGCAGCGTCCAGTAGCGCTCCATGCCGTTCTGGAAGCCGTTGTAGGCGGTGTAGGCGGCGTCGAAGGCGCTGATCACCGAGAACAGGCTGGCGTCCTTGGGCTTGAAGGGCGCGGCCAGCGCGGCGGTTTTGCCGTGGCGCGCGCAGGCAATGATTTGCCACTGGTTCACCAGGTCCACATAGCGGCGCAGGGGCGAGGTGCTCCAGGCGTAGCACTTCACGCCCAGGCCGGCGTGCTGCTGGGCCTTGGTGCCCATGCGCACCTTCACCCCCGGTAGCAGGCTGGCCTGGCTGCGGTAGATGCCGGGCACGCCGCTGTCGGCCAGCCACTGGCCCCAGGTGCTGTTGGCCAGGATCATGGCCTCGGCC
>FWPV01003658.1_pt1 | contig 34389 bp, 31 predicted proteins | sample 2228371 | NCBI WGS metagenome assembly FWPV01 (sample SAMEA103939776, study PRJEB20133) | metagenome
AATGCCTTGCCAACGATGCAAGTTCTGGAGTGTTCCGGGCCGTAATCTGCTGGATTTAAGCGCACAAATTGCGGCGGTTCACCCGATACGTCATTATAATCAAAAAAGCGGAGTGCTCCAAGCCTTTATGCCTAAAAAAACACCAGGACAGTATTTCCTAAGCAAGGGCGTCTTGCCCAATAAGCTGACCGATCATCTTGAGAAGCTCTACCCCCTCGAGCGCGAGGTTTTGCTGGCGCGGGCTGCGGGTGAAACCCTGCGGCACATTGGGGGGCGGCTCGAGCTGACCCCCGAGGGAGTGCGTCAGGTCGAGCATCGAGCCTTGAAGAAGCTTCGGAGCGAGGATGCATCGGTTCAGACCGAGGGCCAGCGCTTCCGCCAGGCTGTAGAGCAAAAATGGAAGATATCGCTGGAGTCGGTGGTCAAGCGTTTGCCCAAAAACGAGCGAATACTTGTTCTGGCTTATGCCAACGGGGAGTTGCTGGGCGACCTGGCCCCCACCCTGGGCTTGAGCATAACCGAGGCTACAGCGTTGCGCGACCAGGTGGTGTCGCGCTTGTTGGGGGAGGAACGCGGCTCGAGGGCGGGGAAGTGGCTCGAGCTGAAAGCTGCGGTGGCCGCGGCCCTGGCCCAGAGCCCGATGACCTACGAGGAGCTCGAGGGGCGTTTTCCTATGTCCCGTCGCCGGCTGATGAGGCTCATGCAGGAACTGGTCATGGAGGGTCGGGCCGAGGTGAGCGACGAATACCCCTTCCGCTTTTTGGGCATGGAGCCAAACGATTGAAAATAACCCACCGGCTGGTGGGGTTCTGGTGGGCGCGATTGGACTCGAACCAACGACCCCTACCGTGTCAAGGTAGTGCTCTAGCCATCTGAGCTACGCGCCCGCAAGGTTTGATTTGGCTCCATTTTTCCGCTAACGGAAAACATTGGAGGCGCTGACCGGATTCGAACCGGTGAATGGAGGTTTTGCAGACCTCTGCCTTACCACTTGGCTACAGCGCCGCGCTTGCCACCCTAAAGTGGTTCAGCAAAGGCTAGGTTAGCATTTGCTGGGAGGTGTGTCAAACAGTTTTCGAGTACGATTGAACCGTGCGTGAAGTATTCATCAAAACGCCTGGCGGCTTTCGCTGGCCCTTTTCTAAAGGACTTCTGGTGGAATCCATGATGATGGCGGGGCTCAAAATGGAACCCGCGATGTCGGTGGCCCACACCATCGAAGAGCAGCTCAAGACCCGCAAGAAGCCCGAAATTACCGCCCAGGCGCTCAAAAAAATGCTGATTCAGGAGGTGGGGAAAAACTTTGGCCCCGAGCTGGCTGAGCGGCTCCGCGGTCAGACCCAGGCCTTTGAGGACATTGTGGTCAGGGAAGGCTATCGTCGCCGACCCTTTTCCAAGGGAGTACTGGCGCGCAGCCTGGAGGATGCGGGGTTTTCCATGCGGGAGGCGCAGGCGCTGGCGCGAGCGGTGGAAAACCGGCTGCGCCGCAGTGGGGTACATGCGATAGATGCAGAGGAACTCGAGCAGCGCATCGCCGGCGAAATTGAGGAGCTGTTTGGCCCGGCAGCTCGAATCCGCTATGCGGGGCGGCAGGCGCTGGCAGGGGAGATTTTTGTAGAGGAGGCCGAGGGTGAGCCACGGGTTCCTTTCTCCAAGGGGGTGCTGGCACAGTCGGTCATGGCGGTAGGGCTTTCCCCCGACGCGGCCTACCGCCTGGCGCGCGATGTGGAGCGTCGGCTGCGCGACGCGGGCTCGGCGGTGGTGACCCGCGATTATCTGCGCAAGGCTGTTTCTGAAGAGCTGTTGGAGGAAGCTGGGGAGGAGGTGGCCCGCCGCTACCACCTCCTACGCAGCATTCGGCGGGCTGTTAAGCCGGTGCACCTCCTGATTGGGGGCGTGGCAGGTGTAGGGAAGAGCGTTCTGGCCTCGGCCCTGGCCTACCGTCTGGGCATTACCCGTTTGATTTCTACCGATGCGGTACGGGAAATACTGCGGGCGACCATTCCCAAAGACCTGTTGCCCACCCTGCATACCAGCAGCTTTGACTCCTGGCGGGCCCTGGCTACGCCCCACACGCTCGAGCCCAGCCCGGCGATGGTTATGCAGGGCTTTCGCGACCAGGTCTCGAGGGTTGCGGTGGGGCTCAGGGCCATCCAGGAACGAAGCGCCAGGGAAAAAACCTCGCTGGTGGTGGAGGGCGTACACGTCGTGCCGGGTTACATGACCCATCTGCTCCAGAGCGAGGTTATTCAAATTCCCATCATGCTGGTACTCGAAGATGAAGCCCTGCACCGCGACCGCTTTGCACTGCGTGAGCGCGAAACCAGGGGTTCACGTACCAGCGGCGCCTATGCCCAGCACTTCGACCAGATTCGCCTGATTCAGCAGCATCTGGTCGAGCTGGCCAGGGGAGCGGGTATTCCCCTAATAGCTGCTGAAAACCTGGACAGAGCCATAGACAAGGGCCTCGAGGTGATTGTGGATCGCTTGCAGGAGGCGTATTTCGACGCAGTCCAGGGATAGCCAACCCAAGCTACCCACAGGTTATACCGGATTCAAAAAGATAATCACTCAAATCGAAAAACTTCGGAGGCTTGATTGCGCCGCGCGCGGCGCAACTTGAATCCCAGAGCACTCCCTTCCAAGGGGCGATATCGCCCTCCGCTACGCGGATAACTTCGGTCGGGTTAGTTCGCCGCCATTCGGCGACGAACTAACCGAATCTGGTATTACACATGAACTCAGGGGATGTACGGTAGGCTCGGAACGTGAGTGATTCGATTGAAATAAAGGGGCTTACCCCGATTCCTCCGCTCGGTATCGGTACCTGGCAGTGGGGCGATAGGCTGGTGTGGGGCTATGGCAATGGCTACCAGCAGGGCGATACCCTGGCGGTCTATCAAGCGGCCCTGCAAAACGGAGTACGCCTGTTCGACACTGCCGAGTTTTATGGTTTTGGGCTCTCTGAAAAGCTAATTGGGCAGTATTACAGGGGCCACGAACCTAAACCTCTGGTGGTCAGCAAGATGTTTCCTTATCCCTGGCGCTTTTCCCGCAAGGTGCTGCTGGACGCACTCAAAAAGAGCCTGATGCGCTTGCAGATGAGCCGACTGGATCTGTACTTGCTGCACTGGCCCTGGAAACCGCTATCCCTCGAGCAATGGGCCGAGTCGCTGGCCGAAGCCTACGAGCAAGGGCTCACCAAAGCAGTGGGGGTTTCCAACCACACCTTGCCTCAACTCGAGCGTGTGGCGAAGGTGCTGACCAGACACCGGGTTCCCCTGGCCGTCAACCAGGTTGAATACCATCTACTCGAGCGCAAACCCGAGAAAACCGGCTTACTCCAGGCCATGAAGGCCGAGGGCATTGTGCTGGTGGCCTACAGCCCGCTGGCCATGGGCTGGCTCACCGGCAAATATAGCCTGGAGAACCCCCCACCCGGACGCTACCGTGCCCAGCGCTATGTGACGCATAAGGCTCAGATTCCGCTGCTGTTGCAAACCCTGAACGAGATCGCGCAAAACTTGAATGCAACCCCGGCCCAGGTGGCCCTGCGCTGGTGTATCCAAAGAGGTACTCTGCCCATTCCTGGAGCCAAAAATGCACGACAGGCCGAAGGTAACGCTGGAGCCCTGCGGATTCATCTGTCGGATGAAGAGATGGCTCGCCTCGGTTCCATCGTTTGAAGCGCTACCAACCAAACGAGTCTGATACCAGATTCGGTTAGTTCGGGCATCCTTGGGCGGCTCTGCCTCGCCGACGCTGTGGCATGGCGCGGTGCAGAGGCGACCGACCGGAGTTATCTAGCTGAGGGCGGTACCGCTCCTTGAATACGTTATGAAAGTGCAAATGAGCCTTTAGCTCTAGAGACTTGGTCTATCCTCGAGGTAGTTGAGGATTTTTGCCTCCGGAGGTTGAATGATGCGAATTTTTTTGTTTGCCCTTCTGGCAGTTTGGCTGGTAGCTTGCGGCGGGTCGCCCAGAACGCAAGTCCTCCTGGTTCCTGAAACCCTTCCAAGGATGTACTCGGGTTTTAGCGTTTCTCTCAAAGCCCTGGTGGCTTACAATCAGGATCGCCGGGTTACCTGGAGTAGCAGCGGTGGCCAGCTCGTATCAAATGGCACCGAAGCTGTTTTTGTGGCTCCCGAGACCCCTGGAATCTATACCGTAACAGCTACCAGCGTGGGCGATTCCAGTGCCAGGGCGTCCGTGAGTATTGTGGTCGAAACGGGCACTGGCTTTGTTCAGACCTCAATTCGCAACGCGGCCAACGGCCAGGCCCTCAGTGGGGTGAGCTTCAGCCAGTGCAATACCCAGGGTTGTAGCCCCAATACTCCTGTCGGCAACGCGTCCGAAAATCCGGTTGGGAACTATGAATTTCAACTGGCTGGGGGCACCTACAACTTGCTGGTCAGTCGTGCAGGGTTCTTGCCTGTCACTGTTTATGGTGTGGTTGTGCGACATGAGCAGACCACCTTCCTGGAGCAGATACAACTGGTCGAGGACCAGGGCAGCCAGACCGGTAGCGCAGGCGGTCAGATTACCAATGCTCAGGATGGAACGGTGGTGCCCGATGCTCTGCTCGAGTTGCGGGCTGGCATCAATGCGACCACCGGAACCGTGGTCGCGACGGCTACCACCGACCCGTTGGGCTTCTATACCTTTAGCAATATTCCGGCAGGGAACTACACTGCAACCATAAGCAAAGAGGGCTTTACTCCCAACCGGTTCACTGTAACAGTGGTGGGCGGCCAAACTCTGCTCAATCAAAATGCCAGCATCTCGCCCCCCATCGCCGATCGCCAGTGGCGCTTCGTGCTCACCTGGGGCCAAACCCCCTCTGACCTCGACTCCCACCTGACCGGCCCCACCCCGACCAGTGCGGGTAGTGGGCGCTTCCACACCTACTACGCTGCGAAAGAATACAGCTTTGGTGGAATCCGTTATGCCAACCTGGATGTGGACGATGTGACCAGTTTTGGCCCCGAGACCACCACCATATACGAGCCTACAGGTGGCTCGGATGTGTACCGTTTCTCGGTACATGATTACAGCAACAAAGACTCCAACAACAGCAGTGCTATGGGGGCTTCGGGAGCCCAGGTGCGGATATTCCAGGGCTCAACCCTGGTTGCAACCTACAGCGTGCCCAACCGACCGGGCACCCTTTGGACAGTAGCCGAGCTAGACCTCAGAAACCCTAGCTTTCCTATCCTGACTCCCATCAATCGTATGTCCTTCATCAGCAACCCGGTAGGAGTTCAGAGCATTGGAGAACTCGAGGTATTCCAGAACCTACCTCAAAAGTAAAAACATGCTTATACCAGATTTGGTTAGTTCGGCACCGCATGGTGGCTCAGCCTTGCCCACACTGTGGTATGGCCCGGTGCAGAGGCGACCGACCGAAGTTATCCCTTTATGGGAGGGCGATACCGCCCCTTGGAAGTTATCCGCGCAGCGGAGGGCGATACCGCCCCTTGGAAGGGAAACGTTTTCTTCGCCGAACCAGGTCATGGGGGTGCTCTGGGATTCAGGCTGTGCCGCGCTCAGCGCAACCAGGCCTCTAGATGTTTTAGCTTGAATGACTATCTTTTTGTATCCGGAATTATCCCGTGGTCCAGCCGCGTGAGCTGGCTCACGGGTATTCCTGCTGCGGAGAGCCGACAACCACTATTGCTGGCGCAGGATATATCGCAAGGCGGCCTCGAGCTGTTCTTTGGGGTCTTCCTCCACCAGATCGGGCTCCACCCCGCGCCCTTCCCAGGTGGGGCCAGAAAAAGGGGCCAGTACTCCGTTAGCAACCAGGGCCACGCCGCCATCGGGAAAGCAGTAAGGGGTGAGGGCTTCGGTATTGCCCGCGCTGCGGGTGCCGACAATATAGGCTCGTTTGGCATTTTTGAGTGCGCCCACGAGCCCTTCGGCGGCGGAGTTCACATTGCTATCAATCAGTACCACCAGGGGTTTTTGGGTTTGGGGACGGCCAAAGAAGGGCGTGGTGGGAAGGGGGATGGCCCCCAGGCCCCGGCTGACGATGCGCCAGGGTACACCCCGCATAAAGACCCCGGCCACCTCGGCCATGCGGAGCACCAGCCCTCCGGGGTTGCCACGCAGGTCGAGCACATAGCCCCTGGCCTGAGCATCGTAGCGGCGGATGGCGTCTTGTAAAGTGCTCAGGCCCGCCGCATCGACCAGGTTGCTGATACGCACGATGACCACGCCATCGGTAAAGCGCACCTGGGGGGCCTCGTAGGGCGACTTTGAAGGCTGGGCGGGTGAGGAAGCCGGTAGCGGCTGGACAGGCTCGGTACTGGAGGGGCTGGGGTTTGGGGAGATCGGAGCCTGGGTTGAGGGGGGGAGCAGGTCCTGATCCTTGAAAGGAAGGGCCAGGCACTGCCCTCCGCTCAGGTAGCGTCGGGCCAGGGTTGGGCTCAGTACCCTCGAGTGCTCATCACGAAGCTCGCCGTACATGTCGTCCAGTAAACGGTAAAGCCCCTCCCAATCCCGGATTTCGCTCAGCTTGAGTCGGTAGCTATGGCCTACCGACTCCCAGTTCACGCCGTTGAATCCGGTGTCGTAGTAGCGTTCCTTGACCAGTCTCCAGGCCTGCTCGAGGCGCAAAGCAAAAGCCTGTGGGCTTTGCGCCAGAGCCAGGTTGCCAAATATCAACACCACCACCCACCAGCGCATAGCTGCATGATACGCGAAGAGCTGCGGAAGGTGGATATAACAAAAAAAGCCCGAAACTATGGGGGTTTGCTGGGCTTTTTTGCTATGCCAGGATGCGCTGAGGAGTCTGCTGCAAAGCGCCGCATACCCTCAGGTACCACGACCCAGCGCCGGCTTTCCGTCGGGCCACTTTTGCAGTGACATTGCTAGGAGTCCTTGTCTTCGCCGTGGCCCTCTTCTAGTTTGGCAAACTGCTCCAGGCCCGCTTTGATTCTGTCCTGCAAGCCTCGGAAGCCTTCTATGCGCGCGCCGGTCAGGAGCTCCAAGGCCTGTTCGACTGTATCGACCGCATAAATGTGGAACTGCCCCGCGCGGATGGCCTCGAGCACCTCGGCTTTCAGGGTCAGGTTGGAGATATTGGCCCTGGGCAGAATAACCCCCTGGGTGCCGCTCAGGCCCAGCGCACTGCAAACCCGGAAAAAGCCCTCCACCTTGGCGTTGACAGCCCCCACCGCCAGTACCTTGCCGGTCTGGTCCACCGCGCCGGTCACGGCCAGGTCTTGCCGCAGAGGAAAGTTGCCGATGGCCGATAGCACTGCAACCAGTTCGGCCAGCCCGGCGGAGTCGCCATCGATGGCGACATAGTTTTGCTCAAGGGCCAGGCTGATGGTGGCGGGTAAGGGGCCGCTTTCAATATAGCGACTGCGCAGATAGCCGGCCAGGGTGAGTACCGCCTTGTGGAAGATCTGCCCACCCAGACCGGCTTCACGGTCGATGGAGACCAGGTGGTCGCGGCCCGGCGCAGCCCGCGCGGTCAGCCGGGCCGGCCGGCCCCAGTAAGGGGCTGCCTCGACGACCACCAGGCTGTTGACCTCGCCCACAACCCGGCCGGTGGTGCGAAGGCTAAAAACTCCTTCTCGTACGGCCCGCAAAAACTCTTCTTCGGAGAGGAAGCTCCGGTGGTCGCGGGCCTCGATGGCCTCTTCGACGGCCTTTGCGGTCAGAACCCCTTCCCCTAAAACGGCGGCTTCTTCGGCCAGCGCACGGATCTCGACTAGGCGAGCATCCAAGCGGTCGCGCTGCTCGGCGCTGCGCCGGGCCTCGTCGTAGAGTCGAATCAGACCGCCCTGGGTGAGCTGGAAACCCTGGGCCTGGAGCCATCCTCCCAGGGCCACCAGGTTTTCCGGGGTAGCCGGAAGGGTAGGGGAGAACTCAGCTCGAATGCGGAATAACTCGCTAAAACCCGGATCTTCTTCCAGCGACTCGAAAGCCTCATGGGTGCCTACCAGCATGACCTGCATCTGGATTGGAAAAGGCTCGACCTCGAGGCTGGCCGGAGCCTGCGGCTCGGTAACTGGCTCGACCTGCCCGTTGCGCAAGGCCCGCTTGAAAGCCTCCCAGGTGCCCTCACGTTTGAGGCTCAGCGCGTCCAGGATCAGATAGCCCCCCTGGGCTTTGTGGACGGCACCCGGGCGAATCAGGCTGACATTGGTACTCCATACCCCCCTTTCTACAGCGTAGTCCAGCCGCCCAAATAACCGCGGGGCGGTGGCGTAGGGTTCAAAAACGATGGGGGGAGGGCTGCCACTGCTGGATGAGGTGAGCAGGTTGGGCCGCCACTGGGCAGGGTCGAGCGGCTCACCAGTTTCGGCGTAGCGGGCCAGGCGGCCCCGCAGGGCCTCGAGGTAGCCCCTGGCTTGAGGAAAACGCTGGAACAACGGCTCGAACCGGTTGTTCAGGTAGTGCAGTGCCCAGTCGCGCCGCAGCTTTCTAAGCGAGACCTCGAGTTCGGCAGCGTTGGCCAGACTGCCCAGCGTAACCTCTTCGAGCCTGGCGCTGAGCTCGGCGGGAACTGGGCCGGGGCCGGTAAACTCCAGCCTTTCCCCGTTGGAAGATAGCGCAAACCCGGCTTCCTGGGCTTCTTGCTGCAACGAGGCCAGTTGTCGTTCTTGGGTTTCCTTGAAGCGGGCCTCGAGCTGGGTTTTTTCCCGCAAGAAAGAGCCCTGCCGGAATAACTCGTCCAGCCGCGTCACCTCTAACAATAGGTTTTCGACCGCATCGGCCAAATGGGTTTCCTGCCCACTGGGTAGGGTTAGCACCGCTACTTTGCGCTCCGACAGGGGCACGTAGAGCAGGTCGGGTGGGGTTTCGACGGTCTGAGTACTTAGAAAGGCCAGCAGGGCCTCGTGCTTGCCCAGGCTGGAGGGCCCTACCAGGTAGGCATGGAACCCACCCCGAATCGCCAGTTCCAAAGCTGCCCTGGCCCGTTCCTGGCCAAAAAATGGCGGTGCCTGAGGAAAGTCCACAATATCGCTGGAATCATCGGTTAATGTGCGCCACTCGAGCGCCTCGTAGGAAAGCCTCATGCTGGAAAAGTATACCCACAGCCAGGTAGCGGGTAAGCCAGTCGGGGCTTCACTCAAAAGTAAAACTCGACAGATGAGCTGTTGCCCGTTGCGGTTCGCAAGATGGAGCTAGTCGAGTATCTGGGATTCGGGGCTTGGCGGTGATGCCCGGAAAAGTCGTCCATAATCAAAAAATCCTCAAAGGCCAGGTGGTCTGCGGCGCAACCTGATTTCCGGAACACCTCCACCCGCCTTTCAGTTTGCGAAACGACCATCGGTCGGTTGCCTGTGCACCGCGCCATGCCGCAACGTGGGCGGAGTAGAGTCCATGGGCGATGAAATAACCGAATCTGGTATGACTCATCGAGCCCCGGGGCTTGGGCTTTCAGCCAGACCCCAAGCCTGTTATGCTGTTCCTAAAGGAGGCAACTTCGTCATGTCTATGCGAGTTCTTGGGATGATTCTCGCGGGGGGTCAGGGTTCAAGGTTGTTCCCCCTCACGGCCAAGCGCGCGAAACCTTCTGTGCCTTTTGGGGCGCGATACCGCATCATTGACTTCGTACTCAACAACTTCCTGAACTCGGGAATATACGGCATTTATGTGTTGACCCAGTTCAAGGCCCAGTCCCTGACCGAACATGTGCAGCGGCACTGGCGTTTTGGAGGTTTTCTGGAGGATGCCTTCATTCTGCTGGTGCCGGCCCAGATGTACCGCTACGAAGAACTGGGGCCGGTCTGGTACCGGGGCACGGCCGATGCCATCTACCAGAACCTGCACCTCATCAACAACCACAAGCCCGAGAACGTAGCTATCTTTGGCGGTGACCACATCTTCAAGATGAACATCGCCCACATGCTGGACTACCACAACGACCACCGCGCCGACCTGACCATTGCTGCCTATCCGGTGCCCATCGAGCAGGCCAGCCGCTTTGGGGTACTTCAGGTAGACGAGCAGTGGCGCATGGTGGGGTTTCAGGAAAAGCCCAAGAACCCCACCCCCATCCCCGGCAAGCCCGACCAGGCCCTGGTCTCAATGGGTAACTACATCTTTCGTACCGAACCTCTGGTTGAGAAGCTCGAGCACGATGCCAAAGACCCCAACTCCTCGCACGATTTTGGCAAGGACGTGATTCCCCGTGCCTTGAGCGAGGGCTACCGAATCCAGGTGTATGACTTCAAGCGCAACCCCATTCCTGGTCAGAGCGGCCCCAACACCTACTGGCGCGACGTGGGGACCATAGATGCCTACTTCGAAGCCAGCATGGACTTGATTCAGGTCACTCCGGAGTTCGACCTGTTCAACCCCGACTGGCCCCTGAGGGCGGCTAACTTTAACTCCCCCCCTGCCAAGTTCGTCCACGAGGCGGGAGCCCGCACCGGGCAGGCCTTCAACAGCCTGATTGCTGGCGGCTGCATCATCTCGGGGGGTACCATCCGCGAGTCGGTGGTATTTCGCCGCAACCGTATCAACTCTTACGCTTTGGTCGAGCGCAGCATTCTGTTTGACGAGGTGGAGGTGGGGCGTTACGCCAAGCTGCGCAATACCATCGTGGACAAAAATGTGAGCATTCCGCCCCACACCGAGATTGGCTACGACCTCGAGGCCGACCGGGCCCGGGGTTTTACCGTCACCTCGGAGGGCATCGTGGTGGTGCCCAAAAGCTTTAGATTTTAATGTCGAGTGCCGAGAGTCTAGCGCCTGTGGCCCTGGAGTGTTAGCCTTGGCCTCGACTTTGCTGGCCGGTCGTATTTTATGGATAAGCATCCTGGTAAGGTCTTCTACCGCCTAACACGCATTTTCCCCGGAGATCAGCTACCGGGCGGGCGGGCCCCTGCCGCCAAAGTCTATGCCAATCCACTGGAGTCGGTAGAACTGGCCGAGCCGGTGCGGGACGGGGGGCCCGCCGTGTGGCGGGTGCTCTCCAGGGTCATGCCTACCACGCCCAAAGTGGGTTCTTCCATCACCCAGGCCGAACTCTCACAGGTGCTGGCCCCGCTGGCCGTGCGCCGGGGTGGACGGGGCTATCCCTCGGCGGGGGGTGCGTATCCCCTCGAGGTCTACCTGGCGGTGCAACACCTGCAAGACACCTTTCAGGGCATTTATCACTATGCGGCCAAGCAGCACCAGCTGGAGCAACTCTCGGGCCGTTTCGACCCCAGAAGCTGGAAGTCGGCCCTGATGGACTTGGACGCGGTGGAGGCTTCAGCGGCGCTGGTGGTTTTTACCGCAGTACCGGAGCGCTCGGAGGCGGTGTTCGGGCTGCGCGGCTTCCGCTACGCTCTTCTGGAGGTGGGCTATGCGGTGGGCGAGGTCTTGGTTGCCGCCACAGCCCTTGGCTTGCAGGCCTACCCCGCCGAAACTTTCTACGACGAGGAGGTGCGCAAACTGCTCTCTCTACCCGATACCGAGCATCCGGTGGTCGTGCTGTTGTTGGGACGATAGTGTGTCGGATACCCCCTTGACCGAAGGCCCCTACCACACTTGTGATTTGTGCCATGAGCGCGCAACTTTACGCTAGCGAGCCACAGAGCGATGGAGTTTCCCGAAGCAGTTTTCGTCTACGGCACCCTCAAGCAAGGGGAGCGCAATTTTGCGGTCTCGCTGGAGGCAGGCTGGACTCGCTCAGAACCGGCTTATGTCGAGGGGTTTCAGCTTTTTCATATCCCCCGGCGCGAACGTCTACCCTACAGCTATCCGGCAGTCGTGCAGGGGGCGGGCCGGGTCTGGGGTGAGGTGCAGTGGTTTGCCGACCTGGGCCAGGCGCTGGTGTCGCTTGATATCCTCGAGGACGAGGGCCGCGAATACCTGCGCGTAGCTACGGTGGCCCATCTTCCCGAGCAGGCCGGGAAACTCCCGGTCTGGATTTACGTCTATCCCGGCTTGCAAAGCATCCAGGCTGTCTCGGGCCTCTGGCTGCCCGATGGGGTCTGGCGTGAAATGGAAGGACAGAAGGGGTAAACTGCCGGTGTCCTTATGAAAGTTGCCTTTGTTGCCTCCGAAGCCTTCCCTTTCGCTAAAGTGGGTGGTCTGGCTGATGTGATCGGCAGTTTGCCCCAGGCCCTCAGGAAGCAGGGTCTGGAACCTACCATCTTTTTGCCCTGGTACTGGGGTATCCAGGGTTACTACGTGGGCGAAGCCTGGTTCAATTTCGAAGGGGGGCGCGAGAAGATAGGCATCGGACACGCCGAGCATGATGGGGTGCGCTACGTACTGGTGGGGTTGGGGGATTTCGCCCGCGACAAGCCCTACGGCTACCCCGACGACTTCCGCCGCTTTGTGCGCTTCGCGATGGCAACAGCCGAGTTGCTGGGCGATTTCGATGTGGTTCATGCCCACGACTGGCAGGCTGCGCTGCTGCCCCTTTTGCGCAACCTGGGTTGGTTCAAGGCCCGCACGGTGTACACCATCCACAACCTGGCCTACCAAGGGGTCTGGGGCTCCCAGGATTTCTACGCCTGGACACGGCTACCAGGCGAGACCTACTATGGCGCGGGCCTCGAGCACCATGGGTCGGTAAACCTGATGAAGGCGGGCATTGTCAACGCCGACGCAGTGACCACAGTCTCGCCCCGCTACGCCTGGGAGATCACCACCCCCGAAGGTGGCGAGGGGCTCGATGGGGTTTTACGCAGCCACCAGGGGAAGCTCAGGGGTATTCTGAACGGTCTGGATACCGACTACTGGAACCCTGCCACCGACAAGTACCTGAAGTACCACTACGACGCGACCAGCCTCGCAGGCAAAGCCAGTAACCGCGCCGAGTTGCTGGCCGAGTTTTCCCTGGAAGACCGCCCGACCCTGGGGGTTGTTTCGCGCTTTGCCCACCAGAAAGGCATAGACCTGATTGGCGACGCGGTGGATGGTCTGTTGGGAATGGGGGTCAACCTGGTGGTGCTTGGCAGTGGGGAGCCCGGCCTCGAGCGCACCTTTGCCTGGATGGCCTCACACCTGCCGGGTCGCATGGCCTACGTGCAGGGCTACAACGAGGCCCTGGCCCACCGTATTTATGCCGGCTGCGATGGTTTTCTGATGCCTTCTCGGTTTGAGCCTTGCGGACTGGCCCAGCTTATCGCTATGCGCTATGGTACGCCCCCCATCGTGCGAGCAGTGGGGGGGCTTTTGGATACCGTCAAGCACTGGGAGACCGGTTTTATGTTCGACTCGATGGATGCAGGGGGCGTTTTGCACGGGGTCAGTGAGTTTCTAAAACACCCCGACCGCGACTTGGTAGCCAGAAATGCCATGCAGGCCGATTTTTCCTGGGATAAGCCAGCAAAGGAGTACGTGAGCCTTTACCGGCAACTGCTGGGGTAGGGTAGAGCGGTTGTTGGCGAGGAACCATGCTGGGGCCTCGCCCCCTGATACCGGAAAAAAATCCAGAGGCTTGGTTGCGCCGCGCGCGGCGCAACTTGAATCCTGGAGCACACCCCACCCCTTGCTACGCACCCCTCCCTTCGGTCGGCGAAACCAGCATCTCGGCGAAGAGAGCGTATCCCTTCCAAGGGGCGGTATCGCCCTCCGCTACGCGGATAACTTCCAAGGGGCGGTATCGCCCTCCGCTACGCGGATAACTTCGGTCGGCGAAAAAAGCGTATCCCGTTGGCCGGTCGCCCCTGCGCCACGCCATGGCGCGGCGTGGGCGAGGCTCTGCCAACATTCGGTGCCAAACTAACCGAGTCTGGTATGACCTGAGCAAACCTGCTCAAGTCCCTTCGGCTGGGCGGTATTTGGAGGGGTAGTTGATGATTTTGTCCCACTCATCCGCTGCCGAGCGGGCCACAAAAACCACCAGTTCTTCTTCGCCAACATTAAAAACTTCGTGGGGTACGCCGGGCTTTATGTAGATAAAGTCGCCGGCGCGATTGATGACCTCTTTTTCCAGGTTTTCGCCAAAGGTGTGCCTAACCGTACCCTGCAGAACGAAGAGCATCACCTCGAAGCCATCGTGGATGTGGGCGTAGGCGATGGCACCCGGAGGCACAGTTGCCACATTGATCGATAGTCCGGTAGAGCCCACATTTTTGGCCGACATACCCTGCTTGTACAGGATGCCGTTCCAGCTCCGCTGGGGACTCTCCCCGCGTATAACGCTGATACCGCCTAAATCTTCGACCAGGCCCGGCTCGGGGCCTTTTCCCTGGGTATGTTGACTCATACCCTATTTTACTCGAGAGCCAGCCGCACCAGCCGGTCGAGCAGGTCGGGGTAGGCGAGGCCGGAGGCCTGCCAGAGCTTGGGATACATGCTGGTCGGGGTGAAACCGGGAATAGTGTTGAACTCGTTAAGATAGAGCTCACCTTTGCTGGACAGAAAAAAATCTACCCTGGCCATTCCCCGCACGCCCAGAATTCGGTAGGCGGTAATCGCGGTCGAGCGAATTTGCTCAGCGAGTTCGGGGGGGATTTGCGCTGGCAGATGTAGTTGCGCTTTGCCCTCGGTGTACTTGGTCTCGTAATCGTAAAACTCGGCCTGGTAGGTAATCTCGCCGACCACGCTGGCGCTGGCGTGGATATTGCCCAGGAGGGCCACTTCCAGTTCGCGCACCCCTTCTACGGTCTGCTCGACCAGTACTTTGTGATCCCATATGAAGGCGTTGGCCAGGGCTTTGCTGGCCTCCTGGTCGGCCTTCACCTTGGAGATACCCACCGAGGAGCCGGTGTTGGCCGGTTTGACAAAGTAGGGTGGCGGGGGCAGGGGGGTGGGTTCGCCTTTGTACAACGTGACCCAGGGAACTACCGGAATGCCGGCTTGGTGCAGGGTACGTTTGCACAGGTCCTTGTCCATACACAGCGCCGAGCTTGTGACGTTTGCCCCGACGTAGGGCAGCCTTAGCAGCTGTAGAAAGCCCTGGATGACTCCGTCCTCACCCATTGGGCCATGCAAAAGGGGAAAGGCTACGTCGTAGTGGTCCCAGGCAATGTGGGGCGGGAATGGGTGGGTTCCGTGCTCGGCTACCCCGGCCACCAGGGCTTCGCGGGCGTCTTCCCCCAGCAGCCACCGGCCATCCTTGGCGATTACGGCTAGCTCGGTAGGATGCGGCATGGCCGCCAATACACCCCGTGCCGAAGACAGGGAAACTTCATGCTCCCCGGGGGGGCCTCCGGCAATGAGTAAAATGTGCAAATTGCTCACGATGTGTATTGTCCAATGCGGTAGGCGCTACGTCAAATAGCCTCAAAAAATGCCTCACCCAGAGAGAGGATGACCGGCCTGGCAGGCAAAACGGTCACCGTCGGCTCAGTCCTCGAGCGCCCAGTCCCTGCGCCAAAGTTTGAGTTGCGAGAGGTGCAGGTAGTACGAGGCAAAGCTGCGGTAGGGTGAATGAATCCCCATCAGCTCCAGGTATTCCTTGAGCCTGGGGATGCCCTCCAGCCCCAGCCCTTGGGCCAGGGCCCGCCGGATGTGGTTCCCCTCCAGGGTTACGTCGGGGTGGATGGTGCCGCGCATCAGCACCCAGGCTGCCGAGGTATGACCCAGACCAAAGCGCTTGCGAAGCAGGTGCAGGGCATCCTGGGGGTCGCTGGGAAGGTTTTCGAGCTGTACCTGGTCATCGAAAAAGGCCTGGGTGATGTGGGGTAGCTTGCTGCTACTCCAGCTCGATAGGCCGATGGCTTGCAACTGCAGGCTGTTCACCTGCATCATCTGCTGGGGAGTGGGCAACAGGGCATATGTCTTGCCGCCGAAAGCGGTGTGCTGGCCAAGGTTTTTTCGCAGCACCAGATCAAACCTGCGCCCACAGTAGATTCGCAAGAGCGCGGCCCAATAGCTAGTGTAGGCGGGCGACACCACCGGCCAGAACTCACTCGAGAGTGAGTAGCCTAAAAAATTGACCTCCAGGGCATTCCGCATAGCCTCGTTGTCCAGGTTCAACCAGAAGCGTTTCCTGGCCCAGATGTTGGCTGCATCGTAATCTTTCTGGCCTGGCTTCTTGGCCCCGTCGGGCGCGGTGAGGGAAAGCTCGAGGGCCTGGCCCCTCTCTTCGATTCGAAACCAGAAAGGTTTGGGCAGTTCGACTATTCCTTCCAGCAGGCCCTCTTTAGGTCTGGCCTGCTCGGTGGGTTCCAGACAGTGGCTGTGGTTGTACAGGGCCAGCAGCTTTTTCCAGACGTAGTTTTGGGGCAACTCGAGAGTAATCATTCTGACTAAAACAGAATACACCCAAAGCCAGCGGGGGCGCGCTGGTTCTCCCGTGGGGCGCCTCAGGGTTCGGCGGCCTTTTTGCCTTCGAAGAACTCCTGCCAGTGCGGGGCTCTCCCGTCTATATCCCTGAAGCCGTACTCCCGTGCCAGGTGCCAGGTGGCCAGGGCCCGGCCCGCCTTCTTATGCACGTCAGGGTCGGAAGCCAGGGCTACAACGGCCCGCCCGATGTAGTGGGGGGTCTCGGACTCGGCATAGTAGGGGTCTTGGGCGATGGCGTCGCGCCAGTTGGCCTCGCTTACGCCAAAGTGCTCGAGCATGGCCTCAGAGCGCAGGAAACCAGGCGTCAGGGCCACTGCGGTCAGGCGGGTGTTCTTGAGCTCCTGGGCCAGGTTGTGCGCGATGCGGATCACGCTGGTCTTGACCAGGTCGTAGAAGAAATGGCCCCGATAGCTCAGGCTGTCGCCGTCGGTGACCTCGATAATCAGTCCGGCATGCTCTAACATAAGCGGTACGGCATGGCGGCTGGTGAGGAGGTGGCTATACACCGAGCGCTCCAAGAGCCGCCAGCCCTGGGCCATATCCAGCTCCCAGAAGGGCTTGCCCCACTCGATCAAGCTGTCACCACCCCATACGTCGTTCACCAGAATATCCAGCTTGCCCTGTTCGGCCTTAACCCGCTCAAACAAGTCCTTGACCTGATCCTCTTCGGTGTGATCCACCTGCACTGCAATGCCCTTTCCACCGGCTTGGGCCACCAGTTCGGCGGTTTCCTCGATGGTCTCGGGTCGGTTGAGGTCGGAGGGGTGCCCCCGGGTGCTGCGGCCCGTGCAGTACACGGTGGCCCCAGCCGCACCCAACTCCACCGCAATCCCCCGCCCACAGCCTCTGGTGGCTCCTGCTACAACAGCAATTTGTCCTTTGAGATTAGACATGTTCCCTCCGCATCTCGACTACTTCTGGCTCCAAGCGAATCGCCAAGCGGATGAGTACCCTGGCCACTCGAGTTTGCCAGTTCAGCCCGATTGGTAAATGGGCCTGCAAGGTTTCGGGGTGGTCGGAAGTTTCGAACTGCTCTTGTAGGACTCTCTGCGCTAGATATGTGTAGAGTATGTATTGGCAGTGATCCATTGCCCCCTCCACAACCCAGCCTAGGCCTGATTTATGCCACCTTCTGTCATATTGGTGGAATAGGGTGGAAGCATGCGAGCGGATCGTTTGGTGTCGATTTTGCTGCTCTTGCAGACCAGGGGCCGGGCCACCACCACAGAGCTGGCGAAGAGGCTCGAGGTCTCGCCGCGCACCATCTACCGCGACATGGAGGCCCTCACCGCGGCGGGGGTGCCGGTCTATGCTGAACGGGGCAGCAAAGGCGGTTGGCGGCTGCTGGAAGAATACCGAACCAACCTGACGGGCCTGAGCCAATCGGAAATTACGGCCCTATTCGCGCTCAAACCCGCCCAACTCCTCAGCGATCTGGGCCTGAGTAAAGCCGGCGAGCATGCCCTGATCAAGATGCTTGCCGCCCTGCCGTCTGCCCAGCGGCAGGGCGCCGAGTACGCCCGACAACGCATCCTGGTCGACATTCAGCGCTACCAGGAGAGCGTACCGTTGCTGCCGAGGCTGCAAGAGGCTGTCTGGCAAGACCGCAAACTATGGCTGCTTTACGAGCCGATTAACGGCAAACCTGCCGAACGCACCGTTGATCCACTGGGACTGGTGGTGAAGGGGAGCGTGTGGTACCTGGTTGCAGCCAGGGAGGGTGAACTCCGTACCTACCGGGTCTCGAGAATCCTGGGGGCCAGAGTTCTGGATGAGCCCGCGCTGCGCCCGGCTGATTTCGACCTCGAGACCTACTGGCGCAAGGCCCGGGCTGAATATAGAGCCCAGATTCCTACCTATCGAATCAAGGTGCGAATTCTGGAGAAAGTACTGGCCCGCACCAACCCCGCCAGTCACTGGGGGCATCTCGAGCACAGCGAGCCTGTGGGCGATGGGTGGCTGATAGCCCACATTCGCTTTGAGTACCCCGAGCAGGCTTTGGGCTGGGTCTTGGGGGCTGGGGTGGCGGTAGAGGTACTGGAGCCGCTCGAGTTTCGCCAACAGGTGATCGAAACACTGGGTATGGCGCTCGAGTTATACCAGCCATGAGCCCAGGTTGTGACTTGATGAAATTTGCCATTGCAGCACCGGGCTTATGCTTGAGCCATGAGCTGGATCGCGGTTTTCCTGGCCCTCTTCGTGCTCATTGCCCTCCTGGGCCTGGTCAACTACTTGAGCTATCGCCGTATCGAGAGCGCGCAGCGGGAGTGGTTTCGCAAGATGCTGGGCGACGGGACAGATCTCGAAACATTCCTCCAGAGCGCCCCATTCGAGTACAAGCCCCTCAAAGGTAGTAAGGCCTACGGCATCGTAGATAAGCGTAGCGGCGAAGAAGTTTGGAGGGCTAAAACACCCGAAGAGGCCGAAGCCTGGATCGTAACCCAGACCCTGGCCGAACGCGGGCAGCTGCCGCAGACCGAACTATGAGCCATGTAAAAGCGAGTGACAGGGCAAAGCAACGTTACTTTTGCTGGCAGTGTGGACAGAAGTGTGTTCCGCGCCCACCTACCACAATTTTCGCGATGCGGCCTTTGCAGTCCTTGTGGTTACAGCGCTGGCCGGTGCGGTCGTAGGCGTTGTGATAGAACTGGAAGTAACCGGGTTCGCCGCTCGGCTGCTGGTAGCTTTCGTCGGAGAGGGTCGAGCCGCCGGCCTCCACCGCCCGGATCATCACCTCGCGGATGGCCTGGTAGAGCCTCCTGACCTCGTTGGGTCGCAGCGAAACGGCGGGCCGCTCGGGATGTATTTTGCTCATCCATAGCGACTCGTCGGCGTAGATGTTGCCCACGCCGGCCACCGCTTCTTGCCCCAGGAGCACCTCTTTGATTTTTCGAGAGGTACGCGACAGCGATTTTTTGAAGCGGGCCAGGGTAAAGTCGTCCGAGAGGGGTTCGGGGCCCATGCGCTTCAGGAGGTCAATTTCCTCGTAGTTCCCGGCTACCACCACCCACCATTTGCCAAAGCGACGGGGGTCGGTGTAGTACAGCGTCTGGCCCGGCAAATGCAGGGTTAATCGAGTGTGAGGGTGCGGCTCAAAGCGAAACCCCCCGGTCATGCCCAGGTGCACGATGGCTTCCAGATGCTCTTCTAAATGGAAAATGAGGTACTTGCCTCGGCGCGAGGTGCCCAACACCCTTTTCCCCTCGGCCCACTCGGTGCGGCGGTAGCGGGCGGGGTCGTTGTGGAGGAGCTTCTGAATGCGCTGGCCCAGCAAGTAGGGCTCGAGGATGCGGCGGGTGGTTTCGACTTCGGGGAGTTCGGGCATTGCAGGGTTATTTGGCGGCGCGCTCCTGGGCAGGGTTGTTTTCCAGGGCTCGGCGGCTCTCGCGGAATACATACAGCACCAGTACCGGGAAAGGAATATCCTGCTCGAGGGCTTCCTGCACCGCGAAATACCGGCCCGGATCGGCCACGCGAACCCTGGGAGCCAGCTCTATCCACAGCTTTAGCAGGGCTTCGCGGCTGCGCGGAAGCGCTTCCTCAAAGCGTTTGAGCGGGTCGGTAGGGGTTTTCATCTTCAACAGATAAGGCCGAGCGGACTTAATCACGCCCCCAGGGTAGACCTGCTTGTGTTTTTCAACAGTATTCCAGACTAAGCACCGACCAACCGTTTAGTTGTGAGGATTCCAGGTAACTCCACATCCAGGGATCGTTCTGCTAGTGCAAAGGCGCTGCGCATGTGCACGGGGTCGGCAGTGTTGCCCATCTTTAGCTGCCGATACTGGTCCAGGGTGATGGGACTGAAAGGCAGCGGGGAGATGATGGGAACCACCAGATCCATCAGGGCCAGCGGGATAGGGAGCAGGGGTTTTCGGGAACCCAGGGTATCCCGCACCAGGAGCAGTAATTCGCGGAAAGTGTACTCTTTGGGTCCGACCAGATTGTAGCTGCGGTGGATGGTGGCAGGGCGGCTCAGGGCTTGCTCGAAGGCCATGGACACATCGCCTACCCAGATCGGGCGGAAGACAAAGCTGCCGTCACCGATTTGTGGGATAAAAGGCGCTGGTGCGGTAACCAGGCCCCTCAGGACGCCGCCGAAGAATTCGTCCCCCTGGCCAAAAATCAGGCTGGGGCGCAGAATAGTCCAGTCCAGCCCGGAGGTTTGTACCAGTTCTTCGCCCTCGGCTTTGGTCTCGTAGTAGCGGCTGCCGGTGCCGCGGGCCGTGCCCAGCGCCGACATATGCACGAAGCGCCGGATGCCCGCCGACCTGGCCGCTGCCAGGCTGTGGCGCACGCCTTCCACATGGGCCTGGCGAAAGGTCTGATCGCCACGCTCGCGGATGATGCCCACCAGGTAGATCAGGGCCTGATGCCCCTGGGCTGCTTCCCTGAGACCCTCGTTTTTGGCGGCATCGGCCATCACGTACTGCACCCCCGGCAGGGGGCCTTTGCCCCGCCTCGAGGCCACCGTGACCTGATGCCCCTGCTCCAGCAGATGCTGGGCCAGGTGGCTTCCCACATAGCCGCTACCGCCGACGATGAGTACCTTCATGCTAAAGTCTCTAGACAGCTTGCAACATGCGGCTTTCGGCCTCGAGTTCCAGGGTTTTGCGGTCGGCCAGATAAATTTTGCGGTAGCCGGTGTCCAGGATGCCTTCGTGGCGCAGGTCGGAGAGCAGTTTGCTAACCGACTCGCGAGTTGAAGCGGTGGCGTCGGCGATTTCCTCGTGGCTGGCGGTCACGTAAACCCCGCGTTCATCCTGGCCCTTGGCGGCGGTAGCGGCCAGGTAGAGCAGGTAGCGGCAGATGCGGCTGCGGAGTTCACCCCACTGCAGATGGGTTTCGTAGGCTTGCACCTGCACCATCTGGTTGGCCAGGCTGGCCGCCAGGGCCCGCAGATCGTCGTTGGAAAGGGTTTTGGGGTCCACAGCAAAGGCTGCGGCCTCGGTCAGGGCTTCGGCGGTGTACTTGTACTGCCGCTCCGAAAGCGCCTCCTCGCCAAAGTAGTCTCCCGGCAGGACGTGGCGCAGGGTAAGCTGGCGTCCATCGGGCAGAATCTCGATGATGCGTACCAGGCCGCGCTCGAGGTGATACAGCACCTCCGCACGGTCGCCTGCCCGATAGACCACTTCTTTTCTGCGAACCTTTTTCATACAGCCTCCTTGGACGAAACTTGCAACACTGCAACGCAGAGAGACAATTTTGCTCTGCAGGGGTTGTCCCTGGAAAAGCCCGACCCTACCATAAATCCGCCTCCTTCAGGGCCGCTGCCAGCGACTCGGCCAGTTGCCGAGGGTCGTTGCCCAGGTAGCGGGCTCCCAAACGCTCGACTGCGTGGGGATCGCCAGCAGCGGCACGCCCGCCCACCACCACCAGCGGGGCCAGAGGACGCAAAGCCTGGTACGGAAGCGACTCCAGCGAAATGGGCTGCATCGCCGAGAGCACGATGGCTTTGGCGCCGGTGCGCTCGGCAAAAGATTTGAGGTCGGCCAGGGGGGTATTGGGGCCGAGGTAGTGCACCGTGTATCCGGCCCGCCGCAGGAACAGGGCGGTGATGAGGCTGCCAATCTCGTGTTGCTCGCCGGGTAGGGTCGAGACGACCAGGGTGGGCCCCAGCACGCCGCCCATCAGACTCAACAAGCCCTGCAGCGAACCGCGTAGATAGGTGCTGGCCAGGTGTTCCTGGGCCGTGGTAACCCGGCCCAGGTGCCAGCCATCGCCAATGCGACGCAGGCAGGGTGAGATGATCTCCATGATGACGGTTTCCATCGGATGCAACTTGTAGGCTTCCGAGAGAATCCGCTCGGCGGCTTCGGTGTCGGCCCGCAGTAAGGCTTCTTCTAACTGTAGCGATAGGGTTTCGGGGGGGCGCGGCCCTTCCTGGGTCAGACCCTCGAGGTAGCGCTTGACCGCCTGGGCCGGGGCCACCCCTTCGGCAATCCACTGCTTAATCTGGCGCAGGGCCTCGAGGTCGGTTTCGCTGTACAACCTGTGTCCACCCGGCGAACGCTCGGGCCGGGGAAAACCGTAGCGCCGCTCCCACTGGCGAAGGAGCGCGGAAGACAGGTTGGTGCGTTCTTCCACTTCAGCGATGGTGTAAACCCCCAGGTCGTTACGCATAAGTAAATCCTTTTGTTACAAAATAGAGTAGACTACTGTCTAAGTTATGTCAAGGCTATGTCGGGGGTGTCGTCCATGCTTTGTACAAGTTTAGGAATGCCTCCGAAATAGAGGTTCAGGATGAAGAGACATTTTGTAGACGAGCGAAAGCATTTGCCGATTACGTTAGCGGCGCGAACCAACCTGATGCCGCTCACGGCCATGGGCTATGAAATCTGGCGAAAAAGGGCTCTGTCGCTGCTTTCCGGCAGACCCTTTCCACTTAGCGAAGAGCTCGATTTGCTGGTGACGTCGGTTCAACCTGTGGATGGATCGCATTTTTTGGACCTGGGAACCTCTACAGGCCTCTACGCCAGGGCTTTGCTGGATGTGGGTGCAACCCGGGTTTATGCTCTGGACCTTTCCCCCGCGATGCTGAAGGTGGCTCTTCACAAGGCCAGCGGATACGCGGGATTTGTGCCCCTGTTAGCCCGCGCCGAGGCTATCCCGCTACCCCCGGCTTCGGTGGATGGGGTGGTGGTGGGAGGGAGCTGGAACGAATTCCCCAATCCCCAGGCCGTTGTAGATGAGGTGTACAGGGTGCTCAAACCTGGCGGACGCCTCTGGATCATGTTCAGCCACCGTTCCGAGAGCCCCGTTCAGCGAGTCCTAGAGTGGACTGGGCTGCGCTTTCCGACCCTTCCCGAGCTAATGGGTTCGCTGTCCAAAAGTGGTTTCAAGGTAGACGGTTGGCGGGAGGGCTCGGTAGGATTTGTGGTAGGGACAAAAGTCACAACAGAAGGATAGGGGCATTCTTAGCCAATAGTGCGTTTCAAAAGCCTTACCTGAGGAGATCGAATGGAACCCAACTGGCAAGCTGTATCGGAAATTATCCGTCGCCACTCGGCCACGTTTTATTACGGTAGCTTGCTGTTCAAGGGCGAAGCCCGCAGGGGGGCCTGGGCCGTTTATGCAGCTTGTCGCATCGGGGATGATGCCGTCGATGAGTCGGCCAACCCGCTGGCCGATTTGAACGAATGGTGGGCCGGAATTGAGCGTGCCTATTCCGGGATGCCCAGGGAAGACTGGGAAGTAGCCTTAGCCTGGGCCCTGCAGCGCTGGGATATTCCCAAACAAGCCTTTGCCGATATGAAAGAAGGTTTTCTGGCCGACCTGAACCCGGTGCGCCTGGAGACCATGGAACAGCTATACACCTATTGCTACCGGGTGGCTGGAACCGTAGGGCTGATGATTGCACCCATCGGCGGCGCGGGGGAGGCAGGCCGCAGCGCAGCCATCAAGCTCGGCCAGGCTATGCAGCTCACCAATTGCTTGCGCGATGTGGGTGAAGACCTGGCCCTGGGCCGGGTGTACCTGCCCGCCGAACTGATGCAAAAACATAATGTGAGCGTCGAAGATTTGCGTCAGGGTTGCATTAGCCCGCGCTATGTGGGCTTGATGCGGGAGCTGGCTGCTGATGCCCGCAGGCTCTACCGAGAGGGTCTGGAGGGCCTCAAGTATCTCAAAACCGGACGAGGGGCCATCGCTCTGGCGAGCTTGCAGTACCAGGGCATTCTGGACAAGCTCGAGCTAAACGGCTGGGACAACCTCTCGCGCCGGGCCTCGCTCTCGGGCCTCGAGCGGGTCATGCTCTTACCCAAGGCCATCTGGCTGCGGGGTGCTTGAGCTCATAAGTGCACATCAACTGTAGAGGGGCCTATCGCGCTTCTCCTAAGCTTGCCACTACGCCCAGCCTTCAGTCGCCTCTGCGTCATGCTACGGTGCGGCGAGGGCAAGGCGGTGCCAACTCTCGGTGATGAACTAATCTAATCTGGTATCATTCGCCCGACATGCCGGATTTCGATGTGGTGGTGGTGGGCGCGGGGCACAACGCGCTGGTGACGGCGGCCTACCTGGCCCAGGCGGGGTACCGGGTGGGGGTGTTCGAGCGGCGCAGGGTGCCGGGTGGGGCGGTCTCGACGATTGACTATGAAGGGTACCGCTTCGACCTGGGGGGCAGCGCCCACATCCTGATTCGCCTGACCCCCATCCCCGAGGAGCTAAAGCTATACGAACACGGGCTCGAGTACATTGAACTCGACCCCCTCTTTCATGCCTCCAACGCCAAAGAAAGCTGGTTTGTCTGGCGCGACCCCGAGCGCACAGCGGCGGAGCTCGACGAGCGGTATCCGGGGCAGGGCCAGGCCTACCGCCGTTTCATGCACGAATGGCTGCCCTTTGGTCAAGCGGTCAAGGAAGCATTTTTGGCTTCCCCCAGCCCTCTGAACCTGGGGCGGAAGATGATCTGGGGGGCTGGCTTTGGGCGCGACTGGCAGAAGCGCCTGCCCCAGATTCTGCGCCCCTACGGCGATGTAGCCAAAGAGTATTTCAGCGAGGAACGGGTGCGTGCGCCACTGGTGTGGATGGCCGCGCAGTCCGGCCCGCCGCCCTCCGACCCGCTTTCGTCGCCGTTCTTACTGTGGCACCCGCTCTACCACGTGGGTGGGGTGGCCCGGCCCAGGGGTGGCTCGGGAGGGCTTTCGCTGGCCCTGGTGAGGGCGATTGAGGCGGGAGGCGGAAAGGTGCATCTGGACAGCCCTGTCTCGGAGATTATTGTTGCAGGCGACAAAGCCGTTGGAATTCGCCTTATGGATGGGCAGAGCGTGAGTGCGCGGGTGGTGGTCTCGGGGGCGCACATCCAGAAAACCCTGGGGATGTTGCCAGCCGATAAGACACCCGAAGCGGCCAAAGGCTTGCGGGTCGGCAATGGTTTTGGCCTGATTCTTCGGCTGGGTCTTTCGGAGAAGTTGCGTTACCAGACGCATCCCGGCGACGAATCGCGTATCGGCCTGGGGCTGCTCATTACCGATGAACTGCAGCTGAACCGGGCCTACGGCGACTACCTGGCGGGCGAGCCTACCCGCGACCCACCCCTGATTGCCATGAGCTTTAGTGCAGTGGACGAGACCCTGGCCCCACCGGGCGGCGAAACGCTGTGGCTGTGGGCGCAATATTACCCCTACAAACTGGCTTCGGGAACGTGGGAAACCCGGGCTGCTGAGGCCAGAGAGGGGGTGATTCGGAGCTTCGAGCGCTTCGACCCCGATATTCGCCCTAAAATTGTGGCCGAGCTGGTGCAGACCCCGCTGTGGTTGGAAAACGAATTTGCCATGCCCGCCGGAAACGTGATGCACCTGGAGATGAGCATGGATCAGATGTTCATGCTGCGGCCCTGGCTGGGAGCCCATGAGTACAAGTTCCCCGGTGTGAAAGGGCTATACCTGACCGGAGCCAGCACCCATCCGGGCGGGGGCATCATGGGAGCCAGCGGGCGGAACACAGCCAGGGTGTTGCTCAAAGATTTGAGCCGGAACCGTGTTTGATAGGTTTTGTCCAAGAAGCTGGACACCAGGTGCGAGCTTGTGTGCGCTGGGGGCGCTACCGTTGCGACCCGTAGGTGCAGCTGGAGTAGCCGTCCAGGCCGATTTGTAAGCTCGGCTAGCACGTTCTTGGTTTTGCAACGTAGCCTATACAAAGTGAGTGTGCATTACGACTACATCATTGCCGGTGCTGGCGCTGCCGGCCTGAGCCTGGCCTATCACATGGTGCAGGCCGGTTTGCGCGATCGGCAAATTTTGCTGCTGGACCGTGCGCCCAAAACCAACAACGACCGCACCTGGTGTTTTTGGGAAGTGGGGGAAAACCCCCTAGAGGCGGTGGTCTTTCGTAAATGGAACCGGCTCTGGTTTCATGGCCAACAGATTTCCCGGCGGCTCGAGATTGCCCCCTATACCTACAAGATGATACGGGGGATTGACTTCTACGACTTCATGAACCAGTGGGTTTCAGAGCAGCCCAACATCGCAGTCGAGTATGGCGAAATCGCCAGCATCGAGGAGGATGACCAGGGGGTTGTGGTGGAGCTGCAGGGCCGGACTTACCGGGCAGAATGGGCCTTTAGCAGCCTGTACCGTCCACCCTCCAGGAACCCCGGCCATCATTACCTGCTACAGCACTTCAAGGGCTGGGTCGTTCGAACCCCCAGACCGATGTTCGACACCGAGGCGGCAACCTTTATGGATTTCCGGGTCGAGCAGCAGGGCGACGCACGCTTTGTGTACGTACTCCCCTTCGATGCCCACACCGCGCTGGTGGAGTATACCCTGTTCTCGGCTGAACCTCTGTCGCCGGAGGGTTACGATGCAGGGCTGCAAGCGTATCTGGCGGGTATCCTGGGTCTGGAAAGCTACCAAGTCCTCGAGACCGAGTTTGGCATCATCCCCATGACCGACGCGCCTTTCCCCCGCCAGCAGAGCCCCCGTGTGATGAACATCGGGATGGCCGGGGGCCGTACCAAGGCCTCGACAGGCTACACCTTCCGGCGTATCCAGCAGCAGTCCCGCCGTATTGCCGAGGCGCTTGTCCAGACCGGGCAGCCTTTCTATTCCGAGCCCGCCTTCAACCGGCACGTCTGGATGGATCGGGTGCTTTTGAATGTGCTGGTCAATGGGCGCAGCCCCGGTCGGCGGGTTTTTAGTGATCTTTTCCGCAAGAACCCCCCCCAGCGGGTGCTCCGCTTCCTGGACGAGGAGACCAGCCCGCTGGAAGATTTGCAAATCATGTCCAGCGTGGATATTCCGGCTTTTTTGAGGGCCACGCTGGCGGTAGGTCGGTCGTATCTCTTCAACTCTGGCAAGGACATGCTCGAGCCGAAACGAGGATAGCAGTGGAACTGGTAGCAACCACGGTGTTGGCAGCTTTGGTAGCGGTTTTTGCCCAGACCTGGGCGCGGCAAAAGCGGCCCATAGCGGCGGCAGGCCCGGCCTGGCTGCGTTGGCTGGGGGGCCTGGGAGGTATGGGCCTGGCGCTTCTGGGGGCCGTGCTTCTGGTGCTGGGATGGGGCGGTTGGTTGGGGGTGGCCCTGGCCTGGTGGGGCTGCGTGCTGGCGGGGTTGGCTGTCTGGGGGGGGGATTTACTCTGGGCCGGTCGCAGGTCGCTTTTGGGGGCGACTGGCGCTGCTGGGCTGCTGGCGGGATGGGCGGGTTGGCTCCTGAGCGGCCATGCCGTGCTCTGGGTATGGGCCATGCTGACGGCCGCTGCTGTGGCCCAAACCTTCTGGCTCATCCGGCAACAAGAAGCCCTGGCCCGGCTCGAGGGGCTGTGGTTGCAGCTCAAACCCTGGATGCTGCTGCTGGGCCTGGCGGTGCTGGTGCGGGTTCCGGTACCGTTGTGGCCGGAAGTTTTTCCTATCATTGGCCTAACCCAGATGGTGCTGATCAGTCTGGCCGCCCTGTGGTGGGGCTGGGAGCGCGTTGGGGCCCGAATTTTGCTGCTGGCGGGCCTGGCTTTCGCCTTTGGGCTGGGGGTGGAATTGCTGGGCAGCAAGACCGGGGTTCCCTTTGGCCTCTACACCTACGCGGGCGCGCCTCAGCCGACCGTCTGGAGCGTGCCTTTAATCGTGCCGCTGGGCTGGTTTGCCCTGGTGCTCTCGGCACACGTGCTGGCCGGGGGTCGGCCCTGGCGGGTGGGGTTACTGGTGGTCGCCTGGGACCTGGGCCTGGAGGCCCTGATGCCCGCCAAAGGCTACTGGACGTGGCAAGACCCCAACCCCTTCTGGTATGGGGCCCCCATTCAGAATTACCTTTCGTGGTTCGCCGTGGGTGGGGTGATTTCCTGGATGTACGGCTGGCTGGGGCCACAGCTACATCAGGAGCGTTCTTTTGCCTGGGCCTATCGCCTGGAAGCGCTCTTCATCCCGGTGGGTCTGGCGCTGTTTGGCTTGTGGCCTGCGGCGGTGGTCTGTGGCCTGGCCATGAATGTGTTAGCGTGGTCTGAGCATGTTCGACGGTTCGGGTGGAGTGGGCAACCCAAAACGGTGAGCCACAAACCGTGAATGCAGGATGTTGACCCGTAGCTGTGAGACCTTATGATGCGCCCCTGGGAACGATTGCTGGCCATGTCCTTCAGGGCGCTGTTTAGGCGCTCGGTCAAGCGGGGTTTGCGGGGGGTGTGGGTGCAGGGCAGTCTGCCGCCGGGAGCCCTGGTGCTGGCCGGCAACCACCACTCCTGGTGGGATAGCTATCTGCTGCCGGTTTTGTTCTGGGACTTTCACCGGCCCTTCAAGATTGTAGTGGGCGAGCGCCGCTTACAGGAGTTTGCGTTCTTTCGCCACCTGGACACGGTCTCGGCGGCCAAGCCCCGTGACGGTCTGCAGGCTTTGAAGCGGGGGGAGGCGCTGGTGGTTTTCCCCGAGGGTGAGTTGCGGCCCCCTGGAGCCCTGGGTGAGCTAAACAAAGGGGTGGTCTGGTTTGCCGAGAAGGCGGGGGTGCCGATCGTGCCGGTGGCCTCGAGGGTGGTGCTGCGGGGGCACGAGTTGGCCGAGGCCTACCTGGTGTTTGGTGAACCACTGGCTCCAGATTTAGACCTGCTGCACCTACGCCTCAACCGGATGCTTACCGACCTCGACAACCAGATTCGTACCATCCCCGCCGAGACGGCACTGCCCGGCTTCAAGCTGCAGATTGCAGGGCGCAAGAGCACCCACGAGCGCATGGCGTGGTGGGGGGCAGCGCTGGGTAAACTGACGGGGGGTCGGTAAGGGTCGGCTGGCTTACCTGGCCCTCGTGGTTTGCTTAAGCTCGCGAGAACCTTAGCTCCGTGCTCTTTCTCTTGCCTATGCTCGATTTCCTTCTTCTTGCGGTGCTCTTCTGGCTGGGCCTCAAGCTCGGTATCCTGCTCTTCAACATGGTTTTGTTCCCGGTGCTGCGACGGGAGAAACCTAAGGGTCCACGCCCTTCGGTTTCGCTTCTGGTTCCTGCCCGCAACGAGGCCCACAACCTGCAGGAGACCCTGCCGGGGATGCTGCTTCAGGGGGTGCAGGAGATCCTGATTTTGAACGACCACTCCACCGATGCGACCGCCGAGGTCGTGGAAGCATTTGGCCGCCAGGATGCCAGGGTACGGCTGATTGGAGGCCTGCCCAAGCCCGAGGGCTGGATGGGGAAGACCTGGGCCTGCTACCAGCTAGCCCAGGCGGCTCAGGGTGAGGTACTGATCTTTACCGACGCCGACGTGCGCTGGGGCAAACGGGGGGTTCGGGCGGTGCTGGCCCGTATGGAGCGGGAACAGACCGGACTGCTCTCGGTGTACCCGCGCCAGATGACCCGAAGCCTGGCGGAGCGGGTGCTGCTGCCTCTGATTGATAATGTGCTGCTGTGCTATCTGCCTTATCCTCTGGTCGCAACGCCTTTTCCCTCGGCGGCAGCGGCCAACGGGCAGGTGATGGCTTTTACCCGAATGGCCTACCTGGCCTCAGGTGGCCATGCGGCCGTGCGGGGGGAGGTGCTCGAGGATGTGCGTCTGGCACAAAAGACCAAAGCTGCCGGGCAGCGCATCGGTGTAGCCTTGGGAGGGAATCTGGTTGCGGTACGGATGTACCGGAGCTATGCGGAAATTATCGAGGGGCTGGGCAAGAACCTGATTGAGTTTCATGGGCGTAGTCGGGTTGTTCTGGCCCTGTCCTATCTGGCTCATCTACTGGCCTACACCTTGTGCTGGCCGCTGGCCTGGCTTGACCCAGGGTGGTTGCTGGTGGGGGCGCTGGGGTTACTGGAGCGCCTCTTGATCAACCTCAAAACCGGGCGCGAGGGGTGGGAGTTTGTGCTGGTGCCCCTGGCTCCGCTTTTCAGCACCCCTATCTATTTGCGCTCTGGGCAAAAAACCTATACCTGGAAAGGGCGAGAATATACCCGATGAAAGCGATTGTGGTGGGGGCAGGCTTTGCTGGTCTGGCTGCGGCTTTAAGGCTGCGCAAAGCAGGCCTCGAGGTCACGGTCATCGAGCAGCTTGGAGGGCCGGGCGGCAAGGCTATCGGCTGGGAGGGGGTTCCCACTGGCCCTACGGTGCTCACCCTGCCCGAAATTCCCCGCAGGATTTTCGAGGCGTTTGGCTCGAGCCTGCCCGAACTTAAGCCTGTTTCCCCCCTCACCCGCTATGCCTGGCCCGATGGCCGGGTATTTGCCCCGGAGCTGAATATAGAGGCGACCCTTGCTCAGCTCTCGGTGCAAGAAGCCCACGACTACCGGCGCTTGCTGGGCCAGGCCAGGGCCATGTACGAAGGCGCCCGCGATACCTTCATTTTTGGTTCGCCTCCACAAACCTTTCAGCTCGTTCGCTATGGGCTGCGCGACGGACTAAAAGCACGCCCGCTCCAGTCGCTGGAAGCCCTGGTAGAGTCGGGGCCGTATCTAACGCCTTTTTTCCTGCGCTTTGCCACCTACCTGGGAGCCAACCCTTACCGGGCTCCGGCGGTGCTGCACAACATCGCCTGGGTTGAGCTTGGACTGGGCGTTTTTCACTTCCCAGGGGGGATGCAATCCCTGGCCGACCACCTGTACAGGCTGGCCAGGGCCCAGGGCATTGAGTTCGTGTTTGGACAAAAGGTGCAGCAGATGCAACGGCTGGCTGGTCGCGTGGGCGCCTTGCAAACCGACCAGGGCTGGCACAGCGCCGACCTCTACGTTTCGGCGGCCGACCGACACTTCACCTTGCAGTGGCTGGGCCTGCCAATACCGGCCTACCCGCTGGGGGTATCGGGCTTTGCGGTGTTGATGAGGCTTTCCCAGAACGTACCGCTGGGACATCAGGTCTTTTTTTCGTCGGACTACCGTGCCGAGTGGGACGAAATTGCCAACGGGCGCTGGCCCCAAGACCCCACGCTTTACCTGCATACCGACGGAGAGGCCGCCTTTCTGCTGGCGAACGCACCGAGCCTCTGTGCAACACACCATAAACTGGAAACCCAGGCCTACGCCGAGCACCTGTTGCGCAAGCTGAATCGGATACACCCCTTACCGATTGCGCTATGGCGCGCCATGAGTCCACAGGACTACAGCCAGACCGCCTACCAGGGGGCTTTGTACGGGCAGGCCCCACACGGGCTTCTGGGGGCCTTGCGCCCTGGCTGGAGGGTGGCGGGCCTGCGGAACCTGCTCCAGGTGGGGGGCACGGTTCACCCTGGCGGGGGCGTACCGCTCTCGCTGCTCTCGGGCTGGAATGGGGCCGGTTGGTTACTGGGCCGGGAGGGTGGAACGGCTTGAGGCTCTTCGGGCAAGTGCAAGGAGTTCGGGTGCTGCCCCAGCCCAGGGGCTATCCCTGGGGTCGCTTGGCCCATCTCCCCCGCTGGGCCGGCGAACCTTTGCTGTTGCTGGAGGAAGGGGCGGCCCTGGGGCCTGTTTTTGGCCTGGGGCTGGGGCCCAGGACGGTGGTGGGATACCGTCCGGAATGGAACAAAAGACTGCTCACCGACCTGGAAACCTTCCGCTCCAAGGGAAGCTTTTCCAGCCTGACACCCTACCTCAACGGTGGCATCATTACCACCGATGCCCCCCAGCACAGAGTTAGGCGAGAGGAGCTGAACCCTCGTTTTCACGCCAAAGCCCTCGAGGGGATACAGGGGCGCATTCGAGCTGCTTTGCAAGAAATCAAGCCCCAGCAGGTGTTCGAGGCCAACGCCTGGGCTTCCACGGTTGCCCAGGCAAGCCTGAACGTGGTCTACTTTGGGGGCCTTTTCCCGAGCACAGAACTCGCCCGTTTCCTGCGGCCTCTCAAGCAACCCTTCCCTGCGCCACTGCTGCCGCGTCCGCTGCTTTTTTCCCGGGTTCGCCGCCACATACGTCAGATGCAGGCGGATGGGGTTGGCCTGGCGGCCCATCTACCGCTGGAAGAGGTCTTGATCGGTCTTGCAGCGGGCTACGACACCACTGCCCACAGCCTGGCCTGGGCGTTGTGGCACGCGGCATCTTACCCGGACTGGCACAGCCCCCAGGGCAATTCGCTCCTCATCAAGGAAACCCTGCGCCTTAACCCGCCGGGCTTCATCGGTAGCCGACGGGCAGCGAGGGCGGTCGAGTTCGATGGATACACGATTCCCAGAGGGTCGCTGGTACTCTACAGCCCCTACCTGACCCACCGCCATCCCGACCTGTGGGAGAGGCCCCTGGTCTTCGACCCTGCCCGCTTTCAGGGCCGCATCCCGGCCTGGGGCTATCTACCCTTTGGCGGGGGCGAGCGCATCTGTCTGGGGATGCACTTTGCCCAGATGGTGCTCGAGGTAGCCCTTTCACTGTTTCGGCGCCTCAAGCCCCTGCGAGGAGACCCCCGGCCCAAACCCGGCCTGACCCTAGCCCCTCGGGGTGAGTTGTGGGTGCAAATCCAGGAGTAGAGCGTTCTCGGAAAGAAGCTGGCCATCGCCAAGAGTTCACGCGGTACTGCCAGCGCCACACCAGGGAACGCGGTCGGTCAACCGCGCATCCCCTCGCGGCACACGTCCTTGACGGGGCAGGTACGGCAATGGAAGCCAGGCTTGGGCTCGACCACTCCAGCCCGGTAGCGGCTGTGGACTTCCTGGGCAGTATTCTGAAGACGCTCGAGCACTCCCCAGACTTTTTCGATGGGCTTGCCGTAAACCTGTACTGGCTCACCCAGCACCGGCCAGGCCCAGAGCTGAATTTTCAGGATGCGTCCGGCAAAGGCCGAAAGCAGATAGGCGGCGGTCCAGCGCTCGCTCCAGCGGTTGCGCACCTGTTGCTCGGCCTCTTTGGGGTGGGTGTCGGGGGCCACAAAGCAGTAGAGGTGGGCCTCGCTTCCTTTGCGCAAAACCCCATCCAGGAGCACTTCCAACCCCTGACCTTCCAGCTTGAAGCCCAGGTTTAGTTCGCTCAGAAGGCCCTGGTGGTGGCGCATCCATCCTTCGGCCTGGGGGAACTGCCGGGCCAGGGCCTCGAGGCGGGCCGGTACCAGTTTCTCGGCATTGCGCACTGCGTGCACCCACTGCCGCCACCACTCGAGCTCGCCGGTTTCGCGCTCGAACTGAAGGGCCCAGTACCGTAAACCGCACTCGCTATAGCGCCGCAGGTCTTCCAACCTGGCTTTGCCCAGGTTAACGGTCCCGAGCGGGGCTTTGTAGCCCTCGGAATGGGCTACTTCCAGTATGCTGGCCGGGGGTACAAAAGGCAGATAAGGGGGCTTCTGCGGCGAAACCAGGGCTGGTTCGGGCTCCAGTGGCCCCTCCTGGCTGGCCTCGGGATAGGTGATGACCACTGCATCGGCACGGGTTTTGAGTTCTTCCAAGAGCAGGCGATCCCGCCCCAGGAAACGCCGTGGCAGTACCCCGCCAGCCTGCCGAATGGCCTCTTCCAGCCCCACCCGCAATTCCTCGGGAATGAAGTAATCTTCTTGTTCGCCGCTGCTGTAAGCACCTTCCACGGCATAGGTCAGATACAGCTTTTTCCAGCGCTGCCCCGAGGCCAGGGTGGGGGTGAGCAGGGCTACCCCACCAGGCGGTCGATGCGACTCGCGGGTCTCGGCCAGCAGGGCCGCCCACCAGTGGCGAAAGTCTTCTCCGGAGGCAATGCGGTGAGCCTCATAAGCCCGCTCCAGCAGGCTGGCCCGGCGTGGGCTGTGGCGCACCTCGGGTAGCGAATCCAGAAGCTCGTTGGCCCAGGCCAGCGAGGGGTGCAGGGCCCCCGGTTCTGGGCGGTGGGCGAACGAGGAGCCTTCTTCGCCGGGGGGCTTCAGGCGCGAGAGCCACGAGGCCCAAACTTCCCCCTGGCCTAGTTCCTGGGCCAGTTGCCCGATTGCCTCGAGCCCGACCAGGCCCTGCTCGAGGGCGGCCCGGCCCAGGGGAGCCAGGTCAGGTACGGCCAGAAGACGGGTGGGGGTGGGATAGTCGGGCAAATCCAGCAGCTCGAGCAAGAGACGTCCCTCGGGGGTTTCGGCAGCGGTACTGGCCAGCTGGTTGACCAGCGGTAGGCCGTATTCATCGGCCAGAGTGAGCAGGGCCGGAATCCGCGACTCCGGCGCAATCACCGCAATATCCAGGGCCTGCATCCCCAGCGCCAGGTCGCGCTTGATCGAACGCAGCACCCAGCGAGCCTCGCTCACCGGGTTCTGGGCGCGATAGGTCTGGGTTTGGATGGCGCGATAGGTCTGGGTTTGGATAAGGCTGTGGGCAAGCGCCTCGTTGTACGGGCCTGGCCCGTCCCGAGAGGGGATCGTCCGCATGGTGTACGGGCCTGGCCCGTCCCGAGAGGGGAT
>FWPV01003661.1_pt1 | contig 34375 bp, 19 predicted proteins | sample 2228371 | NCBI WGS metagenome assembly FWPV01 (sample SAMEA103939776, study PRJEB20133) | metagenome
TGCGCTGGAATTTCAACAAGCCTGGGAATCCGGATGAGCGGTTGCGAGGGATAGATTTTAGTGTGACGGGAGACACGGCTTATGTGACGTGCTTTGGTGCCAGCGACTATCCACCGGTGCAAATGTTCGTCAGAGAGGCCGGCGAACCCAGCTTGGTCACCTTCCAGGTGAATATGGACATCCAGGAACAACTGGGTAGATTTAATCCAGCAACCAACAAAGTCGTCATTCGCGGTAACTTTAACGGCTGGGCCGGCGATGCCGATGAATGCTTGTTGACTTCTACTCCCCATGTTTACGCTCTCACCAAAGACTTGACAGCATTTGTTAACACAGAAATTAAATACAAATACGTCATCCAACCTGGTGATGGATGGGAGAGTATTAGCGATCGTAGTTATGTGGTCAAAGAAGGCGCCCAGGTTCTACCGGTAGTGTGTTTCGATGATCGTTGTTCCTTGGGAACAAAAGCCAACGTTACTTTCCAAGCTGATATGACCGATCTGTTGGCTGGCGGTTTCAACCCGGCCACCGATGCTCTCTATGTATTGGGCGGCATGAATGGTTGGGCTGTTGATCCGGCATGGAAGACCGAAGCAGATTTGTTACAACCAACGCTATACATTTTACAGAAGGAGATAATGGCCGAACCAGGCACCGTTTTTGAATGGAAGTTCCGTGCTCAACCTTCCGCGAATTTCGTGAACGACGGATGGGAAATCATCAGCAACCGCCAATTCACCTTTACGGGTTCGGATTTGGTGTTGGATCCTGTAAAACCAGCTATTACTGTAAACAAAATATTGAGTCAGGATGTGAAGGTGATCTTTTCGGTTAACTGCAACGGCGCGATCGATTTTTACAACAAGAAGCCCTTCCCTTCGGTGGATGGTGTTTATCTAAACGGCGCTTTTGCCCCACTGGGAACGGGCGGCTGGGCTGGTTGGGATGTTTCCAATACCACCGATGGTTCGCTGATCAAGATGTACGACGACGGCACCAACAGCGATGCTGTGGCTGGTGATGGTATCTGGACCTGTGAGATTCTATTCAAAGCAGGCCAGGGTGCCATTTATCCATACAAATATGGTATCTATTCCATTGGCTATACGGACACCCTCAATGGTGGCGTTCGTCCGATGGATAATGAAGCTGGTTACGGTGACGATCATTCAATTATCATCAGCGATGTTGCTCCTGTTTTCGTCAACAAAACCGACAAGTTCGGCAGCCAGTGGTTAAATGTAAAACCAGTACCAAGCAATGGCACGCCGTCGGAATTTGCATTACATCAGAACTATCCCAACCCGTTCAATCCGACTACCGCTATTATTTATGATGTGGCTAAAAAAGCCCAGGTACGCCTGGCCGTTTACAACATGAGAGGTCAGCTCGTCAAAGTTCTATATGATGGCACACAGGCAGCGGGTACTTATCGTGCGGAATGGGATGGAACCGATGAACTGCAGATGAAGGTGCCGAGCGGCCTCTATCTCTATCGTTTAGAGAGCGAAGGCTTTAGCAAGACGATGAAGATGACGCTGCTGAAATAAACTTTCTTTTGGCAAGTCCCCCTTAATGTTGTCAGGAGGGCTTGCCATAAATACAATCAAAAGAAGCGTGGGAGGTGTAGTCCGCGAGGGCGGCGGACTACACCTTTAATTATCAACCAGGCGGAGAAGCATGTCATGTCGTATATTACGAAGAAAATTCTTGTTCTCCTTTTGATGAGTGGCTGCGTTGCAATTTTTGCCGGAACCACGGGAAAAATTGCAGGCAGCGTTATCGACCAGGAGACCAAACAACCTTTGCCCGGGGTCAATGTCATGGTGGTAGGGACAGGCTTTGGTGCTGTGACCTCGTTGGATGGCAGTTATACGATACTCAATATTCCGCCGGGCACCTACGAAGTCAAATACAGCCTCTTAGGATATGCAGAGGTGCGCATTCAGAAGGTGCGCGTTGAGATCGATTTGACCACCGAATTATTGGCGCAAATGAAGCAGGAGGCCATCGAAGGGGAACATGTAGTGATCGTCGCCGAACGGCCGGTAGTCACGCGCGATATGTCCAACAGTCAGATGAGCATTGAAAGTAAAACCATCGATGCCATGCCGGTGATGAATATTACTCAAGTCATGGGACTACAAGCAGGCATCGAGAGAGGTAGGGAAGGGATCATCGTCCGTGGCGGCGGCGCCAATCAAACCGCTTTTATGCTCGATGGGTTTTCTCTCAATGATGAACGTGCCAATATTCCCTATACTGCTGTGGGGCTTAGCTCCGTCAAAGAAGTACAGATTCAGACTGGTGGCTTCAATGCCGAGTATGGCAATTTGCGTTCCGGATTGGTCAACGTTATCACCCGCGAAGGATCGACGCAACGATATTCTGCTACCGCCCTGTTACGTTATAATCCGCCTGGCAAAAAACATTTCGGCCGCTCACTCTATGATCCTTATTCTTACTTTAACCGCGTGTATATGGATCCTGACGTCTGTTATGTGGGAACCCAAAATGGACCTTGGGATGAATATACTCGCAGTCAGTATCCCAGTTTCGATGGCTGGATTAAATATTCCGAGCAAACGCTTCAAGACGAAGATCCTTCCAATGACGTTACGGCAGAAGGTGCGAAACGCATATACGAATGGCAACATCGACGACAGGGCGATATCAAAGAACCCGACTACATTGCAGACTTGGGATTAGGCGGGCCGATACCTTTTGTGGGGAAAAAACTTGGTAACCTGCGATTTTTTTCCAGCCATTATCGTGAAAAAGAGATGTTCATCTTTCCACTCTCACGAGATGGCTACAGCGAAAATCACACTCAATTAAAGTTGACCAGTGACCTTTCCCCAAATATCAAAGCGATTTTCACCGGATTATATGGAGAAGTCTATTCCGTCTCGCCATATAATTGGACGACGACCCCAACAGGACGGGTTTTACGCGATCAGAGCGAAATTGCCGATCTGCTGAGCGCTACCGAAGGTAGGGCCATCCTCTACATGCCTGGGTATTATAGCCCTACCGACATCTACCGTCAGGTATATGGCGTTCAGGTTACCCACATGATTTCTCCACGAACGTTTTATGAGGTGTTTCTACAATATAACCTCAATCGTTACAAAACCTTCAAGACGGCCGACCGAGATACAACGAAAAAGTACGAGCCCATTCCCGGATACTTTGTCGATGAGATGCCTTATGGATATTATCCTGATAGTTCACCCAGCATCAACGGCGACCGCTTCGGCGCCTGGATGAATTTGGGCCGCGATCGCAGCGTAAATGCCACTACCCAATTCAAGGTCGATTTCACTTCACAAATGCACTCGCGCCATCAAATCAAAACTGGTATACAACTTGTGTACAATGACTTTAACATCAAGTCTTCAACCTATAGTCCAGTTTTCAATGGTTGGACGCGAGAGATGTTCTATCGTGTGTTCCCCTATCGCTTCGGAGTTTATGTTCAGGACAAAATCGAATTCGAAGGGTTCATCGCCAACCTCGGCTTGCGAGTCGATTATTCCGACCCCAATGGCAATTATTTGGTGCTTGATGAATTCGATAAGAATCTGTCGGCAGGTTATGGCCAAATGGTGGAGAAGGTCGTCGAAAAGAAAAAAGCGAAGGGAGATTTATATTGGAGCCCACGGTTGGGCGTCTCTCACCCCATCACCGAAAATTCCAAGTTATATTTCAATTACGGTCATTTTACCCAGGAGCCCAATTCTTCCTATCGTTTCCGGCTGCAGCGCGAAAGTAACGGCACAGTAACTTATCTCGGCAATCCCAACATGAAACTGGAAAAGACCATTGCCTATGAATTAGGATACTCACAGAACCTGTTCAATGAATTTCTTTTGAATGTGGCAGCTTATTACAAAGACGTCACCAATCAGCCGGGATGGATCAATTACATCAATATCAATAGCATGGTCAATTATTACAAGGCAGCAAACAACAACTATGCAGATATTCGCGGGTTCGAGGTCACACTCACGAAAATGGCCGGTCGGTGGTTATCAGGATTTATCAATTATACCTATCATGTATCCACTTCGGGATATTTTGGTTTGTTGCGGTATTACCAAGACCCGACCCAGCAACGTTATTATTTGCGGCAGAATATCTATCAAGAAAAACCCCAGCCGCAACCTTTTGTACGTGCAAACATTGACCTGCATACTCCTGAGAGGTTTGGGCCGTCATGGCATGGATTTTATCCCTTAGCCGACTGGAGTGCCAATATTCTTGCCAATTGGCGCGAGGGTGCTTATACGACCTATAATCCGAATAACATCCCCGGTGTGCTCAATAATGTGCAATGGCGTGATTATTACAATATCGATTTACGTTTATCCAAACAAATCGCTTTCCATGGCTTACAGGTACAGCTCTATTGTGATATTTCTAATCTCCTCAATGTCAAATATCTTAATTATGCAAGTTTTGCCGATGCCTATGATTACGAATTTTATATGAAATCACTTAATTTTTCTTGGGAAGAAGGAGAGGAAAAGGGGAATGATCGCATTGGTGATTACCGGCCAGCAAATGTGAAATATGATCCATTGGAGTTGAATCCAAACAATGATCCCGAAATCACTGCCCGCAACAAAGAGCGCAAACGTAAAAAGTCTTATATCGATAATCCAAATATCGACTCGCTGATGTTTCTAAATCCACGCGATATTATCTTTGGTGTGAGAATTAACTTTTAATCATCAGCGATCAGGAGAAAAACATGAAATGTAATTTTTTACGAATTACCATCAGCTGGTTAAGCATTATCCTAATACTGACAATTGCATGGGCCAACGCCCAGTTGCTGGGAACCGAGCGGCGCTATGTGCGTGTAGGCCCACTGCAAAGTTATTTTTCATCATTCGGTAGGGAACGCGCATTTAATGGAAGCTATTACGAAGGCCTTATTTGGCCAGCAGACTATGATCTACAGGATAATGCAGTCATTAATTGTATCTGGTTGGGATGTAAAGATTTTATCGATGAAGACGGCAAAGCATTCGAACGATATTCATTCGCCATTTCCGTCGACGATAATGTGGGTTATGTATTATTTCCTACTGTGCTCAAGCAAACCGCAAAATTTCCTATGCCCACAGTTTATGTAGATGGTAGTAATGTGACCGCGCGGTATAATGAAGATGTAGATGAAATTGATCCAGACCAGTTAGCGGATCGCATCATAACCAACACCGTCAACACCCGAATGGGGTTGACCATGACCCGCACCATCTACTATTTTACCCAGCAATATCATAACAATTATTTTCTCAAAGTGTTTACTTTTACCAACACAGGAAATACGGATTGGGATGATGAAATTGAGCTACGGCGACCGCTGAAAGGAGTAGCCGTCAGCACGGGGGTCCGTTATGCCGTCTGTCGGGAAGGATCGCAGAATATCGGCGGAACCCAGTCATGGGGTCAGCATTCCTGGGTCACCAAACGAGGGGAAAACTATGCGGCCAATGCCAACAAAACATTGACAGAGGCCGATGGTCCGGTCGATTGGTTACGGTGTGGCTTTGCCTGGGCCGGTCAGGCCAAAGATAATAATTGGGATAACATTGGGGGGCCAAAAGTCAAAGGCGATGGTCGTTTGACCGCGCCACACCATGCAGGCAGTGTCATCATCCATGTCGATAAAAGCCCTAAGGATCGCAGTGATGATCCCTCTCAACCGACGGTGTTGGGGTGGCATGCGGCTGATTTACAGACATTTTTCAGTACCGGTTTTTTGCAAGAAAAAGATTTACCCAACATCATCAAATTGTATGAGATGATTACCGGCGTACCGCTCCAGGGTCGTGGCGGTAACGAACGCTTTGATGAAAAATTCATGGCAACCAATCCAGATCCTTTCACGGTGCATAATGATGCCGGAGGCACCCATATTTGGGTTTGCTACGGCCCTTGGGATTTGGAGCCAGGGGAGAGTATCACCATTGTCGAAGCAGAAGCCGTTGCCGGATTGTCACGCGAGATGTGCGAAACCATTGGTCGCAGATGGAAGATGGCCTATTCTGATCCTGCTGATAAAGGGCCGTTTCCGTTACCCGACGGTAGTACCACCACCGATAAAGACGAATATAAGAATAAATGGGTTTATACTGGAAAAGATTCTATTCTCTTATCTTTTAGTAGAGCCAAAAGGAATTATGAGGGTGGCATGAAGATTCCGCAGCCCCCTCAACCACCACCATTAGTTAATGTTACCTCCGGAGGCGACCGAATTACCATCTCCTGGGAAGCCAGTCCCTCCGAAGCAGATGCCGATTTTGTTGGCTATAAAATTTATCGCGCGGTTGGCAAAACCGATACTTTTTATACTGAAATCTATAGCGGCGGCAAGACCCCTCGCACCTTCGATGATGTAACAGCTGTGCGTGGTTTTTCCTATTATTATTATGTGGTCGCCTATAACGATGGCAGCAACAACATCAGCGGTATATTCAATCCACGCGGCCCATTGATGAGCTCTAAATTTTATACACGAACCACAGAGCCAGCCTATTTGCGTCGCCAGGCAGGTCAGTCATTATCCGATATACGTATCGTACCCAATCCTTATAATATCAAGGCCAGAGACTTGCAATACACGGGTGAGCCAGATAAGATTATGTTTTTGAATATCCCCGGGCAATGCATCATTCGTATTTTTACTGAACGTGGCGATCTCATTCATACCATCCATCATACCAATGGCTCAGGCGATGAGTCGTGGAACAGCATCACCTCATCGCGACAGGTCGTTGTCAGTGGCATCTATCTGGTACATGTTGAAGTGACTCAGGACCATAAGGATCCACTCACCGGTAATATATTATATCGAAAAGGTGATTCAGCCATACGCAAAATGGTGATAATCCGATAATCTCAAAAATTGATGAGTTGGAAACTGAAAGCTATCAAGTCATGATATGGAAATAGAATAGGAGACATAGGCTATGAAACAAATCAGTCATCTTTTTCTGGTGATGACGCTAATATTTGCATTGAGCGGGATGGTACAGGCCGGTACATGGGGAAAAATAACCGGCACGGTAGTCGATGCAGAAAATGGACAACCCATTCCAGGAGTCAATGTGATCGTCCAAGGGATGGCATTGGGGGCAGTTTCTAATCTAGAAGGACAATATACGATCCTAAATGTGCCGGCAGGAACGTATGAACTGAAATTTTCCATCATCGGCTATGCCGAATATCGGGTGCAACAGGTCAAAGTCACCATCGATATCACTACCGTTGTGAATGCCAAGTTGCGCAGTCAGGCTCTGGAAGGGGAAGAGGTAGTCGTGGTAGCGCAGCGCCCTGTGGTGACGCGTGATATTTCCAATAGCCAGATGAACATTGAGGCAAAGACCATCGAAAGCATGCCGGTGCAGACGATAAAAGAAGTGTTAACTCTGCAGGCTGGCATCGAACGGGGAAGTGAGGGCATTATTGTGCGTGGTGGCGGTGCCCACCAAACTGTATTTATGTTAGATGGTCTGTCATTGAATGACGAACGTTCCAACATTCCTTATGTGGCGGTGAGCCTGAGTTCGGTGCGGGAAGTGCAGGTGCAGACGGGTGGTTTTAATGCTGAATACGGCAATTTGCGCTCTGGGCTGGTCAACGTAGTGACGCGAGAGGGTGACGTGCGCCGATATAACCTGACGGCCTCCTTGCAATACCGACCCCCAGCCCCCAAGCATTTTGGTCCCTCCATCTATGACCCCATGTCCTATTTCAATCGACCATACATGGATCCAGATGTTTGTTATACTGGTACCGCCAACGGAGCTTGGGATGATTATACCAGACGACAGTATCCCAGCTTTCAAGGTTGGAATGGCGTTTCCGAAAAACTGGTACAGGATGCCAATCCCAATAACGACTTGACGCCAGAGGCAGCCAAAAGGGTATACGAATGGCAGCATCGTCGTCAGGGAGACATCAAAAAGCCAGATTTCGTTGTTGATGCGGGATTTGGCGGCCCCGTGCCATTGTTCGGGAAACAATTAGGAAATTTGCGTTTCTTTGCCTCCTATTTCCAGGAACAAGAGATGTTTATTTTTCCACTCTCGACCGATCATTATGGCGAAAATCATACACAGCTCAAGTTGACATCGGATTTATCAGCCAGTATGAAGCTTACTTTTACAGGTTTATATGGAGAGATCTCTTCGGTCTCACCGTATGATTGGACCACCACCCCCACGGGCCGGGTTCTAAGAGATCAGAGCGAGATTGCCGGCCTCATCCGCGGTGCCAGCCGAGCTAGTGCTATCCTTTACCAACCAGGCTACTATAGCCCCAGCGAAATTTACCGCAATATTTTTGGAGTACAATTTACCCACATGCTTTCGTCAAAAACTTTCTATGAAGTGAGTTTGCAAAACAACATCAATCGTTACAAGACTTATCAGATGGCAACACGCGACACTTCCAGAATTTACGAACCAACCCCAGGCTATTTTGTGGACGAAGCGCCGTGGGGTTATTGGGGGTATGGTGTGAATGGTATCGATGGCATGAGTATGGGTGGGTGGATGAACTTGGGCAGAGACCGCAGTGTCAATTCTACCACTTCCTTCAAGCTCGATGTTACCAGTCAAATTAATAATCGCAACCAACTAAAGACCGGCATTAACATCGTCTATAACGATTATCGCATTAATTCTGGGACCTATAGTCCTTCCATGTCTACGTGGACGAGGGAAATGAAATATCGTGTGTTTCCCTATCGCATCGGTGTCTATGCCCAGGATAAACTCGAGTTCGAGGGATTTATTGCCAACTTGGGAGTGAGGTTAGACTATTCCAATCCGAATGGAACCTATTTTGCCATAGCGACTTATGACAAAAGCTATGGGGCTGGATACGGCAATGCCATAGAAACCACTGCGGAGAGAAAAACGGCAAAGGATCGATTTTATATTAGTCCGCGGTTAGGGGTTTCCCATCCCATAACAGCCAACTCGAAACTGTATTTTAACTATGGTCATTTCCGTTCCGAGCCATTCTCTTCATATCGTTTCCGATTGCAACGCGAATCCAGCGGTCTGGTCACCTATATCGGAGATCCAAACCTGGAGATGGAATTGACCATTGCTTATGAATTGGGATATTCCCAAAATTTGTTCAATATGATGTTGCTGAATCTTGCTGCTTATTATAAAGATGTTTCCAATCAGCCAGGATGGATTTATTATGAAAATATCCAGGGCAATGTCAAATACAACAAAGCAGCCAACAACAATTATGCCGATATACGCGGATTCGAGGTAACCCTCAGCAAGAATGTTGGCGAATGGATCACGGGCTTTGTAAATTATACTTATGACGTGCAAACATCCGGCTATTTTGGTTTACAGAGGTATTATCAGGATCCTAATAAGCAACGGGATTATTTGCGCAACAATCCTTACCAGAGCCGACCGCATCCGCGTCCCTATGCACGCTTTAATGTGGATGTTCATACGCCACGGCGCTTTGGTCCGCAAATCAGCGGCTTTTATCCAATCGCCGAATGGAGCGTCAATGTATTAGCCAATTGGCGTTCGGGTGCATACGAAACCTACAACCCCAATGCCATCCCCGGCATCGTTGATAATGTGCGCTGGAAAGATTGGTACAATGTGGATATGAGGATTTCGCGCATGTTACGAGTATCAACCTTACAGCTACAGTTTTATCTGGACATCAGCAACGTGTTTAATATCAAGTATCTCAGCTCTGCAGGATTCTCTGATACCTATGATTATAATTATTATCTGGAATCTCTTTGCTTCGACTGGGAGACGGGAGATCAACGTGGACACGACAAAATTGGAGACTTGCGGCCAGACCATGTGAAATACGATCCTTTGGAACCCAATCCCAACAATGATCCAGAGATTGCCGCAAGAAACAAAGAACGGAAAAAGAAGAAATCCTACATCGATAATCCGAACATCGAGGCATTTCGTTTCTTAAATCCCCGTGATTTCAGGTTTGGACTAAAGTTAAATTTCTAATATTCCAAATAGAGTAGGAGAAAAGATGAAGAGAAATTTTGTGCAACAGATTCGGATATTAGCTGTTGGGCTGTTCATTGCTGGAGTATTCACGAACAGCCCGGCACAGGTACAAACCACTGAACGTCGTTATATACGCATTGGATCGCTGCAGAATTATGTTTCTTCCTGGGGTTCTGAACGAGCATGGAATGAAACCTATTATGAAGGCTTGATTTGGCCCGCAGAATATAAATATACCGACAACGCCGTTATTCAGCGCATGTGGTTAGGATGCAGTGACTTTACCAGTCGTTTTGGCAGCAAGTTCGAAAAATATGTCATTCCGGTTGTGGCAAGCAACGCTGGTGTAGCTATTTTTCCGGTAAAACTCAAGCAGACAGCCAAGTTCCCTCCACCCACTGTCTATGTCGATGGCAATGATATTACCTCTCCCTATGCTGCAGATATCGATGAAATAGATCCATCGATCATCCCGGATCGTATCGTAGAGAATGTGGTCAATACCTGCATGGGTATAACGATGACACGTCGCATTCTGGCCTTTAGCCAGCAGTATCATAATAACTATTTGATTCGCGAAGTGACCTTCACCAATACCGGCAACGTCGACTATGACGATGAAATTGAGATGAATCAAACCATTAAAGGTTTTCGATTTAGTTACGGAGTTCGTTATAGCGTTTGTCGAGAAGCTGCTAGCTCTGTTGGTGGCGGGCAGAGTTGGGGACAATGGAGCTATGCCACTAAACGGGGAGAAGATTATCCCGCTCATGCCCATGAAAGGATCACCGAAGCCAATCCGATCGTTCAATGGCTGCGCTGTGGTTTTGAATTTGTCGGCCAAAACTCTGCTAATGCTTTCGACAATATCGGCGGACCCTACGTACGTGGAGATGGCAGGTTGTTAGCTCCCCAGCATGCAGGAGTGGTGGTATTACATGTCGATAAAAGCACGACGGTTAAAAACGATGATCCCTATCAACCGCATGTTTTAGGATGGCATGCGGGTGATACCTATTATTCTGTACCAGATACCGGCTTGAGTGCTGCTTCGCAAATGGTGTTGCAATATACCATGCTCGCCGGAAGTCCTGCTAAAGGGTTAGGTGGAAATGAACGTATGGATGAAAAATATCAAGCCACCAAGCCCGATCCCACCAGCGTTCATGCCGATGGCGGCGGAACCAATGTTTGGGTCTGTTATGGACCATGGGATTTGGCCCCAGGCGAGAGTATTACTATCATCGAAGCCGAGGCCGTTGCTGGTTTGAACCGGCAAAAATGCGAAGAAATTGGCCGCCGCTGGAAAAAGGCTTACTTAGATCCTACTGATAAGGGACCTTTTACCCTTCCGGATGGTAGCACAACCACAGACAAAGATGTCTATAAAAACAAATGGGTCTACACAGGCAAAGATTCGATCTTATTGACCTTTGGTCGGGCTAAACGCAATTATGATGCTGGCTATAAGATCCCCAATCCGCCATTGCCTCCACCCTATGTCTACGTAAATTCTGGTGGGGATCGTATTTCGTTGAGCTGGGAACCCAGTCCTTCTGAGGGAGAACCAGATTTTGCCGGATATAAAATTTTCCGTGCTACTGGCAAGACCGATACTTTTTATACGGAAATCTATAGTGGTCCACCTTCGAAACATTCTTTTGATGATAAAAGTGCCATTCGTGGACAATCGTATTTCTATTACATTGTGGCTTTCAACGATGGTAGCAATAATACTTCTGGAGAGACCAACCCACGTGGGCCATTAATGAGCAGCCGTTTCTATACTCGAACGACCGAACCCGCCTATTTACGACGTAAAGCTGGTGACGCTTTGGCGGATATTCGCGTGGTGCCTAATCCCTATAATATCAAAAATCGCGATCTGCAATATATCGGAGAACCCGATAAATTGATGTTTCTCAATATTCCTGGACATTGTGTCATACGAATTTATACCGAACGGGGCGATCTGATCGAGACTATCCACCACGAAAACGGCTCCGGCGATGAAGTATGGAATAGCATTACATCCTCCCGACAGGTAGTGGTGAGCGGCATTTATATTGCTCATTTTAAAGTCACCGAAGATTATTACGATCCAGATACTGGCGAACTTCGCTTTCGAAAAGGTGATAGCGCCTATCGCAAATTTGTCGTGATCAGATAGTCGTAATCTGCGGTTTTTATTGCCATTAGGCAATAAAAACCGCATTATCAATTCTAACAAATTTAAAAAAAAGATCACCTCTTGACAATTGAATGCCCGACTCCTTTAATGAACCTCCACAGGACATACGATTGACGTTCTGGAAGGCGTGACCTTTTTCATCCATCCCCCCTACTACCTATAATCGTACTAGTCGCCTGAAAGAGGTAGATCGAAGAGTACAGGAGAGAACTATTTGCTCATATTTAACAGGGAGAATATTTCCATGAAAAAAGGTTTGCTTATTTTATTATATTCCGCTATCGTCTTTGCGGCCAATAACCAGGAGTTTCGGGGCACTTGGGTGATCACCTGGCATCATATCAGTGGGTCAGCAGATGAAGAAGCCAATAAGGCGCGGGTGAGAAAAATCATGGATCAGCATTACAACGCTAATATGAATGCAGTGCTCTGGCAGGTACGCCAAGGTGGCACCGCCTATTATCGCTCATCTTATGAGCCATGGGGATATTATGCCGGATATCAGGATCCAGGTTACGATCATCTGGCTTATGCCATCGAAGAAGCACACAAGCGCGGCATGGAGTTACATGCTTGGTTCAATGTGTTTCAGACTTCGGCTATGGTTCCTGGCGCACCCGCATACGAACATCCCGAATGGGTTTGTCGTAACCGCGAAGGCCAGCCCATGACCTCCAACCATTGTCTTTCTCCGGGGTTAGCAGCGGTACGCGCGTATACCATTCAAGTCGCTATGGAAATCGTGCGCAAATATGACATTGATGGTCTGCACCTGGATTATGTTCGCTGGAACGAATATTCGGGTGCCTCGCTGGCTAAACTGTCGGAGGAGGCTGAACTGCAACAGATGGATGGCATGCTGACCGATGAGATGCTCCAAGATTTACAATCCAATGCCGCTTCCCGTTACCTCTATGATGTGGAACACCCCTACAGCGCTGGTGTTCCGTCAGGGTTCTCTTCTTGGGAAGAGTGGTGGCGATGGTCGGTTACCGAATTCGTAAAAACTTTGCATGATTCTATTCAAACCTGCAAGCCGTGGGTACGTCTGTCGGCAGCTGCATTGGGAAAATATAATTGGGATGGTTGGCAGGGATATGGTACCGTCTATCAGGATGCAGCCCTATGGTTTAATGCAGGCTATGTTGATCAACTGACGCCTATGCATTATCATTGGTTCGATTATAATGGATTCTATGCCATGTTGGTGGGCGCAGATGGTACCAGCACCTCTTCAACCTGTTGGGGAAAATATATTCAACCTGGAATAGCAGCAGGGCGACTTTATACCTGCGGTCCTAGTGCCACCGATCTCGCCGATAACCCTCGCTGGATGGATCCGAAGCCCATGGTAAAAGCTGCACGAGCTGTGCCCTGGGTCGATGGCCATCACTTTTTTAGCTACGGCGATTGGAATAGCAACCGATATTTTGAGATTGCTAAAGAAGAACTCTATCCGCAAAAGCGAAAAATACGCGCCGCTAAATTTTTGCTCGATCAGACACCACCATCACCGACGCTGACGGTGACAAAATTGGATTCGTTTCATTATCAAATCCAAGTGTCACCAAATCCTGCTTTCACAACCCCTGGAAGATTTATTGTATACCGTTCCTCCGATACCATACCCCAACCTGACGCAGATGAAATCATCGACATCCACTTCGGTGATAGCTCATACACCATGATCGATTCTTTTGATGGCTTGCAAAATTATCAAGGTAAATACTATTATTTTGCCACTTGCCTAGATCGATATTGGAATGAATCTGCCGTCTCCAACATGGATTCGACCGATGTGATTACTTCGCTACCACCGACGATAGTCTGGACGAGCCCTGCAGAAGGAGATACGGTCGCCATCAACACAAACATTGAGATCAGGTTTTCAAAGAGTATGGATGTCATGTCGGTAGCATCTGCCATTTCGGCTGTTCCGCCCTTGGTCGTTAAAACCTATAAATGGTCGGATCAAGATCGTACCCTCATTCTCGAATTGCAACAAAAACTCAATTATGCCACTACATATACCCTTACCATTTCGCCAGATGCTAAGGATGTCAATGGTACAGCTCTGGATGGTAATGGAGACGGACTAGCAGGGGATGCCTTTACCATCACTTTTTATACTCAAAGCCAAGATGTCACCGGTCCGAGAGTCATTGCCAGCCATCCAAGTGGTGAAGCTGCCATGCCTTTCTTGGTGGAAGATATCATCGGTATCGTATTCGACGAAATCGTTGCTCCTACTTCTATCACCGATGCGAGTTACAAGATAACGAAAGAGTCAAATACTATTGAAGTAGCACGGATGTTATATAACACCGGACAGCAATCGGTTCTGAGTCTGCAACCTAAGCAACCTTTGGACATTAACAGCGATTACCAGCTCTGGCTGGAAAGTTCTATTACCGATACGTCGGGTAATTCAATGGAGGAACCATTCGCCTTGAGTTTTACCACTGCCGAAAAACGCAATTCCGAGGTAAAATATATTGAACGCTTTTATGGTGTCACTCTGTGGAAGGATCCTGAATGGAGCGGTTCGACCACGGGTACCATTGGCTCGAAAACAACTTTTACCCTGTCCAGAGCCAATTGGCTGCCCAATGCGCTGCCGTTACAACGTTCTGCTGCTGCATTGAACTATGAATGGGATCCAGACGCTAAGAGTTATCTGTTGCGCGAATATTTCGATTTTGCCTCTTCATCGCCAAAAGTGACTTTCGATTCTACCTATACCTTGCAGTGTTACGTTTTCGGCGATGGCAGCAACAACCAGATCCGATTTTGTCTGGATGATGGCACTCAGCATGAAGTGTCAAAATGGTTTGTTATCGATTGGATTGGATGGCGGTTATTAGAGTGGAAATTAAGCGACCCCCATCAAGCTGGTCTATGGGCCGGTTTGGGCGATGGGGTATTTAACAGTGCTTCGCTCAATTTTGATAGCATCCAATTGACACATACCGCTGGGGCAGCCATCAGCGGGGTGTTGTATTTCGATGATTTGCAGGTCGTAAAGAAAACGCCTTTTCCAGTGGGCGTTGAAGAAAAGATCGAAACACCGCAGCAATTTGTACTCTATCAGAATTATCCCAATCCTTTCAATCCACGAACAACCATCGCTTTTGATCTGCCTTCTTCAGGTGAGGTAAAACTCATGGTTTACGATCTGATGGGAAGAGAGGTGTTAACCTTACTACATGAATTCAGAAACGCCGGCCATCATCAAGTGGAGTTGGATGCAACCTCTCTCAGCTCAGGCGCTTATTTCTATCGCATCGAATATGACGGTCAGCAGCAGATAAAACGGTTGATGGTTATCAAGTGAGCTGGTAAGCAAAATAGATGAGAGAACCCTCAAAATCCTTATGCAAACAACGCCAGTGGTGAACTGAATAATATAAGCAACTTGAATTCGACCAGTAATAACTTTGAAAGGATCAGGATAAAAGCACGCCGTCGCTGAAAAAAACTGTAAACTGGTAGTCGCGAAAACTTAACCCCGAAAGGGTGCGAGGATAAAGTCACCCCTTTCGGGGTTTTATTACAAGTCTATAAACAAAGGTGCGAAGGTTTCTGCGATAACCGTGGCAAAAATGAGAAACCTTCCGTATAACGGTAGTTTTAAAATATCAGTATGGCGAGTACTGCTACAATTGTGACAAAAATATCAGCGTGCACTCAAATTGAATGAACCAGAATTACATATTGGAACCTGAAATGGTTGTCCCATATTTTTTAAATATTGCAAAAAGATAAAAAAGCTCAAGATACAGATTTTTCAACAATCGATAAAAATAGTTGCAAAGAATAAATCATCTCTATCTATTGATCCTATTTTTATCCATTGAATAATTCAACGTAGGACACAAAAAGCAGCAAATATTAACTGGCATTGGATTTGCAATTCATCGGTTGACGATGGATTTATAGCTGATTTTTGCCTTATTTTGACTACAACTGAAAAGAAATAGTTACACACGGAATGACCATGGAGAGTGGATGAAACAAAAATTGTTACTATTTGCCATACTTTTAACAACATTACCAGTTTTTGCTACAAGTGCACCCCCCAAGAGGGAATTTCGCGCTGTTTGGGTGGCTACAGTGGCAAATTTGGATTGGCCGACGCGTGGCGCTGCTACACAGACTCAAAAACAAGAGTTGATCAATCTTTTTGATCTCCTGAAATCTGCTGGCATCAATGCGATTCTCTTCCAAATAAGACCTGAATGTGATGCCTTGTACGCTTCGCCTTACGAGCCGTGGTCATATTGGCTCACAGGGGTCCAGGGAAAGGCGCCATCGCCATTCTATGATCCGCTGGAATTTGCTGTGGAAGAAGCGCACAAACGCGGCATGGAATTGCACGCCTGGTTCAATCCCTACCGCGCCGTAAGGGCTGTTGGTTCATATAGCACAGCCAGCAACCATGTGAGTATAACCCATCCCGAATGGATACTCTATTTTAGTAAAATTCAATTAAAGATGTTGGACCCTGGTCGGCCGGATGTTCGTGAATACGTCACCCAGGTGGTGAAAGATGTGGTGCAGCGATACGACATCGATGGCGTCCACTTTGATGATTATTTTTATCCCTATCCAGATGGGAGCAAAGGATTTTTTGGTATCACCAACGAAGATGATCAGACTTTTGCCAATTTCAATCGCGGTTTTAGCGATCGCGCAGACTGGCGGCGCGATAATGTCAATTTATTGGTGAAGATGGTTCATGATGCCATCGCTATTACAAAGCCGTGGGTCAAATTCGGCATCAGTCCCTTCGGTATCTGGAAATCTGGCAATCCACCAGGTATCAGCGGCACTTCCGCCTATGATGCCATCTACTGCGATGCTCTGGCATGGTTGAATGCAAGAACTGTGGATTATCTGACCCCCCAGCTCTATTGGCCTATTGGTGGTGGCCAAGACTATTCGAAACTCATGCCGTGGTGGGCGTCGAAAATCAATGGTTTGCATTTTTATCCCGGTCATGCTGCCTATCGTATCAGCGACTGGAGCCATCGTGAGATGCCCAATCAATTGCGCTTGGATCGCGGTAATGCGGCTTGTGGAGGGAGCGTTTTTTTCCGCGCCGCCTCGATCCGCAGTAATCTCAAAGGATTTACCGACAGCCTTAAAAATGATTTTTATCGTTTCAAAGCCATCACCCCGCTGATGGCGTGGAAAAATGACATTGCCCCTCTTCCACCTCGTTTCTTACAATATGGCCGTTCCATCTCGGGCAAGGAGCTGCAATTGCAATGGTCTGCGCCAACACCTGCTGCGGATGGCGATACAGCCAAATGGTATGTGGTTTACCGACATCAATTCTCTTCCCCATCGCTGGATCATTTGAACGATCCTGGCCTCATTTTGGAGATCACTCGACAAAGACAATTTACTCTAACTGTTCCTAACGGTTCAGGTCAATATTTTTATACTGTTACAGCGGTCGATCCATATGGATTGGAAAGTTCGGCCGATGCCACCATCGCCATAGATAGACCATCCCCACCACTATTAGCTACTCCGTTGCAAGATGAAAGTGGGGTGGCCACGACGGTTCCTCTGCGATGGCATACACAGGCAAACGCAATGGTTTACGAATTACAAGTGGCTAATAACAATGATTTCAGTGCGCCTCTTATTGTTCATCAAATCGGCCTCAGCGATACTTTTTACACCATTAAAAACTTGAAAAATCAAACACGATATTATTGGCGAGTGCGTGGTGCCAATCCTGGCGGGTGGGGAGAATTCTCTGAGACACGATCATTCATGCCTGGTTTGCCAACAGCTCCATTGTTGGCTTTTCCAGCGGATGATCGATCAGCAGTGCCGATTAGCACACCCTTGGCATGGCATCCGGTAGCCAGCAACGTCCAATACCATTTACAAGTATCCCTTGATTACGATTTCACCACTGAAGGAATAGTTATCGATCAAACAGGATTGGCAGATACTTTTATGGTTGTAGATAACCTGAACATGAATCAAATTTATTATTGGCGGGTGCGAGCGGCTAATCAATTAGGCTATGGCAATTGGTCGAGTGTCTATCGCTTCAGCACAACAACCATTACCTTAGCGGCAGAACTACCGACCATGCCATTAAAACTTGATTTAGGACAAAATTACCCCAATCCATTTAATAATCAAACAATCATCCCTTTTACTCTTCCATCTGACGGATTGGTGCGGTTATACATCTACGATATGCTCGGACGCAAAGTGATGACGTTGGCCCATTCCAACTTTACAGCCGGGCGCCACGAGATCGCTTTTGATGCCAGTTCATTAGCTGGGGGGGTATATGTGTATCGACTATTCTATCAGGGGCACATACTGAGCAGAAGGATGCTATATGTGAAGTAAGATGAAAATCGGGGTTGTTTTTACCTTAACCTAACGAAAACAGCGATAGAAGTTTACCGTTAAGGATTTCATTGTCGAATGATGATCTGATGAAAGGCTAAAGCCTGAATTCCCGCTAATGGACTGAAAACTTGCGACCTAAAACGGCAGGGGAATTTACCGTTTTAGGGTTACATGAACGAAAGGCTATGGCCTGAATTACGAGGGGAGTGCCGGTACACTTTAGTAGATGAAAAAAATGCAGGAATTCACCTTCAGGGTTTCATTTGAGAAGAGTCTACGAAAGGCTAAAGCCTTAATGGCGAATAATTAATTTAAAAAATCAGTTGGAGTGGTTAAAAGGAAAACTAAATGACAGTTTTACAGAGAAATTTGCTGTTAATAATAATATGCGCATCGGTTTCCTCAGCGCAAACCTTCTCACAATTTGTGACTCGAGTGAATATCGCGCCACCGGAGCAAAGAGAGGCCTTAGTCGACAGCTTTTTAAATGCCATCGGCAAGTGTCCTTACATTGAAAACGATACGTTGGTTCATTTTCTCTATTACGGCAACGCCACTTCCGTGACGGTTCCAGGGGATGCCAACAATTGGAATGCGAATGCTTTTCCCATGTGGAAACTTTCGACCACTAAATTATGGTATTTGAATAAGACTTTTGAAGCCGATGCGCGATTGGATTACAAGTTTGTCGTTAATGGAACGAATTGGCTGCTAGATCCCCGCAATCCCCATCAAGTCACCGGTGGCTTTGGCCCCAATTCCGAATTGCGCATGCCCAAATACATCCCGCCGCCAGAGATCGAATATGATGCCAATATTCCGCACGGAGTCGTTAAAGACTCTACTGTCTATAGCGCCCATCTCAAAAACAGTCGGCGGATGAAAATCTATCTGCCTCCTGGATATGCTGGCACAGATAAAACTTTTCCGATGATCCTGGTGCACGATGGGCCGGACTATGTTTCGTTGGCCAAGATGAATATCGTCGTCGATAATCTCATTCATCAAAGGCGCATTGAACCGGTCATCATTTTTTTTGTACCACCTGTCGACAGAACGGATGAATATGCGGGAGCCAAACAGGAATTATTCACGGATTTTATCATCAAAGAATTGATGCCCCACCTCGAGGCCCATTATCCTGTCGATAGAAATCCTGCGCGGCGTCTGGTAATGGGCGCATCCAACGGTGGCAATATCTCCCTATTTCTCGCTCTCTATAATTCCGATATGTTTGGCAATGTGGCAGCACAATCCAGTTACATTCAGCCATCCATCGATGCTGCTTTTCGTAATTCCGAAAAAATTGAGTTGAAACTGTACCTGGATTTGGGAACCTACGATATCCCTGTGCTCATCCCATTGGTGCGTAATTTCATCCCGGTGTTACAGCAAAAGGGATATGAATTCAAATATCAAGAATTTCACGATGGCCATAGTTGGGGCAACTGGCGCGCGCATCTGGATGATATTTTGGAATATTTTTTCCCACAGGGTGGACAAAACGTCCAGGGAAGGAGCCATCAACCAACCCTTTTTGAACTCGGACAAAACTATCCCAATCCCTTTAATTCTTCCACGATTATTCCTTTTTCATTGAGACGGGATGGCTTGGTTCATTTGCAAATTTTCGATGCTCTAGGACGAGAGGTGGCTACGTTGTTGGAGCAACCACTACCCGCTGGCAGTCATTGGGTGAGTTTTCATCCCCATGATTCGGCTTCGGGGATGTTTTTCTATCGGTTGTCTTCCAAAGAGCAATGGGATAGTCGGCAGATGTTTTTTATCAAGTGAGGTGATCGGGGGCGCTAATTTTTCACTTTCGAATAAATAAAACAGCACGGGGAATTTACTTTAGGGTTTCATGAGCGACTGTGCGATGAAAGGCTAAAGCCTGAATCCATCGAGTGTGGGAAAATCGTATAAAAGTAGGTGTGGACTCTATAGGGAGTCAAAACCAATAAAAGTCGCCGCTACATTTCTGAAGCAAGAGAAGTATATTGATTTTTTCAGCTTCTACAAATTCGAGCTCAAGGAATGTTGAAGCTCCTTTCCTGACAAAGAAAAGTAAGTATGAATGGTCGTTTCTCGATGACATCTTAAAATCAGTCGTTTTAAAAGAAACAGCCAAGCAAATTCGCCCTATATTTTATCGTTCATCCTTCATTTTACTTTCTAAAGGTGTTTTAATCCCCATACATTAGGAATGGTTCAAGCCGCTTGATTGAGATCGTTTTCGATGAAATCGGTCTCATAGCTGAAGAATTGCTCCAATTAAGTCGCCATATTTCACATAGAGTTGTGCTTCCGTTCTGCCCTCTAAATGTTATGCTGCAACAATCCCCTGCTGCATCGATTGTAATTCAGGCTTGAGATTGCCGATGGTTAAGGAAGAGCAGCGAAAGATGAAAAGCATATGCCCCTGGGCATCCTCTGTCAACGCGGCCTCACTCCATTCCTTCGGATTAGTCCAGCAATTAACCCCCGATTTTTTAATTAGTCGTAGATTTTGCACCACAAAGACGTACTCAAAATTTGATCAATTCCTTTCCTAGGCCGTCCAAGTCAAAGATGCGAAATCGTGCCGCTTTCTTACCTATGTTAAAACTAAAAATCGCTACAGATTGGTATTTAGACACCTTGTAGCCGTTTACATGATTGCGGAATTTTCGATATCCCAGATGGGTGCGGTGGTCTTTTTTGGCGAACATGCCAGCGTTGGTGACGACGCACTGGTACTTTTCTGCCCATCCTTTGGCTGTCAATTTCTCCGCTTCTTTGGTGTTGCAAAGTCCGAAAAACTGTAAGTCCCAATGTGTCGGATCGATGCGCAAGGCGGTCCCTTTGGAATCGCCATAAGAAGAGGGCGTTTTTGTGGCGAAAAATACCAATTGGAGGCCAGGGGGTGGGATGTCAAAATTTTGAAATAGAGAGGGAGCGTTCATACAGGAGAGATAGATTATGGCGAAAACTGCCATATACTAGTTCATAGAGTTCACCAAGCATTTTAAATAAAATACCGTTAATTAAATTTCTTGCGTAATATCGATATTTTTTCTATACTTTATCCTAAATGTACCAATAATTTTCTTTTGATTGATAAAGACTATGTTTCCCAAACTCTACACCAAAATCATCCTCGAAGGCACGCGTCTGACCTTCAAGACCGAGATCGCCTTCGCCCTCAACGAGCATCGGCGCATCATTGGGTTGCGCCACTACCGCTATTTTTCACCGATCACCCCCACCGAATGGTGTGCCTTTACCAATTACCCACGGAATCGTGACCTGATCAATAATCTGATTTGTCCCTGCCCATCAGCAGAGAACTACGACAACTGGCAACCGATTCGATTCTGCCACAAATGGAATTGGATGTCTCGGATAACAATATCTTCCGCGCCTACGACCGCATCGCCGATTAATTTCCAGATAATGATGACTGGTACGCAAATGATGAAGTAGCTATGATCTTATGATGGAAGAGACTATCGAAATAATCGTACCGGATGACCAGCGTAAACGCCGTTTGGATGTATTTCTGGCCAACCAGCTGCCATCGGTCACGCGCGCAAAGATCAAGAACCTCATCGATGGCGAAAAAGTGACCGTGAACGACAAAGTTACCAAGGCAGGTTATTTGATTCGCCCAAACGACGTTATACGCATTGTTTTCCCGGCTTTTGAACCGACGACCGTGGAACCGGAAGAAATTCCACTGGACATTATTTACGAGGACGAACACCTTTTAGTGGTCAACAAGCCAGCCGGATTGGTGGTGCATCCGGCATTCGGCAATTTTCGTGGCACATTAGTCAACGCCTTGTTAGCCCACTGTCGCAAGCTCTCCAGCGTCGGCGGCGAAACCAGGCCGGGGCTGGTGCATCGGCTCGACAAAGACACTTCCGGTCTTTTGGTGGTGGCCAAGGACGATCCAACCCATGTCGGTTTGGCGCGGCAACTTTCGGCGCGCAAGATGGAACGCGAATATCGCGCCATCATCTGGGGGCATCCCAAAGAAAAAAGCGGCCGCATCGAAGGCGCACTGATGCGCAATCCCAAAGACCGCTTGCGGATGATGATCCATCCCCAAGGCAAACCCGCCGTGACTCATTATCAAATACTTGAAACTCTACCTCTGACCAGTTATGTGAAATTGAACCTCGAGACCGGCCGCACCCATCAAATCCGCGTGCACATGAGCTCCATCGGCCATCCGGTCTTTTCCGATGCCGTTTACGGCGGACGTGCCAAACAATTAGCTGGCCTCAACCATGACGAGACTCAGCTGGCCATTCGGCTGCTCAAAACATTTCCGCGACAGATGTTGCATGCCGCCACGCTGGCCTTTCTCCATCCCGCAACAGGCCAGCTCATGCGATTCGAAACACCTCTGCCCGATGACATGCGTGTAATGTTAGAAGAGTTGCGTCGGCTCTCACAGTAAATAGCCAAACGACCATGGTAAAAACGCTGCAACAGCTACTCGTTTATAAATCGCCACGATTTGAAATGATATTTTTCACCAATGAAACATGAATTAATAAAATCACTGTAGAAACAATCATCTCCCTATTTTCGTAAACAAAAAGTAAGGTAGAAAACGAAACTTTGAAAAATGATCCAAAGCGGAACAAGGCTTTTCCTGGTTAATTGACTGTCGGTGTTGGAGGGAGGGGCTAAAATCTAATTCCTGGAGAGAGGAATTATGTACACACCGGTCATATCTGTCATTTGTCTTGTTGCCATTTGCGAACTTTTTGCAGCCGAAGACTTGCAGAAGAATATCTATGAAGAAAGTTTCGTAGTTGAAAATGCACTGTACTTGCGATTCGATGTCGACGTCGCTGATCTCAGACTCCATAAAAATCATAAAAATGAATGCAAAATTGTTATCGAATACGACAAGCGTTATTGCGCCGTGCAAGTTAAACGTGAAATAAAAAGACAAGAATTGTCGGTGATGGTGGATCATGATAATATCGAGATGTTGAAAAATAGGAAAGCAAACAAATCCCATTATGCTATCATCCGAATCGATTTGCCGTATCGCGCCAGGATGGACATCGAAGCATCGATCAACGCAGGGAAAATAGTAATGCAATTGGGTGATTTAAACTTGGGCCATTTTTTATTGACCAGCTGGGCAGGGGAAGTACTCCTCGATTTCGACGAACCGAATCGCAGAGAAATCGATCGCCTGGAAATTGATGTAAAGCTCGGTTCGATGAAGATATCGCGACTGGGAAATGCTCGCTTTAAAGAAGCAAGGATCAGTAGTGAACTCGGCCAGATGATGGTGGATTTCAGCGGGATAAAGATGCCGCGTTCAAGGGCGAAAATCGATCTTAAAATCGGTAAAATAAAGCTCCTCATCCCAAAAGAGGTGGGTGTTAAAATGAAAGTATCTAAATTTCTTTTCCTCTCCGCAATCGATTGTCCGCGATGGTTTGTGAAAAAAGGTTCCTATTATTATTCACGAAATGATGATGAAGAAAACACCTTCTTTTTATCTGTGCTTAGTGGCATTGGGAAATTGAGTGTAGAAGTAGCGAAATGAATCAAAAAAAAATCAACTAAGAAAATAGACAATAAAAATTAAGGAGAAAGCCATGGATCATACGATACAATCGCCGCTTTCCAGTGCGCAGATCAATTTGGGGAAATGGATCAGCGAAGGGTGGCGTATGGTGGAAGCAGATTTCGGTTTATTTTTGCTGCTCGGTTTTATCTATACGGCTATTGTAGGTATAGCTAGTAGCACGGCCATTGGCTATTTTATTCTCGCCGGCCCTTTGGAGGTCGGATTTTTCTATATTCTTTTTGAAAGGATGCGCGGCAAACCTATAGATATAGGCAAGCTAGGCAAAGGATTTGAATTTTTTGCTCCTGCGGTGCTGGCCAGCATCGTTATAAGTATTTTTATCACTATTGGTTTGGTATTGTGCATCATCCCCGGCTTGCTGGTGCTCGCGGTATATCAATTTACCATGCCTTTCATCCTCGAGAAAAAAATGGATTTCTGGCAGGCCATGGAGGCCAGTCGTAAACTGCTGAGTCAACATTTATTTGAAATGACCATTTTTATACTCATCAAAGCTATCATCTATTTCATAGGATTTCTGTTTTGCTGCGTCGGCTTTTTTGCTGCACTACCGGTTTGTATGGCAGCGACGGCCTTTGCTTACAAGGATATGGTAGGGTTCGAGACAGCTGAGTAGCCACTGACCATAATGGCTGTGGATCAATTTATTCACGTAAGACTCAAACAGTTTCCATACTGGCGAGGATTAGGGAGAGGTATGTTATCCATAGTTGCATTAAGGAGATGAGTACATCGATTTTTGTATTATTTGTAAAAACCATATTTTACTTTCCTCTAAGAGTTGAGAGAATATCGATTTTAGAGTACCCGCACGGGAGGTCAGATTTTATCCTCTTCCTACGAATTTTAAGGTAGCCAAACTGCATGGGTCAATTAATCAATTGCATTTTTGATCAAAATTGTTAATATTATATCCCGAATGATGAGAGGCCAATGACGCCTGTTATTTTTGTGAACACACTACTCGAATCTAAAGATTCCTCCCCCGGGGTGGATGAGATGAAGATAAACTTGCGAGTCTACACGGAAGCAGGATTAATAGAGGATCATTAGAGCACGACTCAATGGCTAGCTTTTGAACACATCTAATAAATATTACTCAGGAAATGTTTTGAGACCAGGCCTATCAAAAGAAGAGAGAAAAGGTATGAAACAATATTGCGTTATTGCCCTATTCTTTTTGGTGTCTTTATCTTTTAGCCAGAACGCATGTTTAGATTGTCACGGCGAAAAGGATTTTACGCAAACAACCGCAAGAGGGGTGGAGCGATCGCTGTATGTCAATGATTCGACCTATCAGGCATCTGTTCACGGTGGATTTGACTGCATCGACTGCCATGTAGATGCCGTGGGAGATCCCCATCCAGAAAAATTGCAAAAAGTGAGCTGTTCAAGATGTCATGAGGATATTGGCGAGCTATTTCTTCAAGGTTCGCATGGTAAATTACTCTTGGCTGGCGAAGAACGGGCACCGGATTGTGCTTCTTGTCATGGAGCTCACGACATTTTATCCAGCGATGATCCCTCTTCCAAGACCCATGTGGTGAATTTGCCGTATACTTGCGGTGAATGCCATAACGCAAATGGGCAAGCGACAGAAGGCCAGATAGTCATAGATCAACCTTATGAAAGATTTTCTGCGGGGGTACATTTCAAGGCGCTTAAGGAGGGAAACACCATGGCGGCCAGTTGCAACAGTTGCCACGAAAGCCATCGGTTGTTGCCCATGGCTGATCCCAATTCCCCGATTAATACGTTAAATATCTCAAAAACGTGCGGAAAATGCCATACCCTAGAGAGCCAGGAGTATGATGCCAGCAGCCACGGGATGGCATTAGTGCGCGGAGTGCGTGAGGCACCGACGTGTAATACCTGTCATGGTGAACATGAGATTCTCTCGCCCAGCGATCCCAAATCGACCACCAGTGCCGCTCGATTAGCTGAGGATACTTGCTCACCATGCCATGGCATTGCCAAATTGAATCAAAAGTACGGTTTGTTGCCGAATCCGGTGGAGAGCTATCGTAATAGTTATCATGGACTAGCCTCCATGGGTGGATCGAAAGTTGTGGCCAACTGTGTCAGTTGTCATAGCGCTCATCATGTTTTGCCGCAGCGAGATCCACAGTCCAGTATTCATCCCAATAATCTGGTTAAAACATGTGGTCAGTGTCATGTGAATGCGACGGAATCTTTCGCCAGGAGCTATGTACATAGCTCTCCGGATTCAAAAGCCGACCGCTATGCTTCGATTATTAAAAGGCTCTATATTATTCTCATCATCACCGTCATTGGTGGGATGGTGGTGCATAATTTTATCATCTACTTTAGCTATGTAGGTGCCAAATATCGTCTACTAAAAATGCACGAAACCATCACCCGTTTCGACCGCCAATGGATCGTTCAGCATTTGCTGATTTTTATTTCTTTTACGACTTTGGTGATCACTGGTTTTGCTTTAAAATTTGCCAACAGCGAATGGGCTTTTTATTTGAGCCGTTTGGGCTTTACCGAACCATTGCGCGGTCTTTTGCATCGGATCGCCGCTGTTGTCTTGCTGGCTACGGGCGTGTATCACTTGTTTTATCTCATGTTTGCAAAATCGGCCAAAGGGGAAATCAGAAGCCTCTTGCCGAACATCAATGATGTGCGCCAATTCGTCCAAAATATGAAATATTATCTGGGGTATTCTAAAGAAAAGCCGGATTTCGCCCGCTACGGGTATGTCGAAAAAGTAGAGTATTGGGCGCTGGTATGGGGAACGATCATCATGGCGATTACAGGTTTTGTGCTGTGGTTTCCGGCTCGATTCGCCGCTATCTTCCCCAGCTGGATCGTCAAGGTATCAGAGACCATCCATTACTATGAGGCTTGGTTGGCAACGTTGGCCATTCTCTTATATCACATGTTCTTTGCCATCTTCCATCCGGCCGATTATCCCATCAATCTCACATCCATAACCGGAAAAATGACCTTGGAAGAAGCGGAAGAAAAATTCCCAGCCTGGGTAAGAGCCATGAGAGAGAAACAACAGCAAAAGGAAGAGACTCAAACATGAGGAACCGCGAATAGCCGACATATCTCTGAGAATTGAAAAAAGGGTTCAAATCTTCCATTTTGGAGGATAGAACCCTTTTTGTTTGTGACATTTTATTAAAATCTGTGGTGGTCGATCACTAATTTTACTTCCAAACCTCTAATCGTGATAGAGTGATCGTTGATTTTACTTGCTCGCCTTTGGAACCTGGTGTGCTATTTCTTTCCACGCTTCTTCCACTTTGAATGGCTTGTACGTAGGGCTGTCGGTATTATGACATTTTACGCACTGTTTTTTATCCCCCTTGATATAAGCTACTGCTTTGGGGTCTTGAGTGCCGGCTGCTAAGGCTTTCATTACTTTCATGGGTTGGTAGAGCGACCCCGGGCCATGGCACACTTCGCAACCGACGCCTTCTTCCTGTTTGAAGGAAGCGGCTTTGGCGCTGGCAGGCGCATCAAAGGCAGTAACATGGCACTTGAGGCATTTCGCCGACTTTTGCGGATCCTCATTAACGCCGACTTTTTTGGCTACCTCTTTGGCATGTTCCGTGCCTAAAGTTGCAAAAGCTTGCGCATGTTTGGACTTGGACCACACCCCATACGAATCACCCCGCGCTTTGATGGAATGGCACATTTTACATTTCTCAGAACCGATGTATTGTGCTTTTTCTGCCTGTGCCCAAACATGAAAACTCAGAAAGGCCACCACCGTTACCAGCAAACCGACAACGATGAAAGATTTTCTCATTTTTTCCTCCTTTAAGATCAATCCTAAAACCTATGACGATAACTACCTGCTTACTTTGCAAATGAGATGATAAATTTTACCTGTTATCATTCATAATGTAGTTATTTTTTTACAAAGAATGCAACCAAAGATTTTGTTTTTCCAATTGGGTGTTGCTTTTTACATACTATAATGTTTGAAATAAAGGTTTGTTCCCCTTTTTGTGGGCAATTTTCCTATCTCTATGGCTGCAAATCTGTCATTGCGATGATGATCTGTAGGGCATTTGATCACAGGCGCTCTAATTTGGAGTATAGCTGCCTCCTGGTGATGCCAAGCATTTTTGCCGCAACAGTTTTGTTACCGTTTGCTTTTTCCAAAGCCCGCTGGATGAGAAGCCTTTCCATTTCTTTTAGACTCAATTCGCTTTTTGGCGTCTGCTCGGTTTCCTTTACACCGCGAATATGAGGGGGGAGATCGGTCAAAGAAATATGTTTTCCTCCTGACATGATGAGCGCCCGTTCGACGACGTTCTCCAACTCGCGGACATTGCCCGGCCATGAGTAGGTCATGAGACACTGCATCGCTGCGGCATCGATGGCGTCCTGAGCAATGCCATGCATTGAGAGAAAATGCGCCACCAATTCGGGAATATCTTCCGGTCGTTCGCGTAACGGTGGCAGAAAGATGGGAAAGACGTTGATGCGGTAGTAGAGATCTTCGCGAAAAGCTTTGTTGTGGACCGCTTCTTCCAGGTTGCGGTTGGTAGCAGCAATGGTGCGAGCCTGAATCGAAATAGTCTCTGTGCCTCCCAGGCGAACGATTTCGCGTTGTTGTAATACTCGTAAAAGTTTAATTTGTGTAGCAGGGGAGATATCACCAATTTCATCTAAAAAGATGGTGCCCGCGCCAGCCAATTCGAAACGACCTGGCTTCTGTTTCTCGGCACCGGTAAAAGCCCCGCGTTCGTGGCCGAATAACTCGCTCTCTAAAAGGCTTTCCGGTAACGCCCCGCAATGAACCGCCACAAATGGATGCTCTCGTCGACCGCTCAGTTGGTGGATGGCTCGGGCTATCAGTTCTTTACCGGTGCCGCTTTCGCCGCGTATCAACACCGTGGCATCGGTTGGGGCCACTTTTTCGACCAGCTGATAGACCTTTTGCATAGCACCACTGCTACCCACCATGTTTTCCAATCGAAAACGGGCATGCAACTGACTTTTCAAGTCTTTATTTTCGCGTCGTAGATGGTGTTTGTCCAGTATATTCTGAATCTTATGTCGCAATTCATCGATCTCGAAGGGTTTGATGATATAATCATAGGCGCCGGCTTTCATCGCCTCTACGGCCGTCTTGGCATCGGCATAAGCCGTCATCAACAGCACTTCTGTTTCCGGAGCCGTTTCCTTTGCTCGACGCAACAAATCCATGCCGCTCATGCCTGGCATTTTGATGTCGCTGAGGATGATATCAAAGGAATCGACGGATAGAGCCGCCCATGCGGCCTCACCGCTATCGGCGGTGGTGACGGCAAGAGTTTCGCTCTCTAACGCTGTCTTCAGGATGGCGCACATGCGTTTTTCGTCATCCACAATGAGCATACGGAAAGGTTTCATCCATCTCACCCCTGCAAATTGCATTACTTAGGAATGATCTTTTATTGGATATGAGTACTTTGATTTACATCGGTAACATGAAACGCACGATCGTCCCACCTTGTTCCGGTTCGACTGCTTCAATGCTGCCCATATGACTTTGGATAATCTGCCGGGAGATAGCCAGACCCAAACCAGTGCCGCTCGCTTTGGTGGTGTAAAAAGGCTCGAAAATTTCCTCACCCCTGCCTTGCAAACCGACTCCAAAATCGCGCACGCTCACACAGGCATATTTTCGCTTTCTGCGACGAACGGTAGACAACTGAACAATGATCTTAGCCGCCTTGGTCTCTTCTGTTGCCTGAATAGCATTGATAAGAAGATTGGCCACAACTCTGCGTATCATATCTCCATCGCAGCGTACTTTTATGGGCTGCGCGGGAGTTAAACATTGGATGGAAATTTTCTCGGTAGTGAATTTTTCAACGAGCTCACAGAGAAGATCGGACAAGTCGATTAGCTCCAGTTGAAGTCGTGGTTCCTTGGAAAAGGATAAAAAGTCATTCACCAAGCGATTGAGACGGCTGATCTCCTCATCAATGTATTGAAACAAATTTCTGGTTTGACCAGAGGCGGAAACCTTTTCCCGCAACACATCGGTAGTGCTTTTAATGATCGCCAGAGGATTACGTATTTCATGCGCTACTGTTGCCGACATTTGCCCAAGATAGGCCAATCGTTGCGCCTGTTGTAGGCGTTCTTCGGTACGGAGGAGCAGTGAAGTAGCGGCGATCAAAAAGATCGTCAAAAGAATCATCACCACCGCACTGGTTACAATGCCAATGTAAAGACCACGATGAAACGTAGCCATCACTCGCAAAAAATCGGCGTTGGCCTCCATCACCAGAATCATTTCGTGGCCGCTTAGGTCAGTAACCGCAGCGTAAACACTCTTGAATGGATTGTCATCAATTTGATGAAGGGCAGATACACTGACCGTTCCAGTCGTCGCTAAATGGATGTATTGACTATCTGCTCGCAGGTAATTTCGCTGGTCGATATTCAACTTCTGCAAAGTTGCGTCTATGAGAAGACGGTACTGTGAATCGATGAGATAAACGGCTTCCAGTTGGTGATCGAAACGGATACGATTCAATGTCAGACGCAGCAAAGCTTCCTCCTCTGGGTTGCTTAGATCGATAAAACTACGTTCGATCATTTGCGCAGTTAAGGAGGCAATTGCGCGTAGGCGAGCATCTAATTGTTGTTCCAGATGCCATCCCATACGTCTGATAAAAAAATATGAACCAAGATTGTAAAATAGGAGGAAGAGAAACGTTGAAGCTACCACTGCTGCGACGATTAGTTTACGTCGCGAAAGCGGTTTTAAATAGGATTTTAGCGGCATCGTTTTGATTTAATTCGATAAAAAAATGTGGAGTATACTGGGCTGACGACCAATTCGGCTTACACATCATGTCGGCTATAATTCGGGATCGTGCCTTCCTATGAGTGCTGATATCAGACCACCTCACTTATTTTATATACTTTACTCAAAATAATCAAGGCATTTTTCCGCAGGGATGACCCATGGCTAATTAGAAAAAATTCCGCGGCGATACTCAAGGCTTTATTTTTCCAGCGTGGCCAGCATTTTTTGGGCCGCTTTTTGTTTGTCCTTTGCTCTTTCGCGAACAAATTCGTCCGGCTGAAGCGCCAGCAACCATCGACAGTGTTGCCGGGCGCGATCATGGTTTCCCAGTTGCCGATAGGCTTGTGCCAATTTCCAATGAATCACAATTTCATTGTAGTGGTTATTGATTTTTTCGCTTTGAATGGATTTGAGCAATTTTTCATAGTCGGCGATGGCGCTCACATAATCCCCTTTTTTGAATTCCGCTTCAGCCAATGGCCAAAGGAAAAATCGACTTTGAGGGAATTGTTGCAGTCCCCGTAGGGCATAGTCAATGGCCGCATCATAGTTTTCTTCCTTGATGTAAATCCAGCACAGATTGGAATAGGCCGCCCAACGGCTGAATAGCGAACATTCGGCGGATTTTTTCACGGCGGCAATGCCTTCAGCGCGACGATCAGGGAAAAAAGGCAACCAAGAGAGCATCAGGGTAAATTTGCTACGCCAAAAATCGTAGGTGCCGATGCCAAGATAGGGATCGCAAAAGGTGGAATCACGGTGGAGAAGTGGACGCAAAATGCCTAATCCTTTTTTAGCCGCAAATAGTGAGGCTAAATATTTTTGATCTCTTGCTAACTGAGAACTTTTAAAAATATAGGCAGCACCTAAATAAAAAGAGGCGTATAGATCTTCATTTTGTTTGAGCTGTGCTTCTGCTAAGGCGATGCTTTTTTCGATATGTTGATAAAAGAGATCCTTCCAGGCATGGCTTTCATAATCGAGCATCATGGACTGATAAATAGCAGCTTTAAAAAAAGGACCAGCAGGGTGTTGCGGATAGTCCGATTCGATTTTGGAAAAAACATGCAAGGCATCCTCGAATTGTTGGTTGATGCCCATGGCAATCCCTTGTTGTAATGTATCGAAAGGGGGTTGAGGTAGCAATTTCTGAGGAAGAAGAATGCTGAGCAAGGTTAAGAAGTGTACGAGATAGATTGAGCTATAATGCATAAAGAGTGCCTGATAAAAAAAAAGCCTATCATTTCGGTGATAGGCCTTGCATTCCGCGAAACTGTAATTAATCAAAAATATAATTCATGGGATCTACAGGTCTGCCGTCGACGATCACTTCGTAATGTAGATGCGGACCGGTGGCCTTGCCGGTGTCGCCGACTTTGCCGATAACCGTATGTCGGGTGACGCGTTGCCCTGGTTTAACTAAGATGGTTTCCAGGTGGGCATACCGCGTCATGCGCCCATAGCCGTGATCGATGGTGACGTATTTACCATAGCTCTGATTGGGACGATAATGGGTGACACATTCGATCACCGTGCCATCAGCACTGGCATAGACATCGGTGCCTCGGGGCGCTGAGAAATCGATGCCATCGTGATGCGCAAACTTGTCGATGAAGGGATCGAGGCGATAGCCAAATTTGTCGGTCACGCGTCCCCCGCCCAATGGCCTGATCGATGGGGTTTGCTTGAGTTCGCGCAGGTTTTGATAGTATTTTTCCATAATTTCCTGGCGACTTTCTACCGCCAGGTTGACGCGTTGAGAAAGGTTATCCAATAACCCTTTCATTTTCAGAGCTTGTTCGCTAAGGTTGCCGCTGCCCAATGTCATTTCGATAGGTAGGTTGTTACTCCCACCGCCGACACCGAGTTTTCTTATGTCACTATCAATGGGGGGGAGATCGACAAAAACGCGCAAGTCATCATCTTGTTTTTCAATGTTTTGCAACTTGCTTTCGATACTCTTCACCTTTGCGCTCATTTCGCCCAAGAGTGCGTTTAACCGGCTGTTTGAGCGCATGAGATTGGCAACTTGCCAATTATGCAACAAATCAGTGAATAAGCTTAGAACAATAGCTACGCCTATCACGAAAACAACAAAGGTGAGAACGGCGATGCCTATTATTTTTTTCCAATCCAGACTAATTTGTTTGATTTCAGTGCCCCCCAAAGAGAAATAGATCAGCTTGACCTGTTTATTACGCATTCCTATTCCCTTTGAGCTAATAATTCAGATTGCTCCCGTCCTCAGACGCCATACAAACTTCATTTATAAAGGAAGGATGAAAAAAGAGGCTTTAACCTTAGGTAATTTACAATAGAAAATGCTATTTGTCAAGAAAAAAGTGCTAAATCGGACATTAAATAGCAATTTTTTTATTGACAAGAGGCGATTCAACCAAGATATTTTCGCAACAGATTACTTCGGGAATTATGCCGCAATCGCCGTAAGGCTTTTTCTTTAATTTGCCGTACCCGTTCGCGCGTCAACTGGAATCGCAGGCCGATTTCCTCTAAGGTGAGGGGATGCTCCATATCGATGCCAAAATAAAGTTTGATCACCTCGGCTTCACGGCTATCCAGAGACGAGAGGGCACTTTCGATCTCCTGATGCAAAGATTCGAACAACAACCCAGAGTCTGGGGCGGGCAGGCCGACGTTTTCGATGACGTCCAGTAGTTTATTCTCTTCGTCTTCATCGATGGGCGCATCTAAGGAGACTTGTTTATTGGTGATGCTGACCAGGTTGGAAATCTCCTCAGGAGCCATATCCATGGCTTCAGCAATTTCGTGGGTAGCTGGCTCACGTTCATATTCCTGTTCCAGAGCCGCAAATAACTTTTCCACTTTATTCAGGGTGCCGATGCGATTAAGAGGAATACGCACGATCCGAGATTGTTCTGCCAGCGCCTGTAAGATGGATTGGCGAATCCACCAAACCGCATAGGAAATAAACTTGAATCCACGACTCTCATCAAAGCGGCTGGCTGCTTTAATCAGCCCCAGATTGCCTTCATTGATCAGATCCCCCAGCGACAAGCCTTGATTTTGATATTGTTTGGCGACACTGACTACGAACCGCAAATTTGCCTTGGTCAATTTTTCCAGGGCTTCGTGATCGCCCGCTCGTATCTTCCGTGCCAGGGCGACTTCTTCTTGTGGCTCTAACAGCGGGATATCGTTGATCTCATCCAGATATCTCTCCAGCGAATCATCCGATTTTTTCACTGAATATGACTTGCTCGCGCCAGACAAACGAGCGTCACCTCCCTTGTACATTGAATTTAGATTGAGTATAAAAGTTCTTTGGATTAACGAAAAAAATATGTATCCTGACAGAAGAGAAGGGATCACCCTTG
>FWPV01003662.1_pt1 | contig 34375 bp, 33 predicted proteins | sample 2228371 | NCBI WGS metagenome assembly FWPV01 (sample SAMEA103939776, study PRJEB20133) | metagenome
CATTTTATTATTTGGTTTCTTTTTTTAAAAATTTGTTTCATAAACATTTAATTAAAAATAAACAATAAATTCAAATAAAAATTCAATTAAGAGTATTTCATGACGGATAAAACCAAAATCCGATGTTCTATCCGCAACAAATAAATTAAATGAACCCTTTCATTCTTTCTTCATTGTTTTATAATTGTTTCACAGAAACGCAAAGAGCAAAAAATAAAAACAAAAGAAAAACGTTAAACAATTCTGAAAAACCATGGATAAATATTCAGTTTTTGTGAACAAGGGACATGGATTGGATATCAAGGCGTTTTGCATGTGCGGTATTGACACGTCACGGTATTCAGAATAAATATATCCAAAACCACTTAAACAACATTACGGAAAATCAACAATGTTTAAACCGGTCGCATGCGACTTTTGCAGGGATTGTTTGACCCAATGCCTCTGGATGACGGCGGATCAGAGCCAGGCCCAGAGTGGGCTGAAAGATAAAGCACATTCTATCAATGCGTTTTTTGAATTATGCGGCGTAACCCGGCTGGCACGCACTTATGACCGAAAAAATGCCATGGGCTGCGCTGCCGTCAAAATGATGCTCAGCATGGGCGCCCCCAGAGCCGATCATGAAAAAAACATCCCAGCTGCCAAATCCGTCGGCGCCCAAGCCATGGTCTGTTTATGCCCTATGCGCATGCATTCCATATACGCTGTTGCCCAAGAACAGAATTTTCCGCTGATATTTTTAGGCGATGTTGAACGGATGGCATTGGGAGATCTCACACCCCCGACACGACCTTGAAGGAGATGCATCCATGAAAAAGATTATGCCCCCCCGACTCAAATCCGGATTTGATTTTTTTGACCAATCCTTTCATGATTGTTATGCGCGCATCGGGTACCCGAAGGAATGGATCGAGCAAGGAAAAGGATACGCGCCCGACGATGCCTATGTCATCAGCCATCCGTCCTGGTTTCAAGAACCCATGCCGCAGCCGCCCATGATCTCCATTTATCAGTTGTTTCATGAAACCGCCCGAAAACACGCCCATGAAACCGCAGTGATATTTCTGGATAAACCCATCACTTACGCAGATCTGGACGCCATGATCGGCAGATATGCGACCCTGCTGAAAAGCCTCGGCATTCAAAAATCCACCGTGGTGGCCACCATGCTCCCCAATTCCCTCCAGCATATTGTGGCCTTTTATGCGGCGGCCATGCTCGGGGCTGTTCACATGCCCATTGATGTGATGTTTAAAACAGAAGAAATCGCCTATCAATTAAAGGATTCCGGGGCAAGAACCATTTTGGTTCTGGATCATTTATATGATCGCATCCGTCCGTTAAAAGACGAAGGTCGAATTGACACCATTATCTACACCCATCTCAAGGACTGGGCGGCTGAAAACGCCATTGTGCCAAAAGGGTTAAAAGCCTGCTGGGATACGCCCAAACGGGAAATTTCCGGCGCCCTGGATTTTTTTCACAGCATTGAAAAACAACCGCCCTTGGCCGAATTGCCGAATATAGACCCCAAAAAAGATGCGGCCCTGCTTTTGTACACCGCCGGAACCATGGGGCAAGCTAAAGGCGTCATCGAAACCCATTTCAATCTGGTATTTAATTCCTTGTCCCACAGCCATGCATTTCGGGTGACGGATGAAAGGGAAATCAATTTTTCCATCATGCCCATGTTTCACACATCGGGCTATCTTTTGCACCAGCTGCCCGTGCTCTATCAGGGCGGCACCGTCATTCCCATTCCCCTCTTTGATATTGAGGATTCCTACCGGATCATCGCCACTTATAAAGTCAATGTCATTTTTGCGCCGCCCACGTTTTTTATCGCTTTGATGTCGAAAAAAGAGCTTGCCCAGCGCTATCCGTTAAATAGCATCAAAATAACCATCGCCTGCAGCGCGCCGGTGCCGAAAGAAGTTCAACAAGAGTGGAAGACCCTCTCCGGACTGGATCTGATAAACGGCTGGGGAATGACCGAGACCAACAGCGGCGGCATCATTTCCATCCCCAAAATCAAAGAAAAATTGGATTCCATCGGCATCCCAGTATTTTCCGAAGTCAAAATCACAGACGAGGAGGGACATATTGTCAAACGCAACACCGAAGGTGAAATCTGTTACCGGGGCCTTCAGGTGGCTGCCGGTTATTTGCATAAACCGCGGGAGACAGAAGCCGCATTTCTGCCCGACGGATGGCTTCGCACCGGCGACAAAGGATATATTGATGATGAAGATTTTGTGTATATTACCGGCCGCATCAAGGATTTAATTCTTGTGTCTGGATATAATGTCTCGCCCATGGAAGTCGAGCACATCCTTTATCAACATCCGGCCGTGGAAGAGGTCATTGTCACGGGACACCCGGACCCCTATCAGGGGGAAACCGTCAAAGCCACCATATCCTTAAAATATGAGTATATGGGAAAAATCACAGAAAAAGAGATCATTGACTTTTGCAAGGAGCGCTTGGCGACCTATAAGGTGCCCCGGATCATTGATTTCAGGGATATTCTGCCCAAAACCCCCACCGGTAAATTGATTCGCAAAATGGTTAAAGACGAATCCTCTTTTTTCTAATGGATGAAACCAAACCCCAACATATTGCAAAATAAGGATCACCCATTATGAGCAAATTCAGTGAAACCATCGAAAACCTCCGAACCCAACAAAAACACATCCTAAAGGATGTTGCCCGGGCCCTCGGCATCCCGGCATCCCGATATCGCGAGCTTGAAAAAGGCATTCGCGTGCCCACCAACAGCCAAACAGCGCGCATGGAAGCGTATTTCGGCTTAGCCCCTGGGGAATTGGCCAAACTCATTGAGTAAAAAAATATCCAAAGGGCTTGCTTTCAAGGCCATACAAAATCCAAAAACCCTATGTATAAGTTCACATGAGCCTTTTAGACATTGATGACGTCATAGAACTCTCCACAGACTTCTATCTGATTCCTGGCAAAAGAAAAGCACGGTTTCCCAATTGCAACGCCTTCTTGATCACCGGCAGCGAAACCGTTCTCATTGACACGGGGGGCGGCAATCCCCGCCTGAAAGAAATTGACCAGCAGTGTCGTATTGACAAGGTGATTATCAGCCATCCCCATCCGGACCACATTTCCGGCTTCGAATTATTTAATGATAGGTATCTTATGCTGCCCCATGAAACCGGAACCGAGATCAATGACCTGACACTGCTGGGCGCCCGATTTACCGGAGACCCTGAAACCGGAAAACTGTGGGCGAAAACCTTGGGCAACAGCATGAAATTATCTCCCCTTCGAGAGCCTGATGAACGTTTCGGCCACGGGGATATTTTAGATTTTCTCACCGTCAAACTCCAAGCCATCCGCGCGCCAGGCCATTTGAATGATCACTATTGTTTTTTTGATATTAGCAGCCGGACTCTGCTCACCACAGATATTGACTTCAACGCTTTTGGACCCTGGTACGGCAATCCAGAAAGCGACATTGAAATTTTTATGGAAAGCATCCGTCATATCATGGAATTGCCGTATTTGCGGGTATGCGCGTCACACAGGCCCCCCATTGAAGGGGATGCCACACTGGAATTCACCCAATTCTTGGATGGCTTTAAAACCCATCGTCGGATGATTCTAAAATTGTGTGATCAGCCGGCTACCTTGGAATATCTGGTGAACTTATCCCCGTTTTACGGCAATAAATTCAGCGACCGCGTGATTCAGAACATATTTGAAACCAATATGATTCATAAAAACTTAGCGCTTTTAATCCGAGACGGCCTGGTTCAACACAAAGACGGATATTATCAACGCATCCGATGAATTTAAAATTAATCAACCCAAAGGGTCTAAATTTCGCGTGATATTTAAGATTGACAAAGAGCTTCCGCTGGTTGGATCCGAAAGCTGACTCGGGCTTGGAGGGAAAGCCGTAGACAAAAACGTCCGGCAAACACCACATGGGAATGCCTGCCGGACGTTTTTGTCAATGTATCAGGGCAACACTGTTCCCAAAACAGTATGCCTGTTTTTCTTACCGTGCCCTAATTTTGAACGGTTTCAAAAGATAAAATTCTGCATTCCATTTTTTCCGGCATTGTTTGGGGGGGGACATTGGCCATCATAAAAGCGACTTCTGAAAAATTAAATTCAGCTTCAGCGCCCGCCGGAAGATAGGCAATCGTTGCTTTTTGATGCGGCATTTTATCCACATTTGAAATAAACCAAGTATTGCTGACGATGGCTTCTCCGCACGACAGGCAATATCCGCTCACCACCACATTTTTAACATCCACCTCCCCGATATTTTTCACCTTTCCTTTGGCATCAATGACCCAGTTGTTGGCATGGCTTTGAACATCATGCCGGATGAAAAACTCCTGATCCGTTATAATGACCTTGCCCTCTTTGGGTTTGCTGCAGGCGACCAAAGACAGGCAGATGGCTCCACAGATCATGGACAATTTGATGGAATGGACAATGCGTTTCATGGGGATCCTCCTCCTTTTTGTTGGTCAAGTGAATGATTGTCTGCGAATCAATTTACGGATATTTAGACGAAAACAAATCTGAAATAAAGAAAAAAATCTATTGACACCCAAACAACCCCTTTCTGCTCCAATTGGGTTAGGGTTTTTCCAAATCCACAATCTGGCCAATATCCATAATGATAAAACGGGACGCATCCAACCCATGACGTGCAATATATCGCCGTAAATCCAGGGCCGGGTATCCCGGCGGCTCATCCCCCAGCGCAAAGGTCCCCCACTGGGTCGGAATAAAATACGAGGCACAAAGATCCCTAAACGCCTCAATGGATTCTTCAATGTTTTTATGGGCATAATGCATAAACCACCGGGGATGATAGGCGGTGGTGGAAAGCAGCGCATAGTCGATCTTTGGAAAACGCCGGGCAAATTCCTTATAACCAATAAAATACCCGCTGTCCGCGCCGTAATACACGGTCTTTGAAGGGCTGACCAGCATAAAACTAGCCCAAAGGGTTGTATTAAAGGGCTGACCGATGCGCCTGGACCAGTGCTGGGCAGGCAAACAGGTCAGATGCGTGTCTCCCACGCGAATATTATCCCACCAGTCCAGTTCCACCACTTTGCCGGGAAAAATCGATTCAACAAACTCAGAAAGCCCTGCAGGCACATATACCGTGGCATTTTTTGGAAGGTTCTTGATGCTGTCTGCGTCCAGATGATCGTAATGGTTATGGGATATCAGGACATGGACGGTGTCAGACAATTTCTGAAGATCAATCCCGGAAACAGCCGGCGGGGTCACCCGTTTGGGCAGCAGCGCTCTTTGGGAAAACATGGGATCTGTGAGCCAATACCGGCCTTGCAGACGAATCAGAAAAGTGCTGTGGCCGATCCAGGCAATAAAATCCCCAGGCGGCAAAGATTGAATGCGGCCGATCAAATCAGGAATATATTTGGGCAGATAAGTTTTTTCTTCTTCGGTGTAAGCATCTTTTCTGGAAAAGCGCCATGCCAACAACTGGCCGATATGTTTCTTTTCCATGGGCAACCATGGATTATAATATCGTCCTTGCTTGAAATGGGGGGCATACAAATCTGCAGGATTTTCATTGTCAATCTGATTTCTCCATGCCGCCTCATCAAATTTCTCGGCATAGGGGGCGCAGGCGATCAGACACATGGCGAGAAAGCCGTATATGAAGGGCCATAATTTGTTCATGAGGTTATTGGTCAAATCCAACCCATGTGGTCAGATTTTCCGCAGGCTCCCTGGGACTGACCAGTTTGTTGGCCGGAAAATCCCAGTCCGGATACCCCAGGGCAACCGAGATTATGATCCGTTTGGAATCGGGAATGCCGGCCAGTTCTCTGGCCACCTCTGGATATAAAACCCCCTGATCTTCGATGCAGGTGCCAAGACCGTATTTTAACGCAGCCAGACACAAGGTCTGGGTCACAGCGCCGATATCAAACAAGGGGCCGGATTCGCTCAATGACTTGTCCGTCACCACGATAATGGCCACGGGCGCATCAAAAAACCGAAATCCCCGCTCCAACCACCAGGCGCGTTTGGCTTTATCTTCCCGCTGGATATTCATGAGCTTGAAAATTTCTTTGGCCAGTTCCACCTGACGATTCCGATAAACACTCTCCTGGGGCCATCCCGCCACCAGATGATCGGGTTTCATGGGAGATCCGCTGTTGAGTTTTTCCACAAGCATTTTCCGCATGGCGTTTAACGTGGAACCGGTAATCACAAAAAATTCCCAGGGCTGGATGTTCATGGCGGACGGTGCGCGCACGGCAATATTTAAAATCTCTTGAATGACGGATTTTTTCACCGGATCAGGCTTAAACCCCCGGATGCTTTTTCGCATGAAAATGGCGTCAATGATGTCCATTGCCTTATTCCTTTGATGTAAATGTAAAATTTATTAATTTATTTCAACATGTTTTACTGAAATCGGAGGGCATTTTATTTACATATTGAAAAATCAATTAATTTCGGTCAATATTTTTTTGTCCCTGTTTTGGATGTTTCGGTGCAGTATCCTTTATTTGTAAGGATTCAAAAAATTGAAATATCAAAAATTTCTCTATTTTATTCAAAATGTGGGCCGGGACCCCTCGGCGCTGATTTTTGAGGATTACTTAACGGGCTTAAACAATCGGCGTTTCCTGCTGCACTATCTCAAACATAACATTGATTGGAATCATTTGGATCAGCAGCCGGTATCGCTCATGATGGTGGATATTGATCATTTTAAGCGGATCAATACCCAGTACGGGCATGCTGTGGGCGACCAAGTCCTCATCCATATTGCCGGAATCATAAAAAGCGTCAGCCGGGAAAAGGCCATTCCCGGCCTGTATGCAGGGGACGTATTTTTGCTTCTGCTGCCTGGAAAAACCAAAGAAAACGCAGTAAAGCTGGCCGCCGAGCTGTTTTATCAAATCAACAGCAATGTTTTTTTCTCTCCTGACGCTGGCGCAGTCATACCACTGACTGTCAGCATCGGCATTGCAACTGCCCCTGCCGAGGCCGCCACCAGTGACGAACTCATGGAGCAGGCCCATAATGCCCTATTCCACGCCAAACAAACAGGCCGCAACCGGTATGCAGATGCAGGCATGGTCACCCGCCAGGCGGTCCATTATCTGGAAAACGCAGGTATTGTGGGCCGAAAATCCCAATTCGATCAGATCTCCATGGCATTAAAAAAATTTGCCGAAGGCCAAAATCAGATGATCATCATTGACGGCGGGCCCGGCATGGGAAAAACCAGTTTTTTATCCACCATCCACCGAAATTTGGAAAAAACAAAACTAAACACCCTTCGGGTCTCCGGCATCCCCCAGGAATCCTTCCGGCCCTATTATCTGGCCTCTCAGATTGCCATCAAATTAATGAACCAGCGTGAGGACAAAGGCATCGGCATCCTGGATTCCATGAATGAAAATGAATTGGGGTTTTTATCCCAGGTCATTCCGCAACTGGATGTATCCCCCATTCAGATGCCCAAGGATGAAGAACAATACCGAAACGCCATTTTCAGGTCATTTGCCAAATTTTTCATTGCCCTTATCGGGAAGCATCCGTTGATTGTGCTGGTGGATGATCTTCACTATTGTGATCCCGCATCCCTGCATTTGTTTCATTTTATCGTCCGTTCCAATGTCATCCGCTTTTTTCTATGCGGCACCGCTTCTGAGGAAAAACTAACAAAAGCCAAATCCCTCCCTTTGGAACTATTTCGAACCGCCTATGGCCAGGAGCTGAATATTCTTTCCATCACCTTAACCCCTTTAACGGTGGATGATATCGGGAAATTCCTCAACATGACATTTCCAGGCATTGACATGCCCATGCGCTTGATCCGGGAATTGACGGACCTCACCCAGGGGAATCCCCTTTTTATGATGGAAATTCTCAGAAAAATGATCAGCGATCAGAAAATCATGCAATCCGGACGGCAATGGAAGATGGCGCGGCTGGATAAAAAATATTTCCCCAAATCCTTAGAGGAAATCGTGATGCATAAAATGGATTTGTTGGATGATGAAAGCAAACGCTTTTTGGAATGTGCGGCGGCGTTCGGCGAATCCATTTCTTTAAGCATGCTCACCGGCAGTTACAATGAAAAATCTTCGAAAATTCACGATTTTGTCAGCCGGGGGGTGGCCCAGGGGATTGTACGGTCAAATTTTGAGGAAAATGACGAAAATATCATATTCGCCAGCAAAAGCATCCGGGAGGCAATTTACGGGGCCATGGATCCGGATCATAAGAAAAACCTCCATGAAGAAATCGGGGTCTATCATGAAAAATTATATAAACAGGATCTTTTGCCCTCGGCAAGCCCCCTGGCCTATCATTTCAAACGGTCTGATGATGTTCAAAAAGCCGCTGTTTATTCAAAACTTCAGGAGGAATACGAGAAAAAAATTTTTAACGCCCGGGAAGCCGCCCAATATTCCCTGGATGACACCTCTGAACCGGAGGCATCATTCAAATCGGGCATTGAAGAACTGGGGGAAATTCCTCTCAACAGAGAGGGCCTGGCCCTGATCCCCAAACTGTTTCGGGCGTTCCTGGTCGCCGTCAGAAACATCCGGCTCTACCCCATTGACAGCAAATCCGTCGAAAACGCCTTGGATCATGCCCAGATTCTCACCCAACAAATTCTTGTTCATGTGGAGCGTCTTAGCATCATCACGGAAAAACAAAACATTTTAATAAACAGCCAACTCCTTGAAGCAAAAGATTTTATTCCGATTGCAGAAAAAATCATTGAATTATGGGACCGTATTCAGCTTAAAAGCTTGACCTTTTGCCGGGGATTTTCGGAAACAGAGTTTAAAGACATCCTGGAAATCATCAGCCGGATTGAGCCAAAAGATATTACTTTGGATTTCTGGAAACGATTGATTGAAAACAAAGGGTTTAAATATATATTCCCCCGCCAGATCCAGTATACCAAAAAACATAAATCATCTGACCGCACGCCCGGGGATGGGCTGAATCTTAACTTGGATCTGACGCTCCAAACAACAGCTGATTTCGAGACGCCCGGAAAACAACTGGATGAAACCGGATTAAAGGCTATTCAAAAAGTCATCAGCTCCCTGCTTGGCGCCTACAGCAAACTCAAACTCTATCCGGACAACAACCCTGTGGCCACGGAAGCCATCAATCAATTAATGACGGAATTACATCAATATTTTCCCATGCAACCAGAACTCACCCTGGCCATGGTGGAAAAAACATTGCTGGTCAATGGCGTGAAAGTGGACACCACCGGCTTTGAAACCCCGGCCCGGGGACTGCGCCGATTTTTTGCCGATACCCAGCTTAACAGCATCACGTTTCTTAAAACCGTTTCCTTCAGAGACCTGATGGAATTCATGACCGCATGCATTCAGGTTCCTCCAGGCGATTCAGAATCTTTCTGGCGGCAGAGGATGAACGACAATATCATGGGCGGGGTTTTGTTAAACCAGAAGATATACGCCGTTATCGAAGCGCAAGCAGGAACCGCAAGAGACCTGCCCAAACCGGATCTCGAGCAAAAACCCAAGGAACCCGATATCAGCGATTCAGATCTTGAGAATTTTCCGCAACGCCTTCGCGAATTCTTTTTAACCGGCAACATAACAGGCGCCCAATCCCTCCTGGACCAGGTATGTCATCAATACGTCACCCTGGATGATTCCCGTAAAAAAACCATCCTAAACGCTTTTTCATCTGCTTTGCAGGCCCAGGACTGGAATCCCGGCGCGGCTTTCATGAAGTTGGCGCTCACGCCTCTTTTGCCGCTGATCGAAACTGAAAAAAACAAAGAACTTCTGCACCAGGCATCTGATCTGATTCAACATTGTACTTCAGCTTTTGTCCTGTTCGGAGAATACGGCCTGGCGACCTGGGCCTATGGCGCGTTAAAAAAAATATCCGCACAAATCCATCCCCGGCCCGTGGATGCGCCGGAACATCTTTCTTTTTCGGATAAAACCATGGATCCTAAAATTCTGACCTGCGTGATGGAAGATTTAAAATCAGAAGATCGCCATCGCCAGCAGGAAGCTTATCAGCTTCTTGGATCCATGGGCCCCATGGCTGTGCCCGCCCTTATCGATCTTATCAAACGGGAAGACAATCTCAGGGCAAGGCAATTGGCGGCCGAACTTGTGAAAAGCTCAGGCCGGTCAGGTGTGGATTTGCTAAAAAAAATTTTTATGGGGGAAAACCGGCCTGATGAACGCGCGCGTATCTTGGATGTCATGGATATGGTGACGCGCGACGTCATGCCTGAACTCACAGACGCCCTGTCGGATAACCGGGATTTGGTGCGACGAGCGGCGTTCCGGCTGGCTGAAAGGCTTCATACCCCTGAAGTCGTTCAATTGCTCTTGGAGTTTTCCCAAAGCAGCGACACCCATCTTGCCAGTCATGCCATCAGCACAGCCGCCAAGCTCAAGCCAGGCGCTGTAAAGGAAACCATCTTGAAAATCTTGAAAACATCCCATGCAACGGATGTATTGGCAGCGGCGTGCCGGGCCATGGGCCAAACGGCAGACCCATCGGCTATTCCGGCGCTCACCAAAATTTTAACCCAACGCCGATTTCTGGGCGGGAAAAAATATGACTCCCAGATCCGTGTGGCTGCTGCCTGGGCCTTATCCCAAATCCCAGGGGATAAATCCCAAAAAGCATTGGCCATTGCATCCCATGACCCGGACCCCAAAGTGCGGGAGACGGTCAAACAAGCCATGGGGAATCAGAGGTGATCGGGGTTTTACGAGTTTAGAGCAAAGGTTCGCCCCTGACGTTTTTAATGTGATAAAAATAGATGCATTTTTATAATCTTTAGAAATTTGGACAAGGAATATGAAAAAAGAATACGGAATAATCACCCGATCCCTAGCACATTTCTGCAAGGACACCTGCCCGGTCTGCGTCAAGGGCAGGGAAAAAGGCCAAGGGATTTTATATCAGATCACCAAGCTCGAAGAAAACATCTGCCCGGCCTGCCGGGCCTACAAAAAAGTTTACGGCGTGCCGGCCCATGAAAAGGCGCCGGATGTTCAGGAATAAAACACAGGTCTGATGCCAGAAAACATCTCATTCGATTGCTTCGGCATATGGATGTTGCCTGTGGGAAGGCGGCAAAAATATTTTTGCCGCCTTTGTTTTTAGCATAGGGACCAATTTGCGTCACATGGGAAAAAATTCATCCATGTTGAAATGAGCCCCTAATTTTGAAAGAACTTCGCACAGCTCATCGATGATTTCTTCAAACTCCTTAATAATAATGGTTTCTACTTTCATTGATCGCTCCTTTTTAAATTTCAAATTCATTATCACGTTTTTGTTTCCCGATGGGTCATGAACGCCAGATCTGAATCCATGCAAAGCATAAAGGGCAAACCCCACAACAATAATAAAACAATTTGCATGCCAAGTTTGAGGATGTTTGATTACGATTTAATTTAATTGAATAAAATGACATCCGGCCCCAAAAAACAACCGGATCTGAGGATAAACCATGGGCATTTTATGATCAGGGGATGTGCAAAAAGCGTATGGACGTATAATGAGGAAGGATTGGAGAACCTGGCGCGATATATCATCCAGGCCTCGTTTTCATCCGAGCGCATGACATACATTTCGGCGACCGACACAAAAACCGGCGCAGCCAAAGTCATTTTATCGCTCCAAGAACGAGGCTTCGTCCAAAACCTTTGATGCGCTTGACTGGTTCGCACAGCTCACCGCCCCTATCCCGACCCGGGGCGAGCAAATGGTGAAATAATATGGCTCATATAAACTGCGCGGCATGAGAAAAAAGTCAGGGACTTCAAAATATTTATCAGGTCGATCCCCTGCTTTGTCCCAAGTGCCAGGGAACCATGACCCGCTGATTAAAAAACATGAGCAAGTCCACGAGTTGACATATGACGATTTATATGCGCGAACCTCATTTAAAGATGCCTGGGCGTAATAAATGCGGCAAAGGGAAAAACCTTATAGCGATTCAATCTGAGCAAAAACTCAACTCTGGACTTTCCTGCCAATTCAGCGGCTCGCCCAGAGGAAAGCCCTCCCATTTCATACAACTTGACAGCCGCCAACATGCGGATTTCACGCCCAAAAGACTCGGCGTCCGTTTTTTCTGCAAGAAGCACCTTGTCTGGTATTTCAATCGTAATTTGCTGGAGACTCATATTTACTCTTTCTGTCCACCATTAATTTTACTTCGCTTCAACTGATTTTTTCATACAGATTCTATTAAGCAAGGTGCGTGCCAATGGCGAGCTGAGCGGCCGACCGATGAGCCGAGGTGCGCCGCAGGAACCATTGATGAACAGGTAAATTTGCCTTGATATCATCTAAGTTATCATGTTATCAGGTCAAAAATCCCGATATTGAATATCAAGGCAGGATTGAATTTAACAATTTATACCAGATCCAGTAAAATGAAAAATAATTTTAACAACCTGATTATTCTTATAAAGATCAACATTCCATATCAACTCCAAAAATAAATCCATCAAAGAATCGAAAATTACTGGATGAAGTCCGGAATCTATTGCGCCTGCGCCATTACTCCATCCGTACGGAGCGTTCCTATTGCGACTGGATCAAACGGTTTGTGTTTTATTTCACGGCATGAAATCCCGGGATGATATGAAAAATGGGGAAGCTAAAATCGAACAATTCTTAACTCATCTTGCCGTGAATGCCGATGTGTCGCCCTCGACTCAGAATCAGGCTATGAATGCGCTTGTTTTTTATATAAACATGTCCTCAAACAACCGCTCGACAACGAAATCAACGCCGTGCGGGCTTTCAGGAAGGAAAAAAACATTCCGGTGGTGATGACCCAAGAGGAGGTGATACGGGTGATCAGTCTGATAAACGGAACGGCTCAGCTTGTCGTTAAGCTGCTTTACGGCAGCGGCTTGAGAATCGCCGCGGAAAAATTCCAGGGATACGATCCTAAATTATAGTTTTTCCTCTTGGCCCTTGGGGCCTGTTTTCTTTTTCTGCAGAGTTAATCCGGTTTTGGATTCGATCTGATCAATAAAATGCTCGTCCCCAAGGGGTCGGCCGGTTCGTTCATGCTTGCGGAGGCTTTCCATTTCATCCTCTGAAACGCAGGATTGAATAAATTCCGGCCAGGAATGAATCATTAAATACCCCCGCCATTCCTCCCGGAAGTTGATCATTCTTGAATACCGGCGATGCGGTTCACCGATGGCGGTTCGCAAATTGTCGGATTGAGTCGGAATTAGGGAATTAGGAATTAGGATATCGTGTCCCCGGACTTCGCGGCGGCTTTTTGCCATCGCTCTTAATGCAGTTGTTATGTGGCCTTTCCCATAAAACCTGAAGCAAAAGATTCTTTCAAAGGGCCTAAAATTGGCTTTAAATCTGATAGGTTAACTGTTTTTATAGATAAACCTCTTTTCTCTCCTTGTTTTTTAAAGACAGCATCTGCTGGAGAGCTTCCAGTTAAGATTAAAATATTCGCCCACTGGTTCTTTGCTTGAAATGCTGTTTGAAATAATTCATCTACATCCTTTTCTTCGGGTGCTTTATCAACGACACGTGATAAAACATGACCCAATACATAGCAGCTAGCGGCATCCATCAATACATAAATATCGTAAGGTTCATCCTGGACAAACAAGAACTCTTCATTAATTCTGACAGCTATCCATGCTTCATTTACTTGGAATTGGTCTGGGGCAAGCATAGTGTGTATTCTCTTAATAAAATAATATGAAGCACATAATGCTCAGCATCAGCTGCGGCGCGGAGCACCATCCGCTGGTGACCGATGTTAGACCATTTTAATCTGCATTCAGGTTTTTCAAAATCTTCTTTGCCAAGGGTTCTTTAATTTCCTTATGCCGAGGGACAGCTTCAATAGCGCCGTTCTTTGGATTGATCCACAATGAGTGTGTTGCTCCTTCTCTTTTTAGATAACAGCCTGCTATTCGCAATCTTCGTTCTAAATCTTTGCGTTTCATGCAATGACTACTTTTTCCTGAATCGCGTCCTCCGGTAGGCCGCGTAGAATATCTTCTCTTCGATCTTGCAGAATCAGTTCTATGGCTTGGCGTAAATTCTCTTTCGCTTCACCCACTGTTTCTCCCTGTCCATTAGCGCCAGGCACTTCCGGACAAATTGCCCAATACCCACCTTCAGGTGCTGGCTCTATAATTGCTGTAAACTCGGCTTTCATTTTTTGCCTCCAGTTCATATTCGGTCTAACAATATTATTCCGCGTCAGCATTATGGTAATTTATCATAAAAATAATCATAGTCAATATGACATGCTAAACCTAAACAGGCTGTATTTGCAAACCTGTGGTGTCAAAGCTTTGCAAACCTGTGGTGTCAAAGCTTGAATTGTGAATTAAATTCTTCCATGTGCTGATTTAATTGGTCGCTTTTTTTAATTTTTACTTAAATGACTTCACACTGGGGACACCGCAGGTGCGATCGTGGGGTCACAGCATTCGTGAGTAAATTGTTAATTCCCCAAAATCTCCCTGCGGATTCAAACAGCACTTTTACCCTTCAAAAACCCGATCCCAAAGGAAACGCTGAACTTCGGGGGAGCGGTGGGTTTAGTTACAACGCATCAGCATCATCGCCGTTTGATAAATCCTGCGATTTCTCTTGCGAAAGCTCATTTTCCAAATCCCAGCTTTGGATATATTTTTTAACGGTTCGACGGTCAAGGCCCGTTCGGCGCGCCACCTCCTCAAAGGTTCCATGCCGCTGATACAGCAGATAGCAGTATCCGGATATCAGATTGTACGCATCCATATCGCCCTGCTCTATACCGGCCGTCAGATATCTGTGCAAATCAAACCCGTCGGATCCTTTTTCACCGGTATACATGCCTCTTAAAAGGACCCGCCGCACGCACTGCTCCAATTCACGGACATTTCCCGGCCATGGATAATCGGCGCCCAGCTGATTTTCAATGACATCCCTCACCATGCAGACCAGTTCGTAAGAGGGTTTCCCGATCAAGCGTTCGATGGTTTTTTCAAGCAACACATCCAGTTCCGCCGGATTTTCTGAAATTCGCTGGCGCAAAGGCGGAACAATAATAATGTCGGATGAAAGGCGGTAATAAAAATCATCTCGAAACAACCCTTTTCCACGGATTTCCTCCACCGGCCGGTTGGTGGCCGCGATGACCCGACCGTTAAACCGGCTTTTTTTCTGACTTCCCACGGGATTAAAAATTCTTTCCTGAAGCACCTGCAACAGTTTGATCTGAATGGGCTTGGACACTTCTCCGATTTCATCCAGCAATATGGCGCCATAGGGGCTGCACCGTTCAAAAACACCCTGATAATCCTCGATGGCGCCGGTGAACGCCCCTTTTTTATGCCCGAAAAGGGCCGATTCAATAAGGGTTTCAGGAAACTGGGAAAGATTGATGGAAACAAAACAGCGAGTGAAGCTTTCCTCAAAAGTCTTTTTTCGGCGGTCTAAAGGGATAAATCCCGATCGGCCGAGGGCCGAAGCTGCTGTGCCTTTGCCCGTTCCGGTTTCACCCAGCAGCAACGTTGAAAAATCCTCCATCCGGTTCAGAAGATATCGGTTATACATTTCAATATTGTGCGTAAAAAGATTGTTCCAAAGGTTTGAGCGCAGGGTCTTCATACAGGCGCTGTTGCCGGCCATGGTTCGGTCGATAAAAAAATATGCCCGCCGCATTTGAAACCCCAGGGCAAAATATCGCTTAATAAGCTCTTCATGAAAACCGCGTTTAGCAATGGCCGCATAGGCCTCATGATAAAACGGTATTTTTATCGGTACGTCACCGGCTGCGATCTGGTCTGAAATGAGCTGATCAAATTTATCTTTAAATTGATAGAACAATTCAAAAAGAAACACCTTTTCCATCATGTTCCGGTCATCGCCCGAATACAGATTGATATCCGCAATGCCGTCCTGCTCCAACGTCTGGATCCAACGAGATACTTCGCCGATCACTGCTTTTATCCGCTCTTCCTTTGAAGCCCATGAATTGAGCCCTGATATCTGCAAATCTATTTCACTGCGCGCATCGCTGAATGGGTTGGTAAAAGCCGCTCGGCTGACAAGGGCAAAAAAATCTCTTTCGTCGGTTCGTAAAGAACGTTTTCCCATCATCGCCTTCTTTTGCAAAATCCGTTTGACATGATCGTTATATCGCAAGTTTTTCTGCGCCAAACACCCGATATAAAATCCGAAATTCAAATGCCTTTTGATAAATGTTTATGAATGAATGCAGCTGATCCTTTTCGCTCTTTTGAGAAAGCCTCGGATAAAGGCATGTTGTCCTGAAGATTGATCAATTCCCGCATCACAGCCAGCATGTCCGGATTGATGCTGCAGATATCCATTGCAATTTCTTTTGCTCGCGGCAGAAGCATTTCCGGCGGGGTCACTTCGTTCACCAAGCCCCATTCATAGGCCAGTCTCGCGGGAACCGGCTTGCATGTCAACGAGATTTGTCTTGCCCTGCGCCGGCCCACCGCCTGCTGCAGGAGCTGCGTCATGCCCCACCCGGGATGAATGCCGATTTTGGCATGGGTGTCAATGAATACGGCGTTTTCAGAAGCAATTAAAAAATCACAGTTCAATGCCAGCTCAAAACCGCCGGTGATGGCATGACCGTTGATCGCACCGATAATGGGCTTGGGGCACGCGTTGAAAATATCCGGCATATCCGCGCCGTCGCCCCGCGGATCAAAAAGATTTTCCGTGAAAATGGCTTCCAAATCCAGGCCGGAACAAAATGATTTGCCGTTGCCGGTGATAATGGCCGCCCGGATATTGGCATCCCGGCTCACCCTTTCAACAGCATCATAAAGCCCGGCCAACAGGGCCTGATTAATGGCGTTTCTCCGTTCCGGACGGTTCAATGTAATCACGGCCACCTGATTTTCCAAAGAAAACAATATAGGCGCATTCATGGGATCATCCCTCCTTCAATCTTTTTTAACCGTGCATTGCTTAGAGATATCCTTAGATCCTGTTTATAAACTGCAGAATATCAAACAAACATGTCAAATCAAAATAATGAAATCACTGCCAGCATTCGAAATCCGATATTTCCGCTTGTTATTTTTAATATCTTTGATGATAGGCATTTTTCAGATATCCTCAAAAAGAACGACTGTTAGGTCGGCATTGCATCTTTATATCCGAAAAAAATTTATTTTATTTTATAATGTTTTGATTTTCAAAATATAAATTAAAATAAAATCTTTTTCTTTTATTGACTATTGAATTTTTCTTAACTATGTTTACCGAATCGCCAGTCGGTAAAATCATTGGCTAAAACCATTGCATGTTTTAAGATACATTCTTATAGGCTGTTTACGTGTCTCCCAAATTTGTCGATAAATCCGAAAAAACCAGGGAAATCACCAAAGCTGCTCTGTGCTTGTTTTCTCAAAAAGGATATAGCGCCACCACCGTGGAGCAAATCGCTGAATCCGCCCGCATGGGCAAAGGCACGGTCTATGAATATTTTACATCCAAAGAAGAGATCTTTATCCGGGCCATTTCCGATTGGATCCTGGAAACTTTAGAGCGGTTAAATGAAATGACGGCTCAAATCAACGATCCGCTCAAACGGTTTGAATCGTTTTTTAAATTCGTGCGGGAATTATTTAATTTCAAAGACCCGGCGACAGTCAAACTTTTTGTGGAAATCAACCAACAAACCTTTTCGGAAAACGGCGCCTTCAACAAACACCGGCACATCATCAAAGAAATGCGGTTTCAATTCTGCCGGATCGTGGAAGATATTTTATTGGACGGTGTTTCCAAAAAAGTCATCCGACCTGAATTGGCCCGGGACGCCCATAAAATAGCGGTGAATCTTCTGGCCTATTTAGACGGGATCGGGATCCATTATCTGATTTCACAAAATTACCCGGAGCTGGAGGAACAAGTGGATTATTACATTGATCATTTTATAACGGGCATTGCCATCAAACCCCAACACCAAGAGATTTAGACGCGCTATGACATCCGGACCTTTACTGTCACGCAGACAACAATTCATAACGGGTGCGGCGGTGTTCTTATATATTTTTTATAGCGCCCAAATATCTGCCGAAACAACAGAGCAATCCTTCGAAGCGCCCGTTTATTCCTTAAATCAGCTTTACCATATTGCCCTGGATCAGTCTGAACAGATTCAAATTGCCAAAAACCTGCTGGATATCGCCCAAATGGATGTGGACCGCGCCCGGTCGGTGCTGGGGCCCACCATTTCAGCCTTTGGGGATGCAATCCGATACAATGAGGCAAGCCTCATCAAACCCAAATCCGGATGGGACTATGGCGTCAAACTTCAACAACAGTTCACGATCAACGGCAAGGAGCTCATCGCTTATCAGGCCGCCAAAGACACGCAAACCCAGCGGGAATATGATTTAAATGCTGTCTCCGAGAATTATTTGTATCAAGTGGCCCTTGCCTTTTATGATCTGGTCAACAAAAAAAACCGCCTGGAAATAGCCGCGTCCAATGTCAGCCGCCTGACAGCCCATAAAAAAGCCGTGCTCACCAAACTCGAGATAGAAGAGGTCCCCAAAACAGATCTCTTAAGAACCGATGCAGAGCTTTCCGGTGCTGCCAATGAGCTTGTGAAAGCACAAAATGAAATGGCCTATTCCAAATCCGCCTTGGGCCGCATGCTTAATTTGCCCCCAGACTATGACATTGAAATGCCCCGTTTTATTGAAACCATCGGCTGCGACGGCTCATTGGATCAATTTATTGAAACCGCCTCCCGGAATCGAATGGACTTAAAATCCGCACAACTGGCCGTTCACTTATCGCAAGCCATGGTGGACATCGCCCAAAGCGATTATTGGCCCACCCTGGGCATTGAAGCAGGGTATCAATCCCAAGGCGCAGATCCCTCATACATGGCTGAAGACGACAGTCTTTATGCCGGCGCCCGGCTCAACATGACCTTGTTTGACTGGGGGCTTCGAAAAGGCAGCATTGGTCAACAAAAAGCCAACAAAAAAAACGCAGCCCTTCAATTGCAACTCAAAAAAAAAGAAATTGCGCTTCAGGTGGAAAAAGCCTATCTGACGTTTCTTACGGCAAAAGACGCCATCGCCGCCTTAAAAAACAAGCTTGAATTTTCCAGGGCCAATTTTGACGCCGTATCGCTTCAATTTGATTTGGGGCAAGCCGACAGTCTGGATATTATAGATGCAAACACGCTGCTTCAAAACAGTGAAAAAGAATTCGCCGAAGCACAATATTATCTGGCTTTGTCCAAAATCGGCCTTTTAAGCGCCCAGGGCATTTTTTTAAAAATCATCAAAGGAAACGACCTCCCATGACCTTCGTTGAAAATACCCCTGTTTTACAAAAAAAACCAATCAAAAAATGGCTTCAATATATCTGGGGTGCGCTCCCCCTGCTGGTATTAATTCTGATCATCGGAATTCTTTCCGCGCTGATTGAAGCCAAAAGCCAAAAGCTTGAATCCGCCAGAAAAGGCCTTCAGGTTTTGGAAGGCTTGCGACTGGCCGGACAAAACCCTGCTCAAATCGTCACAGCAATCAGTGAATCTAAAGACGCGACAGAAGCGGTGCAAAAGCTAACAACGATATTTAATCTCACCCCGGATCAGGCAAAAGCCGTGCTGCATATGTCGTTGATCGATTTTTCCCAATTGGAGCAGGCCAAGCTCCAAAAACAGATTGCCTATGTTCAAAAACAGATCAAAGAAAAAAAATTAGACATGGAGCCTCCACGGCCGGATATCAATGTGGCGACCCTGACACTCGGACCGGTGACCCTAAAGGACCGGATCAATCTCCCGGGGATAGTGGAACCTTGGATAAAATATAACATCATCGCCGAAGTCCGGGGAGAGGTCAAACAAAAACGCATTGACAAAGGCACCGTCATCCGTGCCGGGGATGTTCTTGCCGTGTTGGACACCCGGGATTATGAAATCGCCGTGGAAGCTGCCAAAGCTTCCTATGATACGGCCCTTGCCTCCCAGAAACGCATAGAAAAGCTCTATAGCGAAAAATTGGCGTCCCGATCCCAATTGGATGACATCACCGCCCAGACGGAACGCTTCAAAGCGGAATTGGACAGCGCCCGTTTGAATCTTTCCCGTTGCACCATTCGAAGCCCCATTTCAGGAATCATCAACAACGTCTATATTGAACAAGATCGGTACGTGAATTTTTCAGATCCCATCGCCGAAGTCCTTCAAATTGACAAGGTCAAAATCAGCGTGGGCATACCGGAATCGGATGTGAGCGCCGTCAGGGCGGTTGAAAATTTCGAGGTCAAAGTCGAAGCCTTGGACGGAAAAACATTCCAGGCAAAAAAACTCTTTCTCTCCAAATCCAGCGACGCAGACGCCAGGCTGTATAAATTGGAGCTTGAAATCGAAAACCCCTCCCATGAAATCCTGCCGGATATGTTTGCCCGGGTGGACATTGTCAAACGTGAAGTGCCGCAGGCCGTGGCAGTCCCCCTCTATTCCATTATTACATTAGATAACAATCAGATCGTGTATGTGGTGGAAGACTCCACGGCCAAGGCCCGAAAGGTCCAAACCGGTATTCAAGAAGGATGGTTGATGCAAATCAAGGACGGCTTGAAAGCCGGCGAACAAGTGATCGTGGTGGGACACCGGCGGGTCAGCGACGGACAAAAGGTCAACGTGGTCAGGACAATGACTTCCATGGAGGATTTGGCAAATTGATTCTCTCTGATGCAGCAGTCAAAAACCGGGTCAGCGTCATGGTCTTGGCAATGATCATCCTTATCTTCGGCGCTTACTGTTACAACCATATCCCCCGGGAGGACGAACCTGATATCACCATCCCATATGTATTTGTATCCACACCATACAAAGGCGTCTCATCCTCGGATATTGAAACCGCCATTACCATTCCCATTGAAAAAAAACTCAAAGGGCTTGACCGTGTCAAAAGCATCAAATCCGTGAGCGCCGAGGGCAGATCCAATATCAACATTGAATTCATCCCCAACACCGACATTGATGATGTGCTTCAAAAAGTCAAAGACAAAGTAGATGAAGCCAAGCGGGAACTTCCCACGGACTTGGAAGACGACCCGGCGGTTTTTGAGGTGAATCTGTCTGAACTACCCATTATCGTATATTCCATCTCAGGACCCGCCGGCATGGTGCAGCTTAAAAAAATCGCCGATGATCTTGAAGAAGACATCGAATCCATTCCCGGTGTTTTGGAAGTGGATGTCACCGGCGGACAGGAACGGGAGATCATCATTGAGGTGGATCCGGACAAACTGGCTTATTACCGGATTCCCATCACCGCTTTTCAGAAAGTGGTGGCCAATGAAAACACCAATACCTCAGGCGGCGCCATCACCTTGGGGGACGGCCGGTATCAGCTGCGCGTCCCCGGCGAATTTAAAACGCCTGATGAAATTTATGGACTTGTGGTGGGCAGCTTCAACGGCAAACCGGTTTATTTAAAAGACATGGCCAAAGTCATTGACGGATTCAAGGATGAAGAAAGCCGCTCCCGCTTGGACGGCCATGACGCGGTCAATATTGCCGTCAAAAAAAGAGCCGGCGAAAATATCATAAAGATCGTTGACGCCGTGGATCAGCTCATTGAAAAGTCACGGCCATCATGGCCTCAAGGGACTCAGATCATCAAGCTCATGAACAAAGCCAAAGGCATCCGGCTGATGCTCGCGGATCTAGAAAACAACATCCTTTCCGGCCTGGTCTTGGTAATCCTGGTGCTTTTGATCATGGGATTGCGAAACGCCACGCTGGTGGGTCTTGCCATTCCATTTTCCATGCTGCTTTCCTTTATCGTGATTTATGCGCTGGGCATTACCCTCAATGTGGTGGTACTCTTTTCTTTGGTTCTGGCTTTGGGCATGCTCGTGGACAATGCCATTGTCATTGTGGAAAACATCTATCGATACATGAGTCAGGGTGTGCCCCGGGTGGAGGCCGCGATGCGCGCCACATCAGAAGTGGCATACCCCGTTATAGCCTCCACCGTGACCACCCTCGCGGCCTTTTTCCCAATGATGTTCTGGCCCGGCATCATGGGTGAATTTATGAAATATCTTCCCATCACCCTCATCATCACTCTGTCGTCAAGCCTTTTTGTGGCCATGGTCATCAACCCGGCCTTGGCGGCATTTTTTATGAAAATCAAAAACAATGCACTGAATCCGAATACCCCTTTAAGCATCGAAGAGATCCAGGCCGCCGGCGAAAAACCCATTGCCATCCAAGGGCCCATCCTGAAAACCTACCGAAGGATTCTGGAATATGCCCTGAGCCATCGGGTATCGGTGATTTTATGTTCGTTTCTTATCCTGTATATCATGATTCAGGTGTGGAAACTGGTCATCGGTCTTGAAAAACCTGTGGAATTCTTTCCGAGCCTGGATCCCAAAAGCGCCTATGTAAATGTGGACCCCCCTGAAGGTGCGGATCTGGATTATATGGACCGGATCATCAAGGAAATCGAAATGGCGGTGACCCATGCCTGCACCGAAAATGAGATCATTGGCGGGGCCTGTGACGCCGATAGGTATGAGGAAGCATACCGACTCCGGGAACATGTCAAAAGAAACGGCGAAAAATTCATGGGCCCCAGCGACATCAACAACATCGAACATATCTACGCCACAGCCAAAAAAAAGGCTGGAAGTTCTTTGTTCTCCGAATATTCGGACAACCGTCTGGGGATCCAATTTCTCGATTTTGAAGACCGCAAAACGCCTTCTGCGGCAGATGTGGAACTGATCCGAACCCGCGTCAAGGATATTGCCGGTGCGCGCATCACCGTAGCCGAAGAGCAAGGTGGCCCGCCCACCGGCGCCCCCATTAATATCGAAATATCGGGCGAAGATATACGCATCCTGGGTGAAATCGCAAAACAGGTTCGGGAAATTGTTTCGAAAATCCCCCATGTGGTGGATGTGAAAGACGATTATATGGACGCCCTCCCGTCGGTGCAAATCGACATCGACCGTCAAAAAGCCGCTCTGTTCGGGCTTTCCACCAACACCATCGGTTTTGCATTAAAAACCGCCTACAACGGCCTCAATGTATCCACATACCGGGAAGGCAATGATGATTATGACATTACGGTGAAATTTACGGAAAGCGATCGCAGAGTCACCGATGTGCTGCGCAAATTAATGATCCCCACGCCCGTGGGCCAGTTGGTACCCTTAACCACTCTGGCCACTATCAAGTTTGCCGGGAGTATCGGCGACATCAACCGGATCAACCATGAACGGGTGGTGACGGTGAAAGCAGAGGTGGATGAAACCAAAATCCCCGGATCCGTTGCAAAAATGCAGGCCGAAGCATTGCTGAAGGATTTTGTTCTGCCGCCGGGGTACGGCCTTCAATTCACCGGCCAGCACGAGCATGAAAAAGAATCCAAAGAATTCTTAAGCAAGGCGTTTATCATCGCCATTTTTCTTATTTTTTTGGTGCTGGTGACCCAATTTAATTCCATCAGCCAGCCCATGATCATCATGACATCCGTGATTTTATCTCTGGGCGGGGTTTATCTGGGGCTCACTGTCATGCGGTTTCCCTTTGGCATCATCATGTGCGGGGTGGGCGTGATTTCCTTAGCCGGGGTGGTGGTGAACAATGCCATTGTGCTGATTGATTACACCAATAAACTGCGGGCCCGCGGGATGCCGCTCAAAGAAGCCATAATCTCCGCAGGCGCCACCCGACTGCGGCCCGTGCTTTTGACCGCCGTCACCACCATCCTGGGACTGATTCCCATGGTCACGGGCATTTCCATTGACTTTCGTCATATGACGATTGCCCTGGTGAGCGAAACTTCCCAGTATTGGAAATCCCTCTCCACCGTGGTGATCTTCGGCCTGATGTTGGCCACCATCTTGACGCTGGTGGTGGTGCCCACCCTTTATTCGTTGAACGAAACAGCTTTCCAGCGATTGAAAAAAGTCTTTTCATCTATAAAAAAATGGTACTGGAAGCCCTTTGAAAATAAATCCAACCCATTCAGTCCGTAAAACTACTTATCGGATAACGCCATGTTTTCGAAACCCGGCGATTTGAGATTCAGAAAACCCCAATTCCGCAAGAATTTCATTGGTATGTTCGCCCAGGGCCGGCGCAGAGGCGCGTGTGCCTGCCTGACAATGGGAAAATCTTAAAGGGTAACCGGGGATGGTGATGCGGCCCAAGTCGCGATGATCAAAGGCGACCACATACTGATTGGCCATGGCCTGGGAGTCGTGTTTGACTTCTTTGATGTGTTTGACCGGGCAGAACATCAATCCATGGGATAAAAAAATTTCAACCCATTGATCCCGGGTTTTTTCGGCAAACACCCGATCCACGATATCCAGTAATTGCCGACCGGGAATGGGGCATCCTTTTTCATCCGTATATCGTTTGTCATTGAACAATTCATTTAACTGCGTCAGTTCGCAAAATTTTTTCCAGTATTTTTCTTCCGGATGATGGGTTCCGATGATCCATTTGCCGTCCTTGCAGCAAAAAACATTGCGAAGCGGCGAATGGGCTTCCCGGGCCGATTTTACACAAGGGTCGATGCCCAGCACGCTTGCCAGCATCAAATTGGGATGCTGCAACCACAGCGCGGTGCCGAACAAAGACACATGCACTTCCTGGCCGATGCCGCGGCGCTCCCGAACAAAGAGCGCGGTAATAATCGCATGGCTTAAGGCAATGGCCGTGGCCTGATCCAGGATGCCCAGGTGAAGCAGCACAGGCTCTTGGGTGCCGGCGGCAAACATCAGGCCGGACACGGCCTGACCCAGGGGGTCAAAAGCACCCAGATCGTCCATGGGGCCTTCTGGTCCGTATCCCGACACATTGGCATGGATGAGCTTTGGATTGATTTTTTTTAAGCTTTCATAATCAATGCCCAGTTTGGCTTTGGTGCTTTTGCGCAAATTGGTCATGAACACATCGGCATTTTCAATGAGCCGGTGAAAAATTTTTTTCCCGGTGTCGCTGCCGATATCCAAATACAGGCCCCGTTTGTTGCGGTTGGACACCTCATGCATCATGCTCTCTCCATGGGGCAAAGACATGTCCAAATCCGCTATTTTTGTCCAATATCGTTCCGGATCACCAAACCCGGACTCTATTTTGATAATATCCGCACCCAGATCGCCCAGAATGGCGGTTCCGCCGGGACCGGCATGAAACACGCCGTATTCCACAATCTTGATCCCTTCCAAGGGCATGGGCTGACCAGCGCTTGGATCATTCGGCGGCACGTGCATGAGATATCCTATTGTCTAAAAAATTCACTATGAACCTTGAAAAATCTATCCAGAAAATTTTTGAAATTTCCAATTTTCAACAAAAAATTTCAAATGCTTAAAAAATGATCCCAACTCGGCATTCGATGTTCTGAGGTTTTTGAAATATAAAACAATCCAGAATATGAAAACAAACTTTAAGGATTATGGTTCAACGACCTCTGCTTTGTTGATGATGACGGGGGTTAGCGGCACGTCGGCATGCATGCCTCTTCGGCCCGTGGGGACCGACTTGATTTTGTTGACCACCGGGTGGCCTTTGGCGACTTTGCCGAACACGGCATACCCCCATCCATCCGGGGTTTTGCTCTTATGATCCAGAAAATGATTGTTTTTGACATTGATGAAAAACTGAGCCGTGGCGCTGTGTGGGTCGGATGTACGGGCCATGGCAATGGTGTATGCGGCATTTTTCAATCCATTATCCGCCTCGTTTTCAATGGGCGGCTGGGTGGGCTTGTCCTTCATGTCTGCGGTCATGCCGCCGCCCTGGATCATAAACCCGTCAATGACCCGGTGAAAGATGGTACCGTTATAATGCCCGCTATTCACATAAGATAAAAAATTCTCGCAGGTTTTGGGGGCTTTGGCCTCGTCAAGCTCAATAAAAATATCGCCCATACTGGTTTCGAGTTTAATCATGATGTGTCTCTCCTTGAATAAAATTTATTTTTTTGGATCCATTTAAAAACTCATACAGAACTGTTTTTTAGTTTTCAAACAATAAATAACAGTAGAATAATGGCAAGATACATGCTAAAAAAAAATTTGATTCAAAGCAACTTCTTGAAAAGGAAATATCTATGACGAAAATCGGAAGAAATGATCCTTGCCCCTGCGGAAGCGGCAAAAAATATAAAAAATGCTGTTTATCTAAGCATGAAGAAGAAAAAACCGCTCAACGAATAGAGCGGTCAGACCCTATCAACAAACCAACATCAGGTCTGGTTGAGATCGAAGATGCCGATATGGATGATGATACAAATGAGGCCATTGAAGAAATTGATGATTCAGGCTTATCTGAATCTCATGATGAAGGTGGTCTTGAGGAAAAAGAAAAATCCCATTGGACTCCCTCGTATCATTCCCCTCTGGATGGCCTGCTGCCGAAAATCAGCAAAGCCGATGATAAGCTTATTGATGAATGGTACAATATATATGATGATTTAGAGGACCCGGATCTCCTCACACAACATTTATTGGATTTTATAAAAACGCGGCCGGATCTTATTTTAAATTTGGAAATTCATAAGGAAGTTTTGTTTGAAATTGGCGCCCGCTATATCCGGCAAGGCCAACATGACCGGTATGTTGAACTGTTAAAATATATTCGGCATCATCACCTTGAGGCATATTTAAAATCATTTGGTTATTATGAGCGAGACTTGATCACGGATGCAGTCATCAAAAAAGATTCTCAAGGCATTGAAGAGCATTTGAAATATTTCAAACAATACCCAGAAGAGGACCCGGACAATCTTTTTAAAGTGATTGATTTTTTGTGCGCCCAAAACTGCCAGGAAATCATAATCGAATTTGTCAAATCCATTTATAAAATTGTTTGCAATTCAACGAATATTATTAACGGTGACGATATATTGAACCAATTAGTCTGGTCATACGTTATTCACTTTTTAAAACCCGATTTCACAGATGCGGACATGGAGCGACTTTCTAATGATCTTAAAACAATTGACTATGATCTTAATGAAACGTTTATCCAACCGGAAAATCTCAAAGAGATTTTTTCAAAAATTTTTTCGCCCCCGCCGTTTCCAGACAGAAAAAACCTTAAAACCAGAAAAGCACGCTTTGACTATTATCTATGGGCTTCCCGGAATTTTTCGTATTACTTGACAACATCTAAGAACATGGGCTGGATGGCGGCTGAGTTTTATCGAGCTCGTATTGGATCTTATTTTTGTGAAGCAGTACCCAAGGATAAAATGCCTAAGGTAATCATGATATTTACTAAAAACAAAATTGAAGCCGCAGTGGTGCGAACCAGTAAGGATTTGATCTCTTTAAACAGCACCATGGCATTTGGCATGCTAAATGCCGTTTTTTGGTTTGCGGATTATCTCAAAGAGCTTGGGTTCATTGATTCCCAATATTGCGATAACATTCAACAGTGGTGCCGGGAACTTTTTGATGAGGCCTATGATTTATTGCGCAAAGATAGCTTCACCGCGAAGGCGTTTCAAACTTTCCCGCTGATTTTTTAAAACCCAAGGGATTACAGCATCCTGAAAAATGGCGCATGGTTGGAGGTAAAAAAGGGCGGATCATTGCGGATAATGGCGCGTATGGGCTTTGATTGCTTGAATTCTTTTTCTAAAAACTGCCGGACATTGGCCCGGTTCCAGCCTTTGGGATGGTTGAATTCCCGATAGAGGGACAGATCGCCTTCATAAAACTCCATGGTTTCCAGTTCCCCGGCTTCCTCACTGTATGCAGGCAGGTTAAACACCGCAAGGTTTAAAAAATCAATGGCATCTGCATGTGCATTTATAAAATCAAGGGTTTTCCGGGCGCTTGCTTCATTTTCAGCCGGAGTGCCGAACAACAAATACACATATGTGGAAATACCTGCTTTCTTGAGGGTTTTTAGAGCCTGTGAAGCCAAGGCCGCATCAATTCCCTTGTCCAAAGCATCTAAAACCGCCTGATCCCCGGACTCGATCCCCAGTTTCAACATGACGCATCCGGATTTTTTTAATCCCCTCACAAACGCTTCATCGGCAAGATGCTCTGTGACCCGAACAAACCCATACCAAAAAGCGCCGGGCGGGTGAAGGATGAAATGATTTAATAATTTCGGGGAAACTGCATTGTCTAAAAAATGAATAAGGCTGGGATGAAATTCAGACACCAAAGACCGGATATCGGTAACAATGGTATCCGGATCGTGGGGAATATACCTTTGTTTTTCCGTTTTTTCCGGACAGAATTTGCACTTGCGCCAGTAGCATCCAAAGGAAGTGCTGTAAGGCAGAATAAACCCTGGCGACAGATAATGATGCAATGGAAAATCTCCATAGTCAAAACGTGAAAACGTATTCCGTCGCCCTTGCTTTTTACCACACAATGCAAGCAATGCCTCCTCGCCCGGGCCGGAAACCAGATCATCCACCAGGCCGGCAAATGGATTGGTAAAGCCCGGAATTTTCATCCACGAGCTGATGAGTCCGCCGCCCATCACGATGCGGATATCCGGCAATTCTTTTCGGACAAAACCGGCTATGGCAAATGCACCCAGCGCCTGGCTCATGAAATTCACCGATATGCCGATGATGGCAGGCTGCCGTTGATGAACCCGTTTAAAAATTCCTTTTTGAAATGAATCAAAAAATGGATTGTTTTCAAATTCTTCAGCCGATCGGATTAAATCAAGGCTTCGAACCGGCGCAAGCATGGAGGATATATAATTGGAAAGGGTGATATGTGCGCCCGATGCCAGTCCGTTGATGTGGATCAACCGATTGATGTCATGGACGGCCCGTTTATATTTATCCTGATTTTTATAAAGTGCATAAGATTTTAAAGCGGTTAAATAAACATTCACATGGCTGGCCGCCCGGCGTGTCCATGTATCCAGAACCTTGGGGCGCTGATTCAGCAAACCACAGAAGCCATCTAAGCTGGCATCATATACCCGGCAGTCAATGCCATTTGATCTCAACGCCGCAGACAGACGCGCCAGACCAGCCGGCGGCTCACAGGGTTTGGACACCGGCGGATGGATAAGGAGGACTGATTTTTTGCCATTCATGGATTAATGATGGTGGCCGTGATCCGAGTGGCCGCCTGCAATAATATAGACCGCTTCGTCAGAGCCTGGATTTTCCAGATAGGCCGTTGTTTCGCCTGCAATATGAAAGGCATTCCCCGACTCCAGGCGACCGGTGATGTCTCCGGAAATAAGCAAATTCCCTTTCATGGCAAGAACAATCTCTTCATGACCCCGGCCGGGTTTAATCAACCGGCCCTTTTCTCCGGGTTTTAATATGCCGTAAATCATGTAACAGGCATGGGAACCGGTGTCTTCCAGGCCAAAAACATATTCGCCGTTTTCCTCAGACAGGGCGCGGCTTCGGATGTCAATTTTTTTTATTTCTGTCATGGCGATGATGATTGTGAAACCCCGTAATAACAGCACATGGCCGGATCAGGGGCCAGCGGATGCGGCGCGCGGAACCGGCACCCCCCGCGGCAGTCCGCCAGCGCAGAACATCCCGCACATTCAAGTTGATCCAGCCGAATGTGTTTTATTTTCAGCCAACAGTCTATCAGCCCCTGACGCGCGTCGCCCAACGGCGCATCCCTGTAAAATCCGCACTTGACAGCCTGTCCATCGGGCATCACCGTCATCAGATGCCGGCCGCAGGCATATCCTTCCCCGGTTCCGTGATATCCACCGCCGAATCCATAATCTAAAAACCGCACGGCTTCATCATAAGGAACCACCAGATCCCGATGATCCTCCAATGATCCGGCCACGCACATGACGTCAATTCCCCATTCAACGGCGCCTATGCTTTCGATGAATTGTTTCATCTGGTCAAATTCGTCTAAGTTTTTCCGATGAATCATGGTGGAAAATGAAAGCGTCCTGCCTGACCGGGCTGCCGCTTGAATCCCGGCCATTGTTTTGCCAAAGGTCCCGGGCCCTCGCACGGCTTCATGGCCAATTTCCCAGCCATCCAAGCTGAATTGAATTTCATCCACATCCAGCCACGAAATATTATGGGAGTTAATAAGCGTGCCATTTGAAAACAAAACCCGCCGAACAGGAAGCTTCTTTGTCAATTCAATAAATTTTTCCAATTCCTTATAAAGCATGGGTTCGCCGCCGGAAATCAGAAGCCGGAGACCGCCCCTGTCGGCAAATTCATGTGCAATGGCCACGGCATCGGACAAAGGCAAATCCTTGACCCTAAAATCACCCAGATAGCAGTGGCGGCATGTAAGGTTACATTTTGAGGTCAACTGGAGTTCCAAATATCTTAAAGACGGCACCACATTTTGATTAATTGCAACGGATATGGGGCTTGGCCTAGGCAAAGCTTGCAGCAGCCCTTCTTCCAGGCAGTATGCCACAAATTCATTTTCTGACGTAAGATCCTTTCCTTTGGCGGTGCCGTCGCACTTGAGAAAAAAATCAACTGCTTTATCATCAATCTCATAAAGCTCATCACTTTCAACATGATAGACAAAGGGCTGCTCCAGGAGTTTTAAGCCAACTTTGGGGTGAAGCCGCAGATAAGCGCTGCGCCAGCCAGGGTTGGTCATATCACGGCCTTCAGGTCGGACATATCCACAAAATCATTTTCCACCAGCAATGCAAGCAGAACAAACCCGCCGCAGGGTTCCATGGGATTCTCTCCTGTCTCATCACACGCCTCAGAAATAAAATCGCAATCTTTTTCCCTGAAAGCACAGGCTGAACAAACATATTTTGCAAAAATTTTTTTATAATTTTTCCATAACCGGCCGTGCTTTTCAAACCGGGGAAGCGCATTTGGATGAATCAATTGACGGTTCACCATCTTTTCAATCAATGCCGCGCCCCGGCAGGCCATATCCTCCTTTTGACCTTCTTTAAAAAACATGCAATAGGGCCGGCAGACATAGGATTTAAAATCTTTTTTAGGCATTTATCAAGTTCCATGAAAAAAAACAGCCTGTGTAAAAACATCTTACACAGGCGTTTAGGGTTAATGTAAACAACCGATCAGCAGGAATGTTTGCACTTGCACAGTCCGGTTGTGGTTTTCCTGATCTTTCTAATCTTCATTGACACCTCCTTTCTTCCTTCATGAAAGAATTATAAGATGGTTTTAGCCGCTCCTGCTCACAATGTTAAAGCCCATGAACAGGAAATCATTGAATGTGCCAGCGGTTTTTTTTAGCCGGTTTTTTAAAGGGGCATTTTCTTTCTTCATGAAAGCATTGGTTGATGTCCCATGGCAGCCTCCAAAACCTGTGGCATCATTCAATTGTGATTATTATAAACTCATCCTTAAAACCAATCAATCAAATATTTTTAAAGCATTTTTCTGAAAGCTGCCGACACTCTTTGCCAAATGGAAAACTGTCGTTTTTTTATTTACGAGCCACCCCGGCAAAAACCGCGGAGATTAGGCTCGCTTGCAGGTTCAAGCGATCCAAACCGCCATTTTATGAGCCCGGTGAAGGACTTTCAAAGTCACGCGTCCCATAAGAAATTCCTTGATCACCGTCAGCCCCCGGCGGCCCACAATAATTGTTCCATACCCGCTGATTTCAGCGGTTTTGGCAATGGTCACCGCCCGGCTGACCCTGCTGGTCATGACGTGTGTCTCAATCAATTCAGGGGCAAAACCAGCATTTGCCAATTGTTGGCTGGCATCCAGGATAGCGGGTTCGATACGCTCCCGGCCTTTTTGAATCCATGCCTGTTCCTGGTCGGGCGTAAAAATTTCCGTACCATCCAGGGGCATATTCATGGGCGGCAGCACATGGCAGAGCATGACTTTGCGGCCGGGTTTGGGCATGAGCGCGCACGCGCAGGCAACTGCTTTGGATGCGTCTTCTGATCCGTCAAACCCGATCAGGATGTGCTCGGGGTCCGGCTTGTCACCCACCACCACCACCGGCACATGATGAATGCCGCTGACCAGCTTGTATGCCGTGCTGCCGACGATGATATCCGTAGGATCATTGTGGCCCCGCCGTCCCACAAACACCGCATCATATCCCATGGTGGATTCGCCGGCAATATCTTTGGCCACGCCTTTTTTAAGCTCCTGAATTTTGATTTGAACCGATCCTTTGGGATATCCGGCGTCTTGTAATATGATTTCGGCCTCTTCCATTTTTCGACGGACGGTTTTCTCCATTTTCGCCTGCCAGTTACTGCCTTGAATGTCGGGTACGTCAAAAAGCGGCGCATCGCCGATATCCCAAAAAGCTTCCGGCAATTCCGCCAATATATGGATCAACGTGACTTTGGTTTTAGCCGGATCCAAAAATCCACTTACATACCGCACCGCATCCATGGAGCTTTCAGAACCGTCCACCGCAATGAGTGCTTTGATTTCACTCTTCATATGAATTCCTTTCGATTGTTCGCATGCAACCATTGTATTATTTATTTTTTTTAAGTAAAGTAAAGCTATACGAATTGAATCATAAATTCAACTCCCAAAAGGTGATGGATGCATTTGCCCTTAGAACTTTTTTATAAAATCTTATATGCGCTGGGTATCGGAGTTCTCATCGGCCTGGAGCGTTCCATTGTCATGCCCATGATGTCAGGATCAGAGACATGCGGCAAAGAGCCGCCGGCTTCTCCTATGAGCCCGCCCCAGGATATACTCATCGGCGTCCGGACATTTTCAATTCTATCTTTGGGCGGATTTTCAGCCGCGCTGATCGGCGAAACATATCCGGTTGCTGCTGCCATCATCATCGCTGGATTGGTGGCCTGCATTATCGCCATGTACTGGCGATCCTGCCAGGATGATCCCGGCATTACCACTGAAATCGCAGCCGTTATGTGCTGCTGCCTGGGCATGCTCTGCTACATCCATCCCCATGCAGCAGGGGTTTTGGCCCTTATCACCACAGTCATTCTGGCCCTGAAACCTTTTGTGGCCCAGACGCTTAAGCGTCTTAAACGCGTGGAACTCACCGATACCCTCAAACTTTTAATGATCATCATGATCATTCTGCCCATGCTCCCCAACCGGGATCTGGACCCTTATGGCGTATTTAATCCCTATAGGGTGACGTTTCTGGTCATCCTGATCTGCGGCATCAGCTTTGTGGGATATTTTTTAACCAAATTTCTGGGCGCGGCCAAAGGTTTGGGCCTTACCGGGCTTTTCGGGGGACTGACGTCATCCACTGCTGTAACAGCGGCCATGGCCGTTGAAGCAAAAGAGAGCCCAGGATTATTTCACGCCTGCGCATTTGCCGCTGTAATTGCCAATGCCACCATGTTCGGACGGGTGTTGGTTGTGGTAGCCATCCTGGACCGCGCGTTGCTGGGAAGCCTGATCTGGTCCATCGGCACCATGCTGGTTGTTGCTTTGTGTGCGGCGCTGTATCTCTGGACCCTTTCCAAATCCATTCAAATCCAGAACAACGACGCGGCGCCCACTGGCATCAGTTTGCAAAACCCGTTTTCACTAGGGCCTGCCATCAAGTTTTCCATTTTCTTTGTGGCCATCCTGTTTGCAGTAAAAATCGCAAAAATCTATTTCGGAGATAAAGGGCTCTATCTGGCAGCGCTTTTCAGCGGGCTGGCGGATGTGGACGCCATCACGTTATCGATTGTTCAGCAGACAAAATCCGGCCTCTTGGCCCATGAAGCAGGCGCGATCGGCGTCACCATCGCCGTGGTTGCCAACAGCATTGTGAAAAGCGCCATTGCCGTCTATTCCGGCGGATGGAAATTCGGCAGGCGCGTTGGGATGATTCTCAGCAGCGCCACAGCCGCCGGGCTTTTTGTGTCATTGATCTTATAAATCGCCGTATAATTTCCATGTATTTTCCCAAACCGCCTCAAGCACGCTTTGCAGATGGATGTTTTTCAATTCGACAATCTTTTCAACGGCAGCAAAAATATGCTCAGGCTCATTGCGCTCATTGGGGATCGGCCCCAATACCGGGCTGTCGGTTTCCAATAGTAGGCATGACAAGGGCAATTGTTTGACCAGTTTCTGCTTCTGTTGAGAGCGGACCACAGAGGGCGGCACTGAAAAATAATAGCCCGCCTCCACCCCGGGCATGGCGGCGCTGTATTTGCCGTCAAACGCATGTAGCTGCACTTTTTTTGCCCCTCGTTCCATCAGCATCGCAACGGCATGCCGGCCTGCGGACCGGGAATGGACGCTTAAGGGCAAATCCAGTTCCAGAGACAGTTTAATAAACCCCAGAGAGGGGATATCCTTGCTGCCGAAGTGTTGCGCCGGGAAGGGCTGTTTTCGACGGATTTGGCCCGGATCCGGGAGAAGGTGAA
>FWPV01003667.1_pt1 | contig 34342 bp, 27 predicted proteins | sample 2228371 | NCBI WGS metagenome assembly FWPV01 (sample SAMEA103939776, study PRJEB20133) | metagenome
GATCGGTGAGAGGCGCTCGATGTCGCACTGGCGGAGTTGCTCAATGACCGGATGAGGCGAGGCGTCGGCGGCAACTGACGCCGCAATTTGTTCCGAGACGGCCGAAAGCCCGGTCACGTCTCTTCTTTCCTTTTCTTCGAGTACGGCCAAGACCTGCTCGGCCCGGCCGATGACCTCGGGCGGCAGGCCGGCGAGCCGGGCGACCGCGATGCCGTAGCTTTTGTCAGCCGGGCCGGGTTTGAGCTTGCGTAGGAAGAGGACCTTGTCTTTGGTCTCCTTGATCTGGAAGCTGTAGTTCGCCACCCGAGGAAGAAGGCGGGCAATCTCGGTCAGTTCGTGGTAGTGGGTGGCGAAGAGGGTGCGGGGGGAGGCGATTTCAGATTTCAGGTTGCAGGTTGCCGATTGCCGATTGCAGATTGCGGCACTGGGGGAAACCCTGGGACAGTCCCCGCCGCGTAGGAACGCGGCGCAATCCGGGATATTCCCGGGTTTTCCATGGATGTATTCGACCGCGGCCCAGGCAAGGGCCAGGCCGTCGTTGGTCGAGGTTCCCCGGCCGACCTCGTCGAGAATGACCAAGCTGCGGTCGGTAGCGTTATTCAGGATGTTGGCGGTCTCGGTCATCTCGGCAAGGAAGGTCGAGACGCCGCGCGCGAGGTCGTCGGATGCGCCGATGCGGGTGAAGACTTTGTCAACGACGCCGATGTGCGCCTGTTCAGCCGGGACGAATGAGCCGATTTGAGCCATGATGGTGATGAGCGCAACCTGGCGGAGGTAGGTGGACTTGCCGGCCATGTTCGGGCCGGTGAGGATGATAATCTGCTGGTGAGTGCGGTCGAGTTCGGTGTCGTTCGGGATGAACTGACCGGCGAGGAGTTGTTCGACGACCGGGTGGCGTCCGGCCTTGATTTCGAGCGTCGTCGAGTCATCCACGATCGGACGAACGTAGTTGTTCTCACGGGCAACCTGAGCTAGGCTTGAGAGCGCGTCGAGTTCGGCGAGCAGGGCCGAGAGCGCAAGTATCCGAGTGACCGCGCGCGCCACCCGACGCCGCAGGTCGCAGAAGAGCTCGTATTCGAGCCGCTTGATGCGCTCCTCGGCATTGAGCACCCGGGCTTCGTACTCTTTTAGCTCCGGGGTGATGAACCGCTCGCCGCCGGCCACGGTCTGCTTGCGCAGGTAGTTCTTAGGGACCCGCTCGAGCCATGACTTGGTGACCTCGATGTAGTAGCCGAAGACCGAGTTGTAGGCGACGCGCAGGTTGGGGATGCCCGTGCGCTGGCGCTCGGTCTCCTGAAGCCGGGCGATGAAGGTTTTGGCGTCGCGGGCCAGTTGGCGCAGTTCGTCGAGCTCGGGGTGGCAGCCGGTGCGGATTAGTCCGCCTTCGTTGGTAGCAAGTGGTGGGTCGTCAATCAGCGTGCTTTCGATGTCCTGAACGACGGCGGAGAAGTCTTCGATGCCGGAGTGGATGCGTTGCAGTTCTGATGCGGAGATGGCTGGTCCAGGTGAGATGAGCCTCTTGATGTCGGGGATGACTTTGAGCCAGGCCGCAAGCCCGACCAGGTCTCGGGCATGGCAGCGTTCAAGCGCCACACGCGAACTGACCCGCTCCAAGTCGCCGAGTCGGGCGAGCGCGGACTGCAGTTCGGACAGACCCGAACCGGCAGCGCTCAGTTCCGCCACTGCGTCTTGACGCTCGCGGATTCTCTTGACGTCGAGCAGCGGGGCGAGGAGCCAGCGCCTTAGGCAGCGCGTGCCCATCGGCGTGCGGGTTCGGTCGAGCACGGTGAAGAGCGTGTTGGTTGTGCGGTCCGCGTCATCGGCGTGGATGCGCTCTACCAGTTCGAGGTTGCGGCGGGAGACACGGTCGATCAGCATGCAGTCGGCCGACCGATAGGGCGCAATCCGGCGGATGTGGGGCAGGGTTGAGCGCTGAGTTTCACCGAGGTAGTGCAGGACTGCGCCAGCGGCGCAGACCCCTTCGGTCAGCTCAGCGACGCCGAAACCCTCAAGGTTGGCCACACCGAAGTGGGAAGCGAGCTTGTCGAACGCGTAGTCCTGCGTGAAGTAGTAGTCGTCGAGGCGAGTGATTGGTGTCTTCAGGTCCGGCATCAGTTCGGTATCGGCACTCTGAGGCAGGAGTATCTCGGCTGGTGCGAGTTTCTGGATTTCCTCGGCCACGGAAGATGCCGGAACCTCGGCGAGGAAGAACTCCGCAGTCGAGACGTCGGCGAACGCGAGGCCGAACCGGTCAGCCGCCGGAACGAGTGCCAGCAGGTAGTTGTTGCGCCGTGCGTCGAGTAGGTTCGGGGTTGTTACCGTGCCCGGGGTCAGGACTTCGACGACGTCGCGTCTGACCACCGGTTTGCCCGGCGTGGGCAGCTCGAGCTGGTCGCAAACTGCGACCTTGAATCCCTGGGCTACGAGCCGGGAGAGGTAGGTGTCAAGCGCCTTGGCCGGGACCCCGGCCAGCGGCACACGGTTGTGCGGGCCGTGAGGCCGGGACGTCAGAGTGAGGTTGAGGGCGCGGGCGCCAATCTCAGCGTCTTCGTAGAACATCTCATAGAAGTCGCCGACGCGGAAGAGCAGGATCGCCCCTTGGTGCGCCTCCTTGATACGGCGGTACTGGGCGAGGAGCGGGGTCAGACGCTCGGACATGGGGGAGGGGAAGGAATGAATCGAGGGACCGAGAGAACGAGGAAGGAGAGAAGAGTGAAGGAGAAAAGGGGCAAGGGAAGGATTGACCGGTCGCTAGTGGCTGGAATGGAGTCGGTCGAGGACCGACTCCAGCAGAGTCGCCGCTCGTGCCGGCTGGCCTGAATCAACGTAGAGCCGAGCTAAGGCGACTTGAATCCTCGGGTCGGTTTCGGCTTTGCGGGCGACGCGTTCGAGCAACTGGATTGCTCCGGCTAGGTCTTCTTTCTTGCGTAGGATTTCAGCCAGATCAACGGCCAGCCCAGCATCGTCCGGAATCCGGCGTAGCAGTCTCTCGTAGAGCTGAATGACTTCGTCGTAGCGGCCAGCCTCATAGTAGGCGCGTTCCAGCCGCTCGCGGACCAGCGCGTTCTGTTCCGGAGCCAAGTTGAGAACTTCGTTCCAGACTTTGATGGCTCCGTCGGTGTCGCCCTGGGCGAGTAGATGGTCGCCGAGGTAGACCCGGGCTAGGACCGATTTCGGGTCGAGCTGGAGCGCCCGGTCAAGGTATGAGCGGGCCGCGGCCGGGTCTTTCGCACTCAGCGCCTGACCGAACTCGGTCAGCAGCCGCGCGGCACCGGGCCGGTCGGCCGGACTTCGGCCCAGCTCTTTCACCAGTTCTTCGCCCTTTTCCCATGCCCCAGTTTCAGTGTAGAGCCGGAGTAGTTGCTCGCGACTGGAGAGGTCGGTCTTATCCTGATGGATGAGTTCTTCGAGCAGTGGTAGGGCCTTGACCTTGCGGCCGGTGCGTAAGTAGTCAGCCACCAGAGCTTGATAGACTCGTCGTTCGTCACGTGGGTTCAGGTTGCGACGCAGCGCAAGGTTCTCGTGGATGCGCAGGGCCCGGTCAACGTCGCCCCGTTCCATCAGGAGGTCGCCCAAACGGATGTAGGCATCAATATTGTCCGTATCCTGCTGGACCGCATCTTTGAGCCGGGCGATTGCTTGGTCAATGCGGTGGTCGAGGGCCAGTTGCAGTCCCTCGACGTAGGACGGAGCAGCGGTCTGTCGCCGACGCAACCAGTCCCGGATTACCGGATAAAGCGCAACCACGAGGACGGCAAGAACAACGACCAGCAGCCAAGTCAATTGTCACCTCCAATTCCTTCAAGCGGCGCGTTGCGCAGGCCGCGCAGTTCGTCGGTCAGGTCTTCAATCTCCCGGCGCTGACGACGAAGCCGGGCGCGCAAGCCGATTTCCGAGACGAGCGTGAAGATGCCAACACAGAGCGCTCCGAAAGCGAAGGAGTAGAGCATCGCCACCGCGAGGTTGGTGTAATAGGTCCGAGTGAAGACTCGGACCGCGACGTCGGTGGTTGCGTTCGGCAGCGCCAGCATCAGTACGATGATGAAAGCGACCAGCATCAGAACAACGCGAAAGATGACCATCGTTACCTCCTCAAAGAGTTTGGGGCCTGGCAGGCAGTTCGTCGGATTGAATCGGGTTGCGTTTGGTCACGGTACTCAGTTGTGCGACCGGTGTCCAACCTCTCAGATGGGTTACTCGGGCCCAGACCAACGTGCCGGGTCGGGCCGGTTCGGTTAGAACCACGACCTTGCCCGACCTCGTGCGGCCGAGTGCTCCCCGACCGCGTGGGCTCGGGCCTTCCACTAGCAGCTCATATTTTTGGCCGACCATGGATTGGTTCAGTTCGAGGGTAATCCGGTTCTGCACCTCGATCAAACGTGCGAGTCGGCGGCCAGCGTCGGCCGCGGAGACCTTGGGTTCGAGCTCGGCCGCAGTGGTGCCGGGTCGAGCTGAGAACCGGAAGGTGTAGGCCGAATCAAAACGAACCTGTTGCACCACGTCAATTGTATCGAGAAAGTCGGCTTCCGTCTCGCCCGGGAAGGCGACCATGATATCGGTCGTGAGGGCGAGCCCGGGCAGTAGGGAGCGCGCCCGGTCAACCAGCCTGAGGTAGTCGGCCCGCGTGTAGCCGCGGTTCATCAGTCTGAGGACCCGGTCCGAACCGGACTGGAGCGGCAGATGGAGTGATGGGCAGACATTCTCCGTTTCGGCCATGGTGATTAGAACTCTGTCGGTCAGGTCGCGCGGGTGTGAGGTTAGGAAACGGACTCGGACAGGGGCTGCAGCCCGGGCAACGGCACGGAGCAGTTCTGGGAAACCGTGCTGGCCGTCGCGATAGGCGAGAACGTTCTGACCAAGAAGTGTCACTTCTCGGGCGCCCCGGCTGACCTGAGTCTGGACCTCTTCAATCACCCGGGGCAGCGGTTTGGACCGTTCGCGCCCTTTGACATACGGGACAATGCAGTAAGAGCAGTAGTTGTCGCAGCCGCGCATCACCGTGACCAAGGCTGAGACCGGGTTGTCCGGTTCAGGGCAAATCCGGTCGTAGCACTCAGACGAAAGCCGAGTCGCAACAAGGCCGCGCGTGCCGGTCTGGCACTGCTTGATGAGTTCAGGCAGGCGCAGGTACTCGTCCGGGCCGACAACGAGGTCAACAAGCGCGTCCCTGACCAGGTGGTGTTGGTAGTGTTGGGCCATACAACCAAGGACAATGACGAGCCGACCAGGCTGGCTGGCACGTCGCGTGCGAAAGTCTGCAAGCCGACCTAGCGCGCGAGCCTCGGCGTGGCTGCGTACCGAGCAGGTCATCATTAGTAGAAGGTCAGCGCCGGTTTCGTCACTAGTCTCGGAGAATCCGGCTTCGGTCAGGACCTTGCGGACAATGCCTGACTCGTAGACATTCATCTGGCAGCCATAGGTCTGTAAGAAGAACTTGCCAGCCATGCAGCGGATATTCTACTGGAGGGGGCCGATTGTCAAGGAAAGACCGGACTCACCGTCTTGATAGTCAGCTGGATGATGGCTTGACAGCCAGAGAAAACGGATTGTAACAAAGCAAACCTCTCCGACCACGCCCGCAGAGCCTTCTTCTTCAATCCCGGAATCTGTCTATGTCCGTATCATGTCTAAAGTTATGTAGAAGTAATGGCAGACGAAAAGAAAGGCCCGGTAGCAGAACTTCAGGAGATTGCCTCGAAGTTGGATGCGGACTGCAAGAGATTGCAGGAGGATTACTTACGTGCACTGGCCGATTTCGACAACTATCGTCGGCGCGTGGAGCGAGACTTGGAGACCAATCAGCGTCTGGCGGTGGAGCGGCTGGTTGTTGACCTTCTGCCTGTGCTGGACAACTTCGACCGTGCGATACAGGCGGCAACGGCGGGTAGTTCAATTGAGAGCATCCGAACCGGTATCGAGCTGATAAATCGTCAGTTGCACGAAGTCATATGCCGGCACGGGGTGTCTGAGTATTCATGCATCGGGCAGGAGTTTGACCCAAAAAGTGCGGAGGCGATTGGATTTGTGCAGTCGAATGACCACGCACCCAACACGGTCGTGTCTGAAGCATGCAAAGGCTACAGGTGCATGGGCAAGGTCCTCAGGCCGGCACGTGTAGTAGTGGCCAGACCAAAGGACACGGGTGCGAGTAGGACTCAAGTGACTGCAGACGAGGCGCACGCACCAGAGGAGCGGTGATGTCAGGTATTGCTAGGTCGCAGAACAGATTTCTTGCAGGAGGTTTGTGATGGCGAAAGTTATCGGTATTGACCTTGGCACGACTTTCTCGTGCGTTGCAGTAATGGAACGGGGCCAGCCGGTTGTGATTCCCAACCCGGAAGGTGGCAGAATTACGCCCTCGGTTGTTGCCCTAGGCAAGGAGCGTTTGGTCGGGACGCTGGCGAAGCGGCAGGCCGTCCTCAATCCGCAGTCAACAATCTACTCGATCAAACGGTTCATGGGCCGCAGGTACGCTGAGGCAATTGACGAAGCGAAGCGTGTGCCGTTTCGGGTAGTGGAAAGCGCAAATGGTGACGCCTGGGTCGAGGTAGACGGTAAGAGAATGTCACCGCCTGAGGTGTCGGCAATGGTGCTTCAGTATCTCAAGAAAGCGGCTGAAGCCTACCTGGGGGAGGCGGTTACCAAGGCGGTAATCACGGTGCCGGCCTACTTCAACGACTCACAGCGTCAGGCAACGAAGGATGCGGGCAAGATCGCCGGGTTGGACGTGCTGCGAATTATCAATGAGCCAACCGCGGCAGCTCTTGCCTACGGGTTGGACAAGAAGAAGTCTGAGCGAATTGCGGTCTATGACTTAGGAGGCGGAACGTTCGACATTTCGATTCTCGAAATCGGCGAGGGGGTGTTCGAGGTCAAATCAACGAACGGCGACACCCACTTGGGAGGCGATGACTTCGACCAGCGGGTAATGGACTGGGTCATCGCTGAGTTCAAGCGTGAGAACGCCATTGACCTGTCCCGGGACAAGACCGCGTTGCAGCGTATCAAGGAGGCGGCTGAGAAAGCGAAGTGCGAGCTGTCCACTTCGATGGAGACTTCGATAAGTCTGCCCTTCATCACTGCCGATGAAAAACGGGGACCGCTGCACCTCGACCTTCGCCTTACCCGTTCCAAGCTCGAATCCTTGGTTGAAGACCTCATTCAGCGTTCGCTCGAACCGGTGAAGCAGGCCCTGACTGATGCCAAGGTAACGCCCGGGGACATTGACGAGGTCATTTTGGTTGGCGGCCAGACACGCATGCCCAGAGTCCAGCAGGTTGTCCGTGAGTTCTTTGGCAAGGAACCACACAAGGGGATCAACCCAGACGAGGTCGTGGCCGTCGGGGCGGCGATTCAGGGTGCAGTGTTGGCCGGTGAGGTCAAAGACGTGGTGTTGCTGGACGTCACGCCCCTGTCGCTCGGTATCGAGACATTGGGTGGAGTGATGACCAAGATCATTGAACGGAATACCACGATTCCGGTGCGCAAGAGCCAGATTTTCACGACGGCCGAGGACGGGCAGCCGGCCGTGACCGTGCATGTTCTGCAGGGCGAACGGGAGATGGCGCAGGACAATCGAACCCTGGGCCGATTCGAGCTGACCGGCATTCCACCGGCGCCGCGCGGCACACCGCAGATTGAGGTCACGTTCGATATTGACGCCGATGGCATTCTGCACGTGACGGCCAAGGACAAGGCCACGGGCAAGGAGCAGAGCATCAGGATTACGGCATCGTCCGGCCTCTCTAAGGAGGAGGTCGACCGGATGGTCGGCGAGGCTTCAGCCCACGCTGCTGAAGACCGGCGGCGGCGTGAGCTTGTTGACAGTCGCAACAGAGCCGATACGCTTATCTACCAGACCGAAAGGACGCTTAAGGACTTCGGCGACAAGGTCCCGGCTGCCGAGAAGAAGCAGATTGACGATGCGATTGGTCACCTTCGTCAGACAATGAAGGGCGACGACAAGGCAGCAATTGACAGCGCAATCGAGCAGTTGCAGAAAGTCAGCTATAAGTTGGCCGAAGAGATGTACCGGCAGAAAGAGACCGGGGCTCAGCCCGGGCCGGGTTCAGGAGCAGCCCAATCGGAGCAGGAGTCTGGAAAGAAAGTAGACGCAGACTATACGGTTATCGACGAGGAGAAAAAGTAGCGTAGCCCGTACGCATCCACTGGCCGGACGCCCGAGAGCAGAAGCTCTCTGGCGTGCGGCTATGTCGGTCGGGCGCGGTCTGGTGCGCTATAGCTGATGGCGACGACCAAGCGTGACTACTACGAGGTGCTCGGTGTGTCCCGAGGCGCAAGTGCCGCCGAGGTGAAAGCCGCGTACCGACGACTCGCTAAGGAGTACCATCCAGACAGAAACCCAGACAACCGGGCCGAGGCCGAGGAGAAGTTCAAGGAGCTCTCGGAGGCATACGAGGTGCTTGCAGACGAGAGCAAGCGCCGGCTTTATGATGCCTATGGACATGAGGGCGTGTCGCGTCAGTTCGGCCCGGGCGGATTTGACTTTCAGCGCGATTTTACCCACGCGGATGATCTCTCGGACATCTTTGGAGACATCTTGCGCGGGTTTGGTTCAGGTAGTCTGTTTGATGTCGTGTTCGGTGACCGCGGGATTGGCGCCCGACGCCCGGCCCGGGGCAGTGACATCAGGATAAGGATAAGTCTGACTCTGGAAGAGATTGCCGCATCGGTCACCAAAGAGGTCAGCTTTGCCCGATATGAGATGTGTCAGGAGTGCCGCGGTGCGGGTGGCCGAGGACAGACCCTATGTCCGACCTGCAGCGGTCAGGGGCAAGTTCGACACCGCTCGAACACGGTCTTGGGGCAATTCGTCCATGTGACACGATGTCCGGACTGCGCCGGTGATGGTTATCGGGTTCAGGAGCAATGCAAGAGTTGCGGCGGCGAAGGAAGAGTACGCCGCCAGCGTAGCCTCAAAGTCAGGATTCCGGCGGGAGTATCATCAGGTAGCTGCTTGCGGCTGCACAACGAGGGTCATTTTGGTCATGGAGGGACCGGCGACGTGTTGGTTGAGATCGTCGAGAAGGAGCACCCGCTGTTCTTTCGTCAGGGAGACGATGTCATTGTGGAGTTACCGGTTTCGATTACCACTGCCGCCTTGGGCGGAAAAGTCAAAGTGCCGACGCTTTGCGGCGAGCGCGAGATCGAGATACCGGCTGGGGTCGAGTCGGGTGAAGCCATTCGGCTGCGCGGCGCCGGGATTAGACATTTGGACGGTGGAACCGGTGACCAAATCGTGCGCATCGTCATCCACGTTCCCAAGAGGCTCTCCCGTGAGGAGAAGGTCTTGCTCCGTAAGCTTGAAGAGCAGGCAGTTGAGAAAGTTCCGGGTCCGAGGAAGCCGGTCTGATGGAGTTGTTTTTCTGCCCGGAGAAGCCGGTTCAAGGTCTGGTCGAGTTGAGAGGGGCGGAGGCAGGGCATATTGCGCGCGTCCTCAGGCACCGTCCAGGAGATTTGGTATACGTTACCGACGGCCAGGGGAGTGAGTACGAGGTTGTGCTCGACTCGGTGAGCCAGAAATGCGTGACCGGCAGAGTGAGGAAGACCTGCGTGCGGCCGCGTGAACCCCGGCGACGCATTGGTCTTGCTCAGGCGGTGCTGAAGGGCGATAAGTTCGCCCGGGTTTGCCACGGTGCAACCGAGCTCGGCATCAGTCAGTTTGTCCCGTTGCGTACCGCCCGGACGGTCGGCCGCCTGAGCGAGGTGCGACTGGCACGCCTGCGCCAAGTTGCTCTGGCAGCGGTGAAATCCAGTACCGGCACCGTGCTCCCCGAAATCGGGCCGGTCGTTGATCTGCGCGGCCTGGTAGGTTTGTGCCGGGACTATGACCGAACCGTGGTGGCCTATGAAGAGGAGCGCGGCACCGGTCTTGGTAGCATACTCGAGTCCGGAGCTGACTCGGCGCTCATCGTTATCGGACCAGAGGGGGGATTTGAGCCGGACGAAATTGCGCTCTTGAGAAAGGCCGGAGCTGAGACGTTCACTCTAGGCCCGAGGCGACTGCGTGCTGAGACTGCGGGCGTGGTTGCCGTCGGGCTGGTTCTGCAGTTACTCGGTGAGATGTCTTGAAGTCAACAAGTCGAAAGGAGGTGTTATCGAACCATGGTCGGCATTACTGTCAAAGATGGCGAGTCATACGAGAGCTTCATCCGACGGTTCCGCCGTGCCTGCGAGAACGCAGGCATTCTCCGTGAGGTGAAGCGGCGCGAATTCTACGAGAAGCCGAGCGACAGGCGCAAGCGGCGTCTGGCCGAAGCCAGGCGGCGGGCGTATCGCCGTCGGCAGCAGGACAACATGTAGCGCGGAGTGGTTGTTGGACAAACACAGTCTTGCAGCGCTTGACTTCCCGCGCATATGCGAAATACTGGCCGAGATGTGCCAGACTCAGATGGGACGGGAGCAGGCGCTGGCGCTTGAACCTAAGCTCGACCGGCCCGGCGTTGAGGCCGAGCTCGACCGGCTTGAGTCGTTGCTTATCCTGAGCGACGAGCCGCCGTTGTTCGAGGTTAAGGACTTGCGGCCATTACTGGCACGTTTGCGTGCCCAGGGTTTGCTGACTGGACTGGAACTGAGGCAGGTACTGCAGACTTGTACCGGGCTCAGGCGCTGCCGGGATTTCTTCCTCCAGCGTTGCCCGCACGTCGCCCGGCTGGCTGCGGTTACATCTGACATCGTAGCGTTGCCTGACGTCGAGCGGGAAATCGACCGAGCGATTGACGATGCGGGCGGCGTCAAAGACTCGGCCACGCCCGAGCTTACGGCGATCAGAGTCCGTCTCCGCTTGCTGCGCGACCGGTTGGTTGAGAGACTGGAGCAACTCGCGACAGAACGGCCGGACTGGTTCAGCGGTGCAGTGACCATGCGCGGAGATCGGTTCGTGCTGCCGTTGCTGCTTGAGCACCGAGCTGACCTGCCCGGCGTCGTTCACGGCAGCTCGGGCAGCGGTCGGACGTTGTTCGTTGAGCCACTCGAGATTGTCGCTGAAGGCAACGAGCGGGCTGAGCTACGGGACGCCGAGACCGAGGAGGTGGCGCGAATTCTGCGTCGGCTGTCACTGCTTGTAGCCCAACACGAGCCGGAACTGACACGCGCCCTTGACGCCGTCGCGCGGTTAGACCTGCTCGTCGCCCGACGCCGTTTTGCGCTACGCTACGACTGCACGCGGCCGGAAGTGAGTGACTGCACTATCGAGCTGGTGCAGGCGCGCCATCCGTTGCTGGTTAGACGTAACGTCTCGGTCGTGCCGCTTGATTTGCGTTTCCCCGACAATACCGCCATCGTCTTGCTTTCCGGTCCGAACGCCGGTGGCAAAACGGTAGTGTTGAAGACCGTCGGGTTACTGAGTCTGATGCTCAAGTGCGGAATGTATCTGCCGGCTGGGGCGGGAACGCGGCTGCCGGTGTTCGATGCTGTCTTCGCCGACATCGGGGATGAGCAGTCGCTCGATTCAGCGCTATCTTCTTTTACTGCCCACCTTCGCCGACTGACCGAGATTCTGGCCGGCGCCAGCCGTTCCAGTCTTGTGCTGATTGATGAGTTGGGTTCCTCGACCGCTCCAGAGGAAGGCACGGCGTTGGCTTTGGCGGTGCTTGAGGCGCTCCGCGACCGGGAGTTGAAGGCAGTGGTGACGACCCACTTTGGAGCTCTGAAGATGTTCGCCTGCGACGAACCGGGTATTGCCAATGCGGCGATGGAGTGGGGCGGGAATGAAGGCCAAGGGCGTCGTGGGCCGACCTTCAGGTTGATGATGGGGCTAGCTGGTGAGTCGAGTGCTTTCGAGATCGCGGAGACTGTCGGGTTGCCCAAAGCGGTGGTGGACCGGGCCCGTCAGCGGATGGGTCGCCAATGGCGAGATATGACCGCCAAACTGCGTGCGCTCGGCGAGGAACTGGAGTCGGCGACCAAGGCGCGGCTTGAGGCAGAGCGGGTGCAGCAAGAGGCTGCTTTGCTGCGCCGGGAATATGAGAGGAAGTTGAGTGAACTCAATCTCGTGATGGCCGCAGAACGGGAGAAGCTGCGGACGGAGCGGCAGCGACTCTTGCTCGACAAGAGGCGAGAAATCGAAAACCTCGTGCGCCAGATAAGGGAAAGCCAAGCAGAGCGCCAGAGTGTCGTCCGGGCCAAGGCTTGGGTTGAGCAGGAACTTGCCCGCCTACCGCCGGAGCCAGCCAGTGCGGTTTCGGCGGAGCCGATTACTCGCCAACTGAATCCGGGCGATACGGTTGAGTCTCGGGCCTTTCGAAGACGCGGTAGCGTCGTTGAGGCGTCGGGTTCAACCGTCACCGTTGCTTTCGGCCAAATCAGGATGACCGTGGATGTGAATGACCTGACCTTGGTGGCACCGGAGGCGGTAACTAAAGAGAACGGGTCGGCACCAGACTCCGAGTTCCGTTTTGAACCGAAACTGAACGTCAGAGGGATGACCCGCGAAGAAGCAAGCGAAGCGGTGAGCAGGTTTCTCGACGAGGCTGCTGCCAGCGGTTCACACGAGTTGTTGATTCTGCACGGCAAGGGGACGGGTGCTCTGCGCCAGATGCTCTGGCAGCGGTTGCGCCGCGACCAGCGCGTTGCGCAGGTGAGGCTGGCCGATGCAGCAGAGGGTGGCAGCGGTGTGACGCTTGTGACTTTGAAGGGAGGCGGATGATAAGGTCGGAGACGGTTGAGCAGGTGCGGACGGCGACTGACATTGTAGAACTTGTCAGCGGGTACGTGCCGCTGAAACGTGTCGGCCGCAACTACCGTGGCCTGTGTCCATTCCACTCGGAACGGTCACCGTCTTTCTACGTGAACCAAGAGCGGCAGACCTATCACTGCTTTGGCTGCGGGGTAGGTGGTAGCGCCATCAACTTTGTGATGGCCATGGAGAAACTCGATTTCCCCGAGGCGGTCAGATTTCTTGCCCGACGGCTAGGCATTACGGTTGTGGAAGACCGTCTGCCGAGCAGGAATCAGGCGCTGTACGATGCCTGTGAGCAGGCAGCGGCGTTTTACGAGCAGCAGCTGGTCCGGTCGTCGTCGGCGCAGGCTTACCTTGAGCGTCGTGGTCTTGCGCCTGCGACAGTGCGCCGGTTCCGGCTTGGTTATGCGCCGTCAGGTAACGTGCTGCGCGGTCAGGCTGCGAAGCGCGGGCTGGCCGTGGACACGCTGGTGTCGGCGGGCCTGTTGGTGAAACGTGACGGAGGATTGTTTGACTACTTTCGGGACCGGCTGATGTTTCCGGTATTCTCGCTTTCGGGCAAGGTTGTTGGTTTTGGAGCCAGAGTCTTAGGAGATTCGGAACCTAAGTACCTGAACTCCCCTGACACTGCAATATTCCGGAAGGGGGACATCCTCTATGGTGCCTTTCAAGCAAAGGCCTATCTGCGTGAGTCGGTGCCGATTCTAGTTGAGGGGAACTTCGACCTGCTGTCGCTGGTAAACGTAGGGGTCAACCATGTCGTTGCTGGACTCGGAACCGCCTTGACCGCGGCTCAAGCGCAGTTGTTGCGCCGGTACAACAGCCGAGCTATCATTTGCTATGATGGTGATAGTGCCGGCCGCCGAGCCAGCCGCCGAGCACTCGAGGTACTGCTCGGCGCCGGTCTCGATCCGCTGGTTGCGCTCCTGCCTAAGGACGCTGACCCGGACGACTATGTTAGAGAGCATGGAAGAGAAAGCTTGCAAATACTACTCAATAAGGCGACTGACTTCGTTGACTTTGTACTCGCCGACCGCGAGCTCGACTCGGTCCCTGAACAGCGCCGAGCCGTTACCGAACTAGTCGAGCTACTCAAGCTCATCGAGGACGACGTGACGCGCGAATTGTACACTCAACGGATTGCCGACCGGTTTCGTCTTGACCGGCGCAGTCTGCCGCAGAGTCACGTTCGGTCGGCAACTCATTCGCCCCCCCGGCCGTTGCGAGCCGAGGAGCGGCTGGTCGGAATGGTTGTGCAACACCGTGAGCTCGCTCGGCAGGCACGCGAGATGCGTTTGTCTGATGCGCTTGACGATGCGGTCTTGCGGTCGATCTGTCGGTTGGCCGAGGACCATGCTGAAGACGTCGGTTACGGCCCGGGAATGTTGATCGACCTAGTAGAGGATGAGGAGACGCGGCGTCGGCTTGCGAGCTGGACGCTTGTTGACGAAGGGCGGCCAACCGAGGCGGTTCTACGCCAGGTTGGTGCGAGGATGAGGACAGTGAAGGCTGGCTGGCTGCGTCGGCTCGCGGACGCAGCTTACGAAAGAGGCGATACTGGTCAAGCTGATTTGCTGTACGCAGAACGCAGCCGACTACTTGGTTCTGTCGCGGCGGAAAGGAGTGCCCGCTCATGAGAAAAGCTAGACAGCGGTCCGGAACGTCCAAGGAGCAGCGTGTGTCCGACTCGGCCCGGCCAACCCCACCGCCTGAGGAAAAGGAAGAGCTGGATGAATTGGCAGAAACGCTGGTAAAGCCGGTTCGCCGGGGCCGGGGTCGGCCGCGTAAGACCGAGCGCGCTCCCTGGCTGGCAACGGTCTATCGCCGGGCATCGCCGGACAAGACCATTACCTACGAGGAACTCGAGGATTTAGTCCCCGACGACATTCTGATGTCTACCGACCGGCTCGACGAGGTCATTTCCACCCTGACCCGCAACGGTATCAAGATGACCGATGTCCGTGAAGAGGAAGCAGAGAGTGCGATGATGCGTAGGGGGCCCAAGCCGGTGGTCCAGCGTACCGAGGACCCGACCAAGTCGTACTTTCGTGAGTTGTCGAAGCTTCCGCTTCTGACCCGGGAAGAAGAAGTTCACTATTCCAAGGAGATGGAGGAAGGATATCGTGATATCATCAAATACCTGTTTGACCCGGTACCGATGATGCGTCGGCTGGTCGAGGAGTGCATGTCGATTGAGGAAGGCACGAAGTCACTCGACCAGATTGCCCGGGTTGAGTTTGAGTGTTTGTTTGACAAGAAAGCGCTGTGGCGCGACCGACAGAGGTTCGTGCGGACGTTGCGCGAAATCAGGCGTCAGGCTGACCGAATCGAGGTCCTGAGGCAGCGCAAGTCAAGCGCTGCGGTCCAGCGGCGGGTCGACGAGGCCAAGCAGCGAGTCTTCAGTCGGATTCAGTCGCTTTCGCTCCAGCACCATCTGATAAACAACCTGATCAACGAATTCAAGGAGAAGGGCAACGAAGCACTGTGGTTGTCTGAGCAACTAGCAAAGGCCAAGGCTGAGCAGCGCGATGATACCGAAGAGGCGGCCGAGCAGCGTCGCCGACTGCGTGAATGTCATCAGTTTCTGGGACGCAACACCGCAGAGATAAGACGGATTCTGCAGGAGATGGCGCGTTGTGAGAACCGGATCATCGCAGCCCGGGACAAGATGATCGAGGGCAATGTGCGTCTCGTTATCTCGATTGCCAAGCGCTACGCGAATCGGGGCCTCGATTTCGCCGATCTACTCGAGGAAGGCAACGTCGGGCTGATCAAGGCGGTTGAGAAGTTCAACTATCGGAAGGGATTCAAGTTCTCGACTTATGCGACTTGGTGGATCAAGCAGGCCATCACCCGGGCAATCGCCGACCAGTCTCGAACAGTCCGAGTACCGGCGCACATTATTGATGCGATCAACCGTGTGGCCAAGCTGCAGCGCAAATTCATGCAGCAGTACGGTCGGGAGGCGACCAATGCCGAGCTCGCTCAGCGTCTGTCGACACCAAAAGAGAAGTTGGAGGCACTAACTCGGATATCACAGTTCGGGGTATCGCTCGACAAGCCCGTTGACGATGACGAGACGAGCTTTATCGGCGACTTCATCTACGACGACAAGACTGCATCACCCTCGCACGCGGCCGGCGTATCGCTGTTGGCAGAAAAACTCGAAGAAGCACTGTCAGTTCTTACCAAACGTGAGGAGAAGGTCCTACGCCTGCGTTTCGGGCTCGGCGACGGGTGTCCCCGTACTCTGGAAGAAGTCGGTCAGATATTCAACATCACGCGTGAGCGCGTACGTCAAATCGAAGCAAAGGCTTTGAAGAAGCTGCGTCATCCGGTGCGGCTGCGGAAGTTTGAACCGCTGCGCGACCTGCTCCAGTGAGTCGTCTGGGAGTCCTCGCCGACACGCACGACAACCTGGTTATGGTGCGGAGGGCGGTCGAGCACTTGAACCAGCTTGAAGTCGAGCAGGTCGTCCACTGTGGCGACGTCGTGGCTCAGTTCGTGCTGGTCGAGTTGGGCCGGCTGCAGATGCCATTGCTCGGTGTATTCGGGAATTGCGACGGTGACCGAACTGCGCTGCTCAGCCGGGCACGGCAATTCGGTTTTCGGTGGTGTGAGGGTCCGTGCTTCTTTACCATCGGAGACCGCCGACTCGTGGTGACGCATCAGCCGCTCGACCCGGCGCCTGATTGCGACTTCTATCTGCACGGACATACGCATCGGAAGTTGTACCGACCAGGTCGGCCGACAGTGATCAATCCGGGTGAGGCTTGTGGTTGGCTTACCGGACATGCGACGATTGCGATTCTCGATACCGATACGGGAGCAACAGAGTTTGTGGACCTCTAGGAAGTGCACATGACTGAGACGGACGGGCGCGAGGCTGGACGGGTCGAGTCCGGTCTTTACGTTGTCTCGACCCCCATCGGCAACCTTGGTGACATGACCCACCGGGCAGTTGCTGTTCTGGGGGGGGTTGACGCCATCGCCTGCGAAGACACGCGGCGCACCCGTCGGCTGCTGGCACACTTCACCATCAGCAATCGGCTCCTGTCGTACCACGAGTACAACAAACTGCGCCGGACGCCCGAGCTGCTGGAACTGCTCAGGCAGGGCAGGAGCGTTGCCTTGGTCAGTGACGCCGGGACGCCCGGAATATCGGACCCGGGTTTCTACCTAATCCGGGCTGCGGCTGATGCCGGCTTCCGAGTGATTCCGGTTCCCGGTGCTTCGTCTCTGCTGGCTGCGCTGGTCATATCCGGTTTGCCGTCGGATCGGTTCGCATTTGAAGGATTCCTGCCCAAGCGTGACGGCCGCCGGCGGAAGCGCATCTCGGCGCTGGCGCAGGAGTCGCGAACGATGGTATTCTGTGAGGCGGCGCGGCGGGTCAAGACGGTGTTGACTGAGATGCTGGAACTCTGGGGAGACCGGCGTGCCGTGCTCTGCCGAGAACTGACCAAGAAGTTCGAGGAAACGTTGCGCGGCAGGCTGAGCGAGATTGTCGCGGCGGTTGGTGAGCGTGAACTGAAGGGGGAGACGGTGCTGGTTGTTGCCGGTCATGGGCGAGACCCTGAAGACTAGCGGTCGGCGTCTGTTGCGTCCGGTCGTCCGGCTGCTCGCTCGGGCGCGGGTTTCGCCCGCGGTCGTGACCGTTGCCGCGTTGCCTTTGAGCATGCTGAGCGGCTGGTTGTTCGCCTGCGGCCGGTTCCTACTGGCCGGTCTGGTGTTGGCTCTGGTCGGGTTGTGTGATTCGCTCGACGGTGAGCTCTCACGGCTGTCGGGCAATGCCGGCAGCACCGGAGCATTTCTCGATTCCAATGTGGACCGACTCAGTGAGTCGTTCGTGCTTGTCGGTATCTACTGGTACTACCAGTTCTGGAACCCATGGCATGCCCTGCTGGCGGTGCTGACACTGGTCTTCTCTCTGCTTGTCTCCTACGTGCGGGCCCGGGCTGAGGGGCTGGGACGAGAGTGTAAGGTCGGTCTGTTCGAGCGGCCGGTCCGACTGGTCGTTCTTGTTCTTGGTGCGGTTACCTTGGGCCGGAACTACATGCCAATCGCGACCGGGCTTGTGGCCTTGGGCAGTCTCACCACATTGCTTCATCGTTTCGTCTACGTCCTGCGTCAGAAGGAGACGCGCGGCTGAGCTGGCGGATTCTGCTTGTCGGGGTTGCTGGTTCTGGCCAGGCCCGCTGGGCTAAGGCCGATTCGCTCGAGGAACTGGCTGAGCTGACCCGGACGGCGGGCGGTACGGTGGTCGAACGGCTGATTCAGGTGCGCCCACGTCCTGACCCGGCAACGCTCGTTGGTCGAGGGATGGTCGAGCGTCTTAGCCAACTCTGTCGCCAGCACCTGATTGACCTGCTGATATTTGATGACGAACTGACCCCGACCCAGCAACGTAATCTCGAAGAAGCGCTTCGGGTTCGAGTCATTGACCGGGCTGCGTTGATTCTCGATATCTTTGCCTTGCACGCACGTACGGCCGAGGCGAAGATTCAGGTTGAGCTGGCGCAACTCGAGTATTGTCGGCCGAGGCTCACCGGCTTGGGTATTGAGATGTCGCGACTCGGCGGCGGTATTGGCACTCGGGGGCCGGGGGAAACTCAGCTTGAGGTTGACCGGCGTCGCATTGACCAGCGGATTGGTGCGCTGCGCCGAGCCTTGATGCGGATCGAGCGTGAGCGGGTAACGCAGCGCCGCCGCCGGGCGGGCATGTTTGGTGTCGTGCTGGTCGGGTATACCAATGCCGGCAAATCTACCCTGCTGACCCGTCTGACCGGCGCGAGTGTCAATGTCTCGGATAAGCTGTTCGCGACGCTTGATGCCAATACCAAGGTCCTTGAACTGGCACGAAACGTCCGCGTCCTGGTTACCGATACGGTCGGGTTCATTCGAAACCTACCGCCTCAGCTTGTTGCTAGCTTTCGTTCGACCCTCTCGGGAATCAGCGGGGCCGACCTAGTGGTGCACGTCGCCGACGCCGGTGACGAACAGGTAGACCGCAGGGTCGATGCGGTCAACGACACGCTTGCCGCAGTCGGAGCCAAGGACAAGCCGATGCTGATGGTTTTCTCGAAGATTGACCGAGTCTGCGACGAGGCGACGCTTAGGCGTCTGCGGCACAACTACGAGGGTGCGGTCTTTGTCTCTGGTCTGACCGGCGCTGGCATTGACCGGCTCAAGGCGGTTCTGCTGCGCCAGGTCGAACGAGGTATGGTGACTCGGGTCTTCACCGTTCCTGACGTCCGGCCCGACCTCGCAAGCATGGTTCGAAGTTCCGGTCGCGTGCTCAGCGAGCAACGGCTTAACGGTCGGGTTCGGTTCCGTGTTACTGGCTCGGTACCAGCGCTTGCCCGTGTGCGTAAGGCTCTCGATGCAGCCCGGCCTGCTGTGCCTCGTAACTGAACACAGAGCCCCGCCGCGGTACGGCGGGGCGGAAAGTCGGGGCGACCCGATTTGAACGGGCGACCCCCAGCACCCCAAGCTGGTGCGCTAGCCAACTGCGCCACGCCCCGAAAGTAACAGACCCCAACCGACGCGGTTGGGCTTGTCCTACCGAGAGATGCTAACCGAACCGCGCCAGCGAGTCAAGCAGACCATCGCCGCCGTGTTGGTGATTGCGGGTTTTGTGAGTAATCAAGACAGCGGGCAGGTCCTTTGTTCGCTCAGTGGCCGATGACGGTAATCGTGCCGTTCCCGGAGTTGGCGACATAGACCCGATTGGTGAACGGGTTGTAGCAGGCTGCGACCGGCCCGCGCCCGGTGGGCAGGGTCTTGATGACCGAGTTAGTGGTACAGTTAATGATGCTAACCGTGGCGTCGCCCGAGTTTGCCACGTAGAGACGGCTCGGTTCCGGTATCCACACTAGGCCTCTCGGCTGACTTCCGACGAAGAAGGTCTCGATCTGTCTTGTAACCGCATTGACCGCACCGACTTGATTTCCGTTGGTGCAGGTGACGTAGGCGCGCTGCTGCTGTGGGTTCCAGGCAACGTGCTGCGGTGTCAGCGGCACGAACTCCTCAGGAAATGCGGTATTGGCCGCCGAGATGACGGTTACCGAGCTTGAACCGCGGTTGACGACAAAGACCTGGTTGTAGATGTCGTCGGCCACGAGGGCCACTGGTTGAGTTCCGACCGGGACGGTGGCGACGACAGCGTTGCTGACTCCATCAATTACGGTAACAGTGTTGGCCGCGGAGTTGGCTACGTAGACGCGGTTCAAGGTCGGATGCCAGCAGACCGCGGCCGGGCTGGCTCCGACCCGGCGGTGAACGAGCACGCTGTCATTACTGCCGTCAACTATCGTGAGACTGCTATCCTGGCGGTTGGCGCAGTACAGCTTGTTGTTAGTCGCGTTCCAGCACAAGGCTGCCGGCCGCTGTCCGGCAGCGACAGTCTTCACGACCGAGTTGGTGGCGCAGTCGATGACCGTGATGCCGCCGAGAGAGCAGGCGGCGTAGAGCCGGTTGTGCCGTGCATTCCAGGCTAACGCGACCGGAAAACGACCAGTGCGGACAGTGTGTTTGATGGTATTCGTCGGATCAATTGCAACTACGCTCGAATCGTGGTAGTTGGCGACGTAGACGAAATTGTCAATTGAGTCCCAAACCAGCGCACGGGGTGAGACGAAAGAGTCCTGGACAACAGTGGCGACGACCGAGTCAGGGTAGGTCGCCTCAGTGATGGTGAACCTAAAACTTGTGGCTGAGTCGCGCCGAGACATGCAGTAGAGATGGATGCGAACATAGGCCTGATTGGACGGCGGACCGGGCACACGCCAGAGATAGAGACCGGGCGTGGTTGAACGGCCCTGACGGGTCCAGGTGGCACGGTTATCGGGCGAGAAAAACACCACTGCCGAGTCAAACCCGTCAGTCCCGCCGTTCCAGGTGATAGGACGCAACCCGGCCTCAGGCCAGACCGTATCGAGTGCCGGTGCGGTGACGGTTGCACGGCTGGGGGGGAGCGTGTCGTAGACCGTGAAACGGCGGCTGACGCCGATATAGGTGTCCTGGGCAAACCACTCAGTAACTCTCACCCGGCCGTTGACGGTCGGCAGGTACGGAACACTCCAATCGTACTGGCCAGATTGGTTGGCGCGGCCCTGTCTGAGCCAGGTTCCGCCGTCGTCGGTCGAGAAAGCGATGACAGCGGAGTCCGCAACCTCGCCTTGAGGCAGCGGTACGGCCTTCATGCCGAGGGCTGGCGGTCGAATGATGGTCTGGTGCTTTGGGGCGAGTAGTTGCTTTGGGCCAGACCGGAAAGGTCCGCCGGTCCAAGTTACGGTCTGGGTTGTCAAAGCGCGCAGCCGAGCAAGTGAGTCGGGGGCGACTACCGACAAGGGGGATGCGGTGCGGAAACGCCAGGTTGGCCCCTGGGTCTGGGCCGAGTGGTTGTCGCGGGCCACGATCCGCCAGAGGTAAACTGAATCGTACTTGAGCCGACGCGGAATGACGAGAGAGTCGACTGGCCGACCGCTGTCAATCTTCGGCAGAGGCTCGGCAATGCCGAGATGGACGTCGTAGCGAACCTCGTCGAGTGAATCTGGGTCGCCGCCGGTCCAGCGGAGCACCGGCCGCAACAACTGGCCGGTGGCGTTGGAGTCAGGGTGGGGATTGCTGGGACGGTTGGGCGGCTGGTTGGCACGCGTAGTGAAGAACCAGAGCGGGCTCTGGGAGGTCGCGCCGTGATTGTCGCGCGCGACGACGCGCCAGTAGTAGGTTGTCTGATACGCGAGCACACCCGGCAGATAGGACGTGTCATCATGTCGTTCGGCTCTCAGCGGCGGAGGAGAGCTTGTGCCGAAGTAGATGTCGTAGGTGACGGTATCGGTCGTGTCGGCGTCACCGCCGCTCCAGGACAGCCGAGAGTAGATTGAGGCCGCGCTGATGCCGCTGTCGGGCACTGGGCGATGGGGAGTTCGGGGCGGGTTGTTGAACCTGATGGTGCGGAACTGCCAGAGCGGGCCGCTCGTCTCGTAGCCGTGCCGGTCGCGGGCCAGAACGCGCCAGAAGTAGACGGTCGAGAACCCGAGTCGAGCCGGTCGGTAACGAGGAATGCGCAGGCCGGAGTCAACCCGTGCTGGAGCAGAACTTGTGCCTAGGAAGATGTCGTAGGACAGTTCATCGCCTTCGTCTGGGTCAGAGCAGGTCCAAGACAAAGTGATGCCGGTGTCGCGGTCAACCGCGCCGGAGTCGGGGCGTGGGTCAGACGGGACCGCGGGCGGCCGGTTCCAGCGACGGCAGTGGGGCGCGAGCAGGAGCAGAGCTCCGGTGAGCAGGAGAATCGGTCGTAGGTTGCCTACCATTTCAGCACTACGTACAGTCCGATGCTCAATGCCGCAAGTCCGGCACCGGCATTCCGCATCATGTCCCATCTCTGCACTAGGCTTCTGAGCCGTTCAGACTCGTCGCGGGTTGTTGCTGATTGATAGTTGCGGTATTCTGCTTCGCCGCGATAGGCCGCGTAGCCGGCTCCGACCGCGGCTGCCGCGCCAGCGATCAGTATCGGTAGCTTACGGGTCCGGATGCGTTCGAGCAGAGCGAAGACACCAGCGGTTTCAGCGTACTGTACCTGAGCGTAGCCGACCCAATCGTAGAAACCATGCCGGCGCAGCGTGATGGTGTAGCGTTGCGGTTCAAGTTCGGCCAGCAGCGGAGTCTGGCCCAGGGGTTGCTTATCGATCAGTGCGGTAGTGCCGCTCGGCCGGGATTCGATTCTGAGCAAACCTTTGCCCCAGCCGAGCCTGAAATTGACCGCGACTGGGCCGGGGGAGTTTAGCTCCAGTTCTTTGTCCACATCACGATAACCCTGAAGCCGCGCCGAGATAGTGTGCCGGCCGTAGGGAATACGTGACAGGGTCAGTCCGCTTTCGGTTGTCCTGCCTCGGACGATGCCGTCAACCAGAACCTCGGCACCGACCGGTTCTGATGTCGCAAGGATGGAGCCGTACTGAGTGGAAATAGTGAAGGAAGTCTGGAAGTCACGATGCCCAGGCTTTGTGAGGGTAAGTTGATGCCGGCCGGGTGAGAGGCCCTCGAGTTCGAGCGGTGTCTTGCCTGCAGGCCGACCGTCAATGACCACATTCGCCCCCGGTGGGTCAGAAGTGACAATCGTCAGCCCTTCACGGACGGTCACCTCGCCGGTCAGCTTGGGTTGGGTGGGCCGGGCCGGGGCTTCTGGCAACCGGGTGCCGCACTTCTTGCAGAATCGGGCGTGGTCCGGGTTCTGAGTCCCACAGCTCGGGCAGGTCTTCTCGGCGAACGCTACGGTAAAGCAGAGCAGCAGAACGAGTACCGTAGCAGTGGCTCGGGCAATGGTGATGGTGGCTCGGTTTGTCATGCTAGTCATCTAGTACTTGTGGCCGCACCGGATGCAGAACTCGGCCTTGGGCTCGCGTTTTGCTCCGCACTCAGGACACGTCGCGCGGCCGGCTGCGACCGTCAGCGTTACCGCTGCCTCGGGTCTGATTCTTGAGCCGGACTTTGGCCCGACTGATACCACCTGGCCGGCTGGATAGATGTCGCTGTATTGCGAGTCCACACGCACAACGCTGAGCCCGACCGAACGCAGACGCTCTGCGGCTTCCTCCAAAGAGAGTCCGGCCAGGACCGGAACGGTCGCAAGACCAGTGCTCACTTGCAGTTGGACCTTCTCGGTCAGCCTGGTCCCTGGCGCGGGGTGTTGGTTGACGACTGTGCCCACAGGCCGGGCATCGTCTACTTCTTCAAAGAGAAGGGCGATATGGCGCTTGTCGGCCAGCAGCTGGGCTTGCTCGCGGCTCAGGCCGACAAACTCTGGTGTCACCGCCCCAAGGTTCAACAGCCCCAGCTTGGCCGCACCGAGCCCGGCCGCGGCCACGGCGGCCGCTGCTCCGAACGCCACCAGCAGCCCGGTCCGCTTGCGACGAACCGGCCGCGACACGGGTGCCGGTTTGTGGTCGGCAGCCGACTCTTCTGCCACTCGGGTGATTGACTCAAGTGCCTGACGGAATTCAGCGGCGCTCTGAAACCGGCCGGCAGGGCTCTTGGTCAGCGCCCGCAGAATCACCCGTTCCAGCTCTGCCGACAACTCGGGTCGGACTGCGCGCGGCGGCGGTGGTGGCTTGTTTATCTGGGCGTCAATAATCTGATAGTTGAGTCCTTCCGAGAACGGCAGTCGGCCGGTGGCTGCTTCGTACAGCACAATGCCGAGCGAATAGATGTCGGAGCGGGCATCGAGCGGCTTACCTTGGCAGCGCTCGGGTGACATGTAGCGTACTGTCCCGACCCGGGCCAGACCGTAGTCGGTCAGCTTCCAACCGGCGCCTGCTCGAATCACGCGAGCGGTGGTGATGTCCTTGTGCAACATTGCCTGACCGTGGGCAAACTCGAGGTCCTTGAGTACGCTGGTGAAGACGCTGACAAGCTCCTGCTCCGAAAGAGGGCCCTTTTGCCTAATCAGTTCGGCCAAGTTTGCGGCCGGCGGCGCCGATGCAGAATCAGGGGCCGAAAGGACAGCCGCGTCTTGTTCAGGCACGGCGACCTCGTCTTTCTATCAGGCCTAGTCGGCCTCGGAAGTACGATAAGAAGTGGAACGCTGGTGTCTCCGGCATGCGTGACGCAACATTGTAGCCCACCGGAGACACGACTTCAAGGAGTTACCGAGCCGAGGTTTGCGTCGCAGAGGACAATCGGGAAGTTCGGCGCAGGCGGTTACCCGGCCCGCAGCGACGGCGAGTCGGCGGAAAGACTCCTTGTCAACAGCGTCATTCGACACCGTGGCCGGGTCTTGGGCAGTTGTGACTCTGGACATCACCTTCCCTTGTTTAGGCATCCAATCAGCAGTGGCGGTGATAGCCGACGATGGCACAGCAGCCACCAAAAGCGAAGCCCGCCCGGTCGGCTGAAGTGATGGGCAGGCGGCAATATCGCTCGAGCGGCTAACCGGCAAGTGCTATCCTCACCTTGACCAACAGATAATGATACCACTGTCGGTTGGTCCGGTCAAGCAGAAACGAAGCGGCCAACTCGCTAATCAGCTGTGGGTTATGTTGATTCAGTTCGGTCTGGGGGGGGCTTTGAGGTATGGCTCCGAAAGGGATAAACCGATCGCGGCAACCGGTGTTTATCCGGACTTTCCCGGGCTCGGCCACGCTCTCGGATGAGAATTCTCGTGCTGGACATGGGTTTCATAAGCCGTCGTCGCTAGTAGTCTTTGGAAGGGAAGTTTTTGTTCTGCCAAGTCCGCTATTGATTTATGCGGGAAAGCCTGTATTATTGGCATCCTAGACGACGGACGTGTAAAGAGACTGTGCCGTCCGGCTTTCAGATTGATGGAGTTTGACAGTAAGTGATTCGTGCATAAGGAATGTTGTTAATGAAGACGACTGTTGCCAAGAAAGAGGACTTTCACCCTGAGTGGTATCTGATTGATGCCCAAGGGCTTGTTCTCGGCCGGCTGGCGAGCCGGATTGCTACTCTGCTGATGGGTAAGCACCGGCCCGCATACACGCCCCACGTTGACGCAGGCGACCATGTGGTCGTCGTCAACGCCGGCGGGATTCGTGTCACCGGCGACAAGTACGAAAGCAAGCTGTACCGCCGCCATTCGTTCTATCCCGGCGGGTTGAAGACGAGAACCTACCGTCAGGTCGTTGAGCGGTTCCCGACTCGGCCGCTGGAACTTGCCGTGAAAAGGATGCTGCCCAAGAACCGTCTGCAGGACCGACGGATGCGGCGGCTGCACATCTATGTCGGTGCTGAGCATCGGCATCAGGCCCAGAAACTACTCCCAATCAAGTGACTATGGACAAACAGCATTTTGCTACCGGTAGCCGCAAGTCCGCAACTGCCCGGGTCTGGCTAGTTCCGAGCGGCTCAGAGAACACGGTCAACGGCCGCGCGTTCGAGCGCTACTTTGGCCGGGACGACCTGGTTGCAGCCGCACTCGCGCCGCTCAAGACGACGGGTCTGGTTAGTCGGTTCGGTCTGCGCTGCCAAGTTGCCGGCGGCGGGCTTTCGGCCCAGGCGGCGGCGGTCGCACTCGGCGCGGCCCGGGCACTGGTTGACTACGACCCCGAGCTGCGCAAAACCTTGCGGAGCGCCGAGCTACTGAAGCGCGACCCGCGTGAAAAAGAGCGGATGAAGTACGGACTGGCCAAGAGGAGGAAACGGTTCCAGTGGACCAAACGCTAACGCTCAAACAACTGCTTGAGGCTGGTGTCCATTTTGGACACCACTCCCGCCGGTGGAATCCGAAGATGAAGCCGTTCATCTTCGGGAAAAGACAGGGCATCTTTATCATTGACCTTGAGAAGAGTCTGGAACGCTTGCGGGCTGCCTACGACGCCGCCCGCAATCTGACCGAGACCGGCAAGGATTTGTTGTTCGTCGGCACCAAACAGCAGGCCCGCCCGATTATCGAGGATGAGGCGACTCGCTGCGGCTCGTGTTTTGTTACCGAACGCTGGATCGGCGGCTTGCTGACCAACTTCGAGATTGTCGCGGGTCGCATCAACCGCCTAGCCCAGTTGGAGCGGATGATCAGCGACAACCAGTACGGTGCGAGCACCAAGAAAGAAGCGATTCTGCTGCAGCGGGAGCACAAGAAACTGATGCACATGTTCAGCGGCCTACGGCAGATGGACCGCCTTCCCGGCGGCGTTTTCGTCGTTGACCCGGTGCGCGAGGCGACGGCGGTCGCCGAGGCCCAGCGCGTGGGCATCACAGTTATCGCTCTGATTGACACCAACGGCGACCCGGAGGGGATTGACTATCCGATACCAGGCAACGACGATGCCCTGAGGTCAATCCGGTTGGTCACGGCGACCATCGCCAACGCGGTGATGGAAGGGCGCAAGCAGTTTGATTCCGAAATCGAGGAGGTAAGGTGAGTCAGTCTACTGACAAGGTCGTTGATCTCCGACGTCGCACCGGGGCCGGTGTCATGGACTGCAAGACCGCGCTTGAGGAGACCGGTGGCGACATCGAGAAGGCGATCGAGGTTCTGCGCAAGCGGGGCATTGCCAAGGCGGCGCGCAAGGCTGAGCGGCCGACCGCGGCCGGGGTGGTTGACGCTTACATCCATCCGGGCGAGCGGCTCGGTGTCTTGATTGAGGTTGACGTCGAAACCGATTTCGTGGCACGGAACCAGGAGTTCCGGCGGTTCGTACGCGACATCGCGATGCACGTCGCCGCGGCCGACCCGATGGCGATTGACCGTGCAGGCGTGCCTCAGGACGTGGTTGACCGCGAGAAGCGCATCTACGAGGAGCAGGTGGCCCAGTCGGGCAAACCGTCCAACATCATCGAGAAGATAGTCCTAGGCAAGCTCGAGAAGTTCTACGCCGACGTCTGCCTGCTCGAACAGCCGTTCGTGAAGACTCCGGAGAAGTCGGTCGGCGACTATCTCAAGGAGACAATCGCCAAGTTCGGAGAGAACATCGTCATCAAGCGCTTTGCCCGCTTCAAGCTGGGTGAGTAGTCGGCGCTTCCAGTCAATCCTTCTCAAACTGTCGGGTGAATGCCTGACCGACCGGACTCTGCTTGAGTCGGTTGCCGGGCAACTGCGGGTCTGTCGGCGTCAGGGGGTCAAGGTTGCGGTCGTAGTCGGCGGCGGTAATATTCTGCGCGGTCGGGACTCGGGCGACGCTGACCAGGCGGTGGCAGACCGGGCCGGGATGCTGGCGACCGTGGTCAACGGCCTGCGACTGGCCGAGTACCTCCGGCCGGTGGTTCCGGTCAGTCACTTTTCGGCGCTGGGCGTCGCCGGTACGGTTCGGGCTTTTGACCTGTGGCAGGCTCGGGCCGACCTGGCCGAGGGCCGGGTGCTCGTTCTTTCCGGCGGCACGGGCAATCCGTTCTTCTCGACCGACTCGGCCGCGGCCCTGCGGGCGGCCGAACTCGGAGTTGACGCAATCCTCAAAGGGACGCGCGTCGCCGGGGTCTATTCTGACGACCCGGAGAAAAACCCCAATGCCCGGCTCTATCGCCGGCTTTCGTATGAACAGGCGCTGACCGAACGGCTCAGGGTGATGGACTGGGCCGCGTTCGCCTTTTGCATGGAACGGCGGATTCCGATCGTCGTCTTTGCCATCAGTCAGCCCAAGGCAATCCTGGATATCGTCCGGGGTAAGAGAATTGGGAGCCTAATATGCTAGACAAATTGTACGTTGAGTATCGCGGCCGGATGAGCAAAGCGGTTGAGGTGCTTGAGGCTGAGTTTGCCCGCATTCGCACCGCCCGCGCCAACCCGGCCATTCTCGACGGTGTCAAGGTGGACTACTACGGCACGCCGACGCCGTTGAAGCAGGTCGCGAGCGTCTCGGCGCCCGAGCCGAGACAGATTGTCATTCAGCCCTGGGATCGGTCAGTCATCGCCGAAATCGAGAAGGCGATTCTCAAGGCCGAGCTCGGGCTGGTGCCTAAGGTCGAGGCGAATCTTCTGCGGATTCCGATTCCGCCGCTGACCGAAGAGCGCCGGCGCGAGCTGACCCGGCTTTGTGCCAAGCTGACCGAGGACGCACGGGTGGCGGTGCGCAACATCCGTCGGGAGGCGAACGACGCGGTCAAGAAGCTCGAAAAAGAGAAGAAGATAACCGAGGACGAGTCCAAGACCGGCATCAAGAAAGTGCAGGAGATGACCGACGAGTACATCAAGAAGCTCGATGAACTCCTGCGGCGCAAGGAAGCCGAAGTCATGGAGAAGTGACCGGCGCCGCCCGACGTCAGCGCGTTGAACCAGCTTCCCCGTCATATCGCGGTCATCATGGACGGCAACGGCCGCTGGGCGCGGCAGCGCGGCCTGCCGCGGGCGTTCGGGCATCAACAGGGGGTCAGGTCACTGCACGAGGCGGTTGAGGTCTGCGACGAGGTCGGCGTCAAGTATCTGACCGCATACACGTTCTCGACCGAGAACTGGTTCCGGCCCAGGTCGGAAGTAGATGTGCTGCTCAGGCTGATGGGGCAGACGATGGACGATGAACGGCCCGGGCTGATTGCGAACAACATCCGGGTCCGCTCGATCGGCCGGCTGTCGGACCTGCCTGCGGAGCTGAGGCAGAAACTCGACCGGCTCATCGTTGACACGTCGGGAAACACCGGCCTGACCCTGACACTCGCCATCAGCTACGGCGGCCGTACCGAAATCCTCGACGCCTGCCGCCGCGCGGTCGAGGCCGGACAGGCACCCCAGACCGATGCCGAGTTCGGCGCGCTGCTCTACGACCCGGCGCTGCCTGACCCTGACCTGCTGATTCGGACCGGCGGCGAGCGCCGGATTTCCAACTACCTGCTCTGGCAACTGGCCTACACCGAGCTGTATTTCACTGACGTGCTCTGGCCCGACTTCCGACGCGAGCAACTGCTTGAGGCGATCCGCGACTACGGCCGGCGCCAGCGCCGTTTCGGCCGTCTTGCCGAGGAGTGAGGTGCTGCGCCGCGTTCTGCTCGGCACGGCACTGGCCGCGGTCGCGGTGCTTGCCCTGTTCAGCCACGGGCTGGTGGTTACGGCCCTGGTTGGGGCCTGGAGCGTGCTTGCCACGCTTGAGTTCCTCAGCTTGCTGCGCCGGGCGGAAATCGAACTGAACCGTTGGCTGATTGGTGTGCTCAATCTCTCGGTTGTCGTCGCGGCCGGCTTCGGTCTGCTGCCTCAGTTCTTGCTGGGGCCGATTGCGGTCGTGTTCCTTGCCGCGGTGGCGGAGCGCGACACCAAGCCGCGAATCCCGGTCTACGGCAGCTTTGCCGTCATCTACCTCGGGTTCTTGCCGGCGCACCTAGTCATGCTCAAAGGGCTGGCCACCGAGCGCGGCCTGGCCTCGGGGCTTGTGCTTTTTCCGCTGGTCCTCACCTGGGCCAACGACACGGCGGCGCTGCTCTTCGGCAAGCTGCTGGGTCGCAACAAGCTCGCTCCGGCACTCAGCCCGAACAAGACGGTTGAAGGGTACGTTGCCGGCCTGGCTGTTGCGGCGGTTCTTGCCGCTCTCTACCTGCCGCGGTTCGCGCCGTTTGCGTGCCGGCCGGTCTGGTGGTCGGCGGTCGTCGGAGTCGGACTGGCCACGCTGGCGCAGTTCGGCGACCTGTTCGAGTCAATCTTCAAGCGGGCCGTCGGCCGGAAAGACAGCTCCGGAGCGTTGTTCGAGCACGGCGGGTTCCTCGACCGGATTGACAGCCTGCTCTTCACAATACCGGCGTTCTACTACCTGACCCGTTACCTGCACTGATGCGACTTACCGACCCGGTCATCCGCGACGGCCCCCAGGTCAAGGTCGAGTATCTTGCCTGCGACTCGCTCGGGACCAGAGCGATGTGCATCGGCGTCGCGACCCCGGACGTGACCGTGACGATTGACCCGGGCGTCGCGGTCGAGCCGGGCCACTTCCCCCTGCCGGTGGAGCGGCGGCATGCATTGCTTGAGGAACAGGCAGCCGCGGTCCGGGCCGCGTGTGGCCGGTCCCAGCTCATCGTCATCAGCCACTATCACCTTGACCATTTCTCCGACGAACGTGCGGCCGAATGCTACGGCGGCAAGACCCTGCTGGTCAAGAGCCCGGACGACATGCCGGCGAAGCAGCTCGCGACCGCCCGCTTGTTCCACCGGACGATTGACGGCCTGCCCGAACAGGTGACCGTGGCCGACGGCCGGAAGTTCAAGTACCGGAAGACGACGCTCGCCTTTTCGGTGCCGGTCTGGCACGGAGCTGAAGGTGCCGAGCCAGGACGGGTCATCATGACCGAGGTCAGTCGGGGCAGGGAGAAGGTGCTGGTCTCGTCCGACGTCGGCGGCCCGCTGACGAAAGAGACGACCGACCTAGTAGTCGCCTCAAAGGCCCAGACCGTAATCCTCGACGGCTACCCGACCTATCTGCTCGGCCAGTTTGCGACCGACTTCAATCTGGTGCGCAGTATTGTCAACGTCTGCCGGATTCTTGCCGCACCGGCGGTCAAGACTCTGGTTCTCGACCATCACATGGCCCGGGACTACCGCTACCCGGCGTTCTACAAGCTTGCCTATGACCGCGCCCGCAGTTTGGGCAAGAGGTTCGGCACTGCGGCCGAGATTCTGGGCCGGACCAGTGCGGTGCTTGAAGGGTTTCAGAACTACGGGCCGACCCGCTGGCACAAGTGGGCTCCGCTTGAGCGGGACGAGGCGCGGAAAGTGCTCGCGCGGGCGCGGGACGAGGGGCAGGTCAGCTCAGACTGGCTCGACGAGTTCGACCGCTGGGTGGTCTGATTCGGCGCCGGACCCTGGTGCCATTTGTTCCCCTGAAACCGAGATTGAGCCAAGAAGCGCCCTCTCAACCTGACCCTCCGCCGTCAAGGAAAGAGAGGAAGGCGGCGGGCAGGCTAGGAGCTTGGGGCGCATTCTCTGCTTGACTTGGATTCGGCCCAGGGCATAATTTACTTGGTCTTAGTTGCATCCGAATGGTCTCAGGCGAAAACTCTGCAGTGCAGCAGTAGAGCTGCACGGGCCGGTTCTGTATCGGGTGGTTCTGCAGAGCTGGCTAATCAAGAACTGAACCACCGGTGGCTGTGCCGTCGAATCGGCACAGGCCAAAGTCTCAAGGAGGCAAGTGATGAAGAAGGCCCTACTGGCAGCCGGGCTACTGCTGCTGGTTGTCTCGGCGTTCGCCGTGCCGCGCGAGCCGGCGATTGACCCGGAAACCGGTCTGCTGATTGACGAGCCTGGGCTGCACGAGAAAGGCGGGGCGACAAGGACTCCCGGCAAGGGATACGCCCCGGCTTATCAGCCGCCTGTTCCGCCTGAGCTGGAACAGGATGCGGTCAACTGGGGAGCAGAGACCCGGCTGACATTCAACTCGGTCACCGACTACACGTCCTCAGGCTACAACAACCGGCGGTCAATCGTCGTTGATCCGAGCGGCCGAGTCCACGTGGCGTGGATGTCCTACCAAGGCGGCACCTACACCCCGCAGGTGTACTATAAGAGGTGGTACCCGGGCTCCGGCTGGACCGCGGATACCTGCATTACCGCCGAACTCGCCTCGTACGGGACCTGCTCGTATCCGGCCCTCGCCTGCGACTCGTCGGGCAACGTCCACCTCGTGTTCCAGTACTATCGTAGCTCCTCGTCGCCGTCCAAATACCTGATCGGCTACAAGGGTTGCACGCCGACGGCTGGCGGTAACGGCGGCTGGAGTGCGACCACGACCATCATCTGCGATTCGAGCGAGACCACGACCTGGTACCGGTACTATCCGTCCATTGCCGCGACGCCAAACGGCAACCTGCACGTAACCTACTACTTCTACTATTCGGGGTTCGGCTACATCGTACCCTATGTCCAGCGCATCGGTACGACGTGGCAGCCACGACAGACTCTTGACTCCGGTTCTACCTCTTACTGGTACGCGTGGGCCCCGACGATTGCCGGCGGCCGGGACAACAACGTCCACGTGACGTTCTACGGCCGGCTCGCCTCGGGTGGCGGCTCGTACTACTACCCGTACTACAAAGGCCGGTTCGGCGGCACGTGGATGACCTCCTGGCAACGGCTCACCCCGACTACTTCGTACTACCAGTACTATCCTTGTGTCGCGGTCAACCCGCGCACCAACCGGGCCCACTGCGTCTGGCAGGGGTACCCGCCCGACTACAGCTACTACCGCATCCTCCACTCCGAGCGGCTCGGCACGACCGCAACCGACACCTGGCAGCTTGTCGCCGACACCGTGTCTGAGCGCGGCTCAATCTACTACCAGTACTACCCCTGCTTCTCGTTCACCAAGGACGGCCGGGGCCATGTGGTCTGGCACGGCTACAGTACCTCCTCACCGTCGTACTACCGGATTCGCTACAACGAACGGTCATACCCGGGCGGCGTCTGGCAGACCCCGCAGGACATCTCGACCAACGCTTCGTCCTCTTCCTACTACCCGATGGTCAACAACGGCGGCAACGGCGCGGACTCGAACTCGGTTCACGTCATCTGGTCCGACACCCGCGACGGTAACTACGAAATCTACTACCGGAAGGGCAACCCGCCGTTTGCCAATGACGTCGGCATCGTTGACGTCTCAACAAGACCGTACACAACGGTCCAAGGCGTGGCCCAGACGATTACCGCGACGATCCAGAATTTTGGAACCTCGACCCAGACCTCGATTCCGCTTTCCTACTCGATTGCCGGCGGCACACCGGTCAATGCCACCTGGACCGGCTCTTTGCCCGGCGGCTCGACCGTCAACTATACCTTCACCACGACCTGGACGCCGACGAGCGCCGGCCTGACCGGTATCCGGGTCTACACCCGTCTGACTACTGACCAGTCGCGTGCCAATGATACGCTCTATGACTCGATTCCGGTCTTTGTCACCGGGACCAAGGTCGGCCAGCTCTTCAACCGTACTACGTTCCCGCCGGCCGGTTGGCTCGCCTATATTGTCAGCGGCTCCTACAACTGGCAGCGGCTGACCGCTGGTCGGTATCCGACCTGCGCGCCGCTCGAGGGCGCAGGAATGGCTGGGTACTACAGCTACTCGGCCTCTTCCGGCAGTCAGGCACGGATGACCACCCACTCGTTCCAGATTGGTTCATCCGCGGCTGAAACTCTGGAGATGAGCTTCTGGATGTACGGCGACCCGGGCTACTCGGGGAGCAACGACCGGGTGATTCTTGAGTACTCGACCGACTCGACCACCTGGGTTCCGTTTGACTCGGTTAGCCGGTACAAGGCTTCAGCCGGGTGGTACCAGTACATCAAGCCGGCCGGGACTTTCAGCGCCAACGCCCGGGTCTGGTTCGGCTTCCGCGCCTACTCCGCTTACGGCAACGACATGTACGTTGACTCGATTCGCATCTACAAGCTCATACCCTATCGCGACGTCCAAGCCAAGAGCATCACGGCACCGACCGGCACGGTTGACTGGAACACGCCGGTCGTGCCCCGAGCTTGGGTGAAGAACATGGGCAACGTGCCCACCGGTCCGTTCAACGTCCGGATGAGAATCGACACCGGGTATACCAATATCAAATCGGTCTCAAACCTGGCCCGGTTCGAATCGACCCAAGTGGCGTTCGACACGTTCATCTTCAACCGGCCCGGTCCGTGCGTTGCCCGTTGCTCGGTCGTCTATACTCAGGACCAGTTGCCGGCCAACGACACGGTATCGAGCAGCTTCAACGTGCGGCTGATTGACGGCGAAGTGACCGAGCTTGTCACGCCGGTCGGCGGCGCGGTGATCGACTCCGGGACGCAGATTGCGCCGCAGGCACGGGTACGCAACAACGGCACCCAGACCGCGGCGGTCAGCGTCACCTACCGCTTCCCCGGCTCGGGTTACTCAAACCAGCGGCTGCTTGCGGCCCTGCCGGTCGGAGTGGAGTCGCTGGTCACGTTCACGAACTGGACCGCGCGGCCCCGCGGCTGGCAGATGATGCGCTGCAGTCTCGGGCTGTCCGGGGACATGATCATGTCGAACAATGTCCTGTTTGACAGCGTGTTCGTCCGGGTGCGCGACGTCGGGGCGCGGGTGATTGTCGCGCCGACCGGCGCCATCACTCCCGGCCCGGTCACACCTGCCTGCACCTTGACCAACTACGGCAACTCAGTTGAGCCGTGCTGGGCCTACTTCTCGGTCTGGCAGGGCGCGACTCAGGTCTGGCTCGACAGCGTCAGTCTTGCCGGCTGGCAGGGTG
>FWPV01003668.1_pt1 | contig 34342 bp, 29 predicted proteins | sample 2228371 | NCBI WGS metagenome assembly FWPV01 (sample SAMEA103939776, study PRJEB20133) | metagenome
GGCGTTGGGATGCGCTGGTTCGTCCTCACCCCCTGCCCCTCTCCAGCTTCGCTGGAGAGGGGAGACCAGAGCCGTGCGCGGGGGCGTTCCCATGCGGCGTAAGCCACGTTGGCTCGGATGTTCTGTCCGCCCCTGAACCTGCCCGGGGGATGGTTTGGGAGGACGAAGCCCTCTCAGGAGCATTGTCTTCATTACCCGGGCGCCGGGTGGCGCCGACGGAGGCTGGAGAGGGCGGAGAACCCCGGGTTTGCCCTATCCAGCAGGGACAGGGCCTATCATAATTGTGACCTGTTTCCCTGCTGCGACCACCGCTCCAGAATAGGAAAGCGGGGATGCCAGGCGTCCCCGCTTTCGCATGACGGCGCTTTAATGTGCGAATGAGCTACTTATCGCGTTTGGCTTCGCCAAGGGCGGCTTGAGCGGCTGCCAGGCGCGCGATGGGCACGCGGAAGGGCGAGCAGCTCACGTAGTTCAGCCCTACCTTGTGGAAGAACTCCACCGAGGCCGGGTCGCCGCCGTGTTCACCGCAGACGCCGACCTTGAGATCGGGGCGGGTCTTGCGGCCCCGCTCGGTACCTATCTGCACCAGCTCGCCCACACCGCGCTGGTCAATGGTCTGGAACGGGTCGTCGCGCAGGATCTTGCGCTCGATGTAGAGTGGCAGGAAGCGGCCCGAGTCGTCGCGCGAGAGGCCGAGGGTGGTCTGGGTCAGGTCATTGGTGCCGAAGCTGAAGAACTCGGCCACTTCGGCGATCTCGTCGGCGGTCAGGGCGGCGCGGGGCAACTCGATCATCGTGCCCACCAGGTAGGGGATTTCGATCCCCTCTTCGGCGAAGACCTCGCTGGCCACCCGGCGGACCAGCTCTTCCTGAGGTTTCAACTCGGTGATATGCCCGACGAGGGGGATCATCACCTCGGGGTGAACGTCAATGCCTTCTTTCTTGACCTTCACCGCCGCCTTGAAGATCGCCCGGGCCTGCATTTCGGTAATCTCAGGATAGATCAGGCCCAGACGGCAGCCGCGGAAGCCGAGCATGGGGTTGGCCTCGCGCAGGCTATCTACCCGGCTCTTGACCTTCTTCGGGTCCACGCCGAGTTTGTTTGCCAGGGCCTCGATCTCATGCTCCTCGTGGGGCAGGAACTCGTGCAGGGGCGGGTCGAGGGTGCGAATAGTAACGGGCAGGCCGTTCATCACGCGGAAGAGGCCCTCAAAATCGCCCTGCTGGAGCGGCTCGATCTTGGCCAGGGCGGCGCGGCGCTCCTCTTCGGTGTCGGCGATGATCATCTCGCGCACAGCATCGATGCGGTCGCCCTCGAAGAACATATGCTCGGTGCGGCAGAGGCCGATACCCTCGGCGCCGAACTGTCGCGCCACTTCAGCATCGCGCGGAATATCAGCGTTGGCGCGCACGCCCATGGTGCGGAACTCGTCGGCCCAGGCCATCAATTCGGCGAAATCGCCCGACAACTCGGGCTGCACGGTCGGCATCTGGCCGGCGAAGACCTCGCCAGTGCTGCCATCGAGCGTGACCCACTCGCCCTTGCGGATGGTGGTACCGTTGACGGTCACCGACTGATCGGGGTAGCTGATGCGCAGGTCGCCGGCGCCGGCCACGCAGGGCTTACCCATACCGCGGGCCACCACCGCGGCGTGGGAGGTCATACCGCCGCGGGCGGTAAGAATCGCCTGGGCCGCGACCATACCGTGGAAGTCCTCGGGCGCGGTTTCCACGCGGATCAGGATCACCTTCTCGCCCAGGTTAGCCAGGTGCTCGGCCTCATCGGGGTCGAACACCGCCTTGCCGCTGGCGGCGCCGGGTGAAGCGGGCAGGCCGGTGGTGAGCGGAGCGGCCTTCTTGCGGGCCTCCGGGTCAATCGTGGGGTGGAGCAACTGGTCAAGGGCCGCCGGGTCAACCCGCTGCACGGCGGTGGCCTTATCAATCACCCCCTCGTGGCACATATCCACCGCAATCTTCACCGCCGCGGCGCCGGTGCGCTTGCCTGCGCGGGTCTGCAACATCCAGAGCTTGCCGCGCTCGATGGTGAACTCGACGTCCTGGACATCCTTGTAGTGATGCTCGAGTTGCTTGGCGATCTGGTGGAACTGCTCGTAGACCTCGGGCATCTCCTCTTTGAGCTTGCTGATAGGTTGGGGGGTGCGGATGCCGGCCACCACGTCCTCGCCCTGGGCATTGACCAGGTACTCACCGAAGATCTCCGGCTCGCCGGTGGCGGGGTTGCGGGTAAAAGCCACGCCGGTAGCCGAGTCGTCGCCCATATTGCCGAAGACCATCGCCTGCACGTTCACGGCGGTACCGAGGGAGTCGGAGATCTTGTTGATGCGGCGGTAATCGCGGGCGCGGCGCCCATTCCAGGAGCGGAACACCGCCATCACCGCCTCGCGCAACTGCTCCTGAGGGTCCTCCGGGAAGTCAACGCCGACTTCCTGCTTGATAATCGCCTTGAACTCATCGGCGATCGCCAGCAGTTCCTCGGCGGTCAGGTCCGTATCCTGGCGCTGACCGTGGCCCTTGTAGCGATCCATCACATGTTCGAAGCGCTCGCCTTCGACGCCCAGCACAATTTTGCCGAAGAGCTGGATGAAGCGGCGGTAGGCGTCGGCGGCGAAACGGGGATTGTTGGTGAGTTTGGCCAGGCCCTCGAGGGTCTCCCGATTAAGGCCAAGGTTGAGCACCGTATCCATCATGCCGGGCATCGAGAACTTCGCGCCCGAGCGTACCGAAACGAGCAGCGGGTTCGACGGATCGCCAAACTTCTTGCCGGTCTGGGCCTCAATATCCTTCAGCGCCTCGAAGACCTGCTCCCACATTCCCTCCGGTGGAACCTGACCATTCGCGTAGTAGGCGTTACACGCCTCGGTGGTGATGGTAAACCCGGGGGGCACCGGTACGCCGGTGCGCGTCATTTCCGCAACGCCTGCGCCCTTACCGCCTAGCAGGTCGCGCATCGTGGCATCGCCTTCACGGAAGAGGTACACCCACTTCGTGGTCATCGGGGATCCTCCTATTCGCTCGCGCCGGTATCTGGCGCTTCAACTATACCGCCCCGATCCGTAAATGTCAAAGGACTCATCGGCTGTGCAAAGCCCACGCGCAGGCGTTGCGCCGGAGAAGCCGAAAATTTTGTCGTGAATTATACGCGCCATGCGCCAGCGGCTCCGCGCCGCTGCGCAGGGTGACACGGGGCGATCCGATGCGATGGCGTCAGGTCTGACCGATGCAACCCCGCTTCAGGGGCGAGGTTGTGCTGCATCCGATACGACGAACGGCTATGCTTTGCGTATGCGACTTCCAAAAAACCGCACAATTTGCGGCTACCCTCTGATACGCTTCAATCAGGAGATCGGCAATGCCTAAAACGGAAACTCGCTATGAACGGTTGGACGCGATCGAGCGTTGCCTGGCCCGTAATCCCAGAGGCGTAACCACCAGCGAACTGGCACGGGAATTTGAGGTTGATACCGACACGATCCGGCGTGATCTCTCTCTGCTAGAGGCCCGTGGGACAGGGCTGGTCAAACAGGGACGGCGTTACGTGCTGGATCACCGACGCGCGACACATATGCTGAAGATTTCCAACAACGAAGCCCTGGCGCTCTACCTGGCGGCCCGATTGCTGTCACGTCATAGTGACGAGCATAACCCCCACGTCGTGAGCGCCCTTGACAAACTGAGCGATGCGCTCCAGGCCAGATCGCCGCTGATTGCTAACCACATCGCTCGTGCCGCGGCGGCCGTGCGTGGACGACCGATCCGCCGCGAGTATGTTGAGGCGCTTGAAGTGCTTACCCAGGGCTGGGCCGCCGGGCGCAAGGTGAGACTGCGCTACCACTCCTATAGCAAGGATGAAACTACCCAGCGACTGTTTGCGCCCTATTTTATCGAACCGTCGGGAATCGGATACGCTTGTTACACGATCGGCTTTGACGATCTGCGCGGCGAACTGCGAACCCTCAAAATCGAGCGGATTCGCGAAGCTGTATTGACTGATGAGGTTTTTACCATTCCCGATGATTTTGACCCCGATCGGTTGCTGGTTTCGGCATGGGGCGTGATCTGGAGTGAGGCAGGAAGCATTGAAGTGGTTCTCCGTTTTGCGCCCTCTGTTGTTCGCCGTCTGAAAGAAAGTGTCTGGCATGTCAGCCAGCGCATCGAAGATTGTTCCGATGGTTCGTGCCTGTTTACGGTGCGTGTTGGGAGCACAGTGGAAATGAAGCCCTGGATTCGGCAATGGGGCTCGGCAGTCGAAGTGCTTGCGCCCGAAGAATTGCGCATCGAACTAGCAAATGAAGCCCGTGAGTTGGTCAAAATCTATAGCGGTAGCGCGGAGTAAGGGTATGATCCTTGCATTCTGGGGTAAAACGCCACGAACTGGACAGCCCGCCACCCAATTTCATCCGGCAGTGTTCCACATGATCGATGCTGGCTGCGTGGCTGAAGCAATGTTGCGCGACGGTCCGCCTCGCTTGCGTCAAGCCATCATCACTGCCTGGCGAGGCGCACAGATCGATGCGCTGCTCAGGTGGCTGCCTTTCCTGGTCGCTATTCATGACCTTGGCAAGATTTCCGCTGCGTTTCAACAACAAGACGCAGCGCAGTGTGATCGCCTGCGCGATGAAGGGATATCCATTGGCGACAAGCAGGTTGATCTGTACCACGCTGAAGTCAGCGCATGCTGGCTACACCATCACCTCAAAAATGAAGAACCGAACATTCCAGATGAACTGCTCTGGATCATTCGCGATGCGATGGGTGGACATCATGGACGTTTCGCTGAAGCCTCTATGAACGCCATCCACAAGCGGCTGCACCACGCTGAGCGCAGTGAACCGCGCTGGAAAGAGTGGCGTCAGCAAACTTACCATCTGCTGCGTGAACTGCTTGCGCCGAACAACATTCCATTGGCGACGATTGGCGCGCCGGGCCTGCCGCGTCCGGCCACCGTTGCGCTGACGGGCCTGATTGTCTGGTGCGATTGGATGGGATCGAATGAGCACGATTTTCCGTTAACGCCAGCCATGGATGTGCGCGACTATCTCGATCTCAGCCGTCGGCGGGCGCAGACCGCGCTGAAAACGCATCACCTGGCATTCAGGCGCGATACTCCCCAGTACATCGGTTTTCAGCACCTGTTCCCGATGGTTGGGCCACGCCCATTACAGGTTGTTGTTGATGAGATAGAAGCATCCATGCTTGAACAACCCCTGCTGGCAATCACCGAAGCGCCTACCGGTGAGGGAAAAACCGAAGCGGCGCTCGCGCTGGCCCGGCGGATCGCTGCTGTACGCCAGACTGATGAAATCTTCTTTGCTCTTCCCACCATGGCCACCGGCAACCAGATGTTCACCCGCCTGGAAACATTCTACTATCGTTTGTATGGAACAGACGGCAACGTAAGGCTGACGCACAGCCAGGCAATGGTGGTCGAGGATGATTTGCGGCGACAACTGGCTCTTCATACCGATCATGATCGGTTTGATGCCGATGGACGGAGCGCCGATGCAGCGCTGGAATGGTTCGTGGGACCGAAGAAGGCGATGCTGGCGCCGTTTGGCGTCGGCACCGTCGATCAGATCGAGCTGGGCGGTCTCAACGTGCGCCACTACCCGCTGCGTCTCTTTGGCCTGGCAAACAAGGTGGTTATTATTGACGAGGTGCATGCATACGATGCGTATATGAGCGTAATTATTGATCATACGCTGACATGGCTGGCAACATTGGGATGTTCCGTGATTCTCCTGTCAGCCACGCTGCCGCAGAAGCGCCATCGTGAACTGGCTCAGGCGTTTTGCAAAGGGTTGGGCGTATCACCTCAGCTCCAGCAGAGCATGCCATACCCCTTCATGGCGATCTACGGTCGCGCTGCTTGCGCGCAGCGCTCATTCGCTGTGTTTCGTCCCGAACAACGTTTCACCCTCCGATTGCGACCGCTGCATACGCCTGCCGAAGAAGCGCGGCATTTGCTGCAACTGGTGCAAAGAGGCGGCGCTGTTGCTCGTATTTGTAACCGGGTGGACGATGCTCAGGCGATCTACCAGGCATTGCAGAAGCTAAATGCTGCGCGCCACGACCATGTCTTGCTCCATGCGCGATTTCCTCTGCACGAACGGCAGCGTCGCGAACGTCGCGTCAGTGATCTTGTCGGAAACGTGTCAACCCGTACAGCGGAGCAACCGATCATCATCGTGGGAACGCAGGTGCTGGAACAGAGCCTCGACTACGATGTCGATGTGATGATCAGCGACTTTGCACCGATTGACCTGCTGTTACAGCGCGCCGGACGACTCCATCGCCATTGCCGCTCACGACCGGAACACCACCAGCATCCAGTGCTCGAGGTGGTTGTTCCCTTCAATGAACAGGGCAAACCCGACTGGCGACGCTGGCAAAAGATTTATGAGCCGTACATCCTGTGGCGCAGTCTGGCGGCGCTCGAGCAGAATATGAGCGCCGGTGAGCGCGCCATCACTTTGCCATGCGATTACAGAGCGCTTATTGAAGCCGTTTATGGCGATACGCTGTCTTCTGATCGCTATGCCGATGAGATAGCACAGGCCGAAAAAGAGTACCGAACGTCAATCGATGTACAGACTGCCAAAGCGCGCGCCCCGCTGATACCAGATGCCATGCGCTGCGCTCCGATTGTCGAGGATGGCGGTCGCGCGTTCATTGATGATGAGACGGGGGAAGCGGCCAGCTGGCAACTGGCCAAAACTCGCCTTGGCGATCAGGTGGCGCTTGTGCCGGTGTACGCTGTCGATGGGGAGTTGTCGCTCGATGCCGGCGGTACGTTTCGCATCCCGACCGATGTGCCGCCAACGCTCGAGCAGATCAAAGATCTGATGACCCACGCTGTGCCGGTTATGGACCGCGCAATCATTGCGCTCTATCGTGATGAGCATCGGCCAGCGAATCTGCGCTGGCCCTGGAAAGACGTTCCGACCCCGCTGCGCGGGTTGCACCCACTCCCACTGGATCGTGTAACGCACAGCGTGACACTCAACCGGCGTTGCCTGCGTCTTGATCGGGAATTGGGACTGGTGATCGAGAAAGGGCAGGCTGAAGCGAACAAAACCTGGTTCGAGGAGGACGTATGACCGCATCTCCGCATTTCAATCTCTGGACAGAACCGTGGATCAGGGTGATTAGGAAGGATCGGCGCGAGGATGAACTCAGTATTACCCCAGCAGCAGCGACGCGACCGCCTCGCCGTAGGATTAGGAAGGGTCGGCGCGAGGATGAACTCAGTATCTATGATTGTCTGACGCGCGCCCACGAACTGGTTGGGCTGAGCGATCCGTCACCGCTCGTGATTGGGGGAACCCACCGGTTACTGGTCGCGATTGTGCAGGCGATCTACGATCCACAAGATGTGGGCGATATTGCGCAACTTCTGCGCGCCGGACAATTTGACACAAACAGAATCCAGCAGTTTGGACAGCAGCATGCAGCACGTTTTGATCTGTTTGATCCGGACAAACCCTTCCTGCAAACCGGCGATGTCCGGCTCGATGGCCGGCAACCATCAGGCAAACAAAACGCACAGAGCAACGCGCAACCAGTGGCGCGCCTCTTTGCCGAGGTGCCGGTTGCCACTGAGCGAACCCACTTCAACCACGTGACTGACAAGAGTCACCGCTGCTGTCCAGCCTGCTGCGCGCGGGGATTGGTGACCGTCCCTGCGTTTGCCTTTTCGGGCGGTCGAACGATGCATCCGTCGATCAACGGTGATCCGCCGGTGTACGTGTTGCCCGTCGGCGACACGCTGTTCGAGACGCTAACCCTGTCGCTGCTGAGCAAAGATTTCCATCCGCGCGCTGCCGATCCTGCGCGCGGCGCCGCAGCGATCTGGACCTCTGATCCGCCAGAGGTGCAGAAGCAACACGAGGTCAGCGCGGTGGGCTACATTGAAAGTCTCACCTTTCCAGCGCGACGGATGCGCCTCTACCCACAGAGCGGAGAGACGATTTGCACACAATGCGGACGAACCACCACCGTGTTTGTGAGCGATATGCTCTTTGAGATGGGACACCGGCTTACCAAGAAGGTCAAGTGGGACGATCCGTTTGTCGCCTTTCGCGCATCGAAGCAGCGAGGACTGCAACCGGTGCGTCCAGAACAGGGCAAAGCGGTCTGGCGCGAATACACCACGCTGTTATTGCAGGAAGCGTCAAGTGAGCGCCCGAAAGTCGTCGAGCAGGTGTCGCGCCTGATCGATCGAGGTGTTCTTGTCGAGCGTCAGGCAGTGCGTTTTCGCTGTATTGGCCTGCGCACTAATAAAGCTAAAATCTTCGAATGGCTTGATGAAGCGCTGGAAGCTCCACCGGCTCTGCTGACCGATATCAATGCTGCACGTTTCATTGATGCGGCCCTGCAACACGCAAATGAAGGGAGCCAGATCTTGCAAACCGTGTTTGATCAGCATTTTCGCCCGGAACGCAGCCAGGGCGGTGGGGCGCGGAACAACCTTGTGCGCTTCAAAAGCGTGCGCGAGCGCATGATCGCCGATTACTGGCGACAGTTAGGTTTGGGCTTTCGTAGCTTCATTAATGAGGTGAGCCATCCCAAACGACGCGAAGCCGCGCAAAACCAATGGGCCGGGATAATCATTGAGGTTGCTCAGCGTTGCTTCGACAGCGCATTGGAACAACTCGGCGGGGGCGCCGACGCGCTGCGGAAGCGGGTTGAAGCAAAGGCCGAGTGTGATCGAAGGTTCTACACGAAACGAAAGGAGTGGCTGCATGAGTGAACCAACCGCGCGGCAACGCCAGGTTGCCGAATTCATTGCTGCGCTCGAGCGGCTGGATAACGCCGGAAGGGCGCGGCTCAAGCGGAATGCCGGACGCGCCTTGCACGAAGCGCGGGATGTTCATCGGGTCTTCTTTCAATCGCTGCCTGCTGAGATCGCCGGTCAACCTGAAGAGAGCATCTACTTCCTGGTTGCAACCCTCTTTCCGCTCGCCGATGCACGCAATGATGGCATTAGCCTGGGCGCAACCCTCCGTAGCGTGCGGCACATGCGGGCGAGCGAGAGCATCGACCGACGCTTTCAGGCGATCCTCGACAGCGACGTTGAACAGCTCCGGTTTCGTCTGCGCCAGGCAGTGCGCCTGATTGCCGCGAGTGAGCAACGGATCGATTGGAACCGATTGTTGAACGATCTGCTGGCATGGAGCCATCCAGATCGATTCGTGCAATTACGCTGGGCGCGCGATTATTTCGTAGGATAACTTCCGTAGCATCGATATCTTGATACAACGAAAGGACGCAGCCATGCTGATCGCGCTTCATCTCCTCCAGAATCACGCACCGTCGAACCTGAACCGCGACGACAACAACGAACCGAAAGATGCGCTCTTTGGCGGCGTGCGCCGGGCGCGTATCTCCAGCCAGGCCATCAAGCGGAGCATTCGGTGGTCAGATCATTTCCGCAAACCGTTTGAAGCGGCACACCTGAGTCACCTCCTTGCCAAGCGAACCCAATTATTACCCGAACTGGTTCGTAAACGTCTGGAGGGAGAAGAACTGACAGATGACATGAAACAGGCCATTGTTGAAGCAGCCGAACGACTGGGGAAGGCAGAGCGCAAGACAAACGACAGCGGTTCTGACGACCCCGATGCGAGAGACAAGAAGAGAGGAAAGAGCGGCAAAGGGAAAAGTAGTGACTCAGGCGGCACAGAACGGCTCAAGACGGCTCAGTTGATGTTCCTGACTGATCGTGAGGTTGACGAACTCACCAAACGACTGGTGGATATTGCCCGCTCAAAAGGAATCGATACGTTGCAAGAACTGCAAGGAGATAATCTCGTCAAAGAGATTGGCGAATACGAGCCGCACTCGATAGACATTGCCATGTTCGGGCGCATGACCACCTCCAGCCCATTCAAGGATGTCGAGGCGGCAGTGCAGGTAGCGCACGCTATCTCGACGCATGGGGTTGATGTAGAGTTTGATTTCTACACTGCAGTCGATGATATTTCCGGCGAGTCAGGGGCCGGTTTCATCGGCGATACGACCTTCAACAGCGCCACCTACTACAAGTATTTCTCAATCGACTGGAATGCGCTGGTGCGCAATCTACAGAACGACAAAGAGATTGCAGCCATAGCAGTGCGTGCGCTGATCAAAGCGGCGATGTTTGCGATTCCCAGTGGCAAGCAAAACAGTTTTGCGGCTCACAATCTGCCTGATCTGGCACTGATTGAGGTGAAGGAGAATAACGTTCCGCTCAGCTATGCGAACGCCTTCATTAAACCGGTGCGCGCCACACCGCAACTCTCTCTGATGGAAGCATCGGCAAAGGCGTTGCAGGACTATGTTGTCGTCATCAACGACATGTACGGATTGAAGGCGCAGCGCGCTTTTCTGAGCAGCATTCCATTTGAACTCGAGAGCGCGAAGCGCTGCGATACGCTTGACCAACTGCTGGAATGGCTGTCAGGCACTGGAGTTGCGGTATGAACACCCTTTTTCTGCGACTCGAAGGTCCGATGCAGGCGTGGGGACTGCGAGCGCGCTGGAGTGAACGCGACACTGCCGATGCGCCGACGAAATCCGGCATCATTGGCCTGCTCGGATGCGCGCTTGGCCTGCGACGCGACGATGCACGGCTGCGCGCGTTGAGCGATGAGCTGCGCATGGGGGTACGGATTGATCTCCCCGGCACCCTCATGCGCGACTACCATACTACCGGCGGCGGGCGCTTCGTGCTCGCGCCGGCCAAATCTCACTTTCACGACCAGCCCTACACTGGTGGCGTCCTCTCGGCTGAAGTCAGTAAAGGGCGCATCAAGGTCAAACCGGAAACCGATGTGTCTGAACGTTACTATCTCGCCGACGCATCTTTTCGGGTAGCGTTGCAGGGAGAAACCAACCTCGAGGAACTGGCCAGCGCCGTGCAACAACCGGTCTGGCCACTCTTTCTCGGACGAAAGTCCTGTGTTCCATCAGCGCCGATTTATGACGGACTCGGACAGTTTGCAGATTTGCCAACGGCACTGAGCGAACCGACCTTCTCGCGCCGGGTTTGGCAAGCGTGGGAGCGGCAACGTCCAGACAGGCTACGCGCGCTGATCGAGACTGATCCTGGCGACGGGAATCGACAGTATGACAACATCGGCACGCCAGGATACCGGCTCTTTCGCCCACGCTTCGTGCGAGAGGTATGGCTTCCGCTGGGAGCCGGAACAATCCCTATTGACACCCTGGAGGGATAATGATGAAGGAAGTCTACCTTTCTCGTCTGATTCTTGATCTTTCCAATACGCGAGTGCGACGCAACCTCAGCGACACCTATCAGTTGCACCGCACCATCCTGTCGGCATTTCCCCAGGCGCCCGCCGGAGCATCGGCTCGACGGCATTTTGGGGTGCTCTACCGGATTGAGTCGATGGCCCGGACGCCGATGCAGGCGCGCCTGCTGGTGCAGTCTACTGGCACGCCAGACTGGTCACGTCTGCCAGGTTCATTTCTGGCGCCGCCGCCCGATGAACGCGGCAATCCGGCGGTACGGCGGATTGATGAAGACTATGCACGGATTACAGCAGGCGCGCAGTTCTTTTTCCGGCTACGCGCCAACCCGACCCGTCGCCTGAGCAATCGCGCGTCAGAACGAGAGGATCCCCTGATCGGCAAGCGCGTCGCATTGTTGCGCGAAGAAGAACAACTGGCCTGGCTGGAGCGCAAAGGGGCGCAGCACGGATTTCGCTTGCTGAAAACACAGCTTCATCCAACAATCCCCGCGGTGCAGGCAGCGCGCCAGGGAACGGAGCGTGGAAAACAACGCGCCGGGGACGATCGCCGTAGCCTGCCTCTTACCTTCGGCGCCGTCCTCTTTACCGGATTCCTGGAAGTAACCGACAGCGACCGCTTCCAAACGACACTCATTGAAGGCATTGGCAGCGGTAAGGCGTTTGGCTTTGGACTGCTGTCCATTGCCGCATTCCAGGATGGCTCTACGGCAACCGGGTAGAGAAACCAGGCCTTCCGTGGGGACGGGATGCGCCGCAAGGTTCCAGGATAGCCCTACGGCAACCGGGTAGACAAACCGCACCTTACCATTCGAATATTGTTGTCGCCAATCGCATTAAGGAGTGCTCCATGCCCATCCGCGATCTTCACATTCTTCCGAAAGTACGCGATAGTTGGAGCTATCTCTACGTCGAACACGCGGTAATTGAGCAGGACGACAAGGCGATTGCCATTTTCGACAAAGACGGCAAGACGCCGGTCCCCTGCGCGGCTCTCTCGCTACTCATGCTCGGTCCCGGCACCAGGATCACCCACAACGCCATCAAAACCCTGGCCGAAAATGGTTGCCTGGTAGCGTGGAGCGGTGAGGAAGCAGTGCGCTTCTACGCAGTCGGCATGGGTGAAACGCGATCGTCCGCCAACCTGCTTCGCCAGGCTGCTATGCACAGCGACCCGGAGCTACGGCTGCGCGTAGTGCGGCGGATGTACGAGATGCGTTTCCCGGAACAACTGGACCCTGGTCTGAGCATCAAGCAGATCCGTGGCAAGGAAGGGGTGCGGGTCCGTGAGACATATGCGAAATGGAGTCGTGAAACGGGGGTAAAGTGGTCGGGACGTTTTTACAAGCAGAACGACTGGCGGCGCGCCGAGCCCATCAATCGGGCGCTATCGGCGGCGAACAGTTGCCTGTACGGTGTCGTTCATGCCGCTATCGTGGCGGCCGGATATTCACCAGCATTAGGCTTCATCCATACCGGCAAAATGCTCTCCTTTGTATATGACGTTGCCGATCTCTACAAAGCTGAGATCGCCATTCCGGTCGCCTTCCGCTGCACCGCTGCCGGCGAGAGCCGGCTGGAAAGCCGGGTGCGACACCTGTGTCGCGATACGATCCGGGAACAACGTATGCTGGGGCGGATTATCGAAGATCTAGACCGGCTCTTCGTCAGCGAGGGCCTGGACCGGCGCGAAGCGGAATTGTTTGATCGCTTCTACGCCCGGCCTGGAGGGCTATGGGATCCTGACGAGGGTGAAGTTGCTGGAGGGATCAACTATGGTGATAACTACAGTGATGACGAAGAGGACAACGCCGTATGACCGTCATCGTCCTGGAACGCGTACCGGTGGGCCTGCGCGGTGAACTCACTCGCTGGATGCTGGAGGTGCACACAGGGGTCTTTGTCGGCAGCCTGTCTGCGATGGTTCGTGATGTGCTATGGGAACATGTTTGCGATCACATGCGTGAAGGGGCCGGATTTCTAATCTATCAAACGAACAATGAGCAAGGCTTTGCTCTGCGCAGTTGCGGTCCCACCAACCGAAAGCTGATACAGGTCGAAGGGCTATTTCTCGTTCGGATCCCGTCCTGATGCGACGCATGACTTCCGGGCTTGCGCGGCGAGAACGATCGCAGTAGAATGCGGTGGAGCGAAGTGTTGTCCCCACGCCCGTGGGGGTGAACCGCACCCCTACGGAGTACCTGCCTGACCTGATTTGTTGTCCCCACGCCCGTGGGGGTGAACCGCACTCACTGGACGGGCTGGAAAACTCATGCTCAGTTGTCCCCACGCCCGTGGGGGTGAACCGATCCCGCAGAAACGCGGGCTAGCTGGCTTAGAGTTGTCCCCACGCCCGTGGGGGTGAACCGCGGGTAGCCGCAACTGGCAGGGCCGGCAAACTGTTGTCCCCACGCCCGTGGGGGTGAACCGCTGTGGGCGCCCCTGAAGCTGCCGGACGCGATGTTGTCCCCACGCCCGTGGGGGTGAACCGAACGTTTTGCCGCTCCCCGGCGGTCCCACCAGGTTGTCCCCACGCCCGTGGGGGTGAACCGCTCGTGGAGGACCGCATCAGCGGCTTCGGCACGTTGTCCCCACGCCCGTGGGGGTGAACCGAGACGACTCGTGGGCCGGTCTCGCCGGACGACGTTGTCCCCACGCCCGTGGGGGTGAACCGTGGGCCAACAACTATGAGGTGCAACACGAGAGGTTGTCCCCACGCCCGTGGGGGTGAACCGCTGAGCGTAACCTGAGCGTCTAGCCGGGGTACGTTGTCCCCACGCCCGTGGGGGTGAACCGGGAAGACAGAGCGGGCAAGGAGCATTCGCCCTGTTGTCCCCACGCCCGTGGGGGTGAACCGGTTGCACCCGAAACTACCAGGGCGTTGACTGGGTTGTCCCCACGCCCGTGGGGGTGAACCGAGGCACCGTTCGCGATGCGCGGCTTCGTCGGAGTTGTCCCCACGCCCGTGGGGGTGAACCGCGACGCACGTGCACCTCCCTCAGACACGGAACGTTGTCCCCACGCCCGTGGGGGTGAACCGATTAGAGCATCAGGACGCGAAAAATCGAAGGTGTTGTCCCCACGCCCGTGGGGGTGAACCGCCATGGATGTTATAGCCCTTGTCGTTCGGGCCGTTGTCCCCACGCCCGTGGGGGTGAACCGCGGCTGCGGGCGCCGTCGCACGACATGGCGTCGTTGTCCCCACGCCCGTGGGGGTGAACCGGCGGTGCGCAGCGTGGTGCAGGGGATCAGGCAGTTGTCCCCACGCCCGTGGGGGTGAACCGGGGGGGGAAGCGATGACCTCGCCGCGTCAGGTGTTGTCCCCACGCCCGTGGGGGTGAACCGTATGACCTGATCCGGATCGTGACGCCCCGCCTGTTGTCCCCACGCCCGTGGGGGTGAACCGCATCCCGACCTCGCCCGTCGCCGGCGCCGGAGGTTGTCCCCACGCCCGTGGGGGTGAACCGGGGTGAACCCTTGACAATAGGGGTTTACTGTGGTTGTCCCCACGCCCGTGGGGGTGAACCGGTTTGCGGATGGTTCTCGCCAGGGGGCAACCTGTTGTCCCCACGCCCGTGGGGGTGAACCAGGTCAGCACGTCTCGGACGAATGGTACGGCGACGTTGTCCCCACGCCCGTGGGGGTGAACCGCCTCCAGCCGGGCTTTCGACCGGTCCGCGGAGGTTGTCCCCACGCCCGTGGGGGTGAACCGCCCATACGACCATGGGAGCGAGCCAACGGCGGGTTGTCCCCACGCCCGTGGGGGTGAACCGCCCGGCAGCGTCAGGACGCGCATCCCCCGCCGTTGTCCCCACGCCCGTGGGGGTGAACCGCGTTTACCGCGTTTCGCGCCGAGCTGGAACCGGTTGTCCCCACGCCCGTGGGGGTGAACCGCCGATGCGCGTCAGGTACTCCGCCGCTTCCTCGTTGTCCCCACGCCCGTGGGGGTGAACCTCGGACTCGTCGGCGGCGCATTGACGATCTGCGCCTGGCTGCGCGGACTGCTCAGCACCAGGACGAGCGCCAGGAGCAGAAGCGCCGGCAGCGCGCGGGGGCGGCGGGGCGGGCGGAACGGGATGCGGATCAGAGACATGCGCTCCTCCAGGGCGAGAACGAATGACCGAAACGAAAGGAGTGACGCGATGAATCGATGGACGATCGGCATGCTGCTGCTGCTGGGCCTGCTGAGCGCGGTCGGGGGGGCGCCGCCGGCCCTGGCGAGCGAGCGCGACCCGAATGCGCACTGGCGGGTGATCGCCTGGGAGGACGCCACATGCGACGGCATCCGCGCCGACGATGAACCGCTGCTGGGCCTCAGGGCGGTGATCCGCCATGCCGGGCCGAATGGCGTGATCGACTGGTTCGACCCCGAGATCGACATCAGCGGGTCGCTGCCGGGCGTCGGGATGCTGCGCTTCTACTGGACGGCGCCGGGCGAACCGTATTTCGTCAGCATCCGGGCTGCGGACCGGCCCGCCGGCATGGAGCCGGCGCCGTTCCGGCAGGGCGACGACCCGCTGCGCGACAACGATCTGACGCGGCCCCTGCCGGGCTTCGACCTGTGGGCGACGCCGGTGGTGATCGCCCCGGATGTTCCCGTCTTCACGGGAATCGATCTGGGGCTGTGCCGGCGGCCCATGGGAACGGAACGGACCTGGTTCCTGCCGCTGATCCGGGATTAGCGGCGGATCAGCATGCGGAGGCCGTACCAACTATGCTGACAACGCTGCCTCCAGCAGCGTTGTCAGCAAGACCCAACGTTCTTTATGCCCATGCCCCCGTACAACAATCAAGGTCGCCACCTGGCGGGCATCCTGGCCAAAGATCGCGGCCCGCCCGACCCGGGCGTGGCCCTGCTTCGGCGCCAGCACGGCCGGGGTCACGGTGCGCTTCCACCCGCCAGGACGCACCTGACTGTCGGCGGCAATACGGACCAAGGGCGTGAGCCTCCGCTGCTGGAGGCGGCGCCAGAGCTTGGGACTCCACAGGCCGCGGTCGACCAGCACCAGGGTGCGCCAGTCGTGCGGGATCGCGGGATGCAGGTGGTCGATCAAGGCCAAAATGCGGGGCATCCAGGCGCCTGGCCCTTGGGCCGGCACGATGAACCAGGCCACCGGAAACGACGCCAAGCGATCTAAAATATCAGACCGCCAATTCACGAGCGAACGGTGAGATACATGTACGCCCGTTTCTATTCGTTTATTCGTTGCTTCTTCGTTGACAGCGGCGCGCCCGGCGCTATGGCGTCACCCACGGGTGCTGCAGCCACCCGTGGCATCTTGAGCGGGGCTATGCTCTCTCAAATGCTCCCCCGGGCAGGGGGATGGGGAAACCCGGTTTCCCTATCCCCCTCGAGAGCGACGTGGTAGGGCTGCGCCCTCCCGAACCCTCCCCGCTGGCGGGTTATTTCCTGGAAGGGCGTAGGGGCGCGGCGCCGCCGCGCCGCCACGCCCCTACGCCCACACCCTCTCCGGGAGCGCGGGCGTCCCGCCCGCACGGGCCTGGACGCGGGCAAGATGCCTGCGCTCCCAGGAGAAGTACGAACACGTACGCACGTACGCATGCCTACTTGCCATTTGTTCCAAACGTGGTATACTGGCCAGGTATGCCAACATCATCTGCTGTGAGACCCCTCTCTTCCGCTGCGCTTTGCTGGTCCCACGGTCACCCTTCGTCGCTCGAAGCATGTTGTTGTTGTGGTCGCCGGAGCGAGCGAGCCAGCCCATTGGCTGGCCACCGGCTGTTCGAGTTGTCGAGGTGTTGATTGCGGGGACGGTTGCGCTGGTCTCCGCCAGTGCTGCGCGCAAGCGCAGAGGGAGAAATGTCATGTACGTCAAGCTCTTTGTTGGGAATCTGCCCTGGAGCGTGGGTGATGCCGAACTGAACGCCATCTTCGCCAGCCACGGCGAGGTGCAGAGCGCCCGCGTGATCAGTGACCGGGATACCGGCCGGTCGCGCGGCTTTGGCTTTGTCGAGATCGAAACAGACGATGTCGGGGCGCTGATCCGCGCAACCGACGGCCAGGAGATCGCTGGCCGCAACCTGCGCGTCAACCAGGCTGAGGACAAGCCCTCCCACGGACGTAGCTCCGGAGGCCGGGGCGGGTTCGGCGGTCGGCGCGAGCGCTATTAATCGTCCCGATCGCAATGATCATCTTCGAGCTTCTCTAAGATAATCACCGCGCCAGGCTGCTGCAGAGGCGCAGGCATCCCCTCGCCTCTGCAGCATTCCTTTGCCGCTCGGGACGGTTCCGTCTATCGCTCAAGGAGTTTGCCCGTGGCCGATCAGCGACCGTCCGCCTCCAGCGGCGCCACGTCCTGGACGAGTTGGGCCCGGAGCATCGTCAACGGGGCTGTCGGCGATTACCTCCACGCCCGACAGAATGGTCTCGGTATCTCTATGGCCCTCTACCACCACGATCGCCCGCTGCCTCTGCACCCCGAGGCAATCCTCCAGGCCTACCCCCATCCCACCGCCAGACTCTGCGTGCTGGTCCACGGTCTCGGCTGCAACGAGGGTATCTGGATTTACCAGGACCCGGACCAACCCGCGGGAATGACCAGTTACGGCGCCGCGCTCCAGGCCGCTCTCGGCTACACGCCGTTGTTTGTGCGTTACAACAGCGGACTGGCCATCGCCGAGAATGGGCGCCAGTTCGCCGCGTTGCTGGCTGCTCTGGTAGAAGTCTATCCGCTGCCGGTTGCCGAGATCGTCCTGATCGGTCACAGCATGGGCGGGCTGGTGATCAGGCACGCCTGCCACTACGCCGCCCAGCATCAGGCCTCGTGGGTCGGTCGTGTTCGTCGGGTGTTCTACCTGGGGAGTCCGCACGACGGCGCGCCCCTGGCATTGCTTGGCGACATCGCTGCCGGGGTGCTTGTGGCCGTGCCCAATCCGATCACGAAGCTCATCGGCGATATTTTCAACCTGCGTAGCCAGGGCATTAAGGATCTGCGCGGCGCCCCGCTGGTGGATGCTCACGGCCATCCCGCCGCTGAGGAGCAAGTAGCGCGCCGGGTCGTGCCCTGGTTGATGACCGCCCGACACTACCTGATCGTCGGCGCGCTGGGCGATGATCCTCAGCACCTCGCGACGATCCTGCTCGGCGACGGGCTGGTGCTGGCGCCCCGTATGCCCACAATGCCGCCAGATGGGGCGGGCCTCGATCCTATTTTGCCTGAACACATCGCCTGTTTTCCGCGCACTGATCACCTGCGGCTGGCCCGCGACCCGGCTGTGCGCCGGCAGATTCATCTGTGGTGTACCGATGAGGAAGGAGTGACCGATGGCGCCTGACACGCTGCGACAGCTCCGCGGCGCGGTCGATCTCGCCACCGACGCGGTCGGCGCTGCCGTCGGCGGGATTGCCGAGGCCCACCTGGCGATCCTGAGCCAGGTCTACGCGCCCTTCGAGCTACCTGGCCCGCTGGCTGCGCCTGTTCGGGCAATCGAGTGCATCCAGAGGGCAATCACCAGAGGGGTCTACCAGAGCATCCTGGGAGTTAATGCGATGGTTGCAGGGGTTGCCGCGGGGCTGCTCGATCGGTGAGGCGAAACGGCCTGATTGATGTTCAGATAGCCCATACGCGGGAGGATCTGGGAGGGCTGCGCCCTCCCAAACCTGTTTTCACTCATAATCGTTGTCCCGGATCCGGGTGAAGAGGCGCCAGGCGTGCCGCAGCCTCATGCGGACTATGTCGCTCGTCACTCGTTACCGGCATCACAGATATCCCATCCCCAGCGCCAGCGCGCCCAGGCCGAGGAAGAAGGCGAAGCCGCAGACATCGGTGACGGTAGTGACGAAGATTGACGAGGCCAGGGCCGGGTCAATCCGCAGCGCCTTGAGGGTCAACGGCACGATCACCCCGGCGAGCGAGGCCATGATCAGGTTGCCAAGCATCGCCAGACCGATCACTACCCCCAGGGCCGGGTTGCCCTGCCAGAGCCAGCCGATCAGCCCGACCAGCAGGCCAATCGAAATACCATTACAGACTCCGATGAACAACTCGCGCAGCAGGGTGCGGCGGGCGTTGTGAAAGCTCACTGCGCCGAGGGCCAGGGAGCGCACAATAAACGTGAGCGTCTGAGTGCCGGCATTGCCGCCCTGTCCGGCGACGACCGGCATGAACGCGGCCAGCATAGCCGCCTGAGCGATAACCCCCTCGAACTGGCTGACCACTGCGGCCGCCAGGAACGCCGTGGCCATGTTGATTACCAGCCAGAACACCCGGTCGCGAGCGGCCCGGGTGATGGGGCGCTCGATTTCTTCGTCGGCCGCCACGCCGGCCAGGCGGTACATATCCTCTGTGGCTTCCTCCTGGACCGTATCGAGCAGTTCGGTCGCGTCCAGGCTGCCCACCAGGCGTCCGGCTTCATCAACCACGGGCAGGGCGAGGAAGCCCGAGTCGCCGAGGATGCGCGCCTGCTCCTCCACCGGCATGGTGGCCGGCAGGCTCACCACGTCGGCGGTCATCATGGCGTCGAGCCGCGTGTCGGGCGCGGCGGTGACAATCTGCCGCAGGCTAACGACGCCCACCAGCCGTCCCTGCTCGCCGGTGACGAAAAGGTAGTAGACGCTTTCATCGCCAGGGCGCATCATGCGCAGGGCGTCGATCACCTGCTGCGCGGTGGCGTGCCGCGGGAAGCTGAGGGCCGGCTCGTAGACCAGTTCCCCGTTGTTGGAGGGGAGATTGTGAACCATCGGGCGTACCGGCGCCAGGCGCAGCGCCACACCCTCAGGGGCGGTGCGGATTGCGATCATCGGTGCCTCCTGTGCAGGGTCGCGGAACCCACAACAATGGACGAGGCCCGATGTGCAGGGGGGACAATTACGCCCCCGGCGAGGCTGCCGGGGGCGATAAGCAAGGCGCGGCGAAGGCGCCCTGCGTGGAGAAGCGCCAGGTCATGCCGCGAGAGGCTCAATCGCACCCGGCAGCGCGCGCGTTACGCACTGCGTCGGGCCCTCTCGATTCGGTTGATGACTACCTTCCATAAGTCCTGTGTGAACGCGCCAGCGGCCACGACATTGACGGCTACATTGCCCCGAGTGTCGCGTGACGAGCTCCGGGCGCTCGTCGCGCCGGCAGGCGCACGGAAAAGGCCAGCATTCGGCCTGTGGGTAGTATAGCGCCGCTTCACCGGTTTGGCAAGTGACAGAACGCTTATGCAGGGCTTCAGGATGGGGTGGAAATGAAAAGCGCCATGCGCGGGGCGCACAACGAAATAATTTTGGGAGGGCGCAGCCCTCCCAAACCCTCCCGCGGGCGGGCTATGTTCACCTCAGTCATCCATGCGGCTGCGCCGCATAACGACACGACGAACGCAGGGCAACCCGGTGATCCCTGTGTTCGGGTCAGCGCCAGCGGCGCGCGGGTGGGGGATCGGGGGCTTCGTACTCGGCGGGCTGTTGCGGCGCCTGTTCACCGGGCGCGGAGACGGGGTTGGCGCGGCGGCGCTCCAGGGCTTCGGCGTAGATGGCTTCCAGGGCGCGCGCGAAACGATCCCAGGAGAGTTCGGCCACAGCGCGCGCGCGGGCGGCAGCCCCGAGTCGGGCGGCCAGGTCGCGGTCATCGAGGGCCAGTTCCAGCCTAACCGCCAGGTCGTCTGCGTCGCCGCGGCGGGCATAGAGGCCCGCGTCGCCGAGGATCTCGCGGGCCGCCGGGGTGTCGAAGGCCACGGTGGGCAGACCCATGGCCATGTAGTTGGCGATCTTGCCGTTCCCCTCGGTCAGGCTCATCTTGGGCGCCACGGCCACTTCGCCGAGGGCCAGGTAGCTGTGCAGGTCACGGTAGATGATCCGCCCGGGCAGGGTTACGTGGCCGGCGACCCCCAGACTCTCGGCGTACCGGCGGTAGCTGTGGGGGTCGGGATGACCCATGATTAGAAAGTGGACCTCGGGGCGGCGGGCGGTGAGGATGCGCGCGGTGTCAATCAGCAGGTTGGTGCCCTGGTAGGGGGCCAGCAGCCCGATGTAGACGATGATCCGGCGCCCTTCGGGGATGCCGAGCTGGGCGCGCAACTCGGCCCGCTGCGCGGCCCAGGCCGGCGAGCCGTCGTAGGGGCGGAAGCGGTCGGTGTCTACCCCGTCGGGAATCACGTGCAGCCGTTCGGGCGCCACCGAACCGTCGCGCTGCAACAGCGCTGCGGCATTGCGGGTGGACGTTGCTACTGCGTCGGCGTTGCGGTTGAGCATCCGTTCCAGGCGCGTCAGCGGCAGGAATAGCGGATTGCGCGCCGAGATAAAGCCGTGGTCGAGCATCTCGCTGGTCATGCTCCCCTGGTAGTCGAGGATGAGGGGCCGGTTGAGCATACGCTGCAAGGGCAGGGCGATTGCCGCGGCTTCATGGGTGTGGGCGTGCAGAATGTCCGGCCGCACCTCCAGAGCAACCCGCAGGGCGCGCCAGGCCAGTCCTGCGTCCAGGTAGAGCTTGTGACGCGACGAGCCGACCACGGCGCGTTTGATCCAGGGCACGTCCCAGGAGCGGCGAATGTCGAGGCCGGGCATGTCGTCGCCGTTGTGGTAGGTTGCCAGCACCAGGCGGTGGCCGCGCCGTTGCAGCGTTCGGGCCTCCTCCCAGATCCGCACGTGGTTGCCGTAATCCGAGAAGAAGCTGGTGGAGGCGATCATCAGGATAGTGTAGGGCATGGTGCGCGAGAACCTCGGTGGTGCAGGTGGGTTGCCAGCGGGGAGGCGCGCCCTCCGCTCCGGGTATGGTTGGGGAGGACCTCGCCCTCCCAATACAAGTTCATCTGCGGGCGCGCTTGCGCCGGTTCCCGGTCATGAAACCGCGCTATTGTAGCACGAGGCCGGACATTGCGCGACGGGCGCCAGGCTGTGGCACAATATAAAACGAGAGTCGGTGTTCCAAACCGCGGAGGATTAGTCATGAGTTTCCAGGAACTGCGGAAAGAGTACCAGTTGCGCGGCCTTGATGAGCGCGAGGTGCGCGCCGATCCGATAGCCCAGTTTCAGCTCTGGTTCGATGAGGCAGTGGGGGCCGGGCTGGTGGAGCCGAACGCGATGACCCTTGCCACCGTGAGCCGTGATGGTCGGCCCTCGGCGCGGGTGGTGCTGCTCAAGAGCTTCGACGCCGAGGGGTTCGTCTTCTATACGAACTACGACAGTCCGAAGGGTCTTGACCTGGATACGACAGGTGTGGCGGCGCTGGTCTTCTACTGGCCGGAGCTGGAGCGCCAGGTGCGTATCGAGGGGACGGCCACGCGAGTGGCGGATAGCGAGTCGGACGCATACTTCGCCAGCCGGCCCCTGGGGGCGCGGCTGGGGGCCTGGGTCTCGCCGCAGAGCCGGGTGATCGGCGGGCGCGCGGAGCTGGAGGCCCGACTGGCAGAGGTGACCGAACGTTTCGGCGAGGGGCCGGTGCCGCGTCCAGCCTGGTGGGGCGGCTACCGCGTCACTCCAGAGTGGCTGGAGTTCTGGCAGGGTCGCCCGAACCGCCTGCACGACCGCCTTCGCTACCGGCGCGCGCCCGAAGGCGCCTGGCAGATCGAGCGCCTGGCGCCCTGAGCGTTTGCCACTGGCCCCGTGGTGGTTTATAATCAGCCAAACGCTGACCGCGAGGGCCTGCACCCATCCGCCGGTCACGTACTGGGGCAAACTGAGGAGGACGCGCAAGCATGTTCGGTAGCAACAAGAGATCCCAGCCTGCTCCCGCAACAATGAATGGCAAACCTGAGACGATTATCGGCGCCAATACCCGTTTTCAGGGCACCCTGACGTCCGACGGGAACATCCGTATCGATGGGTCGGTTGAGGGTGATATCGAGGTGCTGGGCAATTTGATCATCGGCGAGACCGGGCGGGTGATCGCGACGATCAAGGCCCAGAATGTTCACGTCTCTGGCGCGGTGAAGGGTGAGATTACCGCCGTGGAGCAACTGGAGATCTCGCCGACGGGGAAGGTCTGGGGTGATATCACCACTGCGGCTCTGCATATCGAGCCAGGCGGTCTCTTCCGCGGCCAGAGCGCGATGACGACCAATATTGACGAGCCGCTCTTGCTCGAAGCGCCACGCTCCAGCGAAAGCTGAGCATCCATCTGTACCGGTTTGCCGTGGCTGTGCTCGACTTGCTCGAAGCGCCACGCTCCAGCGAAAGCTGAACCGGGCATATTAGCCTTCGCAAGGCGCAGGGCCAGAGGTTCGATCGCGTGAGGTGGATGGAACCGGTTGACACCCACGCTTCTGCTGGACATACCTGATGAAGCGACGCATGCAGCATGCCACCCGGCGCATCTTCGGTCTTCCGCCGCGGCGTCGCCCGGTTGCCCGGAGCAGGCCGCATCCACTCGATGACCTCCGGCGCAGACTCCAGGGGTTCTCGGTTCTCTCCCTGGCCCTCGGCGGGATCATGCTCGTTCTGATTGCGCTGCTGGCCGTCAATTTTGTTGGCCAGGTGGTGCAGGCCGCCCGCCTGGAGAGCCGCCGCGCCGAGCTGGAGGCGGAGGTCGCGCGCATTAAAGCTGAGAATGCGGTGCTCGAAGGCGCCGTGGCCTTCACCGAGTCCGACGTGTACGCCGAGCGGATCGCCCGTGAACAGCTCGGCTACGCTCGCGAGGGCGACATTGTGATCTTTCCCCGTGAGGCGCCAGTACCGCCCCAACCTCCGCCTGGCGCTGATGTTACCCCATCTGTCCCCACGCCGGCCCGCGTCGAGAACTGGCGGCTCTGGTGGCTGGCCCTCTTTCCGCCGGAGAAGCCGGATTAATCCGCGCAGGCAGAGGCGCCGTTCACCTTGTTCTGTGCGTGTTTTACCCTTCTCCCGGGTGCGCGGGCGTCTTGCTCGCATTCAGGCCATTGCGGGCGGGACGCCCGCGCACCCGGGGTTACGCCTTACCCCGGATGTGAACAGATACACCTGTGGGGGGTGCGCCGTCCCCACGGGGAGGGTTTGGGAGGGCCTCCCCCTTTTCAGGTGTAGAGTTTCTGGCGGATGGCGTCCTGATGCGCTGCTGGTCCTCACCCCCCTGCCCCCCTCTCCCTGAGCGTTCAGGGGAGGACAGAACATATGGGCGACGACGGGCGTTCTGGCGTTGGGATGCGCTGGTTCGTCCTCACCCCCTGCCCCTCTCCAGCTTCGCTGGAGAGGGGAGACCAGAGCCGTGCGCGGGGGCGTTCCAATGCGGCGCAACCCACGTTGGCTCGGATGTTCTGTCCGCCCCTGAATCCCTGAGCGGGAGAGGGGGGTATGTGGCTGACGCTGCGATACACCGGTTCTGCTGACGTGCCGCAACGCCAGACTCCCTTCCCTGGCAGGAGAAAGGGCAGGGGGGCGGGGTATGCGGGACCCAGGGGTTGCACCCCCCAAAAACTCTACACTTGAGAGGTGGCCTCTCAGGGGTAGAGTTTTTTGCGGAGCGCATCAGGAAGCCAGGCTGTCGCGGGTCCTCACTCCCCGGCCTCCTCTTTTCAGCCGTCCATGCGGCTGCGCCGCACAACGCCGGAATGAAAATAATTATTCCTGGGAGGGCGCAGCCCTCCCAAACCCTCCCGCGCGCGGGGGCGTTCCAGTTTGGTATTATCCTGACCTCGCGCTCATCCGCTGCTGCACGGCCACGGCGCGACGCTGGTGGAGTTCGTCCAGCAGCCGCACTGCGGTAGCCTCCAGTTCAGCGGGCGGCTCTGCTGGGGGAAATCCGAAGCGGGGATCCAGTTCCAGCACCACATCGCCGAAGCGAATGCCGAAGGGTACGAGGTGGCCGCCCGACAACTCCTCGTGAAGCAGGCGCCCCCCGGGGCGCGCGCCGAGGGTGTCGAGGAACCAGGCCACATCGCTCGTCTCGGGCGGCTCGGAGGCGTTGCCGGCCACGCGGTCGCGCTCGAAGGAGATCAGCGCCGTCAGGTTGAACAGGTTGCTTTCGACGACCAGGCGCTGCATCTCGGCGCGGGTGGGGCGCACGCCCAGGCCCAGGGCGTCGAGGATGCCCGGCAAAATGGGAACCGGCAGCGCCGAGTCAGTGTCGCCGATATCGGGGGCCATCAGCAGCGAGGGTTCGTCGAGAATGCCGCGCCGAACGCCAGCGGTGGTCAGGCCGGGCGGCGCGAACACGCCGCTGATCGGGTCGGTGCTGGCTTCGAGCAGGGCAATGAACTTGCAGCCCAGGCTGTGACCGACCCAGAAATGGGGCACACTGGCCAGTTCAGGCAGCTCGGCGCGCACCAGGTCGCGTTCGATGAGCAGGATTTCGGCGATCTCGGTGTGGTTGAAGCCGAGGGTAAAAGGCACGGCGATGATCGTGTACCCCGCGCGGAAGAGCATGCCCAGGAAGTAGTCGTAGCTCGTCGCCGGAAGCTGGCCCAGGAACTGGCCGCCGTAAAACTCAACGACCCCGATCGGGTTCGGGTGGCGCGCTACCAGGCTCCGCGAGATCCGTTCGTAGCGTGGCTCCATACGGTTCCTCCTGCGTGTCGTCAGTCGTGGGGACATCGGGCTGCCCCGCCTGCGGTGGGTTGCCCTTCTTTTCACTTCAGCCGTCCATGCGGCTGCGCCGCACAACCTCCGGCAGGCATATCCGGCTCGGGCCGTGATAGAACTTTCACTTCAGCCGTCCATGCGGCTGCCCCGCACAACGCCAGAATGAAAATATTTGTTCCTGGGAGGGCGAAGCCCTCCCAAACCCTCCCGGTGGGGAGGGCGTAGCCCGCCCGTGGGCGGGGGCGTGGGGAAACCCGGTTTCCCCATACATTCACCTCAGACGGCTCAAGCCGGCCCACAAACGGTCAGGCTGGAATGGCTTGAAGCATACCTTACGGCTCCAGCACCCCTTCGGTTTGACCTTCGATGGCGATGCGTACCTCGCGCACGGTGGGGAACTGACGTAGCGTGCGCTCGATCTGCTGGCGAATGGCCCCGACGCGCGCCGCGCCGCCGCCGTAGGCCCGCAACTCTGCCGAGAAGTCGGCGGTTGCCACGCCGTCGCGGATCACCAGGCTGCGCAGGCGCACCCGCGCGCCCCAACCCGGCTGACGACCGGGATAGCTCAGCACCTCGGCCGGGGTGGGGATGGCCGTGCTCAACCCCGGGCCCGGCGGCGGTCCCCAGAGTAGTTGTTCCAGCACGGCGGCGCCGATCTGCGGTGTTCGGGGAATGCGCCGCTGCTCGACGCGAAGCTGCTCGCCTGCCAGCCAGTAGAGATCCACCGGGCGCGTCAGCGGGTCGTCCGGGCCGAGGATCGTTACCAGGCGGCCGGCCAGGAGCCGCTCCCGGCGGTCGCGGATCTGCACAATCGCCCGCTGCGTGTTGATGCGCCCGGCCTCGGGCGGCGGCCAGAGACTGCTGAGGAGCAGGCCCGCGCCGTCGGGCCCCGTCAGGGGCGTGACGGTCATGCTCAGCGTCTGGCCGCTTTCGAGCGCCAACCGCAGAGTAACCGGCTCGCCTGTCTGCTCCAGGCGCGCTTCGATATGGAGCGGCAGGGTACTCACCGCGCCGCGTGCTGGCAGGCTCAACGGCGCGCCGATGGGCGCCAGGGGGCGCCGGTCCTGGCAGAGGAGCAGCGCGCCGCGCCGGTCGGCCCGGTAGTCGTAGGGCTGCCCGGCTGCCTCGAGGACGATCTGGAAGCCGGGGGTAAGCACCTGGAGGTAGCCCTGGCCCGGCGCCGGGCACCCCAGGGACCCGTCGGGCCACACGACGTCTTCGGTGGAACGGATGCCGATGCGCTCGGGCCAGATCCCCGTCCGCGCGGCCAGATCCTCGCGGGCCAGAGCGACGACGCGGGCCAGCTCGTCGCCCACTCCTCCGATACGCACCGGCTGACTGGCGATGATCTGCTCGGTGCCGTCGGCAGGCGATTCAACGACGATCTCCACCGTGCCGGGGGTGGTTGTGTCGGGTTCACTGAAGACCAGCGTGGTAGAGAACGGCCCGGGTATGCCGATGTCTGGCCGCCACACCATCGTGTAGGTGCTCGCCAGCACCTGGCCGGCGGCGGTGCGCAGGCGCACGCCGATCGCTGCCTCGAAGGCGATCCCGCGCTCGAACCCCTGCACCACCAGGGGGCTGCCGACCACACTGTCGGGGGCGGGCGCGGTGATCAGCGCCTGCTGCCCACCGGCAAAGGGCAACTCGTAGACCCAGCGGTAGTAGTGCCGGCCCACATTGCCCATCTCCACCTGGAAGCGCGACGGATTGGCGGGGTTGTAGGTCAGCACCCGGCGCTCGAAGGGCTGCACCATCACATCTCGCGGCACGCCAGCGACCGGAACGCGCACCCAGAACGCATCGGCGATGGGGTAGCCCGCAATGTAGAGCCAGTCGAAGAGCGGTGTGGCCTGCACGAAGCGCCCGTCACGGTAGGCCGTTCCGCTCCCGGTCAGGAACTCCCAGAAGGCGCGCGGCACCCCGTAGCCGTTGACCACCTGCACGATGCGGGTGGCGGCAAGATTGGCAAACTCCGGGGCCGGAACCCGGCCCTGCGGGGTGAGCCGCTCGGCCACGGCGTCACCGGGGCCATAGCGGGGTTGAGCACGGACGTAAGGACCCAGGTCGGCGTAGGTGGGAAAGCCACCGTCGGGGTCACCGGCCACGGGGATGGTGGCCGGGGGCAGGGCCACAAAGTCGTTGTTGCCGATCTGCACCCGTCCATCGATCATATCGCGGGTCAGCAGACCGCTGGTGACGAACCAGGGGTTGCGCGGGTCGCCGGAAGGGTCGTTGATTTCTATGCGCCCCTTATCGAAGTACTGCACCAGCCGCGAGGACTGCGCGTCGCGCAGGAAGCCCTCCTGTATCCCTGCGGTGAACGGTCCCGGCCCCCAGACCCAGGCGTGGGCGCCCCGGCCCTGCTGGACCGGGTAGTCGGTGCGTTCCCACACCCGGCGAAAGGCTGGAGAGGCGAATGCCGGGTTCGGGGTGGCAAGGGGCAGCAGGAGCGCCAGCAAGAGCATGGAACGAATGATCATCATTGACCTCCGGAGAGATTATATCAGATGGAGTTGGAGACGCTGCGCGGGGCTTTGGGGAGGCGTCGAATGCGATGTCAATCAAATAGAAGCGGGCTAAGCGCGAGTTGACCATAGCGGCGCGCTGAGGGAAGCGATAGCGGAGAGAATTGACACGTGTCGCCAGGTAACATACAATGGCCGTCGTGAATGATACATTATAATCGGTCTACCCGTGCTCGCCTGTTCAGTGCGGCGCGGCTTTGCCGCGCTGCGCTGGACAGGCGTGTTTTTCATGAGCCTGCGGCCCCCGACACCCCCGCCGGGAGGAAGTCTCAGCGTCGCCGCATTCGGAGGCCGTTGCGGCTTTCCCCGCTGCTGCGCCTGACATGCCCCACACTCCCTCCTGGTCGCCCGATGTTCGCTGAAAGTTAGGCGATTGCCAGTTGCAGTGAGCGCTCGTTCTCGTGTAGGCTACGAGAAAAGCCGCACATGCAGCATCCGGAGGGCAACGGTGGCGACAGACGATCTGGCAATGGAATGGACTACCCGCGTGTCGCTGTTTCGCAATCGCGTGGTTCTTACCCAGGGATTAATAGTCTTCGGGATACCAATCTTGCTGCTTGGCTTACTTATGGTGATCATCACTCCAGATTTTCAGAACCGCTGGCTGGTGGCATTACAGACCATGGGGATTGTTGCTGGAGTGTTTGCCGTGTTGCTGCTGATCGTGGTCGGGGTCTTTGCGCTGGCGGGATACTATCAGCGTTTCCGGCTCGATGAAACGGGCGTGCAGTCTGAGTTGAGCGGGCGTACCGCAGTAATGATGAAAGTGGTGCGCATCGGTCTGCTCCTGAGCGGACGGCCTTCAGCGATGGGAGCAGGTGTGCTGATGCGCACCGGTGACGCGATCCGCTGGCGGGATGTGCGGAAGGTGACGGTAGATAAAGCTCTGCGCCAGTTGACACTGGATCGGGAGGGTGGCGCTCCGTTTATTCTGGCGTGCACAGATGACAATTTCACCACGGTATGCGAGATTGTCCAGGCGCGCGCCGGGTCTCTGGTCGGGTCTGATACCAATTTCACGTGAATACTCCGCAGGCGAGGTTCCGTCAAAGCGCATCAGAACCCCCTGCGCGATAATCTGCAATCCAGAATCTAAGCTGCCATTGGTGGCCGAGGAGGCAAGAGAGCGCGGGAGATCATTGACTTGATCTTACGATTTGTTGCCTGACGGTTTGCGGTTCAGTGGCGCGCGGAGCGGAGCCAGGTGGAAGCGCGGGTTGGGGGGCCTTTTCATTCTTCAGCCAGCCAATCTGACAACTTCTTCTTTATACGACTCAAACGTTCTGATGAAATCTCACCAATGGCGCCAAGAAGTATCTTGCCTGAAACAACCGCTAAACGTCCCGCACGAATTACACTTGCAACTTTTAGTCCGCTTTGCTCAAAGTCTTTATCGTCGTCATTCACTATCTCGTCAAATCTCGCAATATTATTGATGTGTTTGTGAAGAAATCATGCAGATAAGCCAATCATCATATTCACCTGGCAGTCTGCCCAATAGAAGCGCAGGTCGCAACTTACCTTTTTCAAGGTCAGTTTGCGGAAAACTAAAGAGGACAACCTGTCCTGCTTTTTTCATGCAAAGGTAACCTTTATGTCTGATGCGCTATACAAAGCAGGTTCATCTTCCATGTCTCGCATTGCTGAAGATAATGATAAAGCAGTCCAGTCTTGTTTCTCCTGTCGTTCGGCCCAGCTAACAGGGAATTTAGCCCAGGCTCCAGCACGCGCTGTGGTTCTCTCAGCAACGATTGCGTCCTTTCCACCTGTTCGCCTGGCATTTGCCTGGACACAAATTACCACCGTGCCGGTGCTGTTAGGCCAGGTCAACTTTTTCCTTGAATTTGATGTCTGCTTTTTTCGCGCGCAATCGGCCTTCGAGATACGACCAAAGTAGTGCTATGTTCTCTGGCAGCCTTGCTTCCGCCTGCCAGCGCAATGCGCGCCATCGGCTCACAGCCCGGGTTCTTCCAACACGCTGATGATCGCACCACAAAGGCGCGAAGTTCACAAAGATCACACTGATGGATCGCGGAGCGCGTTGCGTTCCCTATTCATACCAACTGGAATTGACGACCTCGCATGCTCTAGCATCACCTCCACAGCCCGACAGCCCCCACACGGGGCTTTGTGGCGCTGTGGACCTGGAGCGTTGCGGGATCTGAACCAATGCGGCGCCATCAAGTCGAAACGGTATCATCCCTGCCCGGGCTGCCATCGGTGGCCGAGGAGGCAAGAGAGCGCGGGAGATTATTCTTGATCTTACGATTTGTTGACTGATGGTTTGCGGTTCAGCGACGCGCGGAGCTTGTCGGCTGCAAGCGGTTGTCAGGATACGTCTGGCAATATTAGTTGCAACACCTCTTCTTTGACTTCTGATAAAGCCGCTAACAATTTTTGCCGTGCTGCGGTCTTCAGCCGGTCCATGATTGCTGACGGGGAATGGACGTCGCTCCGGAGCGAAAGTTTTTGCTCTGACAATGGAACTCCTTCAGGCTCGCTCAGGAACAAGCCGGCTGACACAAGGCTAAGCAATGCCAATTTCGCCGATTCGGACGACACAGCGCCGTCTAACCCTGCAACGGTGCTCTCAATTGCTGTGCCGAGATCAACTCCTCGGATCGGATTCTGCACAATCCAGGTTGAGACTGCATGAAGATCACTCGGAGAGGGAAGCCGAAGGATCGGGCTTCCCGTCGCCAGGATAGACTTGTAAGTATCGGCAGAATGCACATCTCTGGCATCCAGATCTGGGAGCACTTCAATACTGCCGCGCATCGAACTGCGGAGGGCAAGTACGGCTTGTGAATTTGGCGAACGCGCAACGCAGAAGTTCGATCCCTTAGTTGCAAACTGCATATACTCAATGAACTTCGCGAACCCCAATCTAATTGGCTGAAACCCAGGAATTGTATACTTGACAGCTTCTTGTACCACGGATAGGTATATCCCATTTCGCAGCAAATCAGCGCGACTTGTCGAGTCCATGGCGTACCAGTCGAGAATTTCTTTTGTTTTCGCAACGATGCTTTCCGGAGTGATCACGGTCACTTTTCTCAGTTGCCGAGCAAGACGTACATTTCGAGGGTCAGTGACTTCAGGTTGACCTGACATGCAAACCTGTGTGGTCGGTCGATCCTGCCGATCCTCTTCTTCTTCGGGATCAGCGATCCAAACAAAATCGTCACACACAGCTTGGAATGTCTTGTTGGCAGCTGATCTGTATGCACAACCGATCACTGTCTTTCCATATTCGTGGAGTTTTTTTGCGAGTGACGCAAAGCCTCCATCGCCAGATACTATCACAAACATTTCTAATGCGGGGCGAACATGAGCCAGATCCACCGCATCAATCGCAAGCTGAATATCTGCGGCGTTCTTGTGCTGTTCTCTGGAGAAGCCGAAGGCTTGGATTGGATCAATACCGAGTTCGTTGATTTCCCCCCGCATAATTGCAAGTCGAGGATCGCTCCAATTCGCGTAGGCTCGCTGAATGGCAATCTGGTCAATTTTTCCTATTTTCTCTATCGCTTCTAGGATTTCCTTGAGGGACAGATTTGCAATCATCTGCTGTGAGAAGCTATATCCCTTCAGGAGGTTCTCGATGTCGTAGAAAATTGCGGTGTTGAATCCCATAGAACTTTCCTCCATCGGAGCCTAACGGTACCGAGGTAACTGCTCAATCTTTCGGGGTGAGGTCAGGGAGCAGGCGCGAATGAGGCGCCGAGGTTGAGCGCCTGCGCCCGTTCGGTGATCAGATCGGCCAAGGACGGCAGCTGCATCGCGCCAGACATCCGGTCCTGGATGCGGGTCATCAATTTGGTCAAGCTGGAGATCATCGAGCATCAGCGGCGTCCTAGTTCAGCAGGCGGTTGGCTTCAGCAGGAGGATAGCCCATTCCCAAGGGCTGCGCCATCATCGCATGGATGGGTTCAAGCCAACCATTCCGATAGGGGCTTCAGCAGGCGCCCACCCTACCCTGAGACGTTCCTGCCTCGCCCCAGATTATTGAGCAGCTACATTATATAATCACCTAACAGGTCTGCCTTTACTGACATCAGATTTGAACGCCCATCGGTTGGCCATTATCCTGTCTTACCTCAAGCTTCCCATGAATGCCTTGCTTGCATCCGCAAGCATAAAATTGCACAGATCGTAACAGCATGCGGGCTAATACCATTTTAGATTTTAGATTTTGGATTGCAGATTATCGCGCAGGGCGTTCTGATGCGCTTTGACGGAACCCCGCTTGCGGAGTATTCAAGTGAAATTGGTATAACGGCTTGCGCATCAGCCGCACGCGGAGCGAGCGCAGCGAGCGGAGCGTGTCGGCTGGATGCGCGGGTTGGGCGGCTTCACTCAGATTCCTCCGCATACTCCTCCAAGACATTATCCGACAGATGTGCCAAGTGCCTCTCCTTTGCTAACTCTCGCACACTGTCATACGAGATAAAAGTGCAACTCTCGGACAAAGGCCCTTTCTCCAGCAACGAAAAGACAGGCCGGCGTATCTCTTGAAACACCTTTTCTCGTCTCTCAGCTGGAGCAACGATGTGTAGTCTGATGTCCATGTTTGGCTGGAGGGCAAGTAGATCAGCCATTCTCAGAATGCCCGAATAAATGGAGGTTGTATGTTCCACCTCAAACGCACGAACAATAGCTCGCCGCCGAAGCCATAGCACATCAATCTGCTCGATGGTCCTCAATGTTGTTTCATCATAGTTCAGCGGTAGCTCATCAAGCAGCAACTCATGATCGCCTTTCCATTCCGCCAAGACACTATTTCTGTCGCTGCGCGGTATCCATATCCGCATGCCCATCTTCGCGCCGATGCTTGCCAGCAGGGCTTGTATCTTGGTAGATTCCCTGATTTCTGTAGTTGCCACCACCGCATCTGCTTCGGTATCTTGTGGCACTGAAACGGTCACGGTTTTGTCAAGCCGGCGGACCCGGTGAGCGAAAAGCTTCTGGTATTCATGTTCATCAACCGGGAATACTTCTCCGCCATCTACCTGAGCGAGTATGAACTGTTCGAGAAACCGACCATCTTCCTCGTCAAGCTGATTCAGACTGGTTCGCAACTTACCAGTCCAGTATGGGTAGTCTCGATCATAATCACGGGTAAAGGATAGCTTGCGCCAAACTCGCTCGTCACGGATTGGAATGGCTCTTTCCTTGGGTAACCAGGCCAGAGGCTCGACCTTGAATCGAATCACAAAAGGATCATCTGTTTCATAAAAAAGGGGAGTATCATCTCTGAACTATTGGCTTGTCACTTCAAGTACGCCAACCCAGCGCGACAGTCGGGTCATGTAGCAGATGAGCTTGTCTCCTACCGCTATCCTGCGCGCAGCGTTTTGGTGTCGAACGCGGAAGCCCGAAATATCTCTGCGTGACTTTGTGAAAACTTCGTAGGTTTCAGGGGAAAACAGGTCAAGATAGTATGCCATTGTCTCTATTCCTTCGTATGTCCCTGAGCGCTGAAGCCGCCCAACATGAAGTAGACGGCACTTGTGCCACCTGCACCCCAATGATACATCCTGCGCGGCGCTCCTGCAACCTGTGACCTGCCATTCCTGCGCTCCGCGGCGGTGTTGCCGCCTGCACCCCGATAATGCGTGCTGCGCGGCGATTCGACCACGTATGGAACCACTCGCGCGCTTATGCGCTCCTGTAGACCATGCGTTGATGGCGTACTCCGCCGTGTCTTTTATGCTATGCAGACGGTGCGGCGCGACACCCCCCGCTTCCCCTCCTCTCAAGGGTAGAGTTTTTGCGGGCGCAACCCCCGGGTCCTGCATACCCCGCCCCCCTGCCCTTTCTCCTGCCAGGGAAGGGGGTCAGAATCCGGCGTTGCGGCACGTCAGCAGAACCGGTGTATCGCAACGCCAGCCACATACCCTCCTCTCCACCGTAGGTGGAGAGGAGGGCAGGGGGGTGAGGACCGGCAGCGCATCAGAACGCCATCCGCCAGAAACGCTACACCTGAAAGCGCTTCCCCTCACCCCCGCCCCCGCTCCTCTCAAGTGTAGAGTTTCTGGGGGTGCAACCCCCCGGTTCCGCATACCCCGCCCCCTACCCTCTTCCCTGCCAGGGGAGGGAGGCGGAATC
>FWPV01003669.1_pt1 | contig 34340 bp, 36 predicted proteins | sample 2228371 | NCBI WGS metagenome assembly FWPV01 (sample SAMEA103939776, study PRJEB20133) | metagenome
GCTTGCCCGCATGGGGGCAAGCATCAGCGTGCAGGGCAACACCGCCATCGTGCGCGGGGTGGACAAACTGTCCGCCGCGCCGATCATGGCGACCGACCTGCGCGCCTCCGCCAGCCTCATCCTCGCGGGCCTCGTGGCGGAGGGCGAGACCGAGGTCAACCGCATTTACCACATCGACCGCGGCTACGACGCGATCGAGGAAAAACTGGCCAAGCTCGGCGCCAACATCCGCCGCGTGCCGGGCTAAAGGACATCCCATGAGCGAAACCCTGACCATCGGCCTCTCCAAGGGGCGCATCTACAAGGAAACCCTGCCGCTGCTCGAGGCGGCCGGGATCGTCCCCGCCGAGGACCCGGAGAAGAGCCGCAAGCTGATCCTTGAGACCAACGTGCCGGGCGTGCGCGTGGTGCTGCTGCGCGCCTCCGATGTGCCGACCTATGTCGAGTACGGTGCGGCCGATGTCGGCGTGGCCGGCAAGGACGTGCTGATGGAGCATGGCGGGGAGGGGCTGTACGAACCGCTTGACCTCAACATCGCCCGCTGCCGGCTGATGGTGGCGGGCAAGCCGGGGGCGCTGGACGGCCACCACCGCCTGCGCATCGCCACCAAGTACGTCGAGAGCGCGCGCGCCCACTTCGCCCGCCAGGGCCGTCAGGTCGAGGTGATCAAGCTGTACGGCTCGATGGAGCTGGCGCCGCTGGTCGGCCTGGGCGACTGCATCGTGGACGTGGTCGACACCGGCAACACTCTGCGCGCCAACGGCCTGGAGCCGCTGGAGCACATCGCCGACATCAGCTCGCGGCTGATCGTCAACCGCGCGTCGATGAAGATGAAATCGGCGCGCCTGCGTGAATTCATCGAGAAAATTCGTGCCGCCGTCGAGGCGCGCAAGGGCTCAAACCCATGAACATCCAACGCCTCTCCACCCTTGATGCCAACTTCCAGACCCGCCTGAATGCGCTGCTGGAGTGGGAATCCGTCTCCGATGATGCGGTCTTCGCCACCGTCCAGGGGATCCTGCGCGACGTGCGCGCCCGCGGCGATGCCGCCGTGCTGGAGTACACCGCGCGCTTCGACCATTTCCAGGCCGCCTCCATGCTGGATCTCGAGATCCCACACCCGCGCATGGACGAGGCGCTGGGCCGCATCCCCGTGGCCCAGCGTCAGGCGCTGGAGCAGGCCGCCGAGCGCATCCGCCGTTATGCCGAGCACCAGAAGCTGGAATCCTGGAGCTACCGTGAGGCGGACGGCACCCTGCTCGGCCAGCAGGTCACCCCGCTGGACCGCGTCGGCCTGTACGTGCCGGGCGGCAAGGCCGCCTATCCCTCCTCGGTGCTGATGAACGCCATCCCGGCCAAGGTCGCGGGCGTGCCCGAGCTGATCGTGGTTGCCCCCGCGCCGCGCGGCGAGCTGAACGACCTGGTGCTGGCCGCCTGCCGCATCGCCGGGGTGGATCGCGTGTTCGCCATCGGCGGCGCGCAGGCCGTGGCCGCGCTGGCCTACGGCACCGACACCATCCCGCAGGTGGACAAGATCACCGGCCCCGGCAACATCTTCGTCGCCACCGCCAAGCGCATGGTGTATGGCACCGTCGGCATCGACATGATCGCCGGCCCCTCCGAGATCGTCGTCGTGTGCGACGGCAAGACCGATCCGGACTGGATCGCCATGGACCTGTTCTCGCAGGCCGAGCACGACGAGCAGGCGCAGGCCATCCTGATCTCCCCGGATGCCGCCTTCCTCGACGCCGTGGCTGCGGCCGCAAGCCGTCTGGTCGAGGCGATGCCGCGGGGCGAGATCATCCGCGCCTCCATGGAAGGCCGGGGTGCGCTGATCCATGTACGTGACCTGGACGAGGCCGCCCGGGTGATCAACTTCATCGCCCCCGAGCACCTAGAATTGTCGGTGGAGGATGCGGAAGGCTACGCCGCCAAGATCCGCCACGCCGGTGCCATCTTCATGGGCCGCTACACCGCCGAGGCCCTGGGCGACTACTGCGCCGGCCCCAACCACGTGCTGCCCACCTCGCGCACCGCGCGCTTCTCCTCGCCGCTCGGCGTGTACGACTTCCAGAAGCGCTCCAGCCTGATCGGCTGCTCCGCACAGGGTGCCTCCGAACTCGGCAAGATCGCCCGCGTGCTGGCGGAAGGGGAGGGGCTGTTCGCCCATGCGGCCTCGGCCGCCTATCGCATCAAGACGTGAGGCTGACATGAGCCGTTTCTGGAGTCCGCTGGTATCCCGGCTCTCGCCCTATGTCCCGGGTGAGCAGCCCAAGATCGCCAACCTGGTCAAGCTGAACACCAATGAGAACCCCTACGGTCCTTCGCCGAAGGTGCTGGAGGCGATCCGCGCGGCGGTGGGGGATGGCCTGCGTCTCTATCCGGACCCTGAGGCCACCGCACTCAAGGAGGCAATCGCCACCTACCACGACCTGAAGCCGAACCAGGTGTTCGTCGGCAACGGTTCGGACGAGGTGCTGGCCTTCATCTTCCAGGCCCTGTTCAAGCATGACGAGCCGATCCTGTTCCCGGACGTGACCTACAGCTTCTATCCGGTCTATTGCGGGCTGTACGAGATTGCCTACCGCACGGTGCCGCTGGCGGATGACTTCTCCATCCGCATCGACGACTACCGCAAGCCGAACGGCGGCATCATCTTCCCCAACCCGAACGCACCGACCGGCCGCCTGCTGCCGCTCGAGCAGATCGAGGCCCTGCTCGATGCGAACCCCGACTCCGTGCTGGTGGTGGACGAGGCCTACATCGACTTCGGCGGCGAGACGGCCATCCCGCTGGTGCATCGCTACCCCAACCTGCTGGTCGTGCAGACCCTGTCCAAGTCGCGCTCGCTGGCCGGGTTGCGGGTGGGTTTCGCAGTCGGCCACCCGGAGCTGATCGAGGCCTTGGTGCGGGTCAAGGACAGTTTCAACTCCTATCCCCTCGATCGCCTTGCCATTGCCGGTGCGGTCGCGGCGTTCCATGACGAGGCCTGGTTCCTGCAGACCCGTCGCGCGGTGATGGAGAGCCGCGAGACGCTGGTCGAGGCCATGGCAAAGCTCGGTTTTGACATCGTGCCCTCGGCGGCCAACTTCATCTTTGCCCGCCATCCGGGGCACAAGGCCGAGCGCATTGCGGCGGGTCTGCGCGAGCACGGCGTGATCGTGCGTCACTTCAACAAGCCGCGCATCGACCAGCACCTGCGCATCACGATCGGCACGCCGGAGCAAAACGCGGCGCTTCTGGCAGCCCTGGCTGCGGAACTGGGGACCTGAGTCCGGGGTGCAGGCTCAAGGCCAGCCTCATGCAAGCATGACATGAGCGGTGCACGTCGCTTTCACAGCATCGTCGTGGGCGTCCTTGTGGTGCTGATGCTGCTCGAGTTCTTTGTGGCCGTGTGGGAAGGGCAGTGGATGACCAGCTTCCTGATCGCCGCCATCCTGGCCATTGCCCTGGCCCCGCTGCTTGTGCCGCGTCGCATGCCGGTGGCCATACCCGCTGAGTTCCATCTCCTCGCGGTGATCTTCATCTTCGCGTCGCTGTTCCTTGGTGAGGTGCATCTTTTCTACGAGCGCGTGTGGTGGTGGGACATGGTCCTGCACGCGAGTTCGGGCCTGCTTCTCGGTATGTTCGGCTTCCTGCTGGTCTACGTGCTCAACGAGAACGAGCGCGTCGATCTGCATCTGCGCCCGGGCTTCGTTGCCCTGTTCGCCTTTATGTTTGCGTTGGGCGTGGGCGTCCTTTGGGAGATCTTCGAGTTCGGGATGGATCGTCTGTTCGGCATGAGCATGCAGAAGCCGATGTTCGGCGACCCTTCCGGTTTGACCGACACCATGTGGGATCTGATCCTGGATGCCCTCGGGGCCCTGGTCATCAGCCTGCTCGGCTGGTGGTACATGAAGCACCGCCAGATCTCCTTCATCGAGGCCTGGATCCGCAAGTTCATCGCTAGCAACCCGCGCCTGTTCCGTTCTTGAGAGGTGTTTCATGACGATCTCCCGTGATGACCTTCTGGCCTACTGTGACGGCCTGCTCAATGTCGGAGCCTTCGCCGATTATGCGCCCAACGGTCTGCAGGTCGAGGGACGCACCGGCATCGGACGGATTGTCAGTGGCGTGACCGCAAGCCAGGCCCTGCTGGATGTGGCGGTCGAATTCAAGGCGGATGCCGTGCTGGTGCACCACGGCTATTTCTGGAAGGGCGAGGACGCCCGGATCACCGGCATGAAGCGCAGGCGCCTCGCGACCCTGCTTGCGCATGAGATCAACCTCATCGCCTACCACTTGCCCTTGGACGGTCATCCTGAACTCGGCAACAACGCCCAGTGGGCGAGGGCGCTCGGCCTCATCGAAACGCAAGGCTTCCTCGGCAAGCCCGGCGCGGAGATCGGCGTGCGGGGACGGTTGCCCAGGGAGGGGTCGGGTGGCGAGCTCGCGCGCATGCTTGAGCTTCTCCTTGGCCGGTCGGTGCTGCACGTCGCTGGCCATGCGCGGCCGATCCGTACCTTGGGCCTGTGCAGTGGCGGGGCGCAGGGCTACATTGCCGAGGCGGCGTCGCTCGGTCTCGATGCCTACCTGACCGGCGAGGTCTCGGAACACACCGTGCACGTGGCGCGCGAGATGGGCATCCACTTCTACGCCTGCGGTCATCACGCCACCGAGCGCTTCGGCGTGCGCGCCCTGGGCGAGCATCTCGCCGAACGCTTCGGCCTCGAGCACCGCTTCGTCGACATCGACAATCCCGCCTGACCGTCGCACCGTCGCACCGTCGCAGGCACCTGGCGGCGGATTTACCCAAGAGCCTCACTTGGGATTATCTGTGCATAAGAAATCCTTAACATGCTGATGGCATGAATGCCTTGTCAGGCGGGGCCTGTTCAGGGATCCTTGGCGGGATTTTGCCCCGAGCGGGCACCGGGTCCGTGCCCGGTTTATTTTGACCGACAGGAGAGATGCATGTCCGAGCAGGACGTTGATCTGCGCCGCCGCCGCTTCCTGACCGGCGCCGCCACCGTGGTGGGCGGTGCCGGCGTGGTTGCGGCCATGGTGCCCTTCATTTCCTCCTTCCAGCCCAGCGCCAAGGCCCAGGCCGCCGGCGCGCCGGTGGAAGTCGATATCGGCAAGCTGGCCCCGGGCCAGATGATCACCGTCGAATGGCGTGGCAAGCCGGTGTACATCCTGCGCCGCACCGAGGCCAACCTGGCCTCGCTCAAGGGGCTGGAAGGCAACCTGCGCGACCCGGCTTCCGAGGTCCCGCAGCAGCCCGACTACGCACGCAACGAGCACCGCTCGCTCAAGCCCGAAATCTTCGTCGCCATTGGCATCTGCACCCACCTCGGCTGCGCGCCGACCTACCGGCCGGAGATCGCGCCGGCGGATCTGGGGGCGGAATGGAAGGGCGGTTTCTTCTGCCCGTGTCACGGTTCGCGCTTCGACCTGGCCGGCCGCGTCTACAAGAGCGTGCCCGCGCCGACCAACCTGGAGGTGCCGCCGTATGCCTTCCTCAGCGATACCACCCTGCTGATCGGCAGTGACGGGGAGGGCAAGGCATGAACGCACTTCGCAGGCTGTTCCACTGGTTCGACGATCGCCTGCCGATCTCGCACTTCTGGAATGCGCACCTCTCCGGCTATTACGTGCCGAAGAACTTCAACCTCTGGTATTTCTTCGGCTCGCTGGCGCTGGCCGTGTTCGTCATCCAGATCGTCTCCGGCATCTGGCTGACCATGAACTACAAGCCCTCGGCTACGGAGGCCTTCGCCTCGGTCGAGTACATCATGCGCGACGTCGAGTGGGGCTGGTTGATCCGCTACCTGCACTCCACCGGTGCCTCGGCCTTCTTCATCGTCGTCTACCTGCACATGCTGCGCGGGATGATGTATGGCTCCTACAAGAAGCCCCGCGAGCTGGTGTGGATCTTCGGTATGCTGATCTACCTCACGCTGATGGCGGAGGCCTTCATGGGCTATCTCCTGCCCTGGGGCCAGATGTCCTACTGGGGCGCGCAGGTGATCATCTCCCTGTTCGGCGCCATCCCGTTTATCGGGGAGGACCTCGCGCTGTGGATCCGCGGCGACTACGTGGTGGGGGATGCCACCCTCAACCGCTTCTTCGCCCTGCATGTGATCGCCCTGCCGCTGGTGCTGCTGTTCCTCATCGGCGGCCACATCATGGCCCTGCACGAGGTCGGCTCGAACAATCCCGACGGGGTCGAGATCAAGGAGCACAAGGACGCCCAGGGTCGCCCGCTGGACGGCATTCCCTTCCATCCGTACTACACGGTGAAGGACATCGTCGGCGTGACCGTGTTCCTGTTCTTCTTCGCCATCGTGGTGTTCTATCTGCCCGAGATGGGCGGTTACTTCCTCGAGAAGCCGAACTTCGTCCCGGCCAACCCGATGCAGACCCCGGAACACATCGCCCCGGTGTGGTACTTCACCCCGTTCTACGCCATCCTGCGCGCGGTGCCGGACAAGTTCCTCGGCGTGGTGGCGATGGGTGCGGCGATCTTCGTGCTGTTCCTGCTGCCCTGGCTGGACCGCAACCCGGTGAAGTCCATCCGCTACCGCTCGACCACCTTCAAGGCGCTGCTCGGCATGTTCGTGGTCAGCTTCATCGTGCTCGGCTGGCTGGGCATGAAGCCGGCCACCCCGACCCTGACCCTGCTGGCGCAGTTCTTCACCATCCTCTACTTCGGCTACTTCGCCGCCCTGTGGTGGATCAGCAAGAACGAGAAGACCAAGCCCGTGCCGGAGAGGATCACCCGATGAAGCGATTTGGATGGATTGCAGGCCTTCTGCTGATGCCGGCTGCCGCCATGGCTGCGGGCGGGCATGGCATGGCGCTGGACAAGGCTGGCATCGACATTTCCGACACGGCCTCCCTGCAACGCGGCGCCCAGCTGTTCGTCGACAACTGCCTGAGCTGCCACTCCGCGAAGTACATGCGCTACAACCGCATCGGCCAGGACTTGGGCTGGACCGATGAGGAGGTCAAGCAGCGCCTGATCAAGGGCGAGGCCAAGGTGGGCGAGACCATGGTCAGTGCCATGCCCGCAGACTATGCCAAGACGGCCTTCAACGGCGCGGTGCCGCCTGACCTGTCGCTGGTGGCCCGCTCACGCGGCGCGGACTGGCTGTACACCTACCTGCGCAGCTTCTATACCGACCCGGCGCGGCCGATGGGCGTCAACAACCTGCTGTTCAAAGACGTCAGCATGCCCAATGTCTTCTGGCGCGAGCAGGGTGTGGTCATGCCCGTCACCCACGAGGTCGTGCACGAGGGGGGCTCGAAGGAGGTTGTGGTGGACGGCCTCAGGCTGGAGCAGCCCGGCAGCATGAGTACCGAGGAGTTCGACGCCATGATCCGCGACCTGGTCGGTTTCATGGTCTACATGGGCGAGCCCGCCCAGCTCAAGCGCCTGGCGCTTGGGCCCTGGGTGCTTGGTTTCCTGGTGCTGTTCTTCGTCATCGCCTACCTGCTCAAGAAGGAGTACTGGCGCGACGTGAAGTGAGGATACCCTCGCCACGCTCATTCAAACGCCCGGTTCGCCGGGCGTTTTTTCTTTGTCCCCGCGAGCCTTGTGCGGGTGTGCTAGAATCCGGCCGTTTTCAACCCCTTTGGAGAGGTCCCGCATGGGCAGCAGCGCAAGTCGCCGCGGCGTCATGACGCTTTTTTCGCACCCCGAAAACCCGGAGAGCCATCGCACGCGCATCGTGCTGGCCGAAAAAGAGCTCACTGCCGACATGGTGGAGGTCAACCCGGCCAATCCGCCCGAGGACTTCCTCGACCTGAGCCCGACGGGCACCCTGCCGACCCTGGTCGACCGTGATCTGGTGCTGACCAACGCGCGGGTGATCATGGAGTACCTGGACGAACGCTTCCCGCATCCGCCCCTGATGCCGATCGACCCGGTCAGCCGCGCCAAGGTGCGCACCGCCCTGTACCGCATCGAGCACGACTGGTACCCGTTGCTGCCGGAACTGGCCGAGGGCGGCAAGGGCGCGGCCAAGGCGCGCAAGGCCCTGCGCGAGGGGCTGCTGTCCATCATGCCGGTGTTCGCCGCAAGCCCCTACATCATGAGCGATGAGTTCAGCCTGGCCGATGCCACCCTCGCGCCGATCCTCTGGCGCCTGCCAGTGTATGGCATCGAGATCCCGGCTCAGGCCAAGGCCCTCAACGACTACATGGAGCGCATCTTCAGTCGCCCGACCTTCCGCGAGAGCCTGTCCGATCTCGAGCTGGAGATGCGGGCGTGACCTCGAGCCGCCCGTACCTGCTGCGCGCCCTGTACGAGTGGATCGTGGACAACGACCACATCCCCTACATCGTGGTGGATGCACGGCAGCCGGGGGTAGTCGTGCCGCCCGAGCACGTGAAGGACGGCCAGATCACGCTCAACATCGCCCCCCACGCGGTGCAGGGGCTGAGCCTCGGCAACGCCGAGGTGCGATTTTCCGCGCGCTTCAGCGGCCGTGCCTTCACCGTCAGCGCCCCGGTGCAGGCGGTGCTGGCGATCTACGACCGGGAGACGGGGCAGGGGATGGGTTTCCCGCCCGAGACCATGCCCGGCGAGGTGGCGGGCGCGTTGGAGGGAGAGGTTCCCGCGGCCGGCGTGCCGGGTCCGGAAGAAACTCCACCCACTCCACCGCGCCGCGGCGGCCACCTGCGTCGCGTCAAGTAATGCCCTGCCCGCGAGACCGGAGCCGCTTTCAGGTGGGGTTCAGTCGCGGGAGGCTGTCAGCTTGAGATGGATCAGGCCGGCGGTCAGGGCGTCGTGGTAGGCGTCATGGCGGCCGCCGGCGGGCAGGTCCAGGGCATGCAGGATGGTCTCCAGGCGCAGGTCCGCCGGTCGGTGCGCCAGGCGGCCGAAGCGCCAGTGGTAGTATTCGGTGGCCACCTCGATCCGTCGGTTGGGCAGCCGGATGCCCAGCCAGTCATGCACGTAGCGGTCGATCAGGTCCATGTCGAAATCGACGTAGTAGCCGACCACCGGGCGCGGCCCGATGAAGTCGAGCAGCCGGCCGAGGGCCTCCTCCACCGGCAGGCCGCCGGCCACGTCGACATTGCGCAGGCCGTGCACCCGGATGCTTTCCCCTCCGACAACCCCGCGCGGACGCACCGTCAGGCGCAGGGCCGAGCTCGTCTCCAGCCGGCCGGCGACGATGCGGATCGCGCCGATCGACAGCAGTTCCCCGGTCTTCGCGGACAGGCGGCTGGCCTCGCAGTCGAGGCACACCGACTCGTCCGGCGGCGGCGCATCGAACAGGTGGGCGAAACGCGCATCGCGTAGCCTGCGCCGGTACCACCAGCGTGCGACAGGATTCATGGGGGATGTCCTCCTGACTTGCATCCTGGGGTCGTAATCCGTGCAATAGTACCAAGCTCACCATCGCAGAGGCCGCATGCAGTCAGCCTACGCCATTCCCCCGTCCCCGGACCGGCTCGAACAGCTGGCTGCCTGGTGGGCGACACCCGACGCCGCTGCCTTGTGGCGCAGGGAGGGCGCGGCCGTGGAGGATTGGCTGTCCCGCTGCTTCGGCTACCATGCGGCGCTGCTCGGGCTGCAGCCGGCCCTGCTGGGCGAGGTGCGGGGGCTGCGCATCCCCCACCAGTTCACCCTCGGACCGCGCTCGGGGGACGTGAGGGGGTTGTTCGAGGCCCTGCCAATCGCGGCGGAATCGGTCGACCTCGTGCTGCTGCATCACGTGCTGGAATATGCCCTCGACCCACACCAGGTGCTGCGCGAGGCCGATCGCGTGCTGTTGCCCGAGGGGCACCTGCTGCTGATGAGCTTCAACCCTGTCGGCCTCTGGGGGCTGCGCGGTCTGATCCATGCGGGACGCCGTGCACCGTGGTACGGCCATCGCCTCGGGCGCAGGCGCCTGCATGACTGGCTGGGCCTGCTCGGCTACGACGTGCAGGCGGAGACCTGGGTCGGGCATGGCTGCTTCCGTCATTTCAGCGGTGACGGTGAAGGCCGGATGGAGCAGTGGGGCGCACGTTTCCTGCCGCGTCTTGGCATGAGCCACCTGCTGCTGGCGCGCAAGCGGGTCAGCATGCCGGCGCCCATCCGCCATCGCTGGAGCCTCGTGCCCGTTTTTGCCGGGATGAAGGGGCAACAAGCCTCGACTCGGAATACATGTGGGAAGCAAGCATGAAGCATACGCAGCCGTCCCCAGGGGCGGAACAAGCCGCCTCGCCATCCCTGGTCGAGGCCTGGACCGATGGTGCCTGCCGGGGCAACCCGGGCGCGGGCGGTTGGGGGGTGGTGCTGCGCGCGCAGGGTCACGAAAAGCGGCTTTGGGGCGGCGAGCCGCACACGACCAATAACCGCATGGAGCTGACGGCCGCTATCCGGGCGCTCGAGGCCCTCAAGCGTCCCTGCAGGATCCGCATCACCACTGATTCGCAGTACGTGATGAAGGGCATCACCGAATGGATGCCGAACTGGAAGCGGCGTGGCTGGCGAACGGCGGACAACAAGCCGGTCAAGAACGACGACCTGTGGAAGGCGTTGGACGCCCTGTGCGCCAGGCACCAGGTCGAATGGGCCTGGGTGCGCGGCCATGTCGGCCACCCGGAGAACGAGCTGGCGGATCAGCTCGCCAATCTCGGCATCGATGAACTGAAGAAGGGCGCGGCATGAGACAGATCATCCTCGATACCGAAACGACCGGCCTCGAGCCGCGCGAGGGGCACCGCATCATCGAGATCGGCGCGGTCGAGCTGCTCAACCGTGGCATCACCGGGCAGGACTTCCACCAGTACCTCAACCCCGAGCGCGAGATCGACGCGGATGCGGTGCGCGTACACGGGCTGACCAATGAGTTCCTCGCCGACAAGCCGACCTTCGCCGAAGTTGCGGATGCCTTCCTCGACTACGTGCGCGGCGCCGAGTTGATCATCCACAACGCGGCCTTCGACGTCGGCTTCATCAACCACGAGCTGGCGAAGCTCGGCCCGGGCTACGGCCGCCTGGAGGACCATGTCAGCGGTGTGCTTGACACCCTGCTGCTGGCCCGCCGGATGCACCCTGGACAGCGCAACAGTCTGGATGCGCTGTGCAAGCGCTATGCAGTGGACAACAGCAACCGCGAACTGCACGGCGCGCTGCTCGACTCGCGCATCCTCGCGGAGGTCTACCTCGCGATGACCGGCGGCCAGTCCAGCCTCGGGCTGGACAGCCAGGAGAGCGGGATACTCGACGAGGCTACCCTCGCGCCCAGGAGGCTTGCGGACGACCGCCCGCGGCTCACGGTGCTGCGGGCGAACGAGGCGGAGCTTGCGGCGCACCAGCGGCGCATGGAGGCCATCGCCAAGGCGGCGGGCGGGGAGACGGTGTGGGGGCGGCTGGGCCTTGGCTGATAGCGGGATGGATGCCTGAAGTCGCCGCGACACGCGGCTCCCACGGACATCTCAAGCGCCTGTGGGAGCGGCGTGCCGCCGCGATGATGTTGTGAAGCCCCTTGCTAGCTTCTTGCATCGTGCCGCATCAGGCGGCCCTTCTCGCGCTGCCAGTCGCGCTCCTTCTCGGCCGCGCGCTTGTCGAATTCCTTCTTGCCCTTGGCAAGCCCGACCTCGACCTTGACCCGGCCGCCCTTCCAGTACATCGCCAGCGGGATCAGGGCATAGCCCTTGCGTTCCACCGCGCCGATCATCTTGCTGATCTCCTCGCGGTGCAGCAGCAGCTTGCGCGTGGCCGTAGGGTCGGGCTTGACGTGGGTGGAGGCGGAGAGCAGCGGGGAGATCTGCGCACCGAACAGGAAGGCCTCGCCGTTCTTCAGCAGCACGTAGCTGTCGGTGATCTGGACCTTGCCCGCGCGGATCGCCTTGACCTCCCAACCCTGCAGCACGATGCCCGCCTCGAAGCGCTCCTCGATGAAGTACTCGTGCTTTGCCTTCTTGTTGAGGGCGATGGTCGAGCCGCCGTGGGTGTCTTTCTTGTCTTTGGCCATGGTGCCGGGCGGTGTCGCCAGGATGTTCAAGCGGAGGGCAGCATCTTACCATTAAGGTCCCGTGAAACCGCCCGTTCAGGAGAATGAGCGATGACCATCGCCAAGCGCGAATCCATCCATGGCCAGTGGTCCTCCCGCCTGGCGTTCGTCCTTGCCGCAACCGGGGCCGCCGTCGGCCTCGGCAACATCTGGAAGTTCCCCTACATCCTTGGGCAGAACGGCGGCGGCGCCTTCGTGATGGTTTACCTCGCCTGCATCCTGCTGGTCGCCACGCCGATCCTCATCACCGAGATCATGCTTGGCCGACGCGGGCGGCGCAGCCCGGTCAATGCCATGGCCGAGCTGGTGCGGGAGGAGCGCGCCCCTCCCGCCTGGCGCTATCTTGGCTGGATGAGCGTGGTCACGGGCTTCCTCATCCTCAGCTACTACAGCGTGATCATGGGGTGGGCCATCGCCTACGTGAAGCAGGCAGCCACCGGCAGCTTCACCGGCCTGGATGGCGCCTCGATCAAGGGCATGTTCGAGTCCTTCGTGGCCAGCCCCATGGAGCTGCTGTTCTGGCACACGGTGTCGATCGTGATCACCATGCTGGTCGTGGCGCGCGGCGTGCGCGCGGGACTCGAGTCCTTCACCACCCTGTTCATGCCCCTGCTGTTTGTCATCCTGCTTCTGCTGGTCGGTTACGGCATGAGCACGGGGGCCTTCGGCCAGGCGCTAGGGTTCCTGTTCGCGCCCGACTTCAGCAAGCTTACGGCCACCTCCATCGTGGTCGCCCTGGGGCATGCCTTCTTCACCCTCAGCATCGGCTTCGGCACCATCATGGCCTATGGCTCGTACATGCCGGAGCGCGCCTCCATCGCCAGCACCGCCTTGTTCATCGTCGCGGCGGATACGGCGGTATCCCTGCTGGCGGCCATGGCCATCTATCCGGTGGTGTTCGCCCATGGGTTGGAGCCCGGGGCCGGTCCGGGGCTGGTGTTCCAGACCCTGCCCATCGCCTTCGGCCAGATGCCGCTCGGGCTGATGTTCGGCACCTTGTTCTTCGTCGCGCTGGTGCTGGCTGCCTGGACCTCGTCCATCTCCATGATCGAGCCGGTGGTGGCCTATTTCGTTGAGAGCCGGGGCTGGACGCGGGGGCGTGCGGTGGTCGTGCTGGGTTTCGCGGCATGGGCGCTCGGCATTCTCACCGTGCTCTCGTTCAACCACTGGGCGGAGATCCGCCTGTTCGGCAAGAACTTCTTCGAACTGCTCGATTTCGTCACTTCCAACATCATGCTGCCATTCGGCGGGCTGATGATGGCGGTGTTCGCGACCTGGTTCATGCGGCGCTCTTCGACCGTCGAGGAGCTTGGGTTGTCGAACGCAGCCTATACTCTCTGGCGTGTGCTGACCCGCTATGTCGCGCCGCTGGGCATCCTCGTCGTCCTCCTCAACGGCCTCGGCCTGCTCGGATAAAAGACCATGACCATGCTTCATCGCGAGGCCATCGTGCCTTACACCCCGAACGAGATGTTTACCCTGGTCAATGCCGTCGAGGACTACCACGCCTTCCTGCCGTGGTGCAGCGAGTCGCGTCTGATCTCACGCGGGGAGGATGAGCTGCGTGCCAGCGTCACCATCAGCAAGGGTGCCCTGCGCAAGAGCTTCACCACCCACAACCTTTTGCAGCAGGACAAGATGATCGAGATGCGCCTGGTGGATGGCCCGTTCAGGCACCTGCACGGTTTCTGGCGCTTCGAGCCGATCGGGGAGGGGGGGTGCAAGGTCAGCCTGGACCTGGAGTTCCAGTTCTCGAACAAGTTGATCGAACTGGCGGTGGGGCCGGTGTTCACCACCATCGCCGGCGAGATGGTGCAGTCCTTCCACCGCCGTGCGGAGCAGGTCTATGGCCGGCGCGTCTGAGCACGGTGGCGCGGGTGCAATGATCCCGGTCGAGGTCGCCTATGCTCTGCCCGAGCGGCAGACCCTGCTGCGACTGGAGGTGCCGGAGGGCACCACCGCCGAGGAGGCGATCCGGAGGTCCGGCATCCTGGACCGCCATCCCGAGATCGACCTCGCCGCGAGCAAGATCGGCGTCTTCGCCAAGCCGGTGCCGGCCAGCCGCGTGCTGCGCGAGGGGGACCGGGTGGAGATCTACCGTCCGCTGATTGCCGACCCGAAGGCCGTGCGCAAGCAGCGCGCGGAGGAGGGCAAGAAGATGAAGAAGGGGGGCGGTGAGATCGAGGGCGACTGATCCCGCGCAGGAGGCTTACTTCGCCGCCTCCAGCGGCGGCTCGATGCGTGCCAGCCGGCCGGCCTCGAAGAACAGGCTGATCCGGCGCTGCTCGGGCTCGTCCTTGCCCGGCTTGTTGTAGTAGACGTAATCCCAGCGGTTCTGGTGGAAGACATCCACCAGCATCGGGCTGCCGAGCAGGAAGCGGACCTCGTTCTCGGACATGCCAAGACGCAGCCTTTTCACCTTGTCCTCGTCCAGGATGTTGCCCTGGTGGATGTCCATCTTGTAGACCTGCAAGAAGTCCGGCATCGAGCTCGAGGCGCAGGCACTCAGGACGAGCGGAAGGGCGAGGGCGAGCAGAGGGCGTGCATGGCGCATGGTTATTCGCAAGCTGGCAGTCAATCCGCGCTAAAATACACTCCCAAGCCATTCGCATCCACTCCGGGAGCCCTGTTACGTGGAAACCCATGATCTGAAGAAGGCGGGCCTGAAGGTCACCCTGCCGCGCATCAAGATCCTCGAGGTGCTCGAGCAGAATGCCCACCAGCATCTTTCCGCCGAGGACATCTACCGCATCCTGCTCGAGCAGGGCGAGGAGATCGGCCTGGCCACCGTCTACCGGGTGCTCACCCAGTTCGAGGATGCCGAGATCGTCACCCGCCACCAGTTCGAGAGCGGCAAGGCCGTGTTCGAGCTGGTCGCCAAGGGCAACCACGACCATATCGTGTGCGTGAAGACCGGCGTGGTGGAGGAGTTCCACGATCCCATCATCCAGGAGCGCATCAACAAGATCGCCGAGGAGCATGGCTTCGAGATCACCGACCACGCCCTCGTGATCTACGGCATCAAGCGCAACAACGCCTGATCCTTCCCCCTTGAGCAGGGCGGCCCCTCCCGCCCGCTCAGCTGACCTGAAACTGGCCCACCAGGTGTCCCAGCCGGGCGGCGGTCTGGTGTACCTCATCCGAACTCATGCGCAGCGCGCGGATGGCGTTGCCGAGCCCCTCCACCGCATCGGCAACCTCGGCAATGCCGTCGCTCTGGCGTGCCGTTCCGTCGTTGATCTGCCCCAGGGTGGTGAACAGCCGCCGCATGCTTTCCTGCAGTTCGGTCTTGTCGTTTGATGCGGCCTCCGCCATGCGCAGGCCGGTTTCCACATCGCGCAGGCTGTTTTCCATCGCGGTCACCGCCTTCTGGGCATCGACCTGGATGTCGCCGATCATGCTGGAGATGTCCTGCGCGGCGCTGGCGGTGCGGGCCGCCAGGTTGCGCACCTCCTCGGCCACCACGGAGAAACCACGGCCGTGCTCGCCCGCCCGGGCGGCCTCAATGGCGGCATTGAGCGCAAGCAGGTTGGTCTGTTCGGTGATGCCGGTGATGACCTTGACGAACTCGGCGATCCTGCTGACCCGATCGTTGAGATTGCGGATCGTGGTGGTCGTGTTTTCCACCGTGCCCTGCAGCGACTGGATCTCGCCCCGGGCGGTATCGAACTGGGAGCGGGCCTCAAGGACCACATGCTCGATGGCCTCCCGCATGGTGGAGGCCGTCTCGCCGGCACGGCGTGTCTCTTCGCCCTGGGTGGCGAGCATGACGAGCAGGTTCCCGACGATGCGGTTCACGGCATCGGCGGTTTCCTGCGCGGCCTGCTGGCGGTCGAGCATGCGGGCGTTGGTGTCAGCGACCTCCCCGCTGGCGCGGATCACCTCGCGCACGGTGCCTTCCAGGTTGTCGATGAAGCTGTTGATCCAGCGCCCCATGTCCCCGCTCTCGTCGGCGGTGAGGAACTGGGGCGTCAGCCGTTGCCGCAGGTTGCCACCGCCCTCGGCGATGGCGCGGATGACCTCGGTCATGGCCATCAGTCGGCGGGTGAGCGTGCGTTTGACCAGACGGTGGAAGAGGAGGGTGGCGAGGACGACCAGTAGCATGGTGATCGCCTCGGTGGCGAGCACGGGCAGGTGCAGGAGCTTGCCCATCAGGGTATGCGCGCCCCACAGGCCGAGCACGATGAGAAGGAATCCACGCATGAGCTGGAAGCCGTGCGAGCGCCGCCGGTAGACCTCTTCGAGGTCCGCCTCGCACATCATGCCCCAGCGGTCGGGCGAACCGGGCAGCTGGAAGGTGACGCCCTTGCCAATGACCGGGATGTGCCGGTAGTCGGAATAGCCGGGGTAGGTGACGAACAGGTTCTCCCCCTTGCGGATGGTTTCCCGTACGCCGGGGTGCAGCTCGCGGGTGGCCGGATCAGTGAAGCGGAGCTCGAATTCCGTGTGCTGGCGGACCTGTACGGTGCCCCAGGGGGTGTGGACCCCGGACTTGAGGTTCTCGCCATGGGTGAAGGTGCTGTCCTCGAAGCGCGAGCGGGAGAGGGCCGTGCCCGGCTTGATGGCGGGGTCGAAGCGCGATTCCACCATGAAGATGTAGTTGTCGCCCGACTCGGGGTAGATGTGGCCGGCCTCGCGCTGGATCAGATCGCTCATGACGTCGTTGGGTACGCGCCCGCACAGGCAGCCCACCACCTGCCCGTCCACCTCGATCGGCCGGTAAAACATCAGGGTGACGGCATCATGGAAGGCGGAGGTCGATGGGCCGATGACCTGCGTCAGTGGGTCGACGTAGGGGCCATGCAGGAAGGGGGCTGTCATCCCCCGCTCGACGGCCTTGGGCGAGAGGTCGCGCCCACCGACATGGGGGGCGTGCGTGCTGCACAGGACCTTGCCTTCGGCATCGATGACGAAGAGTTCGGAGAAATCCCGCGCCGAGCGTCTGCGGCTCTCAAGGAAGGAGGGGTCCTGCGCCGGCCAGCTGTTGGCAAGATGGGCCGCGGTCGTCTCCAGCTGCTGCCACTGCTGCGTCGCCCACAGCGTGAGCAGCCTGACCCGGGTGGCGGCGATACCCTCGAAGGTCTGCTCCACGACGGGGTAGTACGACCGGTTGATGAGACAGCTCCATCCCAAGGCGATTTTTCCCGTCTTCCCCCACCATGGGAGCCAGTGTCTTTCTGCCGGCGATCGGTTCATTTCAAGGCTTTTCAGTACGTGCCGCGGCATGAGTCCTTGCTCTTCACTTCATAAGAATGCGGGTGGAGCAAGCAATAGTCGCGCCAGCGGGCAAGTCCTTGTTCCTTCTTGGCGAGGCGGCTCGCTGTGCACCAGATGAGGGCGCTCAGGCTCCATCATGGTGCATGCGCCTGGGGGGCAGATGGGCAGGACGGTCCGCCATGGCCTCGGGATCGGGCTATATTCGTGGCTCGAATGCTCGTTTCCGGAGGACACCATGCGCATGATGATGATGGGAATGCTGGCCTGGCTGGCGATTGGAAGTGGCCAGGCCGCTATCGTGACCCAGGAAACCAGTTACGAGGTGGAGGGCCAGAAGTATGTGGCCTACATCGCCTATGACGACGCCATCAAGGACAAGCGTCCCGGCGTGCTGGTGGTCCACGAGTGGTGGGGGCACACCCCCTATGTGCGCAAGCGTGCGGAAATGCTGGCCAAAATGGGCTATGTCGGCATGGCGCTGGACATGTATGGCGACGGCAAGACCGCCAGCCATCCCAAGGACGCGGGCGGCTTCGCCCAGGCTGCCATGGCGGACTTCCCCAAGGCGAAGCGGCGCTTCGAGGCGGCGCGTGCGCTGCTGGCCAGGCAGCCGCAGACGGATGGCCGGCACATCGCCGCGATCGGTTACTGCTTCGGCGGAAGCGTGGTGCTGAACATGGCCCGCGCGGGCGCGGACCTGGACGCGGTGGCGAGCTTCCACGGCGCGCTCGCGACCGCCCAGCCGGCCGAGCCGGGCGGGGTGAAGGCCAAGGTGTTCGTCGCCAATGGCGCGGCCGACCCGATGATCAAGCCGGAGGACGTGCTGAACTTCCACGAGGAGATGCGTGCGGCGGGGGTGGAGTTCACCTACCTCGAATACCCGGGCGTGAAGCATGGCTTCACCAACCCGGACGCAGACCGCTTCGGCAAGGAATTCAACATGCCGCTCGCCTATGACGCCCACGCGGACACGCATGCCTGGGCGATGATGAAGACCTTCCTGGAGCAGGCGTTCAGATGAATCCGGGGCGGCTCATTCCCTCCGCTGTTCGCGAGGGGATGGGCTACAGCCCCAGCGCGGCCTGCGCGCCCCCGCCTGCGGCGCGTTCCAGCATCTCCTGCGCCAGGCCGCGCGTCTGGGCGGTGATCTCCACCCCGCCCATCATGCGGGCCAGCTCCTCGATGCGTGCCTCGCGGTCGAGCGGGATCAGCTGCGTGCGGGTGCTGTCCGCGCTCTGCTCCTTGCGCACGTGCAGGTGGTGGCTGCCCTGCGCCGCGACCTGCGGCAGGTGGGTGACGCACAACACCTGGCGCTGGCGGCCAAGGCTCGCGAGCAGGCGCCCGACCACCTCGGCGACGCTGCCGCCGATGCCGGTGTCGACCTCGTCGAACACCAGCGTGGCGACCTGGCCGTGCACGGCGGTGGCCACGCGCAAAGCGAGGCTGATGCGCGACAGCTCGCCGCCGGAGGCGACCTTGCCGAGCGCCTGGAGCGGCTGGCCGGGGTTGGTGCTGACCAGCATCTCCACCGTGTCCAGTCCGTGCGCGGTGAAGCCCTTGTCCTCGCGCGGGGTGACCTGGATGGCGAAGCGGGCGTGCGGCATGCCGAGCCCGCGGATGGACTCCGTCACCTGGGCGGCGAGCCGGGCGGCTGTCCCGGTGCGTGCGTGGGAGAGGGCGAGGGCGGCCTCGCGGTAGACGGCTTCTTGGGTCAGGAGGCGGTCCTCGAGTGCCTCCAGCGATTCCCCCTCGCCTTCGAGTCCGGCCAATTCTTCGGCCAGCTGGCGGGCGAGTTGCGGCAGCTCCTCCGGGCGCACGCGGTATTTGCGCGCGGCATCGTGCAGGGCGGTCAGGCGGGACTCGACCTCGGCCAGGCGCTCGGGGTCGAGTTCGAGGCTGCGGGCGTAGTCGCGCAGCTGGTCGACCCCCTCGTGCAGCAGGATCTCGGCCTGGCGCAGCAGCTCCAGGGCCGGTTCCAGCCCTGCGTCGGTGCGCCGTCCCTGTTCCAGTAGGGCGTTGATGTGGGTCAGGCCGCCGTGGAGGGTCTCGCCCTCGCCCTCGTACAGCGCCTGCAGGGCGTTCTGGCACAGTTCGATCAGGCGCCCGGCGTGGGTCAGCCGGCGGTGCTCGGCCTCGATCCGCTCCCATTCGTCCGGCTCCAGGCGCAGGGCCGTAAGCTCCTCGACCTGGTAGCGCAACAGCTCGATGCGCTGGCTGCGGCTATCGTCGGCCTGGCGCAGGGCCTCGAGTCTCTCGGCGGTGGCGCGCCACTCGGCAAAGGCCTGGCCGACCCGGGCGAGCAGGGCCTCGTGCCCGCCGAAACCGTCCAGCAGCTCGCGCTGGGCACCGGGTTTGAGCAGGTTCTGGTGTTCGTGCTGGCCGTGGATGTCGACCAGAAGCCCGCCCAGTTCGCGCAGGGTGGAGAGGTTGACCCCGCGGCCGTTGACGTAGGCGCGGCTGGCGCCCTCGCGCGCGATCACGCGGCGCAGGAGGCACTCGCCTGATTCATCGTCGAGCGCCTGCTCGCCCAGCCAGCGGCGGGCCTCGGGGCTGTCGTCGAGTGAAAACAGGGCCTCGAGTTCGGCGCGCTCGGCTCCCGGGCGGATGGCCTCGCTGCCCGCGCGCTCGCCCAGCAAAAGGCCCAGGGCGTCGACCAGGATGGATTTGCCGGCGCCGGTCTCGCCGGTCATCACGGTCAGGCCGGCCGTAAGTTCGAGTTGCACCTCGTCGATGATGGCGAAATTGCGGACGTGGATGTGTCTGAGCATGGCGTCGTCTTACGGATGTCCGCCCCAGTGCAGCTTGGCACGCAGGATGTGGAAATAGTCGTAGTCCGCCGGGTGGATCAGGCGTGCGGTGTGGACCGCGCGGCTGATGTTGAGTCGGTCCTCCGGCTCCATGTCGATCATGGTCTGGCCGTCGAAGCTCACCAGGCTGTTGGCGCGCGAGTGGCGCGTGGCCCTGATCTCAATGCTTGCGCTCGCGGGAACGACGATCGGCCGGTTGCTCAGGGTGTGCGGGCAGATGGGCGCCAGCACGATGGCCTCCAGGCCCGGCGTCAGGATCGGCCCGCCGGCGGAGAGGGCATAGGCGGTCGAGCCGCTCGGCGTGCTGACGACCATGCCGTCCGAGCGCTGGGTGAACAGGTAGCGGCCGTCGATATGGGTCTCGAACTCGATCATGCGCACTGCGTCGCGCACCTTGTAGACCAGGTCGTTGAACACGATGCCCTCATGCACCACCGTTTCGCCGCGCAGCACACGGCCGCACAGCAGGAAGCGCTCCTCGGCGATGTACTCCCCCGCCAGGATGCGGTCGAGGCGGCTGCCAAGCTCGTCCGGGGAGATGTCGACGAGGAAGCCGAGCCGGCCGAGGTTGATGCCGAGCACCGGCTTGCCATGCGGGGCGAGGCAGTGGGCCGCATTGATGAGGGTGCCGTCGCCGCCGACCGCGATCACCAGCTCGCTGTGCTGGCCGATTTCGTCGCGGGTGGCGCGCGAGTAGTCGCGCAGACCCGGCAGGTCAGGCAAGGTGGCCTGGTCGAGCAGGATGCCGAGGCCGCGTGCATGCAGGTGACCGACCAGCGTTTCCAGGGTGCCGGACAGGCGCTCATCCGAGGGTTTGGCGAGGATGCCGACGGTGCGGAAGGCGAGACTCATGCGGGCCCTGGTATTGCGTGTGTCGGATAACGATAGCAAACCCGGGGCGAGGGTAGAAACGCCGAGGTCAAGCGACGAGGAAACGGCACCGGAATATGCGTTCGCTTTGTCGCTGGAAAATAAAAAACCCGCCGAAGCGGGTTTTTCAATATGGTGGCTATGGGTGGGCTCGAACCACCGACCCCGGCATTATGAGTGCCGTGCTCTAACCGGCTGAGCTACATAGCCTCAAAATCGAGACGATTGTAGCGCCTTGCTCGCTTTGCGAGTTTCTGACATGGAGTCAGAAAGGTGCTGCAACAGGACGCGCATTATGTCCATGCGCGTTTTGCTCGTCAAGACCCGAATTGAAAAAATCAGACGTTGAACAGGAAGTTCATCACGTCGCCGTCGCGGACCACATAGTCCTTGCCCTCGGCGCGCATCTTGCCGGCTTCCTTGGCGCCCTGCTCGCCCTTGTACTGGATGAAGTCCTCGTACGAGATGGTCTGGGCACGGATGAAGCCGCGCTCGAAGTCGGTGTGGATCACGCCGGCGGCCTGCGGGGCGGTGTCGCCCTTGTGGATGGTCCAGGCGCGAACTTCCTTCACCCCGGCGGTGAAGTAGGTCTGCAGGCCGAGCAGGTCGTAGCCGGCGCGGATCACACGGTTTAGACCGGGCTCGGTCAGGCCCATGCTCTCGAGAAACTCGCCCTTGTCGGCGTCGTCCAGCTCGGAGATCTCGGCCTCGATCACGGCGCAGACCGGCACCACCACCGCGCCCTCGGCCTTGGCGTGCTCGCGTACCTTGTCGAGGAGGGGATTGTTCTCGAACCCGTCCTCGTTGACGTTGGCGATGTACATGATCGGCTTGATGGTCAGCAGATGCAGGTCGCGGATCGCCTTTTTCTCGTCCTCGGTAAGGCTCAGGCTGCGCGCGCTGTGGCCGGCGTCGAGGTGGGTGTACAGGCGTTCGAGGATCTCCTTCTTCGCCAGCGCCTCCTTGTTGCCGGACTTGGCGGCCTTGGTGGCGCGGTCGAGGTTGCGCGCCACGGTGTCGAGATCGGCGAGGATCAGTTCGGTATTGATGACGTCGATATCGTCCAGCGGGTCCACGCGCCCGGCGACGTGGATCACGTCATCGTTCTCGAAGCAGCGCACGACCTGGGCGATGGCGTCGGTTTCACGGATGTTGGCAAGGAACTGGTTGCCGAGGCCCTCACCCTTGGAGGCGCCCTTCACCAGCCCTGCAATGTCCACGAACTCCATGGTGGTCGGCACCACGCGCTCCGGCTTGACGACCTCGGCCAGCTTGTCCAGGCGCGGGTCCGGCATGGGCACAACGCCCACGTTCGGCTCGATGGTGCAGAACGGATAGTTGGCCGCCTGGATGTTGGCGCGGGTGAGTGCATTGAACAGGGTGGACTTGCCGACATTGGGCAGTCCGACGATGCCGCATTTGAAACCCATGGTGGTGCCTTAACGTAGAGCGTGCAGGTGGTTCATGACCGCGGTCGCATCGCCGCGGAGCAGGGTGGGGATGTGGCGGCGCGCCTCGTCGATGACGAAGTCGATCTTCTCGCGCTCAACCTTGGACGGGGCGTGCAGCACGTAGTCCGCCACCTGGTCCTTGCTGCCGGGGTGACCGACGCCGATGCGCAGGCGCCAGTAGTTCGGCGTGCCGAGGTGGGCGTGGATGTCACGCAGGCCGTTGTGACCGCCATGCCCACCGGCGTACTTCAGCTTGATCTGGCCGGCGGGCAGGTCGATCTCGTCGTGTGCGACCAGGATCTGCTCGGGGGCGATCTTGTAGAAGCGGGCGAGGGCGGCGACGGACTGGCCGCTGCGGTTCATGAAGGTGGTGGGCTCAAGCAGCCAGAGCTCACGCCCTTCGAGCGTGGTGCGGGCTGCCTGCCCGAGAAAACGGGGTTCGGGACGGAGGGTGGCGCCCGCCAGGCGGGCGATCTCGTCCACGAACCAGAAGCCCGCGTTGTGGCGGGTGTCCGCATAGCGCGACCCGGGGTTGCCGAGACCGACGATCAGCCGGATGTCGGGTTGGGGCGCGGCTGCTGCGGACATGGGGGGCTGATCAGGCCTCGCCTTCGGCGGCGCTGCCCTTCGGCATGTGGATGGCCACGATGCCCGGGTTGTTGCCGTGGGCGGCCAGTTCGAACGCGGTCACGCCAGCCGGCAGGGCGATGTCGGCCAGGTGCACGATCTGCTCGACGTCCACGCCGGCCAGGTCGACCTCGATGAACTCCGGCAGGTTGCCCGGCAGGCAGGTGATCTCGATCTCGGAGGCCAGGTGGCTGACCACGCCGCCCTTCTTCACGCCCACCGAGGTGGCTTCGTTGACGAAGTGCAGCGGCACCTTGACGTGCAGCAGGTCATTCGCGCCCACGCGCTGGAAGTCGGCGTGCATGACCACCGGCTTGTAGGGGTGGCGCTGCAGGTCACGCAGGATGGCCTTCTCGGTCTTGCCGTCGATCTCGATGTCGAGGATGTGCGAGTAGAAGGCCTCGTTCTCCAGGCTGTGCCAGAGGTCCTTGTGGGCGATGGTCAGGGCGACCGGCTCGGCGTCGCCGCCGTACAGTACGGCCGGGACGTTGCCTTCGCGACGCAGGCGGCGGCTCGCACCTTTCCCCAGATCGTCACGACGGGTGGCCTTCACAGTGAAGGATACGCTCATGGTGTTACTCCAAATCTTACAAGCAAAAACCCGCCTTGCGGCGGGAGGGTCCGCCGGGCCGCGACCAGCCCGGGGTTTGCCGCCCCTCAAACGGGGCGGCGAAAGCGTCAGTCGAGGTAGAGCGAGCTGACCGACTCGTCGGTGTGGATGCGGCGGATGGTCTCCGCCAGCATGCCGGCCACGGACAGCACGCGGATGCGCTCGCAGGCCTGGGCCTCGGCACTCAGCGGGATGGTGTCGGTGACGACCAGCTCGTCCAGCTGCGAGCCGTTGATGTTCTCGATCGCCTTGCCGGACAGCACCGCGTGGGTGGCGTAGGCGATCACCTTGCGCGCACCGTGTTCCTTGAGGGCCTCGGCGGCCTTGCACAGGGTGCCGGCGGTGTCGACGATGTCGTCGATGATCACGCAGGTGCGGTCCCGTACCTCGCCGATGATGTGCATCACCTGGGCGACGTTCGCCTTCGGGCGGCGCTTGTCGATGATGGCGAGGTCCACGTCGTTCAGGCGCTTGGCCAGGGCGCGGGCACGCACCACGCCGCCGACGTCCGGGGAGACCACGGTCAGGTTCTCGTGCTGCTGGCGCCAGATGTCCCCCAGCAGGATGGGGGAGGCGTAGACGTTGTCCACCGGGATGTCGAAGAAGCCCTGCACCTGCTCGGCATGCAGGTCGATGGTCAACAGGCGGTCGAAGCCCACGCTCTGCAGCATGTTGGCGACCACCTTGGCGGTGATGGGCACGCGGGCGGAGCGGACGCGGCGATCCTGGCGGGAGTAGCCGTAGTACGGCACGACGGCGGTGATGCGACCGGCGGAGGCACGACGCAGTGCGTCGGCCATCACCATCAGTTCCATCAGGTTGTCGTTGGTCGGCGCGGAGGTCGGCTGAATGACGAACACGTCGCGGCCGCGCACGTTCTCGAGAATCTCGACAAAAGTCTCACCATCGCTGAAGCGGGTGACGGTGGCCTGGCCGAGCTGGAGGTCAAGGTTCTCAACCACACGCTGGGCAAGCGCGGGGTTAGCATTCCCCGTGAAGACCATCAGCATAGGATGCACCACGTTCGAGAGGATTCTTGAGAAGGAAATTGGCTGGGCCGCTAGGGATCGAACCTAGGAATGCCGGAATCAAAATCCGGTGCCTTACCGCTTGGCGACGGCCCAGGAGAGGTTGTGCATTATATGGATCGGCGCGCGTTGCGCAAGCCCTTTGGTCGAAATCGAGGTGGCGCGGCCTGCCTCGGCTCCGGCACTCGCGCGCAAGGGCGCGGGGCACGATCTCAGTCCCGTCGGGAAGCTGTCGTTCACCATCCAGAACGCGCTGAATCATAAAAGAAATTCGCCGCGGATCAAGCCCGACTCGTCAGGGCGACGTGCAGGGGGGATCGATTCACGCCCCGGGCCGTGAAGCACGTCCATGCGGCGGGAAGGGTGCTCCGGGCCTGTTCCGCGGCTTCTTCGCTCGTGCAGGCGCAGAACACGCAGGCGCCGGTGCCGGTCAGGTGCGGCTCGCCGAAGGGGCGCAGCCTGTTCAGGGCCGTGGCGATGATGGGATGGCGCTGCACCACGAGGGGTTCGAAGGCGTTGCGGTGTTCGCCGCTCCAGAAGTCGTCCGGGGTGATGCGCGGCATGTCGCGCGGAAGTTTCGGGTCGGCGAACAGTTCGGCGGTGCTGACGTGCACCGGCGGGCAGGCCACGATGTACCAGCGCTCGGGCAGGTCGAGCGGGGTGAGCTGCTCGCCCACGCCTTCGGCCCAGGCGCTGCGGCCGCGTACGAAGACGGGTACGTCGGCGCCGAGCTGGCGGCCGAGTTCGGCCAGTCGGTCCTCGGTCAGGCCCGTGCCCCACAGGTGGTTGAGAACCACGAGGGTGGTGGCGGCATCCGAGCTGCCGCCGCCCACGCCGCCACCGAGCGGCAGGCGCTTGTCCAGGCGGATGTCGGCCCCGAGCGCGGTGCCGCTGGTCTGCTGCAGGAGGCGCGCGGCGCGCACGGCCAGGCCGTTGTCCTCGGGGACTCCAGGCGGCGGGTCAAGCTTGCGGATCAGGCCGTCGGGGCGGATGTCGAAGGCCAGCCGGTCGCCGTGGTCCAGCAGCTGGAACACGGTCTGCAGCTCGTGGTAACCGTCCGCTCGGCGCCCCACGATGCGCAGCATCAGGTTGAGTTTGGCCGGGGCGGGCCACCACTGGGAGGTCACAGGTGCCACCGGTCCACGACCAGGCGCAGGGTCAGGTCGGCATGGGTCAGTTCCATCCGGCTGGGCAGTGGGATGCCGTTGACCAATGTGTAGCGCTGGTAGTCGATGCGCCAGCCGTTGCTGTGCATGCGCTTGAGGCGGCCCAGTTCGTCCAGGCTGTAGGCATCGCTTTGGGCGGCCGGCAGGCCGAGCAGCCAGGCGTGCATGGCGTCAAACGGCACGCTCCAGCCGAGGGTCTCGCGCAGCATGACTTCGCCGTCGCTGCCCTGGTAGACCGTGCCCTCGTGATCGATCAGCACCACGCCCTGGGCGTTCTGGGTCAGCTGCATGGCATTCTGGCCCAGCGGGGTGCGGATGCTCAGCAGCTGCTGGCCGGGCTCGCGCTGCCAGTCGAAGGCAACCTGCCCGCCCGTGCCTTGGGCGAGGATGGCGGCGCGCCCCTCGGCCCGCCAGCGTTCGACCTGCTTGAGCAGGGCCTGGTGGGCCTGCCACAGGCTGATGCGCTGCGGATCGGTCGTTGGCTCGAGCAGAGGGGCGGTGGCGCAGCCCGCGAGCAAGAGTAGCCCGCCGAGCAGGAGAAGGCGCAAGGTCATGGTTGCTGCAGGCGGTGTTGCAGGTTCAGCAGTTCGCGCCGGCCCGGGTCGCGGGCCAGGGCGTCTTGAATCAGCTGGAGGGCCTCGTCCCGGCGGCCCTGGGCCGCCAGAACCTCGGCCAGGTGCGCGGCGATCTCGCCGTCGGGGTCGCGGGCGTAGGCCCGGCGCAGGTAACCCTCGGCCTCGGCGAGCTTGCCCTGACGGAACAGCACCCAGCCCATGCTGTCGAGGATGGCGGGGCTGTCGGGGTTGAGCTTGAGGGCCTTGTCGATCAGCGTGAAGGCCTCGTCCAGGCGGATATTGCGTTGCGCGAGGGTGTAGCCGAGGGCGTTGAGGGCCTCCGCATGGTCGGGATCCTGGGCGAGGATGGCGCGCAGGTTGGCCTCGGCCTCCTCAAAGCGGTCGAGCTGGTCCGCGAGCAGGGCGCGGGTGTAGAGCAGGTCGGGTTCGCCGGGGTGGATGCGCAGGGCCTCGTCGAGCACGCCCAGGGCGGCCGCCGGCTGGCCAGACTGTTTCACCAGGTCTGCTTCCGCGAGGAACAGGCGCACCTGTTCCTCCGTGGCGTCGGTCTGGGCGCGCGCCTTGGCAAGATGGGCGCGCGCCTGATCCAGGCGGCCCTGGCGGGCATCAATCGTGGCGATGCGGATGAGTGCGTCCATGCGCACCTCGCCCTGCCGCGCGCGGCCGTACCAGTCGCGCGCGGCCTTCTCGTCACCGCGCTGTTCGAACAGGCGGCCAAGGTAATAGGCGGCCACGTCGGCCCGCTCGGGCACCTTGTGCAGGGCGCGCAGCTCGCGTTCCGCAGTGCTCAGGTCGTTGGCATCCAGCGCCAGCAGGGCGACGGTGAACCGCAGGTCGGCATCGTCGGGATTCTTGCGCAGCAACTCCTGGAACAGCGGGCGGGCCTCGTCGTAACGGCGGGCCTCGATCAGGGCACGGGCGTAGTTCAGGCGCAGGGACTGATCTTCCGGGAAGCGCTCGACCGCGGCGTGGACCTCGCTCAGTCCTTCGTCGATCTGGCCGGCGCTGAAATGGGTGCCGGCCAGCAGGAGGTAGGCGTCCTTGCGCTCCGGCTGCAGGCGGATGACCTTGCGTAGCGCGGCCTGGGCAGTGTCGAACTGCTTGAAGTGCATGGCGAGCTGGGCCAGCGCGATCCAGCTTTCCGCATCTTCGGCATGGCGCTGGGCCACGCCGTGCATCAGGGTCAGGCCCGGCAGGCCTTCGACGGTCAGGATGGAGGCGATGCGGCGATAGGCCTCGACCCGGTCTGCGCCTGCCGATAGGTGCCGGTCAATCACGTCCAGGGCCTGGTCGTCGTGCTTGGCGCGGATGTGCACCAGGGTCTCTGCTTCCCAGCGCTCCGGATGCGTCGGCTCCAGCGTGGTCCAGAGCGCGAGTGCCTGCTCGGCGGTCACGCTGTCGCGGGCGAACAGGGCGATGCGGGTGGCACGCTCGGCCACGCGTGGGTCGCGGCTGAGCTTGGCGGATTCCAGGTAGAGTCGGCCGGCATCGGCCACCCGGCCGCGGCGGCCGGCCAGTTCGCCCAGCATCAGGAAGTAGAGGGATTCCCCGCGCACATCTTCCGCTGTCGCTGCGCGTTGCACGACCGCCGCCTCGCCATTCGCGCGCGGCTCGGGTGCGGGCGTAACCGACGCACAGGCGGCGGTCAGCAGCGGCAGCAGGAATACAAGACGTCTGGTCATGCGTGATCCTCGTGAATGAGGTCATTCTATCAGGCGGATCGGGGGCTGGCAGGCCGGGGCGCCGTGATGAGGGGAATCCCCACAATTTGATGGGGGCGGCCCAGCAAGGTTCGCGGACTGTGTCGAAGCCCTGCTGGGTGCGCCCCTTGAGATCAGCCGTCGGGGGGGGCTGGCTGGCTTGTCATTGCCGGGGGGATGGCCGAAAATCCCCATCCCCTACCAGGCTTCGACCCCCGCGGTTCGCAATCCCCTTCATGTCCATCATCGCCCTCGGCCTCAACCATCGCACCGCGCCCATCGAAGTGCGCGAGCGGGTGGCCTTCGCGCCGGAGCGGCTGAAGGATGCCCTGCGCGAGATGCTGAGCCTGCCGCAGGTGCGCGAGGGGGCGATCGTCTCCACCTGCAACCGCACCGAGGTCTACGCCGCGGTGGCCGGAGAGGGCGAGGACGAACTGCTGCGCTGGTTCCCGAGTGCGCACGGCCTGAGCGTGGAGGAGGTGCGTCCTTATCTCTACCTGCACGAGGAGGCCGAGGCCATCCGCCACCTGCTGCGTGTTTCCTGCGGGCTGGACTCGCTGGTGCTCGGCGAGCCCCAGATCCTTGGTCAGATTAAGACTGCCTATGCCCAGGCGGGCGAGGCGCAGGCCGTGGGGCCGGTGCTCAACCGCATGTTTCAGCACGCCTTCGCGGTGGCCAAGCAGGTGCGCACTGACACCGCCATCGGTGCGAGTCCCATCTCGGTGGCCTTCGCCGCCGTCAGCCTTGCGCGCCAGATCTTCGGTGACTTCGGCAGCAAGACCGCGCTCTTGATCGGCGCGGGGGAGACCATCGAGCTCGCCGCCCGTCACCTGCACGGCAACGGCATCGGCCGCATGATCGTCGCCAACCGTACCTTCGAGCGCGCCCACGCCCTGGCTGAGCCGTTCGGGGGATTCGCCATCGCCCTGCACGAGCTGGGCGATCACCTGCACGAGGCCGACATGGTCATCACCGCCACTGCCAGCCAGCTGCCCATCCTGGGCAAGGGCGCGGTGGAAAGTGCCTTGAAGCGGCGCAAGCGTCGCCCCATGTTCATGGTCGACATCGCCGTGCCGCGCGATATCGAGCCGGAGGTGGGCGACCTGGAGGATGTCTACCTCTACACCGTCGACGACCTGGAGCAGGTCATTGATGAGAACCGTCGCTCCCGCCAGGAGGCCGCGCAGCAAGCCGAGGAAATCATCGACGCGCAGGTCGGGCATTTCCTCGACTGGCTGCGCATGCAGGGCAGCGCGGACATCATCCGCGACCTGCGCGCCGGCGCCGAGCAGGCGCGCGACGAGGCCCTCGAGCGCGCCCTCGGCCAGCTCGCCCAAGGGCAGCCGGCGGAAGAGGTCCTGCGCCACCTGGCGCACGCACTGACCAACAAGCTCATGCACGCCCCCACCGTGGCCCTGCGCGAGGCCTGCCAGACGGGCCAGATCGACACCGTCGAAGCCGCGCGCCTGCTGTTCGACCTGTCGCGGGATTAGCGCCCCCATCCCTCCGGCAGGAGCCGCTCCCGCCGCGATGCAGCTCCACACCAGGGCTGGTCGCGGCGGGGCAGGCTGTGTCAAAAGCCTTTGACACAGCCTTGGAATGCGAGCCATGGATGGCTCGCGCGAGAATCAATCACAATAATTGATTCTCGGAGCCCGTCGCGGGCGTGTACCGCGACGGGGCGAGTTTCAAAAGGGAAGGACAGCCCTTTTGAAACAATCTGCGAGGCGCCGCTCCTACGGCGACCTATTCCGTCTTGACTGAACCCATGCACCCTTCCATTTACGAACGCCTCGAACAACTCGCCTCCCGCTTCGACGAGGTCACGGCGCTGCTCGCCGATCCCGAGGTGATTGGCGACAACCAACGCTTTCGCGACCTGTCGCGCGAGTACGCCCAGCTCGAGCCCATGGTCCGCACCCTGCGTGATTACCGTGCCGTCGAGGCGGGCATGGCTTCCGCCCGCGAGATGGCCGCCGAGGACGATGTCGAGCTGCGCGCCATGGCCGAGGACGAACTGACTGCGCTCGCCGCGCGTCACGAGGCGCTGGAGCTGGAGCTGCAAAAGCACCTGCTGCCGAAGGACCCCTACGACGACCACAACATCTTCCTCGAGGTGCGCGCCGGTACCGGCGGCGATGAGGCCGCCATCTTCGCCGGTGACCTGATGCGCATGTACGCCCGCTATGCCGAGCGCCGGGGCTGGCCGGTCGAGATTTTGAGCGAGAGTCCGGGCGAGCACGGGGGGTACAAGGAGGTGATCGCCCGCATCCAGGGGCAGGGCGCCTATTCGCGCCTCAAGTTCGAGTCCGGTGCCCACCGCGTGCAGCGCGTGCCGGAGACCGAGGCGCAGGGGCGCATCCACACTTCCGCCGCCACCGTCGCCATCCTGCCGGAACTGGACGAATCGGAAGAGATCGACATCAACCCCGCCGATCTCAAGATCGATACCTTCCGCGCCTCCGGGGCGGGCGGCCAGCATGTCAACAAGACCGAGTCCGCCATCCGCATCACCCACCTGCCCAGTGGCATCGTGGTCGAATGCCAGGACGAACGCTCCCAGCATAAGAACCGCGCCCGTGCGATGGGGTTGCTCAAGGCCAAGTTGGACGACATCGAGCGCAGCAAGCGCCAGAGTGTGCAGGCTGCCGAGCGCAAGAAGCTGGTCGGCTCGGGCGACCGCTCGGAGCGCATTCGCACCTACAACTTCCCGCAGGGTCGGGTGACCGACCACCGCATCAATCTCACTCTCTACCGCATCGACGACATCATGCAGGGCGACCTTGATCCGCTCATCGAGCCGCTGATGCAGGCGCACCAGGCCGAGCTTTTGGCCGAGTTGGCGCAGTCGGGCGGGCTTTGACGATGCTCATCGGGCAAGCCCTCCGCTGGGCGGTGGAGCAGCTCAAGGATGGCGACAGCCCGCGCGCGGATGCCGACATCCTGCTCGCCCACGTCCTCGGCCGTCCGCGCAGTTATTTGTTGGCTTGGCCCGAGCGGGAGCTGTCGCCCGGCCAGTGGACGGCCTTCCAGGCGCTGGTGGAGCGCCGCGCGCGTGGCGAACCGGTGGCCTACCTGACCGGTTCGCGTGAGTTTTTCGGGCTGGGTCTTGCGGTCTCGAACGCCGTGCTGATCCCCCGGCCGGAGACCGAGCTGCTGGTGGAGGCCGCGCTCGAGCGGTTGCCTGGCGGGCCCTGCATGGTGGCTGATCTTGGCAGCGGCAGCGGGGCCATCGCCTTGGCCATCGCCAAGATGCGGCCGGATGCGCGCGTGGTGGCAGTGGATGCCTCGCGGCAGGCACTCGAGGTGGCGCGCACCAATGCCGAACGGTTGGGCCTGCGGAATGTTGAGCTGCGCGAAGGGGACTGGTGCAAAGGGTTGGCAGACGAGCGTTTCGATATGATCGTCAGCAATCCCCCCTACATCTGCGAGGATGACCCGCACCTTGCCCGGGGCGACTTGCGCTTCGAGCCGGCCATGGCGCTGGCCTCCGGGGCGGACGGCCTGGATGCGATCCGGGCCATCGTCGCCTGCGCGCCTTTGCATCTGAGTCCGGGTGGCTGGCTTCTGTTCGAGCATGGCTTTGATCAGGCGGAAGCGGTGGCCGGGCTGATGCGCAAGGCGGGGTTTATCGACGTCGAATCGCTCAGGGACCTGCTCGGCCACGGGCGGGTTACATTGGGCAGAACCCCCGTTGGGCAGCCCCATTTTTCTATGGAATAATGCCGCTCTGACAAAGCTTTACTAGGTGTGACCCGCCAATGGACGAGAACCGCAAGAAGGCGCTAGCCGCCGCCCTGACCCAGATCGAACGCCAGTTCGGCAAGGGTTCTGTGATGCGCATGGGCGATTCCACCGCCGCGCGCGAGGTGGACGTCATCTCCACCGGCTCGCTGGGCCTGGATCTTGCCCTCGGCATTGGCGGTCTGCCGCGTGGCCGGGTGATCGAAATCTACGGTCCGGAATCCTCGGGTAAGACCACCCTGACCCTGCAGGTCATTGCCGAGGCGCAGAAGAAGGGGGGCGTGTGCGCCTTCGTTGACGCCGAGCACGCGCTTGACCCGACCTATGCCGCCAAGCTGGGCGTGAACGTTGACGACCTGCTCGTCTCCCAGCCGGACACCGGCGAGCAGGCGCTCGAGATCGCCGACATGCTGGTGCGCTCCAACGCCATCGACGTGGTGGTGATCGACTCCGTCGCCGCGCTGGTGCCGAAGGCCGAGATCGAGGGCGAGATGGGCGACTCCCACGTCGGCCTGCAGGCCCGCCTGATGAGCCAGGCGTTGCGCAAGTTGACCGCCAACATCAAGCGCTCCAACTGCCTGGTCATCTTCATCAACCAGATCCGCATGAAGATCGGGGTGATGTTCGGCAGCCCGGAGACCACCACCGGCGGCAACGCGCTGAAGTTCTATGCCTCGGTGCGCATGGACATCCGCCGCATCGGTTCGGTCAAGAAGGGCGACGAGATCATCGGCAACGAGACCCGCGTCAAGGTGGTCAAGAACAAGCTGGCGCCCCCGTTCAAGCAGGTCGAGTTCGAGATCCTCTACGGCGAGGGCATCTCGCGCGAGGGCGAGATCATTGAGCTGGGCGTGGCCAACGGCCTGATCGACAAGTCCGGGGCTTGGTACAGCTACAACGGCGAGAAGATCGGCCAGGGCAAGGACAATGTGCGCCAGTGGCTGAAGGAGCATCCCGAGAAGGCGCAGGAGATCGAGCAACAGATCCGCGCCAAGGCGATGCCGGCGGGTGCTGGCGGCCGCGCGGCGGTGAGCGACGAGGCCCTTGTCGAAGAGTTCTGATTCAAACGACGGCGGGCCGGATGCCCGCGAGGCCGCGCTGCGTCTGCTGACCCGGCGCGAGCACGCGGCGGCCGAACTGGTGCGCAAGCTCGAGCAGCGAGGCATCGCGCGCGACGAGGCGCGCGAGGCGGTGGCCGAACTGCGCGAGGCCGGCTGGCAGAGCGATGCGCGCTATGCCTCCGAGTTCGCCTCCGCGCATGCCGCGCGCGGCGACGGCCCGCTGAAGATCCGTGCGGCCCTGCAGGCGCGGGGGGTGAGGGAGGGCGAGCTCGAAGAAGCGCTCGCGGGCCTCGAGGTCGACTGGCTCGCTCGGGCCCGCCAGGCGCGGGCCAAACGCTTCGGCGCGACTCTGCCTTCCGCTCCGGCCGACCAGGCCCGCCAGATACGTTTTTTGCAAACGAGGGGGTTCCCCTCCTCCGTCGCACGCCAAGCCGTGCGTTCCGCCGATTCCTACGAAGACTGAACTGGCATGAAAACCGCCGAAATCCGCACAAGCTTCCTTGAATTCTTCCGCTCCAAGGGGCACACCATCGTCCCCTCCAGCAGTCTGGTGCCGGTGGGCGACCCGACCCTGCTGTTCACCAACGCGGGCATGAACCAGTTCAAGGACGTGTTCCTCGGCTTCGACCAGCGCCCCTACACCCGAGCCGCCAGCAGCCAGAAGTGCGTGCGCGCCGGTGGCAAGCACAACGACCTCGAGAACGTGGGTTACACCGCCCGCCATCACACCTTCTTCGAGATGCTGGGCAACTTCAGCTTCGGCGACTACTTCAAGCGCGAGGCCATCGCCTACGCCTGGGAGTACCTCACTGAGGTACTGAAGCTGCCCAAGGACAAGCTCTGGGTCACGGTGTATGCCGAGGATGACGAGGCGTATGCCATCTGGACCAAGGAGATCGGTGTCCCGGCGGAGCGCTGCATCCGCATCGGCGATAACAAGGGTGCGCGCTACGCCTCCGACAACTTCTGGGCGATGGGCGATACCGGCCCCTGCGGCCCCTGCACCGAGATCTTCTACGACCACGGCGAGGGCATCTACGGTGGCCCGCCGGGCTCGCCCGAGGAGGATGGCGACCGCTACATCGAGATCTGGAACAACGTGTTCATGCAGTTCAACCGCGATGAGCACGGGGTGATGCACCCGCTGCCCAAGCCCTCGGTGGACACCGGCATGGGGATCGAGCGTATCGCCGCCGTCATGCAGGGCGTACATTCGAACTACGAGATCGACCTGTTCCAGGCGCTGATCAAGGGGGCAGCGCGCGAAACCGCACAGACCGATCTGGACACCCCTTCGCTCAAGGTGCTGGCCGACCATATCCGCGCCTGCGCCTTCCTGATCGCTGACGGCGTGATCCCCAGCAACGAGGGGCGGGGCTATGTGCTGCGTCGCATCATCCGCCGTGCCATCCGCCATGGCTGGAAGCTGGGCGCACGCGCCGCCTTCTTCCACCGCCTGGTGCCTGACCTCGTGGCCGAGATGGGCGAGGC
>FWPV01003670.1_pt1 | contig 34319 bp, 31 predicted proteins | sample 2228371 | NCBI WGS metagenome assembly FWPV01 (sample SAMEA103939776, study PRJEB20133) | metagenome
TTCCAAGGTCTTGGAGGGAGAACTTCCCGACCCTTTCAGGGCTGATCTCACCCCATAACTGAGGCATTACCACTCCAATCCCCACATCAAAATCGTGTCAGTATAAGGAAATTGAAGTACTCTTTTGTTCTCTATGAGATCGCCACCGACCCTAAAGGCACCCACAAGAATCTGATCTCAAATCGATTTCTGTTTCTATCAGCGATGAGGCCCAATAAAAAAGGGGGCTTCTTGCCCCCTTTTCCATTTCTTCCATCTTTTCTATTTATTCAGTTTTTTTCTAAACGTTTCAAGTAATTTTGGGACGATGACCTTGTAATCCCCCACAATACCAATGGTAGCACTCTTAAAAATCGGGGCTTCCGGGTCTTTATTGATGGCAACGATACAGTCCGATGTTTTCATGCCTGCCAGATGCTGGATGGCACCCGAAATCCCACAGGCAATATAGATTTTTGGTTTCACAGTTTTTCCCGTCTGTCCTACTTGATGCTCATAGGGAATCCATCCTGAATCCACAGCGGCCCGGGAAGCGCCCAAAGCGCCACCAAGCAAATTAGCCAACTCTTTAAGAATTTTAAAACCCTCTGGTCCTCCTGTACCCCTCCCTCCGGAGACGATAATGTCAGCTTCAACAAGATTGATGGTGACTTGGGATTTGATAAATTCGAGGAATTTTGTATTCAAATCGGATTCGGCAAGTGTGAAGGTTTCCTTGACCACCTCGCCCGTTTTGGCAGTATCCTGTTCAGGCATGGGAAAGGCTTTCGGTCGAATGGTGACGATCTGGGGCTTTGCCTTCTCGTTGACAACTGTCACGGTATAATTCCCGCCAAAAGCAGCACGGGTCATCTTGATCTGCCCACCTTCCACTCGAATGCCGATAGCATCCGTGCAGAGCCCGAATCCGAGTTGGGCCGCACTCCCTGCTGCGACATCCGTCCCCTGTGTGGTTGCCCTGAAAAGTGCAATCTCGGGTTGGTATTTATTGAGCAGGAAATGGGCTGCTTTTGAATATGCCTCTGCGTTGAAGGTTTTGAAGAGAGGACCCTCCACCGCAAAGACCTTGGAAGCCCCATACTGAATGGCCTCTTTGGCAGCACTTTCGATTTGCTCTCCAATGATAAAAGCATTTAAACTGGAACCCAGATCGGTCGACAGCCTTTTCCCAATGCCTAACAATTCATAGGACATGGGAGTGGTGGCACCCTCTTTATGTTCGATATACACCCATACATCGTTCGCCATGGTTCTCTCTCCTTCTCCTTATTTGATCACCTTCAAATCGATTAATCGATCCGTGGCGATGTTGACCATCTCTTCAATCTCGCCCTTCAAAATCTCCCCTGCTCCCCTGGGAGGCGGAACGGCAATCTCCACAACCTTGGTGGAAGAGGCAGCCGTGCCCACCTTGCCGGGATCCATCCCTAAGTCGGCTGCGTTCCATTGTGGAATCTCCACCTTGGCCGCCTTCTTGATCCCGATCAGGTTGGGCAATCGTGGTTCATTGATTCCTTTGATCACGGAGACCACTGCAGGAAGTTTCCCCTCGATCACTTCCGTTCCACCCTCCACGGCCCTTTCGACGACAATCTTTTTGTTAGCCCCATCGATCTGTCGAACTTTTGAAACAAAAGTCAGAGGGCTCCATCCGAGGAGTGTGGCCAATTCGGTCGCCACAACCCCCGTGTTCCCATCCGTGGACTGCTTTCCGCAGAAGACGATGTCCACGTTACCGATCTTCTTGATGGCAGCCGCGAGAACGGACGCCGTGGCATAAGTATCCGACCCAGCAAAAGCCTCATCGGTCAACCGATAGACACCATTGACCGTGAGCGCCAGGGCATTTCTCAGGACATCACTGGCCTTCTCAGGCCCCATGGTGAGGGCCACGATCTCCCCATCATACTTCTCTCTCGTCAGCAATGCCTCTTCCAGCGCAAACTCATCAAAAGGGTTGGTGATGGGGTTCATTCCATCCCGTTTGAGGGTCCCTTTCTGGATATCCCATTTGACCTCTGCCTCCGTATCCGGAACCTGCTTGATACAAACTACAATCTTCACAGTACCCTCCTTATTTAAGGTAGAATTCCTCTCACTGGATCATATTACCTCATCCCATCGATTTTTCCAACAGCTCTGCAATGTCGTACACCTTCACAGACTCTTCCTTTCCTCGTGCCTTCAGACCATCTTCAAGCATAGTCAAACAATAAGGACAGGCAGTGGCGATCACATTGGGATCAAGGGCAAGGGCTTGATCCGCTCGCATCTCATTGATTCGTTTTCCCTGGTGTTCCTCCATCCACATTCGACCTCCCCCACCGCCACAGCAGAAACTTCTTTCAAAGGACCGTTCCATCTCTTTAAGGGTCACCCCGGGAATCGCCTTGAGAATATCTCTCTGAGGCTGATAGATCTGGTTGTAACGGCCGAGATAACAGGAATCGTGATAGGTTACAGTGAGGGGAGTTCCCTGGACGAGGGGAATCTTCTTCTGCTCCAGAAGGGATTTTAAAAATTCGGTCTGGTGGATGACCTCGTAGTTCCCGCCGAATTGGGGATATTCATTTTTCAATGTATTATAGCAATGGGGACAGGTCGTGAGAATCTTCTTGACCTTATATTTTTCGAAGGTCTCAATGTTCTTCTCAACCAGCATGGAATAGATATATTCATGGCCCATCCTTCGGGCAGGGTCTCCACAACATCCCTCCTCAGGGCCAAGGATGCCGAAGGACATTCCTGTCCGTTGAAGGATCTTCACCACAGCCATGGCCACCTTCTTATTCCGATCATCAAATCCTTTGAAACAGCCAGGGAAATAGAGCCATTCCACTTCGGGATTTTCAGCCAGCGTCTTCACGCCTAAGTCCTGAGCCCAATCCGCTCTCTGTCCCTTCTCAACGCCCCACGGATTGCTCTTCCTCTCCATGGCTCGAAAGACTTCTTTCAATTCATTTGGAAATCGGCTCTCCATCAAAACAACACTTCGTCTCATGTCGATAATCTTATCAAATCCGGAAATAAAAACGGGGCACTGTTCATAGCAGTTCAAGCAGGCCGTGCATGACCACAGGGTATCCTCGGAAATCACCTCACCCACCAGTGGTGTTGGTTCAGACTCTTGGGGCATCTCTACGGGGAGGAGATGTCCGCCTTTGGTGAGAAGATGGGCTTTCAGGTCTTGAATGACTTTTTTCGGGTTCAGAGGTTTTTCGCTCAGATGGGCAGGACAGTTATCTTGACACCGCCCACATCGGGTGCAAGCCTCAAGATCAAGAAGCTGTTTCCAGGTAAACTCTTTGATCTCCGTCACCCCAAACGTCTCGGCCTCCTCAAAATTGGGGATGGGACGAACAGCTCCTTTGGGTTGAAGGGGGCGATAGAACACATTGAGAGCGGAAAGATAGATATGCTCCAGTGAGGAACGGCTCGCTACGATATATCCAAAGAAAGCAAGACCAGGAATGGCATGAATCAGGATGCGATGCCAAACGAGGAGTTCGTTTAGAGGTTCAGAAGGCAGAATGAGCATCATTCGAGAAAGGGTAGAACTGATGGGAGCCCATAAGGAGGCATCAGGCGGTAAACTCCCACCGCTTAAGGCGAATCGATACCCTTTGACCAGATACCCGGTAATGAGAATGACAAAGACCCAGAGATATTTGAGGCGGTCGTCAGGTTTAGAATCGAGTCTGGCTGGTTTAACAATAAATCGGCGGATCACAGCCATCAGCCCACCGATGACGATCAGCACCCCTCCGAACTCAGAGATAGACGATGCAAAGAGGTAGACGCTCTGAGGCGGAATGCTCAATCCGGTCAAAGGCGTGAAGATCCGAATCCCCTTGCCCAGAAAAAGGACGAGTGTTCCCCAGAAGATCAGAAAATGCATCAGTCCAGGGTATCCCTCTCTCCAGAAACGGGCATGGCCAAAAGCGACGGAGATAAGTGTTTTCAGTCGCTCAGGAATCTGATCGGAGCAATTCTCTTCTTTTCCGATTTGCCATAGCCGACGGTGCTGTCGTCGAAAAGTATAGATGAAAAATCCTGCCAGTCCGATCAAAATGAGCAGGGAGCCAAGACTCACCGGGCAAATCACATTTAAGAGGTAAGCATTCTGTCTTTCCCAAAAATGAAGATCGATTGGATTCACGTTCATCCCTCTAATGTTTAAAAATTTCTATCTCTATCATCCCTTAGGGTAAAAGTTTTGGATAAAACAGGGTCAGATGAGCAATGAAAAATACCGTCAGCACGACCCCTACGATGCCAAGGGCCCATCTCACAAACCGCTCATATTTTGGACGAAATCCAATATCTAAAAAAGTCAACCGGACTGCCAGAAAGAGGCAATAGATCACCCCTGTTAAAATCAACACTTCAATGATGATGGCAATCGCCCTCACAGTCTCTCCTCCCTTATCGGTCTTCGATGGGTTCTTAGAACCCTACTCTCTTTCAACTCTCCCCTTTCCCTTGCTCGCGATAACATCGCGACTTAAGAACCCTCCGCTTGCGTCATGGTTCCTGATCCCACAGCAAGAGATGCTTCCTTCTGGGCCGGTAGAATCTCCAGATACCTGAGACCGAGAACAAAAAGAAGAATGACAATGGAAACAATGCTTAGACTGAGAAGGGTTTCCCAGGGGGTAATTGGAAAAATCCCAGGCTCTCCCCATGGCCCTTCAATGCGACCCGGGAAAAACGGCTGGGGATGTGCTGTCCCCGGTATGACCAGCGCAGCCCTTTCTCCGAAAACCCCTAACACGACGGAGGCAGCGGCAATCACCACTCCGCGAAGCGTCCTCTTCGTTTTGGGATGAATGAGAAGGATTAAGGGGAAAACAATCCCCATCCCGATCTGAAAAATCCAGAAAATCCACCAATAATCGCCGGTAAAGAGATATACGGTGGCTTCCCTGTTCGGGAAATAGAGATGGGTCAGCTTATCTGTAAAAACCATGACCAGAAGGATAATGATAATGCCCATCAGAAGTCGTCCGAGCGAAAAAATCAATTCTTCCTGGAGGGCTCTTCGGGTGAGTTTGAAGGTGACCACAGCGGTCAAAATAATGAGAGATGTACCGGAAGTCAGAGCCGCTGTCAGAAACTCAAAAGGCTTGATGGGTGAAAAATAGATTTCTCTATTCCCGATCAACCCAAAGATGGCTCCTGTTCCCATGTGAACGGCCACAGCCCAGAGGACATCGATGGTGCCTATAATGGTTGCCAACCGTTTCTTTCCTTCAAAAATGAGCCACAGATAGATCAACATGAGGGTAATGTATCCTGTGTAGAAAATCGAATTGATTGCGAAAAGCGAGGTCATATTATTGAGGTAAAAATACATGAAGAGCCGCCATGCCTTTTCAGGTCTTCCCAGATCTACCATGACAAAGAACATGGCGCCCACCATGAGCAGGATCCCCATAAAGACGGCCATCCTTCCGATCGGCTCGTAGATCTCCTTCTTAAAAACATAACTGAGGGAGGAAATGATGATGGCCCCCGCACTGAGCCCGATGAAGAAGATGTAAAAGGTAATGAGCTGTCCCCAAGGAATGATGTTATTGACGCCCCACACTTGTTGCCCTTTGAGATAGGCAACCAGGAAACTGACAATGAAGATTCCAACCATCACTCCAAGGAGCGTCACAAAGATCTTATACCCTTTTGAAGTCCCTTCTATTGTTGAATAGTTCTGTTCCATCTGTCAGCCCTTCACCTCTTCATCCCTTCTGAATTGAAACCGGAGTAAACCGCTTCTGTACCCGGTCGATTTTAACGGGAGAGATATATCACTTTTGGGAGGGTATGCAGTTCCTCCCTTAAACGGAAAGAGGCCCGTGAGGCCAGAATGCGCGACACAGAACTCTGAGCATCCTCCAGGTCTCCAAAGATCCTTGCCTGAGAGGGACAAGATTCCACACAGGCTGGAACCACCTCCATCCCGATCTTCTTACCCTCTTTCAGCCCCTGATCGATTCGGTGAAAACAGAAAGTACACTTCTCTACCACGCCTTGTGTTCGGGTAGGAAATGGCCAAGGGTCCCATGATTTGCGATCAGGGGGGTCATCCTGACGATGGTAAGGTTTTGTTTCCTGAACCTTATAATTAAAACTTCTCGCCCCGTAAGGGCAGGCAACCATACAATACTTGCATCCGATACACCTTCTGAAATACTGGACAATGATTCCATCCTCCCGTCTGAAGGTTGCCTTTGCTGGGCAGACGGTCACACAGGGTGGATGATCACACTGCATACAAGGCATGGGGATGACTTCTGTTCTCACATGGGGATATTTCCCCCGGGTTACCGCAATCATCTTATGCCAGAAAATATCTCTTCGCGACTTTTGTTCTCCAGGAGATCCATGAGGGACATTATTCTCTTCTTTACAAGCCACCAGACATGCCTGGCAACCCACACATTTATCCAAATCGATTACCATACCCCATTTTGCCATGGTTGACCTCTTACCCTATGATAGGTTACTGAATCCTCCTCACTCTGGACTCGATCCTTCTTATGCTTTATATATCTTAACCCTTGTATTGAAAAAAGCAGACTGCCCGCTTAACGAATCAAAATCAATTCCGATCACCTCATTGGGATTACATCCAATCCCTTTCTGCCATTTTCCATAAGAGGTATGACCCTGTCCCCAGGGAATACAGATGATCCCCGGCAAGATCCCCTCCGACACCTTGAGAAAGGTTTTGATTTTCCCGATAGGAGATTCAATCCAGACCTCATCTCGATCTTTCAATTTAAGACTCTTTGCCGTTTCACTGTTGATCTCGGCAGGACTCATCCAGCCTATTCCTTGCATGGGTAGGAAAATCTCCTGCGCCCATGGATAATTCTGGCTTCCATTCCTAAACATCAGGAGGGGTTGATACGGGAAGAGAATCAAGGGAAATTGTTCCTTCTCTCCCAACCATTTCACCTCTAAATAATGTGGGGTAGCCTTGAGCTGTTCTTTCCCATTTCTCCCCTTCTTCATCTGGAGGGTTCGGAGATTACCCGAGACAAATTCAAACTTTTTGGATGGGGTGTTGAAAAGTCGAGCATACTTCTCGTATTGATAAGCTGGACCTTGCAAGACTCCTTTTTTCAAGAACTCTTCCCAGGAACCGAAAGAAGAGGTTCGAAATCGAACAAATCCTGCTGAGGATTCACCCATATTCTTAAAGGCATTTTGGACCGGTCCAGGTAACCTCTCTGCCAGATGGAAGAGGATATCTCCTATCGACTTTGAATTCCCCATTGGCTTAACCACAGGTTGTTTAAGCCTCACTTCAACAAATCCTGCTCCTGGGGAGGAGTGATCATATCCCCATTCTTCTAAAAAGGTAGTGGCCGGTAAGACGAGGTCTGCAAATTCAGCCATTTCGCTCAGGAACGGTCCAACGTGAACATAAAAAGGAATCTTCTGAAGAGCTTCTTCCCATTGCCTTGTTCCTGGAGCGAACATATTAAAATTGCTATTCCATCCAATGGCCATGTCAACTGGATAAGGTTTCCCTTCCAGGATCGATTTGGGAACCTGATTGGTCGCTACCCGAGCTGCTAAAAAGTTTTCTGAACCATGGAGATCAAGAGGCGTTTGATCTAAACCCCTCTTGGCGATTTCATCTCTGGAATCACCTGGAAAGGGTTTATAGGCAGGGGGTTCTTCGTAGAGAATACCCCCTTTCGCATCAATACTGCCCACCAAGGCATTGAGACAGTGGATAGCGTAGCTGGTATAGGATCCTCCCGGCCAGGCTGTCGCACCCTTTCCTGGGATGGCGAGGGCAGGTCGGGTTCGCCCGAACTCCTCCCCAATTCTTCGGATGATTTCTGGAGGAACTCCAGTCAATTTGGATACCGTCTCAGGGGCATAATCTTTAAGAACGATCTGGCGGTACTCCTCAAACCCATGGGTCCAATCCTTAACAAACTTCTGATCATAAAGGCCTTCTTGAATGAGGACATGGGCAATCGCCATAGCCAGGGCTGCCTCGGTCCCTGGGTGAATCGGTATCCACTCATCAGACTTGGCAGCAGTGAGGGAATAACGGGGCTGAAATTCAACAATCTTCGTTCGGATCGATTTTTCCCGTCTTAATCTGCCCCATTTTCTGAGCCAGCGGGCAACCGGTGGTGAGGATTCAATCAGATCGGCACCAAATGAGAGGATATAATTGGTATGATCGAGATCATAAGCACAAAGATCAAAATGTCCATCGGCCATCCAGATTCCTGCCTTCTCTGCTTCGAGGTCCAAACCATCTCCTGAAATGACGTTGGGGGTCCCGAAAGCTTGGGCGAACCGTAAGATGAGATCTTCATGGCTTCTTGAATTCAGTCCAGAAAAGATGAGCAGGTGATGTGGTTTTGAGCCATCTCGTAGAGTTTGAAGTCTCCTCGTCATCTCTTCGACTGCCTGATCCCAGGAAATGGGCACCCATTGCGGGGAGATCCCCTTCCCTTTTTTCACCTGGGTTCTCTTTAAGGGTGAAAGGATCCGTTCTGGGTCATAAAGAACCTGAAGGCCAATATGCCCACGAGGACATATCTGTCCTTCAGAAATGAGCGAAGACCGATTTCCCTTTATTTGAATGGCATGTCCGTTTGCCACTTTTACCATAATACCGCACCGAGCAGTGCAATTGAGACAGGAGGTTGGAACCCATTTGCCTTTCGCCCGAGGGATAGGACTGGCACCCTGCCCAGGATTGGCTGCTCCTGCTCTTTTTTGTATTCCTATGGCACCCACAGAAAGTCCTGCCATAGCTGATAATCTTAAAAATTTCCTGCGACTCAACTTCAAAGATAGAGAACGGTTTTCCTTCTTATTTTCGTCTGAAAGATGACTTTTCATCTCCCTCTTTTCTCCTGTTGACCCCTCTCTTGAAATGTTGGGTTTTGAAAATGCTAATTCTATATTCCAAATAAATATAAAAACTTGTTTTTGCCTTGTGTAGATCGGTGAGAAAAGGTTAGTTTGTACATATTTTCACTTGAATTTGTTTCTATATAACAATACCCCTCCGTTCTTGTCAATAGAAAAATTTTTCTCCAAGTAATCCCTCGCTCTTACGTGGTCATTCACCGGCGATTGGATAGGGATGTTGTCGAAAATCTTATAGCGGAACCCTCTAACGGTCGTCTGACCACAGGCGTTCCTGCCCATTCCAAGAAGAGGCCAGACATTGAGGAGGGTGACCCTCACCCCACTTCATGATCCATGAAACGCTTTAAAAGATATTCGGAAACGGACCTGGCCCGATTGCCAGATTTTCTCCCGCTTCAGGGAGGCTTTATTTCTCCAACCCAAATGGAGCAATTTCTTCACTCTTCGCGAGGAAGGCGGGAAAACAAAAGCTGAAAAGAGACCAGAGGTTTTTTAAAAAAGGAAGGAAGTTTTTCGGATGGCTTACGAGGATGACCTCAATCTATCTAAAAGAATCTTAAGGACATGAGGAGATGCTTAAAAAGAGATTCCATACCATCTTTGTGCAGATTGGTTTTCTGGAAAGACCTGTTGGGCAACAAGATCAACCCTCCAGATGCGTATCACCAAAGAAGCTTCTTCACCCTCTGACCATTGAATCACCCTCAACCAACTGGGAGATATTTCTCTGACATCATACCACCAGGTGAGACGGGGGAACTTTTTGTTTTTTAATTCTTTCATCCAGGATTCAACAGAAATTTTTCCTCCAGTCATGGGATCCATCTTGATGAGGTGCTTTTTGACCATTTCCATGGCTTTGACTGAAGATTCCTTTAGCCGGGATGTTCCTTTCCTGGGCTGATCCTTTTTGGAAAGAGGAATCAGACTTTTCTCGAGAATTTTCATCTCAAGATAATTCCCATCTGCCCCCAGATATCCCAACTGACCTGAGTCGAAGAGGACGTGATAAAAATTCATTGTCCCCGAAGGATGTTGAACAACCTCGGTAATCAGAAAACCCTCTTTCTCCTTTTGGATGACAAACCCTCGTTGGAGATCGTCTAAACTTTTAAAAAATTCTACCGGCCGAACGGTCCGAACCACAAGAAATCGCTTGCCCACGTTCCGTTTCCACCTGGCAATCTTCTCCTTCTCATACGCTTCAATCACCTTCTCTGTATCTGTTGGAGTAGCCATCTGGGGGGAAACCTTTTCTGTGGTCAGAAAGAGAAGGAAAAAACAGGGGAGAAAAAGAAATCGAATGGCCTTGCTGAAATTAGGAAAGATCCATGTCTTTCTCGATTTCATAAAAAATAGAGCCTCCAAATGAACGAAGGCGGACCTTCTGTTTTTGAATCAGAAGGTCCATATACTTCGCCAATTCATCCTCAGAAAGGTTCATCCCTCTGGAAAGGTCTCTTAAAGAAAGGGGCCGTCGCCTGAGAATCTTCAAAATGTCCTCTTCTAAATCTTTCTCGGTTGCCAATAAGGGATGTCGATCAAACTCTGAGATGATCATGGCCTTCTCTCCAAAGAATGTCTGGATGCGCTTCATCTCTTCGAAACTCAATGGAATAGCCCAGTCTTCGGTGGGGGGGCGAACCACCGTGTTGAGATGGATCAGGTCGGGCTGAATCCTGTCGATCGCCTGTTTCATCCTCTGGAGCTCTTCAGGTGAATCATTGATGCCTTTGCAGAGGAGGATTTCAAGCCAGATCTTTCCTTTAAACACCTTTCTCATCTCGACCAAGCCTTCAACCATCCTTTCCGCGGAGAGGTCGGCATAAGGTCTGTTTATTCTTTCGAAAACATCAGCAGAGACAGCATCCATCGAAGGGAGGAGGACATCCGCCTTTAATAGATCTTTTCGCACTTCCTCTTGATAGAAGAGGGCTCCATTGGTGAGCACGGCTACAGGGATAGTGGTCATCGCCTGAATCCCCTCAATCACCTCCTGAATCCTGGAATGAAGGGTGGGTTCACCAGACCCTCCCAAAGACAGGTAATCGACGAAGGAACTTCCTTCTTTAAGAAATGACTCAATTTCTTTTAGAACTTCGGCTACCGGGACATACTCTCTCCGGATGAGGGTCTTTTTGGTCGTCTCTCCAATCTGGCAATAGATACAATTATAGGTGCAGACTTTATGGGGAACAAGGTCGATTCCAAGGGATCGTCCAAGCCTTCTTGAAGGAACGGGACCGTAAAGATATTTGAAGGGCTTCATCTCATCACCCATTCATAAACATAAATCACATACTCATCCCCTATGGCCGGAGGGCTCCCCTCAAACCATGAAAATTCAGTGTCCATCGGTTAGGATGATGGCTATGAGGCCCATTTCGTTTATAGCGTCTGAGGGTTAGGATCAAATGCTTTTGACGTGAGACGTTATCGAACGATGATACGGGCATCCTGACCGTGTCCGTTAGACGTAACCTATTTTTTACTTATCCCCACATGGCCGCAGGAGGCCACCTACGAACTATGAAAAATGTAAAACGATTTCAAACCTGGTGATTCAGAAATTGGGTATTGGAGCTCATTTGATGATTGTAATTTGGTGAGTGGTGATGACCCCATATAAGAAGCGGGTCAGGCTCCAAATTTTTTTAACTTCAACCCGTTGGCTAACATTAAAGGGATGACCTCTATAGCCGGGAACCTTCCCAATCCCCCTCTCAGACATTGTCGTTCTGTAAACCGGCGGATCCCATCAGACCTGACATACTTTGAATGGAGAAGGATCGGATTGGGATGCCAGCTGTGGGATTTCAATAAAGATGGGGTCGAATGGTCACCGGTCACCACCAACACATCGGGTCGGAGCCGAGTGAGAAAGGGGAAGACACGGTCTATCTCCTCAATGGCTTTGACCTTTTTCTGGAAATTTCCATCCTCTCCTGCGGAATCCGTTTTTTTAAAATGGAGATAAAAAAAATCGTATTCACCAAAATGGGTTTTCAGGGTCTCCACTTCCTCCCGAAGCGACTCCCCTGTCTCAAGAATCTCCATACCCACCAGCCTTGCCAATCCTCGATACATTGGATAGGTGGCAATAGCGGCAGGTTTCAGTTTAAAACGTTCTGCCATCGATGGAATATCCGGAACTTTAGAAAATCCTCTGAGAAGAATCGTATTGGCGGGGTGGAAAGGCTTAAGGAGTTCGGTGGCCCTTCTCAGAAATTCATTAACCACCTCCCCTGTCCTCTGTGCTTCGGGGGTGATCCACTCTGCTTGTTTTAACTTCTGACCGTCCTTCTGGGGATCTGCATCGGTGAGCTCATCCCTCAACCCTTCTCCTCTGAATATAATAACAAACCGGTGCTCTTTGCCAGGGTAAATAAAAATTTGAATCCCCCTGATCTCTTTGATTTTATCCTGAAGGAATTGGCAGATCTCCCTGTTCTTTTCGCTGGAAATCCTCCCTGCTCTTCGGTCAATAATGACCCCCTGATCGTCCACCGTTGCGAAGTTCCCTCTTGCGGTAAGGTCATCCCTGCTCAGCTTTAAGCCAATCCCAAGAGCCTCCATCACCCCCCTTCCGATCTCGTATTGAAACGGATCGTATCCGAAGAGGGCGAGATGGGAAGGACCGCTTCCTGGAGTAATGCCAGAAGCAATCGGGTCGATTAAGCCACAAGCCGATTGAGAGGCCAGTCGGTCCAGATTGGGAGTTCTGGCACTCTCCAATTCGGTCTTTCCCCGAACGGGCAAGCCCCCAAGCCCATCGATCACTGTTAGGATCAATTTGGATTCTGTTTGAACCGCCAGAGAACGAATGATTTCTTCCGGGATCATCTTTCTGCCATTCACCTCCCCTTAACGAACAAATTCGAAATCCGAATATTGGGCAAAGCGACCTTTTCGGAACAATCGGGATTTCTCTGTCGCTCTATTCCTCAAAATGACACATGATTTATTCTTTTTTATTATTATTTAGAGTATTCGAATGTGTTTCGAATTTCGGATGTCGTGCTTCGGAATTATTTCCCAACAGGGTATCTTTCATAAAACACAAACTCCTCAATCTCTTTCCTTTTAGGAACCGCACTCCCTGCCGCAGGATAGCCTAAAGGGGTCATGGCGACAACCTCCCGATCAGGAGGGACACCCAAAATCTCCTCGGCTTTCTTATGGTCAAACAGCCCGATGACGACCGTCCCCAGTCCTAATGCATGGGCAGTTAAACAGAGAGTCTGCATGGCAATCCCAGTATCAAACATCAACCAATCTCCTTTGATGGTTGCCGCTTCCCCTTTCTTGAAGCCTGAAACCCCCTTCTTTCCACAAAGCACAAGGATGAGAGGGGCATCGGTCATTGAGGAACGAGCAGGATTGGTAGGGGCCAGAGTGCTTGCCAGTTCCGATTTGATATGCGGGTCTTTCACCACCACCACCTCCCAGCACTGGGTATTTGCCCAGGAAGGAGACCAACGGACTGCCTCCAGAATGGTTTTTAAAGCCTCTTCTGATACCGGATCGGGTTTGTATTTCCGGATGCTCCGACGTCCTTGAATTGCTTCCATCAGTTCCATATCTTCTGCTCCTGAATCGATAGTGATGATTTTATCACCACTCTGCCTTGATGGATGCCACGGCCCAGGTGACTTGAAATCCTTCTTTTTTCAGATCCTGGATAATCGATTTTGGGTTTTTCGTATCGAGTCGAAGGGCCAACAACCAATCCCCCTGTTGATGTCTGGGCACAAGGATCATGCTGAGAATAGTTACCCGATGACGATTAGCAACGGCTATAATGCGCTCCAGTTCCCCAAAGTGTTCCCCGAGGCCGGTGATGGTAATTCTCGAGCCTTCCTCCCCGATACCCAGAGTACGTATGAGAAACCGAAGGATGTCAGATTCTGTTGCAATCCCCACTAATTTACCATTTTCCACAACCGGAAAGGAACCTATTTTCTTCTCCTGTCCAAGCCTGAGAGCGTCCTCCATCGGAGTGAAGGGGGTCACGGTTAAAGGATTTTTCTTCATCACATTCTTTACTCTCATTTTGGAAAGTTGTTCCGTTAAATCGTAGAGACTCGAGGTACCCTTTGGGGGAGCAGCCTCAAGGAGATCATACTTGGTAATAATCCCCACCAATCTCCCTTTTTCAACGACAGGTAGTCTTCTGATCTTCTTTTCCTTCATCATCTTCTGGGCTTGCAGGACTAAGGTGTCAGGATTGACTGTGATTGGATTCTTGGTCATGACATCCTTCATTCTCATCTTCTTTTCCCCCTTTAAGTAGTTTAATGATTTTACCTACTGAATCCTTCTTCTCTTTTTATCTTCTCCCTTCCCGAATGTGCTTATAGAGTAAGCCATACGAAACAGGGGACCTCCATATTTCTTTCGATTTTAGAATTTCTCCACTTTTTCGCTCACGAATGAAGTGATGCAAAATCCCCAAATCATCCACCTGGTTGACTAACAAAGCACCTATGAGATGTCCCTCTTGATCAAAGCAGAGTTTCCGATAAAGATTCCTCTTTTCATCCTTCTTAACCAAGACCTCGGCCACGCGATCTGAACGAAAATCCCCGATCGAAGCGATGGGCATGGCAAACACCCGGGTCACATTCATCCGAAGGTTTCCCAAGTAGGTTTCTTTTAAACCTGCCATATTCTTTCCCGCGATCTCACCCTGTTCTACCGCGGAGGGCCATAAACCATAAATCACCTTTTCCTGAGTGAAAAAATCTGAGGTCTCGGCCACATCTCCTGCCGCATAGATACCTTCCCGATTTGTCTCAAGATAGGAGTTGACCAAGACGCCTCGTTCTACCTTAATCTTACTCCCTTTGAGAAAACCGATATTGGGGTAAACCCCTTTTCCTGCAAAAATAAAATCTGTCTCAATCTCCTCCCCGTTATCGAGGAGGGCTATCCTTGACCCTTTCTTTCTCTTCACCTGAACGACTTCTTTTCCCTTGATGATGCGCACCCCCATCCTTTCGAGATGTCTCTCCACCAATTCTGAAGCCTCCTGATCCAGGGTCTGGGAAAGAAGGTAATTGGACTTTACCACAAGCGTATAATGCCCTCCTTTTCGATAAAGGGCCTGAAGGGTTTGAAGCGTCACCAGGCCTCCCCCTAAAAACAGAATCCTCTGGAGCGCTGGTTTTAATTCTCTCAAACGCTTGGCATGATGGAGGTCTCTGAGAACTCCAATCTCATCCGTTTTCATGCCCCGTATTTTGGGTTTGATGGGAGAGCTTCCGGTGGCTACGAGGAGCAGATCAAAAAATTCTTTCTGACCATCTTCTAATAGAACCTCTCTTTTATCCGGGTCAATTCCTAAAACCTCATTGCCCAAAATGGTTTTGACCCCCATGGACCGGTAATCCCTTTTATCCTTAAGAAATAGACCCTTTTCTTCTTTTACGCCTCCCATGATAAAGTAGGGGGTAATCACCCGGGAATAGGCTGGATAGGGCTCTCGATCGATGAGGGCCACTCTCGCATCCTGATCTTTCTCCCTGAACCTTTCAAGGGCTGCCAAACCCGCAGCACTATTCCCGATGATCACCACGCGCTTTCTACTCTTCCTGACCATGAAGGACCCCTATTCTTCCAGCCCTAACTCTTTCAATTTCTCTCTGGTTGGAATGCCATCCAGATTCCATCCTCTCAATTCATAATATTCGGGAAGCATCCTGTCCAATTGAACCACTCTTCCTTTGGCTGGACCCTCCGGCATCGGTTCTTTGACAATCCGGTCTGGTAAGCGATCCTCTTTTCCTGTAACCCCCGCCTTCAGATTGAAGAGTCTTTCGAGATTCCAGATCCTTTCCCCTGCCTTCATTAATTCTTCAAGATTCATCTCCATGCCTGTGGCCGCCTTGAGGTATTCAAGAATCTCTGGAGGTCCTAAGGCAAAGGTGTTAAAGAGGCAGATGCCAGAAGAATCAACAATCGCTGTGGTGTCCTGAAACGCTTTGGTCCAGCCTGCCTTCTCCTCGGTTTCAAAAGGATCCAGTTTCTGAGGAGCTCCTAAAATTTCAGGAGAGATCATATACCCTCGCACATGGCAAGCCCCACGGTTTGAAGTGGCGTATTGCAACCCCATCCCCTGTGCCCCACGACCATCGTAGGCAGGAAACTCCTGTTTCTTCACACTCATGGAATACTCTATGTGACCAAATTTTTCTGCAAGCCGGTACGAACCTTCGGCAAGGGCATCTCCAAAGCCTTCTCGATAGCCCGTGGCTTTCACCATTTCCACCATCGCATCTGCATCCCCAAAGTGGAGCGAACGGCCCACTTCCTTGGTGGAAAGGATGCCTCGTTGAAAGAGCTCCATGGCGCAGGCAATGGTCACCCCTGCGGAGATAGGATCCATCCCTAAAAGATCGCACAAGTAATTTGCCTTTCCGATGGCATCGATTTGATCCACACCGCAACACGCACCCAGGGACCAGTCCGATTCGTACTCCGGACCCTCGCCCGAATACGCATATTTCGGATGGTTTGTCTTCGTCACTCTCCCGCAGGCGATGGGACATGCAAAGCAGGCTCGATTGCGGATCAATATCTGCTCTGCCATACTCTCGCCGCTGATCTTCTCTGCCCCCTCAAACACTCCTTCCTGAAAGTTCCTGGTGGGAAAGAGTCCATGTTGGTTGATCACGTTGACAAGCACTGCCGTGCCATAGGCAGGCAATCCCGTTGAGGTCACGGGATTGGCTTTGACTTTCTGAAAACCATCCAGTGTGGCTTTGCGAAAGGCATCTTTGTTCGCTATCCCCACACTGCCAGAACCTTTGATCGCCACTGCTTTGAGGTTCTTGGATCCCATCACTGCCCCTACTCCGGAGCGACCGGCAGCTCGATGTTTATCATTGATGATACAGGCAAACCGAACCCCTTTTTCTCCTGCAGGACCAATACAGGCTACCTTTGCATCCATATCGGTCTCGGCAAGAATCTGATCCGTAGCTTCATGGGTGGTCTTTCCCCAGAGATGTTTTGCCCCGCGGATTTCAACCCTTCCATCTTCCACATAGACATAAACGGGTTCTTGAGCTTTTCCTTCAAAGATCATCAGATCGAATCCTGCGAATTTCATCTCGGCTCCGAAATGGCCGCCCGAGTTGGAACAGGCAATGGTTCCAGTGAGGGGGGATTTCGTAATGGCCATATAACGACCAGCAGCGGAGGCGCTTGTGCCCGTTAATGGTCCTGTGGCCATGATCAGTTTATTGGCGGGGCTGAAAGGATCGATCTTTGGATCGATTTCGTCGTAAAGGATCTTGGAACCCAGCCCTCTTCCCCCGATAAACTTCAGGGCTAAATTCCTGTCCAGTTCTTCTGTTTTCCATTGCCCCGTGGTGAGATCGACGCGCAATATTTTTCCAACCCATCCTTTCATGGTTGCACCTCCTTTGAGGAAGATTCGAGTTTTTTAGCAGTCTCCATCCGTTTTAATCTTGTCGGAGTGGATTCTTCCTCATATTTTAAGGCTCCCGTAGGACAGAAAAGAACACACTCAGGTTGGCCATCGCATTCATCACACTTGATCGCTTTCCCTTCGGGCGCATAGTAGGTAATGGTCCCGAATGGACAGGCAAGGGTACACATTCTGCACCCAACACATCTTTCCCGGTTTACTTTCACCACTCTGGCGCCAGCATCTCGGGTAATGGCTCCGCTTGGACAGGCTTTCAAACACCACGCTTCATCGCATTGGGTACAGACAATGGGCGTGTAAAAAGCCTCTTCTCCAAACATCGATACCCTCACCCTCGAAGCGACAGGATTAAACTCTCCAACCTTTTTAAAAGAGCAAGCCAATTCGCACAACCGACAGGCTGTGCACTTCTCCGGATAAACCGAAATCTTTTTAATCATTCCCATCCCTCCTTCCCTAACCAGAATTTTGTTTTGAATAAAAGTGCCTCTTCCTATCGATGATTGATCTTATCAGAAAAGAAATAGAAACTCAACAAGAAATGTCACCCCTCTGTTCTTATTGACACCCACTTTCTGTCCTGATAAGATAGATTTGGCATGGAGGTTTGATCCTGAACAGTGACATCAAGAAGGAGGCTCCCGAAAATCCGATGAACCAACAGCTTATCGAAAGAGCCGCTCAAGACTTACTCCGGTCAAAAAAAACGATCGCTTTTACAGGTGCTGGCATCTCTGTGGAGAGTGGCATCCCAGATTTTAGAAGTGCTGGAGGCCTCTGGGAAAAATTTGACCCAGAAGAGTATGCCCATATCCACGCCTTCTACTCAAATCCAGAAAAGGTCTGGTTGATGCTGAAGGATATGTTCACCCTTGTGATGACAGCCAAACCCAATCCGGCTCACTTAGGATTGGCTGAACTGGAGCGAATGGGCTTACTCTCAACCGTCATCACCCAAAATGTCGATGGACTTCATCAAGCAGCGGGCAGTAAAAACGTCATTGAATTTCACGGCAGTCACCGAACCCTCTCCTGCCTGAAATGCTCCATCACCGTTGACGGAACCTCTTTAACGATTGAGGATCTCCCAGCCCGTTGTCCCCAATGTTCCTCGCTTCTGAAGCCGGATGTCGTTTTCTTTGGAGAACCCATCCCACCTCACGCTCAGGCCTCCTCTTTTAGAGAATCCATGACCTGCTCAGCGGTGCTGGTGATTGGAACGTCTGCAGTCGTTTATCCGGCCGCCTCTATCCCGATTATGGCAAAACAACAGGGAGCAACAGTCATTGAAATCAATATGGAATCAACGCCTCTGACAGGTCAGATCTCAGATTATTTGATTCCGGGCTCTGCGGGAAAGATCATCCCAGCCATTGTCGAAGAAGTGAAACGTCAAAAGCATCGACATTCCGCTTTTTCCCCTTAAACGAGAAGCTTACAACCTCCCCTATGGTGGAGGTAAGGAAAAGGCCGAACGGTTGAAATCTTATTTTCAAGGTGATATGATTTAATTAGAAACATTGCTTAAGGGGTTGATTGGATTCAGAATGGCTCTCCTGGGTAACGTTCTAATCAGAATACGGCGACGTTGCGAATATTTCGGGCGGGTCATTTCTTCGTGAATGGGGTGAAATTCCTTATTTGAAAGAATCGCAGGTCACTGACTCGACACTTCGAGACGAGACCGTCGAAAAGATTGTCTTTGACGATCTTCAGCTGGTCAATATTCTTTTCGGCGTTCACAATGAAAATCTCAAGCGGATTGCCAAAACGATTGGCGTAAAAATTAGCGCCAAAGGAAATACGCTAACCGTTCATGGGGATTCCTTTGATGTCGATTTAACCAGACGGGTCCTTCACGACCTGTATAGCCTGCTGACAAAAGGATATCCTCTTTTTCCCACCGATATCGATTACGCCATCCGGATGTTATCCGACGACCAATCGGTCAACCTCGAAGAGATCTTTCTCGATACCGTTTATATCTCTTCAAGAAAAAGAGTGATCACACCCAAAAGCATCGCTCAAAAGCGTTATATCGATGCCATTCGGAAGTACGATCTGGTGATCGGGATTGGTCCTGCCGGCACGGGAAAAACCTATCTGGCCATGGCCATGGCGGTCGCTTCCCTGATGAAACAAGAAGTGGAAAGAATCGTCCTGACCCGCCCTGCGGTGGAAGCCGGTGAAAAATTGGGGTTTCTCCCGGGCAATATGGTTGAAAAAGTGAATCCCTACTTACGCCCTCTCTATGATGCCCTCCACGACATGATGGATTTTGACCGGGCATCGAGGCTCATTGAGAAGGGAGTCATCGAAGTGGCTCCCCTCGCCTTTATGCGAGGAAGAACCCTCAATGACTCTTTCGTCATCCTCGACGAAGCCCAGAACACCGGACCGGAGCAGATGAAGATGTTTTTGACCCGCCTGGGCTTCAGCTCAAAATCCGTGATCACAGGGGACATCACCCAGGTAGATCTCCCTGAACACAAAACCTCGGGGTTGATTGAGATTCAAGGAATTCTGAAAGGAATCGAAGGGATCGAGTTCGTTTACTTCTCAGATCGGGATGTGGTCCGGCATCCCCTCGTTCAGGAAATTATCAAAGCCTATGAAAGGGCAGAGGAGAGGCGTCAGCGTTTTAAACATTCGCCATCATCTGAAAAAGAAATATGAAAAACCCATTCAAAAATTTATATCCCCGATTTTCCTTCCGTCAAGCGATGAATGGATCGCATAATAGAGTGTGGTTAGGAAAGATCAAAAACCCCATTTTTCAAAAATGGTGGATTGGGATAGGAACGGCAATCGCTCTTGCCCTTCTGCTCTCGCCTTCTCTTCAGTTACCTCTTAAGAAATATCAATTGGGTGATATTGCCACCAAAGAGATCAAATCGGCTCAAGACCTCCTGGTGGAGGACCAAAGGGCAACTCAGGAGAAACGGAATGAAGCAGAGCGGTCTGTCTTGCCGGTCTTTGACTATGACCCCGAAATTTTGATAGAGGTTGGAAATCGCTTACGCAAAGCTTTTCCTTCACCCTCCCAGCCGTTCAAAAAGGCAGAATGGGAATCTTTGTCTCACTTAACCCTTTCCCAAAAAGAGTGGCAAGTCTTGGAGAAGGAAAAATTTAACCCCAAGATCGCTGGCATATGCCTCCGATTGATCACCCCCATCCTGAGACAGGGGATCATACACGACAAATACCTTCTGGATCCTGAAACACCTAAAGGAATCATCCTCCGAAATATCCAGACCCGTGAGGAAAAAAAAGACACCCCACCTTTTACCTTTATCGATTTGAGGGAGGCCAAACTGCGTCTGCGGACAGATTTGGAACGTATGACCCCCGATCTCAATAGAGATTTAGCCATGCTTATTTTGAAATTATCCGAACAGTCTCTAAAACCCAATCTCACCTTTAATAAAGACGAAACGGAGGCACGGAAAAACGAAGCCCGAGCTCGCGTCAATCCCGTTTACATTCAAATCAAACGGGGAGAAATCATCCTCAGGGCAGGTGAGCGAGTGGGGGAAGACCACCTCCTGAAGATCGATGCCTTGAAACAGGCTCAGGAGAGAAGCCATCTCTTATCCATTCTCATAGGCCTTGCGGTCTTAACGTTTCTCTTTCTAGCAAGTGTGTATGAATTCTCGACCAAAAATATTCGGAAAATTGCCCTTTCCACAAAAGACCTCCTTTTCTTTTGCAGCCTTCTGGTCACCATTTTAGGGCTTTTAAAAATCTTCTATCTCATTACCGATATTCTTGGAGGAGAATTATTAACCATTCCCTCCTCTTCGTATAACTATCTCTTTCCCATTGCTGCAGGGGCCATGCTGGTGCGGATCGTCATTAACTCGGAGGTGGCAATCGTCTTCGCCTCTTTGACAAGCTATTTTGCTGCATCGCTCATGGGGAACCAGCTCTTCCTCTTCGTGTTTAGCTTCATCGGAAGCCTGATTGGAGCCCATAAAGTGGCTCGCTGCGAGCAACGTTCCATCGTGATGAAGGCAGGGGTGATTGTAGGCGCCATCAACATCTTGATGCTTCTGTCTTACAATCTCATCAGCGGTACCTTTTTTAAAATGACCCTCTTGTCCGATGTGGTCATGGGGTTTTTGGGCGGGATTCTGGCATCGGTGATGGTTCTCGGAATGGCACCGGTCATTGAGAGCCTCTTCGGCTATACCACTGACATCAAACTCCTCGAATTGGCTAATCTTGATCAACCCCTTCTCAAAGACCTCATGCTTCAAGCGCCCGGCACATACCATCATAGCCTCATTGTAGGAAGCCTGGTTGAAGGCGGAGCCAAGTCGATTTCAGCCAATCCTCTGCTGGCGAGGGTAAGCGCCTATTACCATGATGTCGGTAAGTTGAAAAAACCTCTCTATTTTATTGAAAATGCAGGAGGCATAGAAAATCGTCATGACCATCTGACTCCGACGATGTCAAGCCTCATCCTCATCTCCCATGTAAAAGATGGGATGGAGCTTGCTCGGGAAAATCACCTTGGGGAACGCATCGGACAGATCATCCAACAGCACCATGGGACCAGTTTGATCTCCTTTTTCTACCAGAAGGCAAAAGAAAAAGAGAATCCGGGGATGGACGCTATCGATGAAAAGGATTTCCGCTATCCCGGACCCAAACCCCAGACCAAAGAGGCAGGGCTGGTCATGCTGGCAGATGCTGTAGAAGCGGCCACCCGCATTCTTTCAGAGCCAACACCTTCGAGAATCAAAGGGGTCGTTCAGCGAATTATCAATAACATCTTTCTGGATGGACAATTAGAAGAATGTGAATTGACGCTGAAAGATCTTCAAAAGATCGAAGAAAGTTTCAGCCGGACCTTGACCGCCTATTTCCACCAGCGAGTGGATTACCCTCTTCCCCATCCCCTGGAGATACAAAAAAAGAAGAATCATGAAAATCTGGATCCGAAATCAACAAAAACCTATCCCCTTCGACTCAAAAAAGATAAGAAGGGTGGCCCAAAAGATCTTGGTCAGCTTGGGACTTCCTGAAGCAGAATTGAGCCTCCTTCTGGTTGATGACCGAGAGATTCGAGAATTAAACCGTCGTTTTCTCGGCAGGGACAAATCCACCAATGTCCTCGCCTTTTCCATGCGAGAAGGAGAGTTTTCATCTCTTCATCCTCACCTCCTCGGCGATCTTGTGATCTCCATTGAAACGACCAGACGTCAATCCAAACAGTCCGGCCTCAGCGAAATGGAAATGTTCACCCTTCTCTTGATTCATGGTATCTTGCATCTCTTAGGTTATGAACATGAAAGGACAACAAAAGAGGCAAGAGAAATGGCAAGGAGGCAGAAAGAACTCTTCCAGACGCTCCGGAAGGCGGGAATGATGGGATGATGAAATCCTCAGCCAACTGGCTTTGGTTTGTGCTCTCCCTGCCCTTGACGCTACTCTTTCTTGAAACTTAGTTGAAGATCCAGAGCCTACGGAGGCGGTTGAACCGTTTGAGGAAATCGGTTTCTTCAGGGGTCATCGAAGAGGGAGAGACTCTTTCTTTTAATTTTAATAAACCACCATAATCCACCCATCTGAATAGAGGAAAGAATAAGCGACGAAGTAAGCCCCCTTCTTTAAAAAAGAAACCACTGTTGAAGTCAATCAGATATGGCTCTCCTTTTTCAGAGACAAGGATGTTCCCTTTGTGTCTTAGGTCCATATGGACAACTCCTCTTGAATGGATCGCTTTGAGGACCTGGTGAAGGTCAGAAAAGAAAGAAGGGGGAATGGCTTTTCCCCTTTCGATCGGAACTCCAGGGATATATTCCATGACAAAAGCAAAGCGATCAATGCGCTCCACAGGTTGGGGGACGCCTTTCACGCCTTTGAGCCGACAGTAGATCTTCCATTCTTGCTGGATCAACCAAAGACCAAGGGTCCAGCGAAAAAAGAAATTTCTTCTCCGAACATCTTTGACGATATAGGATCCCTCTTCAATCTCCACCCGATTCAGATCCGGTTTCCCGAACCGCCCCCTCACGAGACAAACAGAATTTTTCTCAATGTCTTTCCGGGTCATCTTTATCAAATCACACGAATGGTAGCGAATTTACCGAATGAAAACGAATCTAATGAATAAGAACACGTTGATATTCGACTTTGCTCTTTGAGAAATTTACTAAGATCCCCAATTTATAGCCGCTTGCTTTTAAATACGACGTCAATTGGGCCTTGTGATGAACAGAAAATCTTTCTACTCTTTTCAATTCAATAACGACCTTACTATCGACAACAAGATCGAGCCGATGGATTCCGATTTTCCTATCCTTGTACATCAAATCGATGACCTTCTGAGTTTCAACCTTTATTCCCCTGCTTTCAAGTTCTTTAATTAAGGCTTTTTCATAAATTGATTCAAGAAATCCAGGGCCTAACACTTTGTGAACTTCAGATACAGCAGCCATGATTTGGTACGAGAGGTCACGGTATATGATATTTGCGTTATTCGTTGTCATTTGTGTCATTCGTTGTCATTCGTGAATTTCAGAAGATAGCACTCCAAAAGGGTTTGCTCAGGATCAAGAAGATGCCAGCAATGATGATGAGAAGGATGCCCTCTTCGCTATTTTCAATAAAATTCTTAAACCGCCAGGGAACCTTCTGTTTTGAATAAGGAGTCCATCGAGGAAGGTATTCCGGGACCTGTTCATCGTATTCTTCGTATTGACTTCCGAAGATCCTTTTGAGCCGATCTCCCTCTACCTTCTTCTTGTAGGGAATGTAATGAAAACAGAACATGAACATACTTGCCGTTAAAAGATAGATGTTGTCTGCAAGGATGCAGAAACCTGCAGTGATCAGGATGGAGCCGATATAGAGGGGATTCTTCACATAGGAATAGGGGCCACTGATTGTCAAGACTTCATTTTTTTGAAGATGCCCGGCCGCCCAGATGCGGATAGCCTCTCCCAAACCGATCAGGAAGAGTCCAATCATGATCCCTGCTGGATAGGGTTTTGCAAAAATAATCAATAAAATGGCCCCAATGAATAGCGGAATTCTACGGATCTTTTTACTCATAAGTTGCTCCTTATTTCTTCGAATGGATAGTCTCTCACACGGATGCTGGAGGAGAAATTCTTTTCTTTTTGTAAATGAACCAGAGGTTCCTGAAATAGATGAAATTCCCCGGCAGGTAGGCCAGGATGAAGACGGGGTCCATTCGATGGATCGCATAAGAGAGAACGATCAATCCTCCCGCCAAACTGAAATACCAGAAAGAAATTGGAATGACGCTCTCCTTCTTTCGTTCAGAGGCGATCCATTGGACAACGAATCGCATGGTGAACATGGCCTGTCCAAAGAACCCCAAGATGAGCCAGAAATCCAACTGGAACTTGGGATAGCGGATGGAGAGATCTCTTATAAAATCAGAAGCGAAACCAAGCAACGGAAGGCTATCCATGGTTAAATCCTTTCTTCAATATCATACTGAATGCGACGCCTCTTCATCCACCTCACTCCTAATAGATCAATGAAAGCCCGAAGCGCCCTATTTCGAATATTATATTTCGCTTTCCCGAACTTCCTGGGATGGTGTAAGACAGGGACCTCGATGATTCGATACCCATTCATCTTGACCAAAGTCGAAAGAAACCGGTGCATTCCATTAAAGACCGGGACCTCCCTGAGACACTCTCTTTTAAAGGCCCTCAATGTGCAGGCGCTATCATGTATTTGCTCGCCGCTCAAACGGTTACGGACGGCGTTGGCAATCTTTGAGGATACCCTCCTCAGCCAGGGGTCATCCCTTTTCTGCCTCCAACCTGTGGCCATGTCATACCGATCCAGATATCCAAGCAGCTTGGGAATATCCTCAGGATCGTTCTGGAGATCGGAATCCAGCGTGACGATCTTTTCCCCTCGGACCTCCCTCATCCCCGCAAGAAGTGCCGTGCTCAACCCTTTGTTCTCTTTCAGCCTGATGACACGAAGGTGGGGATACTGGGAAGCCATCGCCTTAAGGATTTTCCAGCTGCCATCGGAACTCCCATCATCCACAAAGATCATCTCATAAGATAAACCGAGCCAATTTAACACCTGCACCAACTTGGGGATCAGGATGGGAAGGTTTTCTTCCTCATTAAAAACAGGAACGACCACTGATATTTCGGTTTGATCCGTAGATCGGTCCATAGTCGTATAATTTCAAGTGTCAAAATTCAAATATCAAACCGATGGCAAATGTCTAAATGATTTTCTTCCCAAACATTTGAATTTTGGATTTGATTTGAACTTTGACTTTTGACATTTGTCATTGGCTTCATCGACCACCTTATCTATTCGAAATCAAAACCATATCATCATCGCCGACATTTCGCCGTGCAATCAACTCCACTCTCGGCCTGCCTTCCATGGTCTGAAATTGTGCATAATCCCTGAACTTGAGGAGGCAAAATACCCTCTTCTCTGATTGAAGAAAGCGGATGAACTCATCCCGCTTCTCTATCTCCAGGATGGGTATAATTCCTGTGTAATAATTATAAGGTGCGATGACAAAATCTCCATAGATGGCCAACCTTTCTCCGGGCTGAATCCTTGAGGTAATCTCCTGCGAGATGAAGCGCGCTGATTTATAAGGGTTGATGATTGGAAAGATGACCCTCTGTGCATAAAAAACCCCGCCCCCCATGATTCCAACAATAAGAAAGAAGATGGCCGCCCGATCCCTGAACCGATGAAGAATAAACAGGGCAATGGCCCCACCGGCAAAAAGAAGAGTAATGGGAAGACTGTAAAGCAGGTAGGATGGAAATTTCATTGAAACCACCCAGGGAATGCTTACTCCCAGGCCAAAGAGCAATCCCGAAAATATCCACAGGGGAATTGAAAACCACCGGTCATTAAAATTACTGATTGAGGATGATAGAAAATCATCCCACCACCTCCCCACCATCAAAGAAACGGCAGGAAAAAGAGGTAAAAGATAAAGTCCCCTTTTCCCTTTTGAAAAAGAAAAGAAAATAAAAATCACGACAAACCAGGCAAACAGGAAGAGAAACTCTCTCTGGATTCCTGCTTTTCTGTTTGCAAAACCGTAGGCAATCGATCCAGGTAAGAAAAAGATCCAGGGCAAGAAATCTGCCGGAAAGTTGCATAGGTAATAGTAAAAGGGGCGGATATGGCTTGATCCCCTTGCGAAACGGTCAACCGTATGAAGCATGATCGTCTCGTCGAAATATTCTTTCCCTCCTTTTAATAGGGCAGGAAGATACCAGGCAAGGACGATGAGGAGGAACAGGATTATTCCCTGAGGGAGTTTCATCCTCTTGATGCCACTCCAATCTTTTTGAATGGTGAGGTAAACAAGACCGACTAAAAGAGGAAGGATAAACCCCACAGGCCCTTTGGTGAGTGTGGCAATCGCAAGACATATATAAAACCCATAAATAGAGATGTGCTTAAAAGGATCATTCCTGCCCTCTTTGCCTATCCCATACCATCGGATAAAACAGTAAATGGCAGCGGTAGTGAAAAACGTGAGGGTTGCATCAATATTGGCACGTGTAGAAAGATAAGCGAATTCAAGGCTCGTGGCAAGGATCAATCCGGCCAAAAACCCTGTTCGATATGAATAGAGGCGCTTACCGATAAGAAAGGTGAGAAGGACAGCAAGGGTCCCGAATAAGGCAGAGGGAAACCTTACGGCAAAGGATGAAAATCCTCCCCAGAGGTAAGAAGATAAAGCGATCAACCAGAAGAAGAGGGGAGGTTTATCCGCATAGATCTTCCCATTTAAATGCATCAGAATCCAATCTCCTCCGCTGACCATCTCTTTGGCCACCTGGGCGTAACGGGGTTCATCCGGACTCCAGAGGTCCCATTGGCCCAGGTTGACAAAAAAAAGAAGAAAACAGAAGGCGATCAGGAAACTGACTTGCCTTGATGGATTACCCCACAACTCAGATAATTTTTGTTTCATTTTTTTTCCCTTGACAAACCTACCCTATCTTAAACCGGTCGATGAATGATTTCAACTTATGGAACCAACCAGGAAAACCAGCTGGTTCTCAGGAAACACCACAAGGGGCTAACATCCCATACCAGAGGATCCTTCGCCGACGGGTAGTATCCATGTCGTCCTCTTGGTTTGGGATAGATCGAACATTCAAAACCTCCTTGAAAATTGACTTTTTATTCTATAAGATGGAAACCATGAAAAAAAAGGATCTCCTGTTAAGTTTCCTTTCGGGTATTCTCCTCTTCCTCTCCTTTCCTGATTTTGACCTTGAGTTTTTAGCCTGGTTCGCCCTTGTTCCTCTCTTTTATGCCATTGAGGGAAAGGGATTATGGAGCAGCTTTAAGTGTGGATTTCTCACCGGCTTTGTCTCCTTTCTGGGAATTCTATATTGGATCATTGTGGCAGTCCACAATTATGGAAACGTCCCTCTGATACTGAGCATTCTCATCCTCTTATTATTGGTTGGTTATCTCAGCCTATTCATCGCCATGTTTACATTTTTGCATCGTTTCATTCAGATACGACTTGGATGGGGGACTATTCTCTTAGCTCCCCTTCTCTGGGTTTCGCTCGAACACCTCCGCTCCTTCTTTCTTACTGGTTTTCCATGGGCCAGTTTAGGCTACTCTCAATATAGCAATCTCCCTTTCATCCAGATGGCAGATATCACCGGAGTCTATGGCCTCTCCTTTGCCATCGTCCTTGTCAATGCTTCCCTTTGCAGGGTGATACTCCAGTGGTCACATAGGACCTTCCCTTTCCGGGAGGTTGGGCTCACGGCCATACTCCTTCTCGTATTTTTAATCTATGGATATTTAAAAATGGGGATGATGGATCGAAAAGCCCTCCAGGATCCTTCACTCAAGATTGGCCTGGTTCAGGGTAACATCGACCAATCCATTAAGTGGGATGAATCTTTCCAGAAGGAAACCATGAAAATCTACGAGAGGCTCTCTTTTAAGGTGGCAGAAACCAAACCCGATCTTATCATCTGGCCCGAGACAGCCACCCCATTTTTTTTCCAAGACGCTAAAGAGTTTCAACCCATGGTGCTCAATATTCCTATGCAAACAGGTGCCTTTCTACTCTTTGGAACTCCCTCCTATAGAATAGAGAAAGGAAAAATTCGCCATTATAATAGTGCCATCCTGGTTTCTCCATCCGGAGAATTAAAAGGGAAATATGACAAGATCCATCTCGTTCCCTATGGAGAATATGTCCCGCTTGGAGAATACATTCCCCTGGGTTCTCTGGGTGAAGGGATTGGGAATTTCAAACCAGGCAAAGAAATTTTCAATTTTTCCCTCCCCCAAGGTCGATTTGGCGTACTCATCTGTTTTGAAATCATCTTTCCAGATCTCTGCCGGAGGTTTGTTAAGAAAGGAGCAAACTTCCTCGTCACCATTACCAATGATGCCTGGTTTGGAAGGACTTCTGCTCCCTGGCAACATCTTACAATAGCCACTATTAGGGCGGTTGAGAACCGGGTCTTTATCGCCAGATCAGCCAACACAGGGATCAGCGCTTTTATTGATCCTGTTGGAAGAATTTTGAAACAGGGGGGTATTTTTACGGAAGAAGCATTCTCCGGAAGAATCGCTCTGTCAGATGAGAAGACCTTCTATACCCTTTACGGGGATGTATTCGCCTGGGCATGTTCTGTCCTCTCGATGGTCTTATTGAGCTTGGCGTTGATTCAAAGAAAAAGAGTCCTTACATCAACCCTTTAACGAAGATCATCATGGAAACCATTTTGGGAATCGCAATTGGAATCGGATTGAGTGCGGCCTGTGGTTTTCGAGTTTTTGTTCCACTCCTTTTCATCAATATGGCCTCCCTTACCGGTTATCTCCAGCTATCTCCAGGTTTCGAATGGATCGGAAGTTATCCTGCTTCCATCGCTTTTGGGACGGCAATGATCGTTGAAATCCTCGCCTACTATATTCCGTGGTTAGATCATCTGCTGGATCTGATCACATCCCCTGCGGCCATCGTTGCAGGAACAATAGCAACAGCCTCAATGGTCACCGAACTTTCCCCCTTTCTGAAATGGACGTTAGCCATGATCGCAGGCGGAGGGGTTGCTGCACTGTTTCAGGGAGTCACGGTCGCCTTTCGAACCAAGGCCTCAGCGCTGACCGGTGGATTGGGAAACCCTCTGGTTTCCACCGCCGAAGCGGTCGGGGCGGTGCTCACCTCCCTTTTGGCTATTTTCGTCCCGATTCTCTGTCTTCTTCTCCTTGCCCTGCTTTGTTTTTGGATCATTCGTAAGACAGGCCGTTTCTTTTTAGGAAGAATAAAGATAAAGTAGGAGGCCCCTATGCCATATTTAATGAAAAAAGGGTTCCTCTATGATCTGGAGGATGCTTTTGAGATGCTCATGGATTTTAATGTCATTTTTTTCGGGGAGGAGCATGGATCCCGAATCTCTCACAAAGCAGAACTTTCCCTCCTCAAGGGTCTTGCCAAACGGGACCCAAAGATCGTCCTTGCCCTTGAAATGTTTGAGCGCGATGTTCAAGCGATTCTCGACGCCTATTTGAATGGGAAAGTCTCTGAGGAAAGATTTCTGGAACGATCGCGACCGTGGCCCAATTATCAAAAAGATTATCGACCGCTGATTGAGTTTGCAAAAAAGAAAAAGATCCGGGTCGTTGCGTCGAACCTTCCACGAAGGGCGGCAGCAGCTATTTCATTGGCCAATAAGGTGAGTCCAGAAATCGTAGGAGAAGATCGAATCTATCTTCCTCAAACCATCCATTTTGAATCGAAAACCTATTACCGAAACTTCTTGGCTTCAGTGGAAGCCATGCCCCCTGTTAGTCCTATGAAAACAATTCCTGTTGAAGGACTCTATAAGGCACAAGTCTTAAAAGATGCAGTGATGGCAGATGCCCTGATCCCTTATCTAAAAAATCGTATCTTTTTCTGTTGCGGTCACTTCCATTCAGATTTTCATCTGGGGATTCCTTATCAATTAAAAAAGACTCATCCGAAACTCAAAATAGCGGTGATTGCGATGGATTCGACTGCGGCATCTCTTTCGATGAAAAGACGCGCAAAAATGGCAGATTTCATTTGGGTTGAAGAATAAATGTGCCAGGGGCAAAACAGCAGATACAGGTCATCCCTCATCTGGGAAAATCCGGAATCACTCACGGGACGATGGTTTAAATAAGCCAGCCTCAATGGATCCCAACAGACCTGCCCGATAGGACCGTTCATCCACAGGTGAAAGATTGGAGATCATTGATTTTGTCAGAATGGGAATCTTTCTAAGCTGATCTATTCTCCGGGCAATTAGATCCAAAGCGTCGTCACGGATCATCCAGTCCCATGGATCAAACGCTTTTAAATGGAGCGGGAGGCTGTAACCCCGTAAGGTCTTTTCTTTCGCCACATTATAAAACTGCTCAAAGTAGGACATCACCAGTTCCCTCAAATTACGGTAAACGGGTTCTCGAAATCTTAACCCAACGAAATTCGATTTAGCGATGGCCCCCCAGTGATCACCGCGTTTATAGAGAGCAATAAGATGAACGTCATCTCTCGCATTCGGAACCATTTCCAGAACAAGGGGTGGATGGCCTAAAAGGCGGAGAAAGGCTGCCGCGAAAAGGGCACCATCAAAACAGTGAGCCACCTGTTCTCGTAAAACGCGTAAGGGACAACGATAGATCGGTTCGGTGCTATAGGACATTTCATCGAGAAACGCTTGAATTTTCGCGGGACTGTTCAATTGGGTGAGCAATTGATATTCAGCCTTATTCAATAAACCATTAAAATATCTGACCTTGAACATACCACCTCTTCCACTCTGTCATGGAGATCTTAAGAAGACTTCATAACCCATTTTTCAGAAAAATCATAGGCTTCATAAGTTAAGTCTTACTTTATTGACTTTATAAAAAAGTAAGTATATATGATCATTAAAGCCTATCCGTTAAAAGCATGGAAAGGAAGGGAACTGGCGGACGCACCCCATCCAGGAGGAGAAAGGATGGTTTCAAAAATAGGTTTTGATAATGAAAAATACCTCTCGGAACAGACCAAAGCGATCCTTGAAAGGGTGGCTCGTTTTGGCAACAAATTATACCTCGAGTTCGGCGGTAAATTATTGTTTGATTATCATGCTTCGAGAGTATTGCCGGGTTTCGATCCAAATGTGAAGATGCGTCTCCTTCAAAAAATACGGGATAAATCCGAAGTCGTGCTGTGTATTTATGCCGGAGATATTGAACGAAAAAAAGTGAGGGCTGATTTTGGAATCACCTACGACTCGGATGCCTTGAAGTTAATTGACGACCTTGGAGAATGGGGAATCCAGGTGGTCGGAGTGGTCATTACCCGGTTCGAAAAACAACCTGCGGCAACGGTTTTCAAAAAAAAGTTGGAACGGAGAAATATACGCGTCTATACCCATCCCTTTACCAAAGGCTATCCGACAGATGTGGATACGATTGTCAGTGACGAGGGTTATGGTGCAAACGAATACATCCATACCACCAAACCGATTGTTGTGGTCACTGGACCAGGACCCAATAGCGGAAAATTAGCCACTTGTCTTTCTCAAATCTATCACGAACATCGCCGAGGGGTTCATGCTGGGTATGCCAAGTTTGAAACCTTTCCCATCTGGAATCTTCCTCTTAAGCATCCTGTCAATATTGCTTATGAAGCCGCCACAGCCGATATTCGGGATTTTAACATCATCGATTCCTTTCACCTGGAAGCCTATAACGAAAAGACCGTGAATTACAATCGGGATGTCGAGGCCTTTCCAGTGCTCAGACGGATCATCGAAAAGATTACGGGCAAATCTTCATTCTATCGGTCCCCTACGGACATGGGGGTCAACCGGGCAGGATATGGAATTGTGGATGATGACGTGGTCAGGCAAGCCGCAATCCAGGAGATTATTCGGCGTTATTTCAGATATGCCTGTGAATATGCCTTCGGGTTCGTTGATAAAGAAACCGTCCAGAGGGTGGAATTGATGCTCGAAGACCTCCATGCGAAACCTGAAGACCGAATCGTTGTCCAACCTGCAAGAGTGGCTGCCCTGGAGGCTGAAAAGCATGGCAAGGGTAATGAAGGGATCTATTGTGGAGCTGCTATTGAGTTACCCAATAGGAGGATTATTACAGGCAAGAATTCACCTTTGATGCACGCCGCCTCCGCTCTCATTCTCAATGCGGCCAAGCATTTGGCACAAATTCCGGATACCATTCACCTTCTCCCTCCCAATATTATGGAATCGATCAGCCATTTTAAGAAAAATGTTTTGCGAGGAAAGAGGGTGAGTCTTGACCTGGAAGAAACGCTGATCGCGCTCAGTATCAGTGCCACAGTCAATCCCGCCGCTCAGTTGGCTGTCGAGAAACTCAGAGAATTATCCGGTTGCGAGGTGCATATGACTCATATTCCCACGCCAGGGGATGAAGCAGGTCTGCGTAAATTAGGGGTTAACCTGACCAGTGATCCAAACTTTGCGACCAAATCTCTCTTCGGAAGATAGGCGACGAAACCAACGAGAAAGGGTTCTCTTCTGTTCCTCAACCAGATTCAAAAGTTTCCTGAGCCTAACCTGTGGAGGTCCTGGCAGAAAAGAAGATCGGAAGGAAGGATGGAAGGGTTAGAAGGTCTTCATCAACACCTTGGCTTTTTTGATCTCTAAAACCAGTGATCGGTCCATGACAAGCCCGTAGAATCTCTTCTTCTGAACCAAAAAATGATAATCCGGAGAAAGGGGAGCAATCGGTGCAACGCTCTTATCTTCGCTTGCAAACAACTTCGCGATCTGGTTGGAGAGAAAAAGGGTTAAAAGATATTTCAATTCCTTGCTGTCAACCCTCATCAGGTCTTCTCCAGAGATGGAAGGATCATGATGCCTTTCGATGATTTTCCCCATCTGTTCCGGAAATCCCCATTGGTCAAAAAGGAGTCTTCCCACCACCGCATGGTTGACCCCAAAGATTTCTTCTTCATCACGAATCGTGAACTCCGTTCCCGAAACCTTCAAGCATTCAATATTTTCATTGGTGTAGGGTAGGTTATTCATCACAAATTTCCCGATATCATGAAGGAGGCCGAGTGTGAAAAGAGTCCCTTTGTCCAAATCACTGAATAGACTCTGAAAGTGAGCAGCACAAATGGAAGTGACGGTTGCATGTTCCCACAGGGAGTCCATCATGAAACTTTCTGTGGAGTGCTTCGATCTCAATAATTTCAAAAGGCCGTCCTGATAGAGAATCATTTTGATGTTCAACAGACCGATAATCATCAATGCATGACCGATGGAAGTGACCTTCTGGGGCATGCCAAAATAAGCTGAATTTGCAATTTTCAAAATCTTCCCGGTTAGAATGGGATCCGTCACAATCATTTTGGATAACTCCGACATGCTCAGGTTGGGGTCATCCAAGGTTCTGTAGAGCTGGTAGGTGGCACGAAAGTTCTTCAAGTGATCGATATGGTGTAAAATGGTCTCCCGAAGACGAGGGGCGATAGACTCCAGCTTTCCATAACCCCGTTGGCTCGAAATGGGTTCAGGTTGAGACGGAAGAATGGAATCAATTCCCTGTTCCATTCGCCCTTTGAATTCTTCCGGTGAAGGTTCCGAAACCGATAATTCAGGAATCACCATTCCCGTGTCATCAAGAATCATCCTCTGGGCAAGCATCGTAGAAGAGTAAGGCTGGTTGGTGATGGGCTGGGTTGTTTTTGCAGCCTGTTTTTTAGATTGCATGGACTGGGCGTTTCTATTGGAATAACGTGAGAGATATCTTTTCCCTGTTAGTAAATAAAGGAGGCATCCAGCCAAAAGGATAATCAGTAGGGATAGAAAAAGAGAGGAGATTTCCATCATCAATATATCGGTCGTTGCCTATACCGCTTGAAATCGACGGTTTCCTTTTTTTTCTTTCTCATCGAACAATATATATAACCTCT
>FWPV01003673.1_pt1 | contig 34296 bp, 33 predicted proteins | sample 2228371 | NCBI WGS metagenome assembly FWPV01 (sample SAMEA103939776, study PRJEB20133) | metagenome
AACCCGCGGCCCGCATCTTGTTACGGGGTCCGTTACTCCGTCCAGGTGTAGCGCACCACCGGTTTTCCCGTCTCCACCCAGGCCTCCATGGAGCCGTCGTAGATCCTCACGTTGCGGTAGCCGAGCAGCTGAGTAAGCAGGAACCACCAGGCGCTGGCATAGCCGCCCGCCCCGCAGTAAGTGATGACTTCCTGGTCGCGGTCGGGCCCGATGACGCCCTCGGCCATGCCGCGGATCACTTCCAGGGGGCGATAGGTATAGTCCTTCTCCCACACCCAGATGATGGGCAGGTTCCGCGCCGTGGGGATGTGTCCGTTCATCTCGGCCAGCGGATCGTAGGAGACTCCGAAGTAGTAGTCGGGGTCGCGACCGTCGATCAGCACGGCTTTGCCCAATCTCTCTTCCACGTAGGCGGTCTCCACCCACCAGCTGCGATCGGTCTGGGCCCGGTACTCAGTCGGCCTGACCGCGGGCACCTCCCGCGTGAGCGGCCGACCCTCGCGCTCCCATTTGGGGTGGCTGCCGGCAAGCACTGCCGCATTCTCAATACCGGCGTAGATCAGGGTGACCGCGGCTCGTACCGCGTCCGCCACGGCATAGGGCGGAGCCGGCGGCTCCTCGATCCGGCCCACGACGACCACCTGTGAGTCCTGGGCAAGCCCGCAGCGGCCGAAAGCCTCGAACAGCTCCTCGTCGGGAGGGAGTTCTAGTATGAGGTCGTCCGAGACCGCCCAGGCGGAGTTGAGACCGAACGGCAGGGAGACGGCGCCGGGAATATGACCCGCAGCGTATTCCTCTTCCCAGCGGATGTCGATGATGGTCAGATCCTTGCGGCCCAGATTCGCCGCCAACCAGTCGGTGCTCACAATCGGATCTATGGTTCGGGCCATCTGTACGGTTCCCCCTTTGTTCCCGGTCCCGGCAGTCGCCGTGGCCGGTTTGTAGAGCCAAAGCACAGTCTAGAAGGGTATCCCGAGCCGGGCGCGAGGCGCAAGGCATGGGGCGGCCCCCCTCTGAAGCCGGGCGAAAAATCATACTTTCGGATAATTCCCAACCCGGACCCCCTCTGTTTAGATGCAGGTCAGGGGGCATGTCGAGTCTGGCGGCCGGGTCTGCACGAGCAGTCCAGCCTCGCAGCGGCAGAGGCCGCCGGCTCAGCCAGCACCGATCCCTTACGGACTGCCGACCCTGTCGCTGGCCGGCATGCCCCGCTGTTTGCGGCCAGAAGAAGGTGTGAATTAGGGGGTAAGAATGCGGCTAGCTACACGGAGACTAGGGATTCTGGTCCTGGGTGTGCTCATCTGTGCGTTGATTGCAGGCCTGGTGGCTTGCGGGGCAGAAAAGGCCACGGAGAGTACGGCGGGACCCACAGAATCGTCCGGGGGAGGGGGTGAGACCAGCACCAGCGCCGGAGGCGGTAGTGGTTCGGCGGACCAGCCGGTTCTGAGAATAGGTGCGTTGCTCAGTCTTGACAGCGTCCAGGGCGTCGAGATGAAGAAGTGGCTGCAGCTCTTCGCCAAGCTGTACAACGATGCCGGGGGCTGGAAGATCGGTGATACGAGCTACAGAGTCGAGCCCATGTTCTACGACGTCGGCATGTGGGATGCCACCAAGAGCAGGTCTGCTGTCGAGAAAGCCGTCCTGCAGGACAAGGTGAAGTATCTGGTATGCAACTGGGGTGACATTCCGGCGGAGACCCTGTCTGTAACCGAACCGAACAAGGTCTTGTGGCTGGGGCTTGACTTTGTCGATGACAGTGTGAAACCCACCCTCAACTACGCGGTCAGGGCGCAAGGCCTGTTCTTCGCGCAGGGTCTCTTCTACTACATCTGCCAGGACTACATGAAGCAGGGAGCCAAGTCGGTCCTGGTGGTGTGTCCCGACACTCAGCAGGGCCACGTGGGAGCCCAACTCGTGGGTGCCACGGCCACAACCGCGGGTCTGCAGGTGCTCGATCCGATCTTCTTCTCTGCGGACACTGCGGACTTCAGTCCCATCGCCACCAAGATCGCGAGCCAGAAGCCGGACGCGGTGTTCTTCTCCTATGTGGCCGGTGCCTCGCTGATAAACGCAATCGGCGCCCTCAAGGACACAGGTTGGAAGGGGCTGATCCTGCCGGGCGAGCTTGACGGTGAGACTCTGAACAACCTCGTGGCTAAAGTCGGCAAAGAGTACGTCGAGGGCATGGAAACCGGATCGTACGACCCTCGTCCGGTTGAAAAGGACCCCCAGACGCTCAAGTACATCGACGCCTATCAGCAGCAATACGGGGATTGGCATAGCGAGGGGTGCTTCTGGATCGGACCCTGGTTCATCTTTGAAGACGCTATCAATGCGACGCAGAGCACTGACGTCGACACGCTGGTGGCCTATCTGACGAGCTCGAAGAAGGGCGTGAGGACGCTCACCGGCTACAGCCAGCTGTTCGCACGGCCGGACCTTCAGAACTACAAGACCGTGGACAGCGCCCCCGGTCACTACATCGGAGTTGTGCGGGATGGCAAGTTCGAGTACCTCGAGACCATTGCCTGCAAGGACCAGTACCTGTCTTCCATCAAGGTCTATGGCCTGAAGGATGTCTACCAGAAGTACTGGGACGAGTATGGGTATCCGGAGTTTCCCGACCAGCCCGCTCGGCTTGATTTCTCAGATCTTTGATTGAGGACGCACGGTCTGACCTGGCGCCGGCCTAGGCGGGCCGGCGCCAGGTCCCAGCAGTCTCGAAAATGCTGGCCGGAGCTGCCGTCGGGACTGGCGATCTTGAGCATGTCGCCGGAAAGTGAGTTTGTATGACTTTGCAGTTGTTCTTGCAGATTCTCCTCAACGGTCTGATGATCGGGGCGATCTACGCCTTGGTGGCCTCGGGCTTCACGCTGATTCTTGGCGTCTTGCAGGTCTTTAACTTTGCTCAGGGTCAGTTCTACATGCTGGGTGCTTTTGCCACCTATGCTGTCGCTACCGTCCTAGGGGCTCCATACGTCGTGGCCATCTTGGTCGCTCTGGCCGCGATGGCGGTCCTGGGTATCTTGGTCTATTTCTCGATCATCAAGTGGACGCTGCGCTACGGCTTCTTCCACACGATGCTGGCAACCGTGGCATTCGGCACCATCGTCGGTCAAGTCGCGGTACTCAAGTTCGGCTACTCAACGGCTGTTGTCGCTCCGGTCGTCAGCAAGACTCTTGCTCTGGGGGGTGTAAGTCTCAACTCGGGGAAGTTGTTGGTCCTCGCAGGGGCCTTGGTGGTAATGGGGCTCCTCTATTGGTTCATGCGGACGAAGATCGGTGTAGCCATGCAGGCCTGTGCCGAAAACCGAGAGGTGGCCTGTCTTCAAGGTATCAACGCTGGGAAAGTCTTCTGGGTCACCATGGCCGTGGGCTGCGCCCTGTGCGGGGTTGCGGGCGCCTTGGTTGTGCCTGTCCTATCCGCCTCCACGAACATGGGTCAGTTGATTTTCCTCAAAGCCATCATCGTTGTCCTAGTGGGGGGAACGGGCAGTATGGCGGGCGCTCTGCTGGCCGCCTTCCTCGTGGGTATCGTGGAGAGCTTTGCTTTCCAATATGTGGAGTCTTTCGCCCCACTCGTCATCTTTGCACTGGTGGCCATACTGATCTACTTCCGTCCGGGCGGCCTCCTTGGCAAACCCCTACCGATTCCCGGCCAGTGAGCCGCATAGGAGGCTGAGTTGCGGACAGCGATGTTGTTCAAGTCCAACAAGTGGTGGCTGATTCCCGCTTTTCTGCTGGCGGTCGCGCTTCCGTTCTTCGTTGGAGCCTACAGACTGCAGATCTTCATATTCGTGATCACCTACTCCTTCTTGGCTTTGGCCTTTCAGCTGACGATGAGGGTGGGGCTTCCTCGGTTCGACGTAGCAGCATGGTGGGGTGTGGGCGCCTACACGACTGGCATGTTGATGCTCAAGACCAACATGTCCTTTTGGCTCACCTTGCCCATTTCCATGCTGGTTTCGGTCGCCTTGGGGTTCGTGGTTTTCTCGGTCTCTGTGCGCCGGGGCATGATGGTTTTCATGATGTTTGGGATGGTCTTCGCCCTGGCTCTGCAGCAGGTGTTCGGCAGCGTGAAGTTTTTCGGAGGGTGGGGGGGAACGCCGCAGCTTCCACCGGTTACTATCGGGTCATATGTCCTCAACGACAAGATGTGGATCTATTACTTGGGGATCGCCCTCCTCATCTTCAACCTAGGGGTATACCAACTGCTTTACAAGTCTCGGATCGGGAGAGCGTGGAACGCAATAGGTTCAGGACTTCGTCTGGCCAGTTCTCTCGGCGTGAATGTTGTGGGCTACAGGCTCGCCAACGTATTGATCGGGAACGCCTTCCTGGCTCTGGCCGGAAGTTTCAGTGTGGTCTACCAGGCCATGATTCTTCCCACCACGTACGGCTTTCAGCAGTCCATCTACGTGATGATGTACGTGGTGATTGGCGGGCTCGGCTTTGCCATGGCCGGCCCTATCGTAGGGGCTCTTGTGCTTACCGTGATATCGGAGAGCATGCGGGCTGCACAGCAGTATCAGCCTATCGTGACTGGGGTGATCACTGTCCTCATCATCATGTTCGCTCCCTGGGGGCTGCTCGGACTGATGCGCAGTCGAGTCCTATCGGCCTTAAAGCGTCTGCTACCCGGTCGCGCAGCGTTGCACGATCTCGCTCCCCCACCCCGGTCCGGTGTCGGCGTGATGGCGAAGGAACCCGGAAAGGACGCCTGAGATGGCGCTGTTGGAAACCCGCGGTCTGAGCAAATCGTTCGGGAAGCTGGAGGCGGTCAAAGACCTTGATCTGAAAGTGGAACAAGGGGAGCTGCGCGGTCTTATCGGTCCCAACGGGGCAGGCAAGTCGACAGTGTTCAACTTGATCACGGGGTTTGATGCGCCCACCAGGGGCACCGTGTGGTTCCGAGGAGAGAACATCACCAATCTGCCCGCCCATAAGATCGCGCAAAAGGGCATATCGCGCGCGTTCCAGCAGTCGTACCTGTTCATGTTCTCCACAGTTCTCGAGAATGTCCTGGTCGGCTGTCACATGAGTTCCCGGGCCGGGGCACTCAGGGAATTCCTACACACGCGCAGCGCCCGCAGCCGCGACCGTGAGGCTCGGAAAAAAGCTCTGGAAATCCTTGATTTCATGGGCATGGCCCACCTTGCTGACGAGCCGGCCAGCAGCCTTTCGCACGGATATCAGCGCTGTCTGGGTGTGGCCATGGCTCTCGCCTGCGAGCCTACGCTTCTTCTTCTCGACGAACCCGTCACAGGGATGAACCCTACCGAGTCGGCCGAGATGGTGGAGCGGATAAGACGCATACGCGAGAAAGGGATCACGGTAATCCTGGTAGAGCACTCGATGGAAGTCGTCATGAACGTATGCGAGCGCATCACTGTTCTCAGCTACGGACAAAAGCTGGCAGAAGGCTTGCCTGCGGAAATCCAATGCAACCCCTTGGTCGTTGAGGCCTACCTGGGCAAAGAGGAGGCTTGAGTTGCTTCTACAAGTCAAGGACCTGTGGGTGCACTACGGAAGAGCCGAGGCCCTCAAGGGGGTTTCGATCGACGTGCCGGAAGGGGCCGTCGTGACCCTGCTGGGTGCCAACGGGGCCGGGAAGACCACCACGCTGCGCACCATCTCCGGTGTCAAGAGGGCGACCAGCGGCGAAATCTGGTTTGAGGGCAGTCGCATCGACTCTTTGCCGCCCCACGAGATCGTGCGCAGAGGTATCGCCCAGGTCCCGGAAGGGCGTCAGTTGTTCCTGTCGCTGACAGTAAAGCAGAACCTGTTAATGGGGGCTTTTCTGCTCAAGAAGAAGTCCGAATTCATGCACAAAGTGGAGGAAATTACCGAGCATTTCCCCCACCTGAAGGAGAGGCTGGGTAACCGGGCATCGGATCTTAGCGGCGGGGAACAGCAGATGGTGGCCGTCGCTCGAGCCTTGATGTCGAACCCTCGGGTTCTATTGATGGACGAACCGAGTCTGGGGCTCAGCCCGATCATGGTGAAGGAGGTCGCTGAGATCATCAAGAGTGTCAACAGCATGGGTGTCGCAGTGGTCTTGGTCGAGCAAAACGCGCGCATGGCGCTCAAGCTGGCCGACACCGCATACGTGCTCGAGGTAGGTCGGGTGGTTCTCAGCGACAAGGCTGAAGTTCTGGCTCGGGACGAAAGAGTCAAGGCCGCGTATCTGGGTGGTCGCTGCTGAGAAGCCGACAGGACGACAGGGCGTCATTCCAAACTTAAGATAATACACAAGGAGGTCTGCAAATCATGTATGTGATTGATCAAGAAAGATGTGTGAGGTGTGGCCTGTGCTTGTCTTGGTGTCCATCTGAGGCAATCATTGGGGAGAATCCTAGTCGTTTTAGGCATTCACTAGTATATGAACAAGTCTATATAGATCCGAATAGATGTATCGAGTGTGGGCTGTGCACAGCGGAAGACAAACCGTGTCCATTTCATGCTATATACGATGACAATGTCGGCTTGCCTGTACTTGAGCCTGCGAATGGAAATAAGTATTCAAAGTACATTTATAAGTACAACCCAGAGGCGGATAACTACTATGCCCGGTTTTTTGGCGAGGAATATTACCGAGAGGATAGCAACGTAAGGCAGATGATCACAGAGCTGCCGTGGAAGTGGATAACTCGCATAGATGGCGATATCATGCCTAACTGTAATTTCTACGTGGCCCACTGGGTGCTGCCACACGATGAGCCACTCATGTCGGTAGGGCATCCGCCTCACATCCACAAGGACCCCGAAATCATCATGGTGATCGGGGGAGACCCGGAGAACCCAAATGAACTGGGAGCTGAGATTGAGATGTGCTTTGGCCCGGAAATGGAGAAGCACATCATCAATGAGACTTGTCTCATCTACATACCGGCTTACCTCGTTCACTGTCCTTGGAGGCCCATCCGGACCTGGAAGCCGTGGATCTTCGTGGAGATCAATCAGGGACCGCACCACACCGAGAAGGTGTACAACCAGATGCTGCCCAAGGAAGTGGTTGAAGCCGACCCCGCTCTCGATTTCTTCCGAGACGACGGGTTCGAAGGCTAGGAGGCCGGTCAGGGCCGGGGTCTTTTGTTGAGTAGGCGCTCCCGCCGTTGGATTATCCCGCTGTCTCAGCCCAGGTATACGGGGCGGTCGTCGGGGGCCGCCCCGGAGTTTATCGGACCCGGCCATGACTAGGGAGGGAGGTGGTGCCGTATGTCATTGGAAGGCAAGGTGCAGACCGTTCTTGGGCCCATTCCGCCGGGGTCATTGGGCTTCACTTCCAGTCATGAACATATACTCTCCGACATGTCGCTTTACTTTGCGGAACCGGAAGCGGCCGGCGAAAGGCGACTGGCGCGCCAACCCCTGTGTCTAGCCAACTTGGCCTGGGTGCGGGCGCATCGTTTCAGCCATCTTGAGAACATGCGGCTCGATGACCGGCAGCTCGCTATCGAGGAGGTGTCACTTTTTGCCCATGCGGGCGGCGGTACCATCGTCGAGATGAGCTCGCGAGGTCTGGGTCGGGACCCTGCGGGTTTGGCCGCTGTGGCCCGGGCGACCGGGGTGAACATTGTGATGGGTTGCAGCTATTACGTGGGCCTCTCACACCCGCCCGTTCTTGCGGCGCGAGGCTACGCTGACGTCGCTGACGAAATAGTGTCCGAGATCGAGACCGGCGTGCCCGGTTACGGTGTCAAGCCCGGTGTGATAGGTGAGGTGGGGTTCTCTGGGCTGGAGCCAGAGAAGGAAGCGAAGGTGCTTCGGGCGTCGGTGATGGCTCAGCGGAGGACGGGGGCCCCGCTGGTGATTCACCCTACCTTTGGCGACGAAGCCCTCCTCGAAATACTGAATATGCTGGTCGAGTGGGGCGCCCTTCTGCACCGGACACTCATATGTCATGCGGATGTATTCGCCTATTCCTTGTCAGCCTGCGAGGCGGTACTTGCTGCCGGGTGTTTCCTTGGCTTTGACAACTTCGGGAATCTTGCCTATCCCCACGATTATCTGGGCAGGGTCCTGAACATGACCGGCGACCTGGAAAGGCTCAGGCGTGTGCGCGAACTGATCAGCAGGGGTTACCTGAGCCAGATACTGTTCGGTGGGGACACTGTGTTTCGAGACCAATTGAAGTCCTATGGTGGCTTCGGGTACGCGCACCTCCTGGAGAACGTGGTTCCTCTGATGCGTGCTTGTGACTTCGCAGAGGAAGAAATACGGGCCATCTTCCTTGAGAATCCGCAGAGGTTTCTCACCTTTGGGCCGCCGGTGGATTAGACATCCCCGCGTGGACGTGGGGCCCTCTGCCCATCGTGTGATGGTCGCGCCGCGGTCAAGACGAGTAGAGGTTCGGTGATGAGAGATGTACCGAGTGGATGAGAACAAGTGCGTCAAGTGCGGACTTTGCATTCTGGAATGTCCGAGCGGAGCCTTCCGGGGTGCTGGAGAATACAAAGTCAGACACTCCACCGTGTATGAATCGGTTTGGATCGACCCTCGACGGTGCAGTGAGTGCGGGGTGTGCGTCGACCAACCCTATTGGTGCCCTGCGAACGCGGTCTATCGCGAGGGTGAGACCAGGGCTCAGGAAGCGCTGGCCGACGGGTCAAAGTACGCCCGCTACATCTACCACTACGACGCGGAGCGGGACAGCTATTTCCAGCATTCTCTCCAACAGGCGCAGGAGAACAGGCCCGAGCTCTTGGAGCGGCTCAGTTCACACCTGGCCGAACTGCCCTGGAAATGGGTTACGCGCCTGGATGAAGATGTCATGCCGGGGAGCCAGTTCTACATCGTGCGCTGGACGCTGCCTCACGCGGAGCCGACGCAGGAGGTGGGGCATCCGCCGCACATCCACAAGGATGCCGAACTGCTGTTTGTGATCGGAAGTGACCCGGAGAATCCGCAGGAGCTTGGCGCAGAGATAGAGTTCTGTCTGGGACCGGAGCTCGAGAGGCATGTCATCAACAAGACCTGCGTGATCTACATACCACCGCGTTTCATCCACGGACCATGGCGTGAACTAAGGACAGACAAGCCCTGGCTCTTCATCGAGGTCAATCAAGGGCCGCGTCACACGGAGAAGACCTACAACCAGCTATTGTCGCCGGAAGCGGTAGACCGGGATGACAATCTCGACATATTCATTGACAAGTGGCCGGGGCTGCCGAAGCTGGCCTCGGCTTCGGGAGCTTGAGCTGGTCACCAGGTGTAGTCGAGGACGAAACGTCGGCCTGTCCGACCCGCGATTAGACATGTTTGTGCTGGGCTTGCCTTCGGGCAGTGAGCTCTCTCATGTGGGTGAACAAGAGACCTTGCCAACAGCGAGGGCGTCACGGCCCGCCCAGTCTGGCTGGAGTATTGGGTTCGTCCGGCTGCATTGTGCTGACCGTCACAAGGAATCGTTCGATTTCCGCTACGAAGCTGTCTGCTTGCTCTTCCATGACCAAGTGTCCGGCCCCGGCGACAATTACGAAGCTGGCGTTTGGCACGACGGCCGCCACTCTGGCTCTGTCTTTAGGGCTGACCACCTGATCGGAGTCACCGCTTATTACCAGGGTAGGGGCGGCTATCTCGCTCAGCCTTTCGGCGAGGTCGCCGGGTTTGGCAGCCACGATGACCTCCCATGGGCCGCGATCCCAGTCATCTGCCTTAAGCGGCTTCTTTAGCCCTCTCTGACTGCAGGGGTCAGAAACGAGGGGTCGGCGTATGACTGCTCAAGCAGCTTCTCGAGGGAGCCGACGAGGCGCCGGACAAGCAAGGGACCGAGATGCTGTATTTGGGGAAGGCTACGGAAGGGCCTGAGCCAGGATGGCGGACCGCCCCCGTACACGGCGGGAGCCACGAGCACCAGGGCGACCATTCGCTCCGGGTGGGCCAAGGCTGCCTCCAAAGCGACGGCACCCCCGGCAGAATGGCCTACCAGTACAGCCCTGTCGAGACCTAGTCTGTCCATCAAGCCGAGAGTCATGGCTACCTGGGCTGGCGTCGAGTAGGGACTCGGACCCCCGCCATTCCCCAGGAAGCGGCCGCGTGGTAAGCCCAAATCCAGACCTATCGAAGGCTACCACGCGGTGGAAGCGAGCCAACTCCGGAAGCACCGCTCTCCACGAGAACGTACTTCCTCCGAAACCGTGGAGTAGGATGATGGCCGGTTCCCAGTCTCCTCTCTCTTTGTAGTGCACGGAGAGTCTTGCCGTTCCTACCACCTCGCCCAGCTCGACGAAACGACTGTCAGGCTCCGCCAAGAGCTGAGGCGGTAGGGTGTCTTGGGCGGGCCCCACGGGGACGAGAAACGGTCCGACGAAAAGGGCCAGGATGGCCAACACCGCAACAGCCAGGATGGCAAGGCGGATTCGACTTGGTCGCTTCATGAGGAGGAGGTTACCCCGAAACAACGGGCAGTGCACCGAATAGGGCGAGTCTGATGCGCGACGGCGACGGCAGGCCACCCGGTCCTTACTTGGGTGAGAAGGTCCGGCCCGGCCACGGAAGTGGCCGGGCCGCTGCTAGAGTTACTCCTGATAAGGAAACTGTCTGTTCAAATCGGAAATGATCGCCCTCACTTCATCTGCGACAGGTGATTCCAAACTGCCGAGTATCTCCTCAGTGTAGGGCTTCACCCTTTCCGCCCACCGGCTTCGTTCAGCTGCGGGCAGCGGGTATACCTCCATGCCGAGCTCGGCCAGCTTGTCGAAGTTCTCCCTATAGGCCTTGACCATTGCCTCGTTGAAGGCCTCCTGGCCTTCCTCACCACACTGGTCAAGGATTTGCCTGACCTCAGCGGGCATCTTGTTGTACACATCCAGATTGATCCACAGCCCTAGACTGGTCGGGGTCAAGTAGACCTTGGTCAAGTACTTGGCGATTTCGTAGAGCTTGAAGGTGAGGATCATGGAGCTGGCCTCCGGAGATGCCTCTATGACCTTCTTTTGCATCGCCTGGTAAGCCTCGCTGAAGTCAATGGCTACTCCCGACCCACCCAGCTGCTTGACGATGTTGGCGGTGATGGGAGATATGGTCTGGCACAACAGTCCCTTCCAATCCTCGAGAGTCTTGACTGGCTTGACGCTTATGATATCGAGGCCTTGGAGCGTGCCCACTAGCAGGCATTTCATGTTGTATTTGCTGGTTGCGATCTTGTCGTATAGGGCGCGCGTCTTCTGGGTGTACACCACGTCCGCTTCTATACTGTTAACAGCAAAAGGCAACTCTGCTAGATTGAACACGGGATCGACGCTGCCGAACACGCCGATGGCCCAATCCGCCATCTCCACCGCGCCGGTCTGCACGGCTTGGAAGCTTTCGCCCATCGAGACCAGAGACCCAGCAGGATGAACCTCGATGACATACTTGCCCGCGGCACGCTCGTTGAATTTATCCACGAAGCCCTCCTTGAGGGCTACGGTCACCGGGTCATCTGCGGGATTAGGTATTGCTAGTCTGAGGGCGACCGCTCTGCCCCCGGCCTCTTGTCCTTGAGTCGACGCTGTGGATTCAGGCGTGGTGGCTGCTGTCTCTGATACTCGGGTCGAGGTGCTTGTTACTCCCGTGGCTGCGGTGCCGCCTTCTTGGGAGCTCTCTCCACAGGCGACGAGGAGTAGACCAACCACTCCCAGGACCAGGACCGGCAGAATCAAAAGGAACGACCGGCGTTTCACGACACCCCCCTTTCTTACCCCTGACAACTCCGGTCTGTTGTGAGTTGAGAATGACGGGAAGCGACCAGAAGACCTGCACCTACCCCCTTTCCGCGGGCTTGAGCAGCCTGGGGAGGATAAACATCTCCCCGCACCGCGCAAGAGCTCAGAACCACGGGGCGGCAACTACTCTTCCAAGCCCGGCACCGATGCTTATGGTACATTTACAATTTAGGTACCTAAAGATATGTTGTCAAGACGCTGAGAGCGGTGCTTCGCGGTAGTGGACAGCGGTTCGGGCGGCCAACCCGTCCAGCCGGTACGGACCGCCGAGTGGCGACTCACCTCAGGAGGTTGCAATGACTTCTTCGGCCACTCACGACTGGTACGACATCACACTCATGATGAAGCAAGGCATGCACAACTTGGTTCTCGACCCGGTGAAGCCAAAGATATACCGGCTTCATGAGCACGAACTTGGCTCGCCCGTGACCATTACCATGCTTGAAATCCTCACCCACACCGGCACCCATATCGATTGTCCTCTGCACTTCATCGCCGGTGGCTCGACGGTGACGGATATGCCTTTGGACGCGACCGTGGGCCTGGCCCGGGTGATCGAGATCAGAGATCCGAAGATCATCACTCCCGAGGAGCTCGAGCAGTACGACATCAAGAAAGGCGAGCGTCTCCTCTGTAAGACTCGAAATTCCCCAACCGTTTACGAGGCGAAGGAATGGATCGAGGATTACGTGTATCTCAGCGAGCCGGCTGCGCACTACCTAGCGCAGAAGCAAATCCGGTTGTTCGGCCTTGACGCCATCACGGTGGGAGATTACAGGGACGAGGCGAGCATCCACGCCATCCACCGGACTCTACTGGAGGCCGGCATATACATTCTGGAAGGATGCGCTCTCGCTGATGTCCCGCCGGGGGATTACGAGTTGATCTGCCTGCCGCTGCGAATACTCAATGCTGATGCGAGCCCAGTGCGCGCGATACTGCGACCAGTGACCTGAAGTTCACTCGGACACGTGTGTGTGTCCACCCCACAGGTGGACGCTGGCTGCGCCGATGAGGAGGAGGGTTCCGCCCAGAACGAAGGCCAGGTCGTAATTGTGACTCAGGTCGTAAATGAACCCGGCGAGGAACGGCCCGAGGAGGGCGCCAACCGACCAGGCGAGATAGGCTAAGCCCAAGATCGAGCCGACGGCTTTGAGCCCGAACAAGGGCGGTGCCATAGCTTGGCGTACGGGGGTGGAGGCTGCGAAGCAAAACCCCAGAAGCGCGGCTACCAGGTAGAAGGCCCACAGGCGGCTGACCAGGGCGAACAAAAACAGGGCCAAGGCCTGTCCCCCGCAGAGGACAAGCAGCGCCCGCCGATGCCCCAGCTTCTTGGTCAGCCACCAGGTTCCGACCACCGTGCCCGGTATTCCCACCACGCTGCTGACGGTAAGAATGAGCGCTGCCGACGTAGAGGCGATCCCAGCGTCGGTGGCAGCCGGAACGATGTGGGCGGCGGTGATGTAGAAGCCGGCCGCGATGGCTACCCCCGTGATCATCATCATCCAGAATGGGGCGGTTCTGGCCGCCTGGCGCGTGGTAAGACCGTAAGCCGAGTTGTCGGTTGAGACAGCCTCAGGATTGGGTGGGAGATTCGCCAGCTCCGCGAGCGGGGTGACTGTGCTCTGCGTGACTGCACCAGGGTGGCTGACCATTGGGGGCTTCCGGCCCAGTACGAACAGAGCTGGGAGTGCGCAGACCAGGATGACCACCGCCAGCACCACGTAGGCAGGACGCCAGCCCACAGTGTCAATCAGATGGGCGGACATCGGGGTGAGCGCCATCTGACCCACGCTGATGCCCATGAGTGCAAGACCCAGAGCTAGAGCTCGTCGCTCCTTGAACCACTTGGACACGATGGCACTCACCGGCGCGTAGGTACTCCCGATGCAGATACCCCCGCCTAGGCCGAAATAGAGATAGAACTGCCAAAGGGCGTGGAGATCAGCGAGCAGAACGTAGCAGGCCGTCCCCAGAGCGGCGCCCACCCCGATGGCCAGACGGACATCGAACCTGTCCGTGAGCCGCCCCATCACGACCCCGATCACGCCCGACAGCCCCATGGCCAACGACATGGCCCCTGAAGTGGCGGCGCGGGTCCACCCGAATTCCAAGCTGAGCGGTTTGAGAAAGACCCCAAAAGTCAGCTGGGTCCCGAAAGACCCGATGAGGAGGACCAGGGAGGCTGCGACCACCGCCCAACCTAGGGAAAGACGGCGCCGCCCTTGATCGGCAGACGGCGAAGACCGAGGTCCCTGATGGCGAGGCTGTCGCGCGGCTGAGTGCATCGGAGCCCATTATGGCAGCTCCCACGGCGATCCTGCGATCCCAGCTTGGTGGAGAGCAGCTGCCCACGCCGCGTCTTGCCGGGAATCAAGACTTCGCTGGGGGGCTCCTCACCGGTTGTACATCAGTACATCAAGTTCCCTATAAATCTTGGTGAATACCAGCTACTTGTCTAAGAGCCTCCAATGCAGATGGGCCATATGTACATATACCGCGCTTCTGCTGGGCGGTATGCTCCGGACAGGATTAGAGGTCATTGTGACAACCAGGGCTGAAAGGAGTGTGGGACCGTGGAGCCGCAAGACCTGAACGAAGCAGTGACGCTCGTGCAGACCAATCTCGACATCGTGTGGACCTGTGTGGCTGCTTTCTTGGTGTTCTTCATGCAGGCAGGGTTCGCCATGGTGGAGGCCGGTTTCACCAGGGCGAAGAACGCCGTCAACATCATCATGAAGAACCTGATGGACTTCGCGGTGGGCAGTATCGCGTTCTTCCTGGTCGGTTTCGGGCTGATGTTCGGAGTGACCAACGGCTTCCTGGGTACGTCCGGCTTTGTGCTCTCTGGAGAGGACTGGACCGGCGGGGCTTGGAGCTTCACATTCCTGATTTTCCAGACGGTGTTCGCTGCCACTGCTGCCACCATCGTGTCCGGGGCCATGGCCGAGCGTACGAAGTTTGTGGGATACCTCATCTACAGCGCGCTCATCTCGGCCTTCATCTACCCGGTGTTCGGGTCATGGGCGTGGGGCAGCCTGGGGAGCGGGTCAGGCTGGCTGGAGAGACTGGGCTTCGTCGATTTTGCGGGGTCGACAGTCGTTCATTCCATAGGCGGATGGCTCGCTCTAGCGGGGGCTTTGGTAGTCGGGCCGCGGCTCGGGAAGTACGGAAAGGATGGAAAGCCCAAGGCTATCCTGGGTCACAATCTGACTCTGGCTGCGCTGGGTGTGTTCATCTTGTGGTTCGGTTGGTTCGGTTTCAACGCCGGGAGCACGACTGCCGCCAGCGGTGACATCGGGCGCATCGCTTTGACCACGAACCTGGCGGCCGCGGCCGGTGCCCTTTTCGCCATGATCACGTCCTGGATCTTTGGGAAGAAGCCGGACGGGTCCATGACCTTGAACGGGGCTCTGGCCGGATTGGTGGGCATAACCGCCGGCTGCGCTTCGGTGTCGGGTTTGGGTGCCATCGCCATCGGCGCGGTTGCGGGGGTGCTGGTCTATGGGAGTGTGCGCTTCTTCGATGCCGTTGCGAAAGTCGACGACCCGGTCGGAGCGATCAGTGTGCATGGTGTCTGCGGCGCCTGGGGAACGGCCGCCGTCGGGCTTTTCGCTCTGGACGGCGGTCTGTTCTATGGCGGCGGGTTGCATCAGCTCGGCGTGCAATTGCTGGGGGTGGTGACCGCCTTCGGGTGGGCTTTCGGGCTGGGTCTAGCGGTGTTCTTGGCTATTCGCCATACCGTCGGTCTGAGGGTCTCCCGCGAGGAAGAGCTGCGCGGCCTGGACGTGGGCGAGCACGGTATGGAGGCTTATGCTGGCTTTCAGATCTTCACCACCCATTGACGTTAAAGAAGTCTGCAGCGAGGGGTGCCCGTTCGCAGTGTCTCGGTTACGGGTCAGAGAAATCACAGGACCAAGAGAGGAGTCTGTACGATGAAACTCATCATCGCATACATACAGCCGGAGAAACTGGAAGATGTAAAGGAGTCCCTGGTGGCCCACGGCATCACGAAGATGTCGGTCACCAACTCGCTCGGGTGCGGCCAGCAGATGGGTTACCAAGAGACGTATCGCGGCGTCCGTCTGGAGGTCAATCTGCTCAAAAAGACGCGGCTCGAGATCGCTGTAAACGAAGAGTTTGTCGAGCCGACCATCGAGGCCATCATCGCTGGGGCGCGCACTGGCGAGATCGGTGATGGCAAGATCTTCGTGGTGGATCTCGTGGATTGCATCCGCATCCGTACGGGAGAGCGGGGAACGGCAGCCATCGGGTGAATCGGAGGGTCTCCCGGGCTAAAGGGCAGACCCCGTGGCTCCCTCTAGAGCGCAGACACCAACACGGCCACCAACTCCTCCCGGGTGAGCGCTACCGGGTTGGCCTTCATGCTGCTGGCCGCAAGCGCTTTCTGCGCCACCTCCTCCAGCTGGGCCATGGCGAGGCCCCAGTTTCGAAGTGGCGGAATCTCCAAGTCGCGGACAAGCTGCTCAAGCCAACCGACCAGAGCCTCGGGTTGGGCGGTGGCCCGCCCACTAAGCAGGCGCGCGGCCTCTCGGTAGCGGCCGATGGCCTCGCTGCCTGGGTCTCGCTCGCGCAGGGCACGTAGATTCGCGGCGACCACGGGGGGAAGCAAGGCAGCGCAGAGGGCGCCGTGCGGCGCCCCCAGAAGTCCCCCCAGCGGTGCCGCGAGGCCGTGCACCGCCCCCAGCCCGGCGTTGGCCAGTGCCAACCCGCCGCAGAGACTGGCGAAGGCCATGTCCTGGCGCGCGGCGAGGTCACGACCGTGACCCGCCGCGCGCCGCACAGCCCGGGCCAAGCGGGGAAGAGCTTCCCGGCACAGACCGTCGGTGACCGGGTTGGCCCGGGTACTCACGAAGGGCTCGAGGAGTTGGGCCAGCGCGTCGAGGCCGGTGGTCGCTGTCAGCCGGGGAGGCAGGTCGTAGGTGAGCTCAGGGTCGACCACCGCAACGCGGGGAAGAAGTAGAGGGCTGCGCAGACTCACCTTCACCCGGTGAAGAGGGGAGGTGATGACCGCGTTACGGGTGACCTCAGAGCCGGTCCCGGCCGTGGTGGGGACCGCGACCATGGGTAGCGGCGGGGTCGTGAGCGGTCTGCCCTGCCCGATGACTTCGAGGTAATCCAGCACCTCACCGGGATTAGTGGCGAGGGCGGCGACGGCTTTGGCAGTGTCGATGACCGCGCCACCCCCGATCCCCACCACCACGTCGCAGCCTTCTTCACGAGCCAGCGCCGCGCCCGTGCGGACCACCTCCACCCCGGGTTCGTGGGGCACCGCCAGAATGGCGGCGGGCTCCTGCCCCCGCTTGCGCAAAAGGTCAACCAGAGGTTCCGCTCGGGCGGTCGTGCTGCCGGTCACACAGAGCAACCTCTTGCCGAAAGCGACGACGGCTTCGGCGGCCTCCGGCAGGGTGCCGGGCCCGAAGACTATCCTACCGGCTGTGGCGAACTCAAATCTCACCGTTCTGCTCAGAGTGTCGCCGGGTCGCTCACCAGTCCCTCTACCAGCCGTCAGCCGGAGGAAAAACGTTGGTGTACTTCACGCTGGAGCGCGGCTCAGCCATCATGGGGGCCACCTTATCCCGCCAGGTCTGGTAGTGGGCGGTCTCTTTGTGCGCATCAGCCGCCTGCGGAGTCCGGTAAACCTCGACCAACAGGAAACGGGTGGGATCGTCGAGTTGCTGGATCACGTCGAACCGCGCCACTCCTGGTTCCTCCAGACTGTGGCGGGCGTTGACGCTGGTGGCCTCCTTGAAGGCCTCCACGGATTCCGGCAGCACGTGTACATGCACGTGGACGATCAGCAGGGCAGATTCGGCCATCAATCCTCCTTCCCGCTTTTCAGTTCCGCAAAGGCTTCCCGAAGGAGCCGGTAGGAATCTTCCAGCGACTGGGGGATCACCCGCACATCGCCGATGACCGGCATGAAGTTGGTGTCTCCCACCCAGCGGGGTACGAGGTGTAGATGCAGGTGGTCTTTGATCCCTGCGCCAGCGGCCGCGCCCAGGTTAAGCCCCAGGTTGAGGCCGTCCGGCCTAAACTTGGCCTTGAGAGCTTTTATGGAAAGCTGCGCCAGGTCCATCATCTCGTGGAGGGTCTCTGCAGGCAGCACCTCCAGGTCGGCCAGGTGCGCATACGGCGCCACCATGAGGTGGCCGTTGTTGTAGGGGAAGGTGTTCAGCATCACGAAGACCGACTGCCCCCGAAAGACGATGAAATTGGCCTGGTCATCGCCAGCCCTGGGTTTTTCGCAGAATATGCACCCGGAGGGCTTCTCCTGGGTGACGTACTGCAACCGCCAGGGTGCCCAGAGACGCTCCATCAGCCCTCCTTGCGTGGTGTCTGCATCTGCGTGAGTAGATTGATTGTAGCGCTCAGGACCGGGCGCGGGCCCGGGCCTGCCCTATACCGCGGGCGGGGTACGCGGGCAGCCGCGCACCCTGACGTCCGCGCGCCCTGCGGGCAGCAGCCCGCCCGCCCCGACCTGAGCCGCCCCGCCCGACCTCGCGGGCCAGCCTCGCGGAATAGACCGACGCCGGTCACTGTTCCTGCCGTGGGCGCGCCGGGATGCGATATCATCGGGAGCGTCGGCGTACCTGTTCAAGGGAGGCATCGGTGGGAGCGCCCCAAGCTGCAGATGCGACCAGGGACCAGGTTCTTGCGGTTCTGAGCGATCGCTATCAAGGTCCTAGTGCAGAGGAAGTGCTGGCTCGTCTTGCCGAGCCGGACATGCAAGTCATCAAGGGAGTCGTCTCCTGGCGGGGGGCGGTGCTGCGGGAGGGCGCCTGCCCGGTGGAATTGGCCCGGGCTTACCTGCGCTTGATCCAGCAGGAATCATGCGGGCGCTGCGGACCCTGCCGCATCGGGGTGGACGTGATGCGGGAGTTGCTGGAAGCACTGGCTGCCGGAACGGCACAGCCGAGTCGGACAGGCGAGGATCCGGTAGCCCGCATCCGGCGACTGGCGGAGTCCATCGAGGACTCCGCTTGGTGTGGCATCGCCAACACCATCCGGGACCCCATTCTGGCTCTGCTTGACGTGGGGGCCGACCATTTCGCGGAGCACGCTGCGGGCCGGGTCTGTCCCGTGCCGGCCACCCACGGTTGGATAGCAGCGCCTTGCCGGTCCACGTGTCCCTCCAACGTCGACTGCGCCGCCTACATATTCCAGGCCTTGGAGGAGCATCCCCACCTCGCCACTGCCATCGTCAAGCGCGACAATCCCCTGCCGGCCATCATCGGGCGTACCTGTCCGCATCCCTGTGAATCAAACTGCACCCTGGCCCCCACCGGGCATCCTGTGGCTATCAACAACATCAAGCGGTGGTGTGCCGACCGGGCGGAAGGGTTGGCGGACGATAGGGGAGTCTCGGGCCGGCTGGTCGAGCCTTTGCAGGCAGCCGTGGCGGAAATGGCCGCGGGCCCGCTGGAGGGAGGACTGGGGGCAGGCGCGCCGCACGAAGTCACCGAACTTGTGAGCGCGGAAGGCCCTCGTTCACAGGGCGACGGGTCGGAGCCGCGCAAGAAGGTGGCCATCATCGGCGCGGGCCCGGCTGGTCTCACCGCCGCGTACTACCTGGCCCGGAAGGGGTATGCCCCAGTCATCTTCGAGGCGCTGGGGGTGCCGGGCGGTATGGTACATGTGGGTATCCCTGAATACCGTCTGCCGCGGCACGTCATTTGGCGGGAGACCGAACTCATCCAGCAAATGGGAGTGGAGATCCGCTACAACACCCGCCTAGGCAGGGACGTCCAGTTCTCGGATCTGGAGAAGATGGGCTTCGAGGCGGTCTTCATTGCCATCGGCGCCCATCGGGGCCGGCCTTTGGGCATTCCCGGCGAAGACCTGCCAGGCACCATGGATGCCATCGAGTTGCTGAGGAAGGTGGCCCTGCGGGAGCCGGTCGACATTGGCGAGACGGTGCTTGTCCTGGGTGGGGGCAACTCGGCGATGGATGCGGCGCGGACCTGCATCCGGCTGGGCGCAAAGAAGGTGCAGGTGGTCTACCGCCGGACCCGCAACGAGATGCCGGCCAACCCCTGGGAGATCGAAGAGGCCGAAGAAGAAGGGGTCGAGTTCTTGTACCTGGCGGCGCCGATCGAGTGTAAGGGCGTGGAGGGGGTGGAAGGCCTGGTCTGCCAGCAGATGGAGCTGGGAGAGCCCGATGAGAGCGGCCGGCGGCGGCCGGTACCGGCCGATGTGGCTCCCTTCGTGCTCACGGCCGACACCATCATCGCCGCGGTCGGACAGCGGCCGGATTTCGAGCCGTTCCAGGGAGACGCGGAGCTCAAGTTCAACCGGTACGGCTACCTGGAGGCCGATCCCCGTACTTTGATGACGAGCAAACCCGGGGTCTTCGTGGGCGGAGATGCGGTGAGCGGCGGCGGGACCATCATCGAGGCCATCATGGCTGGCAAGACGGCGGCCAAGTATATCGACAAGTATCTGCGGGGCGAGCCGGTGGAGGAGGACATCGAGGACAAAACGAAGCGCCTCGCCGTCTACCTAGGGGCTCAGACCTCCCGGGAGCCGCTGGCGGAGTCCGTCGACTATGGTACGCGGCAGAAGATGCCCATGCTGGAGCCGGAGGTGCGCAAACACACGTTCGATCCTCCCGAGCTGGGTTACACGCTGGAGCAGGTCCTCGCCGAGGCCGACCGCTGCCTACGCTGCCACCGGCCCATCTTGGTCGCCTGTTGAGGCCGACGTATTGAGCGAGAGGGACGGGCGAACGAGAGGCCGAGGGTAGGAGTTCGTGCGGAGCGACACTAGCGGAGGTCAAGGCCTCGAGCCACTCGGCGGCCTGCGTTTTCCGTTCGAAAATGTGCCCGGTCCGGGAGCGGTCAAGCAAGTCGCACCGGGGGTCTACTGGGCGCGGTTGCCGCTGCCGCTCCGCCTCAATCACGTCAACGTCTGGCTACTGGCGGAACCGGCGGTTGTCGCCGGCGAGGGTGGCGTCGCCGTGGGCGGCGCTGGCGGGGGTGAGGTCCCGGAAGGCTTGCGGCTCACCGTGGTCGATGTCGGGCTGGGGGACCAGACCACGCGTGAACTGTGGGGCAGACTGTTGGCCAGGTTGGGAGAGATGGCTCCGGCGGGGTCCGGCGCTGCTCGGCAGGACGGGGCGGGGTCCGGCGCTGCTCGGCAGGATGGGGCGGGGTCGGGCGCCGCTCGGCGGGTCAAGGTCGAGCGTATCGTGCTCACTCACTTCCATCCCGACCATAGCGGGGCGGCAAGGTGGCTGGCCGAAGAGGGGGGTGCTCAAGTCTTTATGAGTCAAGGCGAGCACGAGCAGGCCCTGGCGGCCAAGCGGGAGGACAGAGCGGCCGGCGCGTGGTCGGCGGTGGAGCGACTTACCCCCCATGGGCTGCCCCAGCCGACTCGGGAATTGCTGCTTTCGTCTTCTCGACCTTTTGGTCATTTGATTCCCGATGTCCCGGCTGAGGTGGTGCGCCTGGGTGAGGGGGACCGAGTGAGCTTGGGCGGCTGCGAGTGGCAGGTCTTGATAGGTCATGGGCACTCACCCGAACACGTTTCCTTGTACTCAGAAGAAGCTGGGATACTGATCTCGGGGGACATGCTGCTTCCACACATCTCCTCACACGTCGGCTCCCCAGTCACTTATCGGCTCGGTAACCCGGTCGCCTTGTTCGAGCAGTCGCTGCGACGCTTGGAGGAATTACCGGCGGACACGCTGGTGCTGCCCTCGCATGGGGTGCCCTTCGTGGGCGTGAAGCCGCGTATCGCTGCCCTGTTCGAGCACCACAGGGAGCGCTGCGCGCGGCTGCGCGGGGCGGTGGGGCAGCCACGCACGGCGGGGGAGCTGTTGGGCGAGCTTTTCCCGCGGGGTCTCGACCCTCTTCAGGTGATCTTAGCCATGAACGAGACCATCGCTCATCTTGCCTACTTGGAAGAACGGGGAGAGGTCCAACAGCTGGGGGGAGCCGACGGGATGATCCGCTGGGTGCGGGTGTCCGCGGGCGCGTCTGACGAGGCACAGGGCTGATGGTCGACCTTTTCGTGCCCGTCTCGCTCGGCGCCTTGACATTGCCCAATCGTTTCGTGCGCTCGGCCACCTGGGAAGGTATGGCAGAAGCGGACGGCTCCCCGACCGCGGCGCTTATCGAGCTGATGACTCGTCTGGCCGGCGGCGGGGTGGGTCTGGTGATCACCGGGCACGCCTTCGTGGCGGTGGAGGGTCGACTGGGGCTGCGTCAGCTTGGAGTCCACGATGACGACCTGGTACCCCAGCTGGCCCGTTTGGCGGAGGCCGTGCAAAAGGCGGGCGCCAAGGTCGCTTTGCAGATCACTCACGGCGGGCTGTGGGCAGGGGACGCCCCCGGTACCGAGGTGCCGGTCGGCCCCAGCCCTCGGATCACGTCTGCGGGCTTGGTCGGCCGGGCCATGTCGGTAACCGAGGTCAAGGCAGTGCCGGGGCTGTTTGCCCGCGCTGCTTGGCGTGCCCGGAGCGCGGGGTTCGATGCGGTGCAGATCCACGCTGCTCATGGCTACCTGCTCAGCTCGTTCATGTCCCCTTTCTTCAATAAGCGCAGCGACGACTATGGCGGTGATCTTGCGCGCCGGTACCGCCTGGTAGTGGAGGTCATCCAAGCGGTGAAAGAGGCCGTGGGGCCGGATTATCCGGTGCTCATCAAGATCAATGCAGCCGACTTCCTAGACGGTGGCCTTACCGAGGAGGAGGCGCTGGCGGGTGCGCCCCTCCTGGAACAAGCCGGGGTGGACGCCATTGAGCTGAGCGGCGGGACTGCGCTCTCGGGAGACTACCGACCCATTCGCACCGGGACGGCGCTCGGAGCCAGCAGCGAAGCCTACTACGAAGCCACCGCCCTTAAGCTTAAGCAGAGGGTTAGGGTACCGGTAATGCTGGTCGGCGGAGTCCGCACCCATCAGACCGCGGAGCGCCTGGTGGAGGTCGGGGCGGCCGATCTCGTCTGCCTTTCCCGGCCGCTCATCTGCGAGCCCGGACTCATCGCCCGCTGGCGCAGCGGGGATGGGCGTGCCGCGGCTTGCAGGTCCTGCAACCGCTGCTTCCTGCGCGGGTTCGCCGGCGAAGCGGTGCGCTGTGTGAACAAGAGGGCCCTAGCGGAGAGGGCTTCGCTCGAGTCGGGTCACGACGCTGGGGGCGCGACCGGCTAGGGCGGTCACCCGAGCCGGGCCAGAGGTACCCGCCCGGTATGCGGTTACGCCGGCAGCTTACGGTCGGGGACGTCCTTGAGGGGCCCGCTGTGAAAAGCACGGTCTCGTACGTTGCCGATCCCTTGACAACGGGCGACTGATACCTAATACTGCGAGGCATAGCACATCTAGGTATCGGGGCTGATCGTGTCGGGACGGGGGAACATACCGAAAGATCTAGTGGCGGCCTCGGCAACGCCGATCGTGTTAGCGATCCTTCGGCAGTCGGACAGCTACGGCTACGCCATCATCCAAAGGGTGAAACAGGTTTCCGGGGATCGCGTGACCTGGACCGAAGGCATGCTGTACCCCGTTCTCCATCGTCTCGAAGAGGCCGGGCTGGTGACCTCCCGCTGGGAGACGGCCGAGACCGGGCGTCCGCGCAAGTACTATCGGCTTACGGACGCTGGCCGTACGGAGCTCGCCCGTCTGGTCGAGCAGTGGCAGGTCGTCCATCACGCCCTCCAGCGCCTGGTAGCGGCCAGCGACCCTGAACAAGGGGGATTCGATGTTTGAGGTAGAAGCACACATCCGAAAGTGGAGAGGCCACTTGAGGGCCTCCGGGTACCTGGGGGAGGAAGAACTTGATGAACTTGAGTCGCATCTCCGGGACAGCATAGATGAGCTGGTCGCGTGCTCGCTCACCCCGGAGGAGGCTTTCTTGGTGGCAGTCCGGCGCCTGGGTGATGCTGAGAGTCTGAGTCGAGAGTTCGCCAAGGTCAGCCCGGAGACAGTGTGGCAGCAGCTCTTCGTACCCGCCTCTCTAGAGTCTGCCCGCCGTCGCCGGCGGAACGAGCTTCTCTTGGTCATCGGTTTGGCGCTTTTAGCTGGGGTCCTGGGGAAAGTACCGGCTTTGTTCGGCGCGGGCGTGACCGAAGCGCACGCCCTGCTCTATCTCAAGAATGCCTTCTTAATCGCACTGCCTTCGGTCGCTGTATACCTGCTCTGGAAGCGGTCGCTTTCTCTTCGGTTCTGGGGCTTGGCTGCTTTCGTCTTTGCAGGTGCCGCCCTTATCGTCAATCTGTATCCCGATCGTTCCCCTCACGACACCGCCCGACTCATGGGTATCCACCTGCCGATCGCCTTGGTGCTGTTCTCAGGTGTGCTCTACGGAGGTCCCGGTTGGCGAAGAACCGGGGTGCGGCTCGACTTTGTGCGCTTTGTGGGGGAAGTGTTCATCTACGCCGTCCTCTTGGGCCTGGGAGGAGTAGCCCTGGTGGGCGTTTCAATCGCTCTTTTTGGATTGATCGATGTGAATCTCGAGCACTTTGTGGCAAATTGGGCCGCCATATTCGGGGGGGCAGCCCTGCCCGTAGTCGCAGCTTATCTGGTCGAACACAAGAAGGGCCGGGTGGAGGCGATCGCGCCGGTCCTGGCAAAGGTTTTTACTCCGCTCTTCGCGATAGTGCTTGTCTGCCTGTTGATTGCCATCATAGTCACTGGAAGAGTCCCGGCCGAGGATCGCGAACTCCTGATCTGGTTTGATGTGCTCCTCGCCATAGTGCTGGCGCTGACGTTGTACAGCATGAGTGCGCGCGACGGAGAGGAATCACCGAACGTGTGGGACGTATTGACATTGACCTTGACTGTCACCGCCCTCGTGGCGAACGGGACAGCACTTTGGAGTATGGCTTCCCGGCTTCTGGACTTTGGCGTGACTCCCAATCGGCTGGCAGCCCTGGGCGAGAACATGCTCCTGCTCGTGAACCTTCTCCTGGTTGCCGTCGGCTACGTAGGGTTCGTGGCTGGGCGGGTCCGCTATCAGTCCATAATCAATATGCAGATGCGTTATCTCCCTGCCTACGCACTGTGGGCGATGATCGTGGTGGTGCTCTTCCCGCCGCTGTTCGGATTTCGCTGAACCAATTCCGTGGTTTTGGCCGTCCCGGCCGATGGGAAGTACGTATCGAGGAACAGGCTCCGAGTTAGTGGCGGACGCCTCGGAAGGGAGCGACGCCGGAGCGAGCCGACTTGGCCAGAAAGGACACCACTATCTCAGATTCGGGAGGAAAGGAAGATGGCCAAAGTAGCACGAGAGATGGTGGAGCGCGCGGGAGTCAACGTCGACCAACTTCTGGAACTCCTGGTGTGCAACGCGGCAGCCGAACTGACCACCTATTACTATTACACGATCTTGAGGGCCAACCTCATCGGCCTGGAGGGCGAGACCATCAAGGAGATCGCGGAAGTGGCTCGCATAGAGGACCGCAACCACTTCGAGGCTCTGGTGCCGCGCATCTACGAGCTGGGCGGGAAGTTGCCCGAGGACATGAAGGAGTTCCACGACATCTCGGCTTGTTCGCCGGCATATCTCCCGGAGGATCCTAGCGACATCAAGGCGATGCTGACCGTCCTGGTGGAAGCGGAACGCTGCGCGGTGCGCGGTTACACCAACATCTGCAATCTGACAGCCGGCAAGGACCACCGCACCTACGACCTGTCGCTTTCCATCTTGCACGAGGAGGTCGAGCACGAGTCCTGGTTCTCCGAATTCCTTGGCGAGGGACCTTCCGGTCACTTCATGCGACGCGGCGAAACCTCCCCGTTTGTCTCCAAGTTCCTGCGGTAAGCCGAGGGTTCCAAGGCGTGGAGGCAACAAGGGCGGGCTCAGCTGACGAGCGCCAAGCTCAGACCATGGGCCGGGCTGCGGTGAAAAGATGCTGAGGCCTTCGGGAAGATGCTGAAGCTTTCCCCTGCCGAACTGGCCAGATTCAACGGCCGGGAGGGGCGTCCGGCCTACGTCGCCTTCCGGGGGAAGGTCTACGATGTTTCCCGAAGCTTCGTGTGGCGGAACGGTCGCCACCAGGCCATGCATGAAGCGGGAGCCGATCTGACCGAGGCTCTGGCCCGGGCTCCTCATGGAGAGGACTTGCTGGACAGGTTCCCGGTTGTCGGCACACTGGCCGAGTGATGCCTTCGGGGCTGGAGGCTCTACTACGTCGTAGAGTCTCCAGCCCCTTAGGGTCCCTACCTGCGCAGGTTGCTGTTCGTCTTCCGTAGCCGGCTGTCAAGTGAATGAACCATGGGTTGAACGGTGATCCTGGATCGGCTCCAGCAAGCCGTTCAACGGCTGCCCGACCACAGCTTCCACTTTGGCAGCCACCCGGCGAGCCGCGTCCATGCGCTCGCGCAACCTCCTCCGCGCCTCGGGTCCGCGTCTCGGTGAGCCTTCCATCTTGAGAAGACCCCGTCTTTCCCGCTCGGCCAGCCCGACTATCTCGGTCTCGAAGACCAGCTTGTCGGCCAGATACACGAGCTCCATCTCGGTGAGGCCGGGCTGGAGCGACAGGTCGGGGTCGAGGACCATGTGCCCCGCGACCAGGGTCGCGAGTCGCTTCAGGCCCAGGTTGGCAAGCAGGCGGCCTGCCAGGGCAGCGTGCGAAGGCTGGGTGCGCACCATGTCGTGAAGGAGACAGGCCGCGGTCACCTGAGCCGGGTCGATGCCCTCCACCTTTGTCGCTACGGCCAGGGCCAGCCAGCGACCGACGTCGGCCACGAGCAGCGAGTGTTGGATGACGTTGGGAGGAGGGCCGAGGGCCTTGAGCAGGGCAAGGCAGTCCTCATAGTCGAGGGAGACGGCCTGGCCGCGCGTAAGTCCGGGCTGGTCCCAGGCGCTGGCCGCGAAGCCGGCCAGACGACTCACGAGGCGGAAGTCCTCCGGCGTGTCCATGTCGAGGAGGATGGAGAGGTCTTCCACCTCTAGCTCGATCTCCGCTTCTTGGTGCTGAGCGAAGAAGTCGCGCAGAGTGCTCGGGGAAGGGGCGCTGAGCAAGGCCGAGAAATGGTCTGCGCCCACCAGGGGAGGATGCCCCCGTCGGCCGCAACACGTGGGATGCAGGATGGCGTCCGCTTCTGCACGCTCGCTGAGAAAGCGCAGGGTCTCCGGTCCCACCAGGGGGCAGTCGACGGGCAGGATGAATGCGCCTTCCAGGCCCGGAGAAAGGGCTGCAACGCCGGTCTGCACGGACGAGAACATGCCCAAGTCGTACCGGGGGTTGTGAGCTTCGCGGACAGACAAACAGTCAAGGAGCGGAGCGAGAAGAGCTTGTTCATGACCGGTTGCCACCACCAGGTCAGAGACCCCGGCCAGGCGCAGGTTGCGGACGGCCCAGCTGAGGGTGGTATGCATGTGGGCGGCCGCCGCTGCTCGGTGAGGGGCCGGATGCTCCGTACCCTCCAACCGCCTCGACTTTGTCGGACCGTCCGCGTCCTGGGGCTCGGCGACTTCGCCACCCAAGGGAAGCAGGGCCTTGCAGCGGCCCATACGCGACGAGCGGCCTGCCGCCAGGACCACCGCGCCTATGCGAGGAGCATTCTTCACCGGTTGCCGCCCCTGGCCTCCCCGACCCTCGGGTCACCGATCCTGGCCTCGCCGACCTTCGGGTCACCGATCCTCCGCACTTTGACGATTTCGGCGGCGATGCTGAGGGCGATCTCCTCCGGAGTCTCGGCTCCTATCTCCAATCCGATCGGGGCATGGACGCGACGCAATTGTCCTTCGCTCAGGCCCTGCGTGCGGAGGGCCCCGAAGATGGTGGCCACTTTGCGCTGGCTGCCGATCATGCCGATGTAGCGGGCGTCGGTCTTAAGGGCTTGGGCCAGTACTGCCTGGTCGAGCGCGTGGCAGCGGGTCATGATGATGACGTAGCTGCGGCTGTCGATGGGCAGGTCTTCGCAGGCGAAGGCCAAGGCCGGCGGCACCACCAAGCGGTCGGCGGTGGGGAATCGTTCCTTGCTGGCGAATTCCTCGCGGTCGTCTATGACGACCACCCGTAGACCGATGGTGGCAAGGAGAGGAGCCAGGGCCTGGCCGCAATGGCCGCCGCCGAAGATGTAGGCGGTCTCAGGCGGGGCCAGTTCCTCGAGGTAGAGGTGAGAAGCTCCTTCTTCTGCGGATTCTGCGGAGGTCAAGAGCGCTCCCGTGGCTGCCAGATGCGCGGACGCTTCGGGGGGAAGGAGGGGATCCCCGATCAGGTTGCCTGCGGCATCCACCAGGGCCCGCCTCACCTCGACGAGCCTGTGGCCGGGAGGTAGAGGGGCAAGGCCCGGTCCGGGGCTCCGCTCAGGGCTCTGCGGACGGTCTCGATGAGGGCTGTGACGACCGGGTAGCGGACGACTCTCCACGATCTCCACCTCAGTCACCAACCAGCCGGAACGGCCTTCCGTAACCACTGCGACTATAGCTTCGAGGACCGCGGTAAGAGTCTGGCGGCGGCTTGCTCTGACCGGCTGCACCAGCAGCCTGGCTTCTCCGCCGCAGGTCATCCCCAGCCCGGTGTTGTCGGCCTCGGTCAGAACGAACTCAAGCAGCCGACTCCGGTCTTGCTGCAAGGCTTCCCGGGCCGCGGCGATCGCCCGTGCCTCCAGCGGGCCGCCGCCGACCGTGCCCAGGGCAGTTCCATCGGCATGCAGCACCAGCCAAGCTCCGACGTGCCGAGGCGCCGAGCCCCGGGTCGCCAGTGTGTGCACCAAGGCGAAGTCGCGACCGGCGGTGAGCAGCCTGTGGATCTCACGAGCTACTCGAAGGTCCATGTCCCCCCTGGCCTGGTTGCGTTCTACACCGCCTCGATGGTGGAAGGAGGTTTGGTCGCGATATTGTACGTCACGCTCACTACCCCGGGGACCGACTCCACTATCTCTCGGGCGAGGTCCTCCAGAAGCTCGAAGGGAAGGCGGGTGGGCTTGGCTGTGCGCGCGTCCACGCTGTCCCAGCAACGCACCTCTATCTGCTGGCCGAACTCGCGCCGCCCGTTTCTCATCCCGGTGACGCGGTCCTCATGTAGGATGGCCAAGTACTGGAAGGCTCCACACCCGGCCAGGCGGCGCTCCACCACCGCTGTGGCCAGACGCACTGTCTGGATGCGTTCGGGAGTGGCCTCCCCGATCACCCGAGCCGCCAAAGCCGGGCCCGGGAAGGGGATGCGCGCGAACACTTCGGGAGGTAGTCCGAGGGCTTCGCCCACCTTGCGTACGCCGTCTTTGCGCAGCTCGACCAGGGGTTCGAGGATGCGGTAGCCGAAGGCTTCCTCTGGGTCTATCCCCAGTTGCTCAAACACGTTGTGTTGGCGTTTGATGCCGGCTACAGTCTCATCGATGTCCGTGAGGATGGTGCCTTGCAAGAGGAACCGCGCCCCGCTTTCCCGCACCAATCTACCGAACACCCGACGGTAGAAGGTCTGAGTGATGGCTTCCCGCTTGGCCTCAGGATCGGTGACGCCCGCAAGCGCGGTGAAGAACTCTTCGCGAGCATCCACCACCTCCACGTTCACCCCCAGTGAGCGGAAGAGGTCCACCACCTGGTCGGCTTCGCCTTCGCGCATCAAGCCATTTTCGACGAAGATGGTGCGCAGACGGTCGCCCAGGGCTCGGTGGCCGAGGAGGGTGACGGTGGAGGAATCGACCCCGCCGGACAGAGCATTGATAGCTCGTTCCTCTCCTACCGCCGCCCGGATGGCCTGGATCTTCTCAGCGATGAAAGCTTGCGCATCCAGTTCTTGCGCGGTGATCTCCTTGACCATGTCGTGCCTCTCCTTCCGTGTTCGCTTGTGCGTTCGATGCCTGCGCTGGTCTGGCGTGATGGAAAGCACCTCCCGCCTTGGTCACCTAGACCAAAGCCAGGGAGCTGGTGGCGAATTGGGGGTCGCTGGTGATATTGAGGCCGAGTTTGCGTAGCCCGGCCTCATCGCCGGAGGTAGGAAGATGGGTGGTGTGGAACTCACAGCCTCCCAGGTCTCTGAGTCGCTCGATTGCAATCTGGGCGGCTGGATTGGTAGTGGCGCTGATGCCCAGCGCGATGAGCGTCTCGTCCAAGCTGAGACTTACGGCCTTCATGTTCAAGACGTTCTTCTTCAGGCTCGCTATCGACTCGATGACATTGGGTGAGAGCAGGGGGATCTCGTCGGGAAGGCGTGAAAGGTGCTTGACGGCGTTGAGTACCGCCGCAGAAGCGGCATGCATGAGGGGAGAGTTCTTCCCGGTGATGATGGAGCCGTCAGGGAGAGCTATGGCGGCGCCGCAGTAGACGCCGTTGTTGCCCTTGCCTTTGCTCTCGGCTTCTGCCGCTGCCCGGCGTGCCGGAAGAACCACCGGCCGTTTGGTCTCGTCAAGCCCCAACTCATCCATGAGGAGCTGCGCCCGCTCGGCGTCTTCTCGCTCCACCAGACCGAGTGCGTATTCGCAGGCGTAGCGGAAGTAGCGGCGGATGACTTCCTGCTCTGCCGCGGCCCGCACCACCTCGTCATCAGTGATGGCAAAGCCGGCGCGGTTGACTCCCATGTCGGTGGGAGACTGGTAGAAGCTGGCGCTGCCCAGGCGCTGAAGGATGCGAGCGAGTAGCGGGAAGGCCTCGATGTCGCGGTTGTAGTTGACCGCCTGCACACCGTAGGCAGCGAGATGATAGGGGTCGATCTGGTTGACGTCCTTCAGCTCGACCGTGGCGGCCTCGTAGGCCACGTTCACCGGGTGCTTGAGAGGGAGGTTCCAGATGGGGAAGGTCTCGAACTTGGCATACCCGGCTACGACTCCGCGCAAGTGCTCGTGGTAGAGCTGCGACAAGCAGGTGGCCAGCTTCCCGCTGCCTGGGCCCGGACCCGCTACCACCACGATAGGCCGTTCCGTGGGGATGTACTCGTTCGCACCATAGCCGGCTTCACTCACGATGCGGTCGACATCGGTGGGGTAACCGCTCGTAAAGCGGTGGGTGAACACGCTGACCCCTCGGCGTTCCAGCCTGGCCTTGAACTTGCAGGCTGCAGGCTGATGCTCGAAGCGGGTGATCACCACTCCCCGCACCTTGAGATTCCACTCTCGCAAGTCGTCGATGAGGCGTAGCACGTCAGCGTCGTAGGGAACACCGAAGTCAGCCCGGACTTTGCGTTGTTCAATCGCTCCGGCGTAGATGCAGATCAGGATCTCAACCTGGTCACGAAGGGTCTGAAGAAGCCTGATCTTGACGTTAGGGTCGTAGCCGGGCAGCACGCGGGCGGCATGGTAGTCATAAGCGATCTTGCCGCCGAACTCGAGATAGAGTTTGCCCCCGATCCTTCTCGCCCGCTCTCTGATGGCATGGCTTTGCTCCTCCAAGTACTTGTCGTTGTCAAAACCGAGCCGGCGTGCCATATCGCTCCTTCTGCCCGCGGACATTTGCATGAGGTGACCAGCATAGCCAATCGGGGAGCCAGGACAAAGCCAAGACGAGTTCTGCGGCCTGCCGTACTGGGTATGCTTACGCATGGCGGTCGGGGTCTTCGGAACGGGGCCCGCCCGGCTCCGGGTCTCCGGCGGGCCGTCCGCGGAGATGCGGGTGTCTGGGACAGCATTGTTGCAGGCAATCTGTAACAGAAGGAGCGGAATCGGTGAACGGATCCGAAACCAGGCTAGCGAATGAAACCCTCGCGTGCATCAAGCGACGCCACAGCGTCAGACTCTTCAAGGACGAGCCGGTGCCCGAGGCTGTCCTGGAGGCCATCCTAGAGGCGGCGAATCAGGCGCCTTCCGCTCACAACCAGCAGTCGTGGCGGTTCATCGTTCTCCGGGGAGCTCGCAAAAACGCTTTGGCCGGGCTGGTGACCGCGCGCGCTCCGCAGTTTCCGCGGCCTTCCTCCACACTCCTGCGCATGGCCGCCCGCAGCATCGTGAGCGCGCCGGTAGTAGTAGCGGTGGCGAACACCGGCGAGCTCATCCGCCGGGGTCCCGAGCTGTTCGAGGTGGACCAGGAACGAGCCCGAGACTTCTTCCGGACTATGGAGATCCAGAGCTCTGCTGCTGCAGTGGAGAACCTTCTCCTTGCCGCCACTTCGCTCGGTCTGGGCTCAGTGTGGCTGGGGATCCTCTTCCTTCTGAAGGAAGAGGTGCTTGCGTTCCTGGGCGAGCCGGACGGTGAGTTCATGGCGGTGGTGGCGCTAGGCTATGCGGCCCGGGAGGCCTCCGGGCCCCGGAAGCGGCCTCTCCGAGCCGTGATCAAGTACTTGGAGTGAGCTGCGCCACACGCCGGTGGACCCGCTGAGCGGGTTGTCTCACTCGTTGGGGACTTTGCTGCAGGGAAGACTACCGCGCCCGCCACGCCCGGACACTCCCATCTTGATGTGCTGCATGAGCAGGCGCGCGGCGGAGGAAAGAGGCCGGTCGCGGGGGTAGACGAGCACCAAGTCGCGGCTGAGCCGCTCCTGGAAGGGAATGGCGACCAGACCCTCTTGGGCCGCATTCGCCGCCAACATCTGGGGGACCGGAGCCACTCCCAATCCCCGGCGCACAAGGGCTTTGGTGAGCTCGGGATAGTTCGCACGATAGGAGAGCCGCGGCTTGAGCCCGGCTCGTCTCAGGGTATCGGCCACGATGTTGCCCGCGTTCATGGTGGCCCTGGGAAGGAGGATGGACTCGCCGGCCAGAGCCGACAAAGGGACGGCCTTCTCTTTGGCCAGTCGGTGATCAGGGGGTACCAACAAGACGATCTCTTCGGTCAGTAGATAGTGAGTGGCGGCGCGGTTTGAGCCCCAGGGGGTCATCACAGCGCAGTCCAACTCCCCGCTGACGACGGCCTCCTCGAGCTGGGTGTCGTCCTTCTCGACCAGCTCTACCTTGGCCTCCGGATGCTCGGCCAAGAAGGCCACCAGAATAGGGGTGAGCAACATGGCGAAGACATTCCCCACCGCCCCGAAGCGCACGGTGCTGGTGCCGGCGCCGGCCATCTCTTTCACCAGTCCGATGGCTTCTTCGGTGCGGGCCACAATGGCCTGGGCGAGCGGCAACAACACCTGCCCCGCCATGGTGCACTCCACGTGGCGACCGTAACGCTCGAAGAGCTTAGTGCCCAACTCAGCCTCGAGACGGGCGATCTGACGGCTGAGAGTCGGCTGGGTCCAATGCAGGACCTCGGCTGCCCGGCTGAAACTGTGGGCCTCAGCTACGGCTACGAAGGTTTTGAGAAGGTCGAGGTCCATCTTGGAAGCATCGTAGTACATGCCGGCCGCCATGAGAAGGTCTGGTGGGGCGGTTGCGCTTTTCAAGGACGAGGACAAGGTGAGCGACCGCACCCCCTCCTGACGTGCCCACCGCCCTAGCGGGAGTCCGGTCGCGGTCGGTACCCCAGCAGGGCCGACAACTCGGCTGCGGCCTTCTTGGCAGCTTCGGCATAGCGCTCCATCTGCTCCGGGGTGCCCCGCTCAAGCGGAGCGACCACCGAGATGGAAGCTCTCACCTCGCCGCTCGCATCGAAGACTGGCGCAGCTACGGCAAGAGCCCCGGGGTTCCACTCCCCGGATTCAAAAGCAACCCCCTTCTCTTTCGCCTCACGGAGTCTTTCCCGGATAGTGCCGGGGTCCGTTGTGGTTTGAGGGGTGCGTTTGCTCTGGGGGCGAGCCAGCACTGCTTCCTGGATGTGAGGGGGACTGAAGGCTAGCAAGACTCTCGCGTCGGCACTCGCCGTACCGTCCAACGGCATGCCGGGAAAGGTCAGGGGTTTGAAGGCTCGGGCAGTGGGGACCGTGTCGATGATAAGGGCCCCCCGGTCTGCCCAAACGCTCAGGCTGGTGGATTCCGTTGTCTCTTCGGTCAGTCGCACCAGGATGGGATGGGCCAGGCGGACCAGCTCGGCGTGAGACATGGCTACGTACGAAGCCCGTAGAGCACTCGAACCCAGGTGGTACTTGCGAGACTCGGGATCGTAGGCAAGCCAATGGGCGGCTTCCAGCGTCTTGATCAGCCGCCGGACAGTGGGTTTGGGCAGACCCGTGTGCTCACAGAGCTCGCGGATGGACCATTCTGGATGGTCGATGTCGAAGAGCCCCAGCAGCAAGAGGCCCTTCTCCAGGGTCCGAGTAGGCGCAGGGCTGGAAGTCTTGGTCTCAGTCTTCTTGGACACGTGAGAACCGGCTTTGCGTAATTGACGATCGGTGATTTCTTTTCCCTCCCGGGCTGGCTCATGAGTGCCATAGCCCGTGGGTCTCATGCTAACACTATTGGCCACTTGGTGGCCCGACAGGCGTTGAGTGCTTCTTGTCATCGTCCTATCGTGGTCCGAGTCACCTCTGTTCCCAAGCCTGTTGACACATCAGCCCGGGGGTGCTAGCGTGGGTTCATATTATGAGGTGGGTGGGTTCACAAAATGAACCAGACCAGCGGAGCGCGGGTACGCCGGAGTTGGTTATGTGGCAAAGGGAACGACCCAGGCAGGTAAGCGCGCCTGTCATGGCGAGTGCCGCGGGTTCTTCCACCCGGGGGCCTACAATGGGTCTGGGAAGATGAGCCGCCCTCGCCATTTGCGATGAACAGCCGGGGTGGCTGGGCAAGGAAGCGACAGAGAGGTCAAGAATCCGATGTCAGTCAACTACCCACACCTTTTCGAGCCAGGCCGCATAGGCAATCTCGAACTCAAGAACCGCAT